>Ga0209645_1000149_pt1 | contig 35776 bp, 21 predicted proteins | sample ETNvirenome_6_30_FD_184070 | JGI IMG/M metagenome (GOLD analysis project Ga0209645, IMG submission 184070) | Marine viral communities from the Pacific Ocean - ETNP_6_30 (SPAdes) (version 2) | ecosystem: Environmental > Aquatic > Marine > Oceanic | place: Pacific Ocean | collected 2013-06-19
GTTTTTAAAACATTAAATGATAAATGGATATCTGGAGAAGAGTTTGGTTCAAAGTTCATATTTAAAGATTTTTTATTTTTAGATGTTGCGAATAGAGACATTGGAGATTTAGCTGTTTTAGATACAGCAGCAATTAAAAATTTCACTAACCCCCAAAACGCGAACGCTTCCTTATTAACTATTATAGGTACCTTATTACAAGGTAATTATTTTAATTTTTATGGGATGCCTAGTTATATCAATTTTTATGGTATAGCTTCTAATACTAGTACACCCATTCCTAAATTTAGTACACAAGATGAAGCTAATGCACTATTTGGTACCCACCTAGAAGTGGATTACTTAGACTCTTCCCCAAAGTTCGTTTGTCAATATGTAGGCCCACCATCAACCCAATTGTCCGACCTAGGGCCCCAATCAAGATTTAATAATGATTCATTTATGTTGGGTAGGACTTCTGAAAATCCATTATTTAGTAATTGTAATGACCCAGCTAGATGTAATAAAGTTATGTCTTTCGCGGTAGATTTTGCAATTCAATCTCAGGGAATGTTTAAAGGTATAAGTTTAGACCAAAGTCAATTTAAAAATACTAGTGAATCTTTTGTTGTTACAGAAATGATGGCACAATCTGCTAATGATAATAGTATTATGACTCAGGGATTAAGTCTTTTTAACGTATATAAATCACGTTCGTATACGTGTAAAGTAACGTCTTTAGGTAATGTATGTATACAACCTACAATGTATTTTACTTTAAGAAATGTACCTATGTTTAATGGTCCTTATTTAATTTTGGATGTTGAACATACGATACAACCAAATACAATGACAACAACTTTTACTGGAGTTAGAGTCCCATTCCATAAGTTACCAGATATTGAAAACGTAGTCGCTAAACTTAATAAAAAATTAATAAGTAGAGTAAAGGAAAAACAAGAAACTGAAGTAAAGGTAGCTGAAGAAGGTGGGTTTAACGTAGAAGGTACAGTTGAATATGAAAATGTAAAAAATAATAAAGTATATTTTCCAGGTAGAAGTAAAACTAGAGAATATGTGGTTATCCATGTTACTGGTGGAATAAATTACGGCTCAGACCCTGTTGGTAATATAAATTCCCAACACTTAAATAGAGGTTGGGCAGGAATTGGGTATCATTACTTAATTTCTAGAGGAGCTGCTGGTGGAGACAATGAACCAGATGGTACTTTATATGGAGCTAGACCTGAAAATAAAGACGGTGCACATGTCCAAGGACATAATCAAGAGTCTATATCTGTTTCTATGATTGCGGATTGTCAAAAAATTGGTTCTTATGATAGTAGTGGAGCCTATGCAACTCCAGCACAAAAAAATACATTAGAATGGACAATACTTTATTTATTATTTGGTACCCAGATATTCGAATTAGAACCAAACCTAACATTTTCACAACAAAATTATGACGACATACCGGCTCATGAGAATATGAGATTAAGGATAAACCCAATTGATGTGACTGTGAACGACCCTAAGGTTACTAATAACAAAGAAAAAGGTGTTACTGTTAGTATGTGGAAACAAGTTGTTAAAGGACATAACGACTTCTCAAATAAAAGGTGTCCATGTTTTAGAAGTCAAGAAGCTTTAAGTGGTACTTTAGGCAATAACCTAAGAAAAAAACTAGCTCAAATTTTTCAAGAAATAGAAAATAGTAATATAAAAGGCATTTCTAATATGAACCAAGCTATATTAAATAATGTATTACAAAATAGAGGATTTAAAGTAGTCCCTAGTCCTTATAGTACCGATGATTTAGCTTCAGGGTTATCAACATCACCCGTCAATCCTAGTAATACTCAAATAGTTACACCACCGAATGACGATATCGTGGGAGACCCAGGGCCCGTTGGAAATGATTACGCTTAGTTAGTTTTTTAATTAAGTCATTTCTTTAAAAACTAACTATTTATATACAAAAGAAATATATTATGAAAAATATAGAAAAAAATTTAGACAACTTTTTAGGAAATAAAAACACAAATAATAGAAATCTTAAGATAGAAGAAGAGGGTTTTGAAGAAGTTTGTGATACAAAAACTGGAGAGTGTAAAACAATTAAAACTAAAGACGGACTTATCGAAAGAGTAAATAAAAAAGTTATCACAGAGGACGGAAGAAGTTTATTAATGGGATAAAAATCCAAATAAGATGAGGAAAAAGCAATTAATAGAAAGTATTTTATCTGAAGAATTAAAGAGATTTAATCAAATTGGTGATTATGTAAATGAACAATTTATGGGTTTAAGTAGTGGTAATGTTTCATTAATGGAACAGGAACCAACTGAGGACGAAGAAGAGGGAGCAGACGAAGACCCGTTAGCGGGTTTAGACCTTGGTGATGAAGTTGCCGACGATTTAGGTGGGGAAGATACTACCGATACTGAAGATACTACCGATACTGAAGATACTAGTGGTGATGAAGATTTAGAAACAGAAACTTCAGACAATACAGAAGAATTAGAAGTTACAGATATAGTTAATATGACTAAAGAAACTGGTGAAAAAACTGATGAATTAGAAACTACAATAAGTAAACAAAGTGAAAATTTAAATTCATTAATTGATAAATTAGACGACCTAGAGTCTAAACTTAATAACATGGATAAAATTATTTCAGCTGTAGATAATTTGGAGGATAAATTTGAAAAATATAGACCACAAACTCCAGTTGAAAAATTAGAACTTAGATACTTAGACAGTGGACCTTTTAACCAATCTCCTAAAACTTATTGGGAAGAAAAAGGTGAAAAATTAAAACAACAAAAAGACAAACACGAATATGTCTTAAACGGTGAAGAGGTTAGTGATTATAGTGAAGGTGATATAAAAAATAGTTGGGTTTACAGTCCAGAAGAAGAATAAAATTAATTTAAATTAATACTATAAATTTAGGGGAAGGTCATTGACTTCCCCTTTTTTATGTGTTATATTTTCACATATAAACATTTTAATTAATTAAAAAAAGAATAACAAATGAGTAGTTTAGACGCAGTTTTAAAACAGTACGAACAAGGACAAGTTCAAAACAACAGTCCAAAAAATAATATTAGTAGAGAAGACAGACTTAAAAAATATTTTGCTACCTACTTACCACAAGGAGAAAAAGAAGGTGAGGCAAATATTAGAATTCTACCCACCAGTGATGGTAGCTCACCATTTAAAGAAGTGTATTTTCATGAAGTACAAGTAGATGGTAAATGGGTTAAATTAATGGACCCAGGAAAAAATGGTGACGGCTCACCAACAGGTGAAAGAAGCCCACTAAATGAAGTTGAAGAAGCTTTAAAACTTACAGGTAACCAAAAAGATAAAGAAATCGCTAGACAATACCGTTCTAAGAAATTCTATATCGTAAAAGTTATTGACCGTGACGCTGAAGATGATGGTGTAAAATTTTGGAGATTTAAGTGGAACTATAAAGGTGATGGAATCATGGATAAAATCATTCCTATCTTTCAAAAGAGAGGAGATATTACAAACCCTAAAGAGGGAAGAGATTTAACTCTAATGTTAAAATCAGTCCCACTACCTAGTGGTAAAGGAAATTATACTGTAGTTTCTATGGTGTTAGCTGAAGACCCATCTTTATTATCTAATGATGAATCACAAGTAAAAGAATGGCTTGGTAATAGTGAAACATACAAAGATGTTTACTCACAAAAACCTGTAGAATATTTAGATGCCATTTCAAGAGGTGAAACACCAGTTTGGGATACAGACCTTAAAAAATATGTTTATGGTGATAGTGAAACTAGTATTGACATGGGTACTACTACTACCTCTTCTAACACCGATAGTGGAAAACCTGTTGACCCACAAGCTGGTCAAGAAACAGATAGTGATTTACCATTTTAATAATATAATATAATGGCAATAAAGAAAAAAAGTTTTAAAGACATTAAAAGTAAGTTCTCTAAAAAAGCTTCCTTCAAACCAGATAGATTTTTTGATTTGGGGGAAGCGTTTCTAGACGCTACAGGATTACCAGGACCAGCCATGGGACATATTAATATGCTTTTGGGACACAGTGATACTGGTAAGACCACAGCTTTAGTTAAAACAGCTGTAGATGCACAAAAAAAAGGTATTTTACCTGTGTTTATTATTACAGAACAAAAATGGGATTTTGACCACGCTAAACTCATGGGTTTAGAATGTGAAAAAGATAAAGATGGTGACTGGGACGGATTCTTCTTATTTAATAATGGATTTGAATATATAGAGCAAATTACAGACTACATCAACGAATTATTAGATGCCCAAGAAAAAGGTGAACTAGAATATGATTTAGTTCTTTTATGGGATTCAGTAGGTTCTGTACCTTGTAAAATGACCTTTGACGGTAAAGGAGGTAAACAACACAACGCTAGTGTTCTATCAGATAAAATTGGTATGGGTATTAACCAAAGGATTACGGGTTCTAGAAATACCAATTCTAAATACTTAAACACATTAGTAACAGTCAACCAACCTTGGGTAGAGTTGCCAGACAACCCTTTCTCACAACCAAAAATTAAGGCTAAAGGAGGAGAATCACTATGGTTAAATTCAACCATTGTATTTTTATTTGGTAATCAGAAGAATGCTGGAACTTCTAAAATAACAGCAACAAAAGATAAAAGAAAAGTAAAATTTGCGACTCGTACTAAAATTTCAATTATGAAAAACCATGTTAATGGTTTGGGTTACGAAGACGGCAAAATATTAGTAACACCTCATGGTTTCCTTAAAGGAAAGGACGCTGGAGAAGAGAAAAAATCAATAGAAGGTTATAAGTCTGAAAATTCTGAATATTGGAAAGATATTATAGGTTCTGATGGTGATTATAACTTAGCAGTTGAAGAAACTGGTGAAATATTTTAAATTAAAAAAAAATGGCAAAAGTAGAAAAAGGTAGTAAAGTTAAAGTACATTATACTGGTACTTTAAATGATGGTAATAAATTTGACAGTTCTTACGATAGAGGACAAGTATTAGAATTTGAAGTGGGTTCTGGTCAAATGATAAAAGGATTTGATGAGGGTGTGATAGGTATGGAAGTTGGAGAAACTAAAGACCTACACTTAAAACCAGAAGAAGCTTATGGGCTTAGAAAAGAAGAAGCTCAAACGGAAGTACCAAAGGAGTCTCTTCCACCTGATTTTAATCCAGAAATTGGAGAAACAGTTCAAGGACAAACGATTGACGGAAGACCAATCTTAGCAAAAGTTAAAGAATTACAAGAAAAGAAAGTAATTCTAGACTTGAATCACCCACTAGCTGGGGAAGAACTTAACTTTAAAGTTGAGTTAATGGAAATAGAAAAATAGTGTTTAATCATTTAATAAAAAAACATGTTAAAGACATTAATTGTCGATGGCAATAGCGTACTACAAACAGGATTTCATGGTGTAAAAGATTTTTACCACAATGACAAACATTTTGGAGCCATATTTTATTTTCTTAATACAATTAAGAAACATTTAGAAAGGTATGACTACGATAAAGTAGTTGTGTTCTGGGATGGTAAAAATAACCATAAATCTAGAAGAGAATTATATTCCGAATATAAGACCAATAGAAAAAAGAAACTAAGTAAAGAAAAGATTGACGACATGTTTCGTCAAAAAAATAGAATTTCACAGTACTTAGAAGAATTCTTTATTAGACAAGCTGGATTTCAAAATTGTGAAGCGGACGATTGTATAGCATATTACACTCAAAACACGAAAGAAAAAACCACAATAGTAACTAACGATAAAGACTTACTACAACTGATTAATAAACAAACCAGAGTTTACCTCATAAGGGATGAAAGTTTATTAACATATAAAGACAAAATAAAGTGGGGTAAAATACCACTTAATCTACCAATATCTAATATCCTATTAATTAAAATACTACTAGGTGACCGTAGTGATAACATAAAAGGGGTACTATACTTTGGGGAAAAATCTATCCTCAACCACTTTCCAGAAATACAAGAAAAAGAGTTAACTTTAGAAAATGTGCGTGAAAAAGCTAAAACAATTTTAACTGAAGGTAGTAAAGATAGGGGTTTAAAAAACTTAAACGAGGGTATTTGTGGTGATGGAAGAAAAGGAGAAAAATTTTTTGATATAAATAGGAGACTTATTGATTTAAAAAATGTATTTTTAACAGAAGAAGCTAAAACAGAAATACTTTCATTGGTAGAAGAACCTCTAGACCCTGAAGGGAGAGAAAACGTAAATGTTTTAGAAATGATGAAAGAAGATGGTTTATTTACTGTCTTACCTAAATATAATGACGAGTGGACTAATTTTTTCAAACCACTAATTAAACTAAGAAAAAAAGAAATAAAGTATTATAATGAAAAACAAATTTAAAATGGAAGAAAAAAAAATAACTAAACTAGAATTTCTATTATCATTAGAAGACCATATTATATGTCAAAGGTTTTTTAATGTTAAAGGATTTAAACATGGTAATTCTAAGTCATTGGAGTTATATGACTTAATCGAAGAAATACAACTAGATGTTCAGCATAGTTTAAAAATGAAAGCTATAGATTATCTTTCAGATAATTACAATAGATACACAAACACTGTCAATTTGTCAGAACAAGACAGAAATCCACAAGGTAAGGAAAACTTTAACATCTACTTAAAAATAAATAACGATGTTATAATGCATAGAATTTTTCCAGCCTGGATATACCCAGCAAAGGTTAGGTATACTGTGGACATTAGACCTTTTGTCCCTTCTTTCTTAAGAGAGTTAAGTGACGTTTTGTCAGCTCAAAAAGTTACTAAAAAATATCTAGAAACGACACTTTAATACTATTTATAAATTACCCAAAGATTATGACTATGAAGGAAAGCAAAAGTTTCGGGTACCTAGGGCATACATTTCAGATAAAACTTTTAAATCAGTTAATAACTGACAAAAAGTTTGCTAATTCTATTCTAGAAGTGATAGACCCAAAGTATTTCGATAATCAGTATTTTAAATTAATTTCACAAATGGTGAAAGAATATTTTGAAAAGTACAACACAATACCAACATTTGATGTGTTGGACCAAATTACTCGCCTTGAAGTCTCATCTGAAATGGCTAAACAAACAGTATTTGATATGTTAGGTGACATTAAAGAATGTACCCTAGAAGACCATTTATTTGTACAAGAAAAAGCTTTAAAGTTCTGTAAACAACAGGAATTAAAAAAAGCTATAACTAAAGTTAGTAAAATTTTAGAAAAAGGAGACTTTGAATCCTACGATAGATGTGAAGGATTTATAAGAGACGCAATTCAGGTTGGTCAAAGTGACGACACATCCATGGACGTTTTTGAAGAACTAGACGAGGCTCTGGTTGACGACTTTAGAGACCCAATACCTTTAGGTATAAATGGTATAGACAATGTATTAGATGGTGGATTAGCTAAAGGTGAAATAGGTGTATTCCTAGCACCAACTGGTGTAGGTAAAACAACTGTACTAACAAAGATAGCTAATACAGCTTACAATATGGGTTTTAACGTATTACAGATATTTTTTGAAGACAATCCAAAAGTAATTCAAAGAAAACATATAACTTGTTGGTCTAAGATTCCAGCACAAGAACAAGCTACTCGTAAAGAAGAAGTTTTAGAAAAAATTAAACCGTACAGACAAGGTAGGGGTAAATTAATTTTAGAAAAATTACCATCAGATAGAATTACTATTTCAGCAATAAAAAACAGAATTAGAAAATTAATTGCTGACGGAAATAAATTTGATATGATTGTTGTAGATTATATAGATTGTATTTTACCAGACAAACATTTTAGTGAGGTTTGGCAAGGAGAAGGTTTAGTTATGAGACAATTTGAAAGTATGTGTACAGAATTAGATGTTGCTGGTTGGACAGCCGCACAAGGAAATAGAACATCTATCAGTTCTGAAGTGGTAACTACAGATATGATGGGTGGGTCAATTAAAAAGGCACAAGTAGGTCACGTTATTATTACCGTAGCTAAAACTCTACAACAAAAAGAAATGGGGTTAGCTACTATAGCCATCACCAAATCTAGAGTAGGTAAAGACGGGATTGTTTTTGAAAATTGTAAATTTGATAACGCGACATTAGAAATAGACACTGAACAGTCACAAACTTTACTAGGTTTGGAACAAGAGAGGGAACAAAGAAATGCAGAAAGAGTCAGAAACGCCCTAGCAAGACGAAACCAACAGATAAACCAACAATAAAAAAAAATAAAAATGAACGATAATAAAAATTTATTTACAGAAAGGATAGCATATAAACCATTTGAATATCCCGAATATTATACAGAAGGTTGGCTTAAACAAGCTCAAGCCTTTTGGTTACATACAGAAATATCCATGCAAGGAGACGTAAAAGATTGGAAAGAAAATTTAACAGAATCAGAAAAGAATTTAGTAGGGAATATTCTTTTAGGTTTTGCACAAACTGAATGTGCAGTATCTGATTATTGGACTAATATGGTAACTGACTGGTTTCCCAAACATGAGATTAGACAAATGGCGATGATGTTCGGTAGCCAAGAAACTATACATGCAGTTGCATATTCTTATTTGAACGAAACATTAGGTCTTGAAGATTTTGACGCATTTTTACATGAAGAAGCTACTTCAGAAAAATTTGAATTATTAATGAATACTAAGGCAGATTATATTCACCATGATTTAGTTGATGACCCAGAAGCTAGAAAAGAAGTAGCTAGAAGTCTAGCTATTTTTTCTGGATTTGCAGAAGGTGTTTCTTTATACTCCTCATTCGCTGTACTCTATAGTTTTCAATTAAGAAATAAACTTAAAGGAATTGGACAACAAATGAAATGGTCAGTGAGAGATGAATCATTGCATTCGAGAATGGGTTGTAGGTTATTTAATCACATGTGTGAAGAATATCCTGAATTAAGAGAAGAAAGTAAAAAAGACATTTACGATGCAGCTAAACTAATTGTAGAGTTAGAAGAAAAATTCATTGATAAAATGTTTGAAATGGGAGACTTAGAAAATTTAAAGTCTAGTGACTTAAAAGAGTTTATTAAACAAAGAACAAACGACAAATTAAAAGAATTGGGTTACGAAGAAATATTTGTCGTTAATCAAGAAAAATCCAGTAAATTAGACTGGTTCTATCACCTTACAGGTGGGGTAACCCACACCGACTTTTTTGCAATTAGACCTACTGATTATAGTAAAGCTGGTGAAGATGACGATTGGGATGAAGATTCCCTATTTTAAATAATAAAATTTAATATTAAATATGAAAAATTACGCAGAACATTTGGGCTGGGAGGTAGACGTAGACTTCCCAAGTTGGGCAAACACACAAGTTTATATACAAACTATTTCTAATGGTTATTTACTACCAGGAGAGAAACCAAAAGACGCATACTGGAGGGTATGTACTACAGTAGCAAAAAGATTAGGTAAACCACAACTAGCTACTAAATTCTTTGATTATATTTGGAAAGGGTGGTTATGTTTAGCTAGCCCAGTATTAAGTAACACTGGAACTGAAAGAGGATTACCTATTAGTTGTTTCGGTATTGATGTTGCTGACTCAATTCAAGATATAGGTGGTAAAAATCTAGAAATGATGTTATTAGCAAAACACGGAGGTGGTGTTGGAATTGGAATAAATCAAATCAGACCAGCTGGTGCTACTATAACAGACAATGGTACTAGTGACGGAGTTGTTCCTTTCTGTAAAATATACGACTCCACAATACTAGCAACTAACCAAGGTGCGGTAAGAAGAGGAGCCGCTTCAGTTAATCTTAATATCGAACATAAAGATTTTATGGATTGGCTTGAAATACGAGAACCTAAAGGAGATGTTAACAGACAATCACTTAATCTTCACCAATGTGCCGTTGTCGGAGATAAATTCATGAGAAAATTAGAAGCTGGTGATAAAGAGTCACGTCAGAAATGGGCTTCGTTAATTAAAAAACGTAGACAAACAGGAGAACCTTATATCATGTATCGAGGTAATGTTAACAAGACTAATCCAGAATCATATAAAAAGAATGGTCTTAAAGTTTATATGACCAACATATGTTCAGAAATTGTTTTACATACTGATGAAAATCATAGTTTTGTTTGTTGTCTTAGTTCATTAAATCTTGCAAAGTATGATGAATGGAAAGATACAGATTTAATTTATACCGCAACTTGGTTTTTAGACGGTGTCCTTGAAGAGTTTTTACAAAAAGCTAAATACAGAAAAGGTTTTGAAAACGCTGTTAGAAGTGCGGAAAAAGGAAGAGCTTTAGGTTTAGGTGTTCTTGGATGGCATACATTCTTACAGAAAAGAGGAATTCCATTTGAAGGTCTCCCAGCTCAATTTGAAACCCGTAGAATTTTTGGTCAAATAAAAACAGAATCTGAACAAGCTTCTAGAGACTTAGCTACAGAATATGGTGAGCCACTATGGTGTGTAGGTACTGGTTTTAGGAATAGTCACCTAAGAGCGGTAGCACCTACAGTGTCGAACTCTAAATTAGCGGGGGGAGTAAGTTCTGGTATTGAACCACTACCCGCAAATGTATACACGGACCAGAGTGCTAAAGGAACTTTTATTAGAAAAAATAGAGAGTTAGAAAAAGTATTTAGAAAAATAGGTATAAACAATAAAGAAACTTGGGACAAAATATTAGCTGACGGTGGGAGTGTACAGGACATTAAAGAATTGGATAATTGGGGTTACGTAAACGGTAAAATTACTAATATAAAAGAAAAAGAAAACACACACATAGATTTTGTACCAGTCAAAGAAGTCTTTAAAACGTTTAAAGAAGTGAACCAATTAGAGTTAGTTAGACAAGCTGGTGTAAGACAACAGTTTATTGACCAAGCAGTCTCGTTAAATTTGGCTTTCCCTAAAGAAGCAACACCAAAATGGATAAACCAAGTTCACCTTGAAGCCTGGAGACAGGGAGTTAAAACACTATATTATGTTAGGACTGAAAGTGTATTAAGGGGTGATATTGCTGCAAAAGCAATGGAAGAGTGTGTTAGTTGTGAAGGTTAGTATTTATTAATATGTGTTTAAAATTTGAAAAAGAAGATTTTTACTTAGATAAAAATAATAAAATGGTACTGACAGAAAAGTATCATATAAAAAAAGGTTCTTGTTGTGGTGGTAAATGTAAACATTGCCCTTATTGGCCACCATACCAAAAATCTAATACCGTTTTAAAAGAAAATGTATAAACTAGACTTACACGGTTACAAAATAGATAATACTATAGACGTTGTGGATTCTTTCATATATGACCATATACAATTCGGGAGTAAAAAATTAGAAATTGTGACTGGTGATAGTAAAGTTGTTAAAGGGGTTGTAAAAGAAGTGGTGGAAAACTACGGACTAAATTGTAAACCACACTTATATAATTCAAATGTATTAACAATTACACTATAGATTTTAAGTTTAAAGTATTTATAAATAAAAAACAATGCCGACTTCTTCAACATACGGAATAGATTTTCCTTTTCAGGACAGTAGAGATGGTTACTATTTGCAACTTACCCCCACTACTGAAGATGAAATAAAAGCAAATTTAATTCATTTGTTATTAACTAGGAAAGGCAGTAGATATTTTTTACCAGATTTTGGAACTACCTTATATGAATATATTTTTGAACCTTTGGATAATATTACCTTCGATTCCATTCAGTCTGAAATTAGAGAACAAGTAATCAAGTACATCCCTAACCTCAAAATAGATAATATTAAAATAGAACCAGCATTAGAAGCTGAGGAATTACCAGGTACTGTTGTAGCTGATAATGACCCTAGAGTTTATAGAGTAGCTGGTCAAGGTACTAAAGAACACACCGCAAAAGTAACTTTAGAATTTACAATTACTAATGAAGCTTTTGAAACTAAAGATTTTGTAATAATAAATTTATAATATGGCTAATAATAAAATATCGTACAGTGAAAGAGATTTTGTAGGGATAAGAAATGAACTATTAACTTATGTACAACAACAATATCCCGATTTAATACAGAATGCTAATGACGCTTCCATATTTTCTGTATTTTTAGATTTAAATGCTGCGGTTGCAGATAATTTACATTACCATATAGATAGGTCCCTACAAGAGACAGTATTACAATACGCAAATCAAAGGTCTTCCCTATATAATATAGCTAGGACATATGGTTTAAAATTACCAGGTAATAGACCATCTGTTTCTGTTTGTGATTTTTCACTTACCGTTCCAATATTACAAACTTCTGGTGGTGGGGATAAAGAAGATTTTAGATATTTAGGTACATTGAGGAGAGGTTCACAAGTTGTAGGTGCTGGTCAAGTGTTTGAAAATGTGCACGATGTGGATTTTTCATTACCATTTGACTCTACAGGGTTCCCCAACAGAACTAAAGTACCAAACTTTGATGCTAATGGTAACATAGTAAGTTATACCATAACTAAAAGAGAGGTAGTGGTTAACGGTATTACCAAAGTGTTCAAAAAAGTTATAACAGATGTTAATGTTTCACCATTTTTAAAAATATTTTTACCTGAAAAAAATGTACTAGGTGTTACAGGGGTCATACAAAAAGACGGAACTAATATACAAGCTATACCTAAAGCTACTGAATTTTTAACTTCTGATAACAAATGGTATGAGGTAGATGCTTTAGCTCAAGATAAAGTTTTTATGGTAGACACCACTAAACCTTCTGATTTACCTGGTGTTAAAGTTGGTAAATGGGAAAGTGTTAATCAGAGATTTATAACTGAATACACCCCTGAAGGTTTCTTTTATCTTACATTAGGTGGTGGTACTAGTAGTGGCCAAGATAGTTTAGATGATTTCACCCAACAAGGACTAGCTATGGATTTAAGTAAATATATGAATAACTTATCTTTAGGTAGTACACCTAAAAGTAATAGTACTATTTTTATTCAATATAGAGTCGGAGGTGGCAAAACCACAAACGTAGGTCCAAATAGTATAACCAACTTAGGAACCATAGATTTTGTAATAAATGGGCCCAATAATAATATAAACCAATCAGTACAAAACTCACTACAAGTTAATAATGTGACTGCCGCGGTAGGTGGGGCTAACCAACCTAGTGTGGAAGAAGTTAGAAATTACGTTGGTTTTAATTTCGCTGCACAAAAAAGAGCGGTAACTATACAAGATTATAAATCATTAATTGATACCATGCCTTCAGTATTTGGTGCTCCAGCAAAGTGTGGTATAATGGAAATTGAAAATAAAATAATTGTTAACTTACTTTCTTATAACACAGACGGTAGTCTAACTTCCAGAGTAAGTACTACTTTAATGGAAAATATAGCTAATTATTTATCTGACTTTAGAATGTTAAATGATTATATCGTGGTTTCACCAGCACAAGTAATAGATTTAGGTATTGAAATTGATTTATTAATAGACCCTTCATTTAATAGTGGGGTCATAATTAGTAATGTAATTAATACGACACAATCTTTCTTTTCACCTAACAATAGAGAAATGGGTAAAGACCTTTTTGTTGGTGAATTAACCAAAAACATTTCATCTCAGGATGGGGTAATAAATTTAATTGACTTAAGATTATATAATAAAGTCGGTGGTCAGTACTCTAGTAATGAAGTATCACAAAGATACTCTGACCCAGCAACTAAACAAATAGAACTAATTGACGGAGTGGTGTTTTCACAACCAACCCAGTCATTCCAAGTGAAATTTCCAACAAAAGATATTGTGGTAAGAGTTAAATCTACATTACAAGCTACAGTATCATAATAGGTTTACATATTTGTCCTTTAGTTTAAATTTGATTTTAACTACATAACTATTTATTTTATAAAAGAAAGTGTATGGCAAAATCATATAGGATAAAAGCAGAAACCAATTCGGACAAACACATACAATTAACATTAGAACAAGATTTCGACCAATTAGAAATACTAAGTCTTAAAATTGTTAAGTCTGATGTCTATGCACGAATGTGTGCGGATTATGGTGTGATTGTAGGTAGAGCTCTTGCCAACGGTGGTTTTGGAATACCTAATGCTAAAATTTCTATATTTGTACCTATTAGTGAGGAAGACGAACTAGACCCAGTTATTTCTGAACTATACCCATATAAAACAGTAACAGATAAAAATGAAGAAGGTTATAGATATAACCTTTTACCTAAAGAGTCTGAAAGTTGTAATCACAAAGCTACTGGTAGTTTTTTTACAGCTAAAGAAGTTATAAATAATCCTATTGTATTAGAAGTTTTTGAAAAATATTACAAATATACTACTAAAACTAATGAAAGTGGTGATTATATGTTATGGGGTGTTCCTCTAGGTAATCAAAATATTCACGCAAGTATTGACGTTAGTGATATTGGATGTTATTCCATGAGACCTTATCAATTTATTAGACAAGGACTTAGCCCTAGCCAATTTGAAAGTTCTTTAGATTTTAAAACATCCGAAAACTTAGACACTTTACCACAAATTGTTATACAAAATAAAGCTGTTGAAGTTGTTCCTTTTTGGGGTGATGACGAATTGTGTGGTATAGGTATTACAAGAATGGATTTTGATTTAAGGGATTCTGGTGTGGAGATAATACCTAGTGCTACATTTATGGGTTCAGTTATAACAGATAACGATAACAACTATGTAGATATAAGTGGAGCACCAAGTAAGAAACAAGGTTCCATGTGTGACTTAACTACTGGGACTGGAACAATAGAAGCTATAAGACATACTATTATTAAAGATGATGAAGGATGTCCTACTTTAGAAAATTTTACATTAGATAATGGGGGTAAAGTAATTGATGGAAATGGAGCTTGGGTAACACAGTTACCCATGAATTTAGATTTTTTAGTTACTAATGAATATGGTGAACAGATTATATCCTCAGACCCAAAAGTAGGGATACCTACTAGAGCAAGGTACAGATTTAGGGTAACTTTAGACGCGTCTGGTGGTGAAGTTAGGAGTGGTAGGTATTTGGTACCTAACCTTAGAGAATATAATGACAATATTGACGCTTCATATACTTTTTCTGAAAATTTTGAAGACTACCCAGACCCAGCACCCGTCTTAAATTCACCAGCGTACCAAGCTTCTGATTATTTTTATGAATTTAGACCTAATAGAGTTTATACTGTAAGTAGTTTTATTGACAACTATAGGTTAAATATACGAAAAGGAAGTGCTTTAACTACAGCTAATAGTAGGTGGAGATTTTTAGGTATAAAATCTATTAACCCTTCACCAGATAGTCCTTGCCCAAATAACCAATTCCCTGTTAATGACGCATTTAGAGGAGGTAGTTTATCGTTCGCCACCCAACAAATTAATAGAGTAGTTCAATTAATAACAATATTATTAGGAGCTTTTGCAGGAGGGGTAAGTTTATTAATGATGGTCTATCAGTATGTAAACTACTGTAATGATTCTTCAGCAGAAATGACTCAAGCAATTGCATCTATCGCGGTAGTAGCGAATCCATTTGATGCATCCATCGCCGCTTCATTATTTGGAGCTAGTCTGTCCACCTGGATACCCACACTTATTATGTGTATTTTGTTATTAATATTTTTTTATTTCCCCTTAGCTTACAGTATTATACATAGTTTTTATGTTGTTAGAAGAATTTTTAATTACCCTAACTGTGAACCTTGTTATTGTGGAAGTAGTTACGAGTTTAAATTAGACCCGATATTGGGAATATTTGTGTCCGACGAACAAAAAGTACAAGAAACCCTTGCAGACGCACCAGAATATGTTAATGATTGTAATAATGAACCTTACATGGTAGGATTTGGACCAAAAGATGACAATGGGGATGAAGTACAGAATGCACTATTTTGGAAAGGTGACCCTAATAGACCAGCAAAACCTAAAGGATGTTATGTCCTACAATGGAGAAAATCAGTTTGGAATACTTTTATTATCGCTATGAGTGCTATCACTGTCGCTTCAGCTATTCCTTATGGTGGTTCGTCTATATTATTAGGTGTTGCTTTAGGTAGTGGTCTCGTATTATTAGGTTTTATTATATCTAGTATATACCACATGTATAGAAGTTTAAATCAATGGAGAATATTAGCTAATATATATAGTGGATTATGTGAGGGTATATTTAACATGAAATTTAGTAATAATTGGATAAATGGTGTATTATACCACTATAAATTTTTAAGAAAGAGAAAAAAATTAGACGACTCAGGAAAGTTAATACCAGAGATAGACCAAATTACTAAGTATTCTAAAAGAATTATTTATGAAAAAATAGAAGAAGACAAAAAATACTACTACTATCGCTCTTGTCCTTTTACTGGAGATGAATTTACATTACAATCTACTTTAACTGCAGATAACCCAGCTGATGGGAAACAACAAAAATATGGTATTAATTTCCCTACAACAATAATGGACTTAGGTCCACTAGACCCATGTATTGACGAAATATGTCAAGAAGAAAAATTATACGATAAAGACAAATGTTATGTGGTAGACAGATTAAAACCTACCAGTTTCCAAAACAGTGAACATTTATTAGGTATGATTATAGAAAGAAAAATTGCAGCTACTAATAATTTTAAAGAGTTTTTATGGTCTGGAATAAACAAATGGTTTGGTGCAGACGCGGAACCAGGAGCTCCTTTTAATAGAAATCAAGGTAATCAAAGATTTGGAAGTCCTGGTGATGGTGTGAGTGTAGGTGCTCCTGGATATTATAGAAACAGAGTTATTGATGGAGACATAGCACAACTACTAGCTACTAATAATATGTTAGGTATTTCAGTTTTTTCTACAGACACTGACGACCCATATTATGGAGCACCGAACGGAAACCCCACAAACTGGTTTAGTAAATTTATGCCTGAACAATTTAATGACCCTAACATTGTTGGAAACCCATATCTTTGGGATTTATCAGAACAACCAGGTGAAACTAAAATAACTACCGCGACGACACCATTCCCTTTAGCTACAAGAGATTTTCCTCTAACTGTTTGTTTAATGGGTGGTGGTTTCGGTGTACCACACACCCAAGTAGTGCCATATTACGATTGGAAAGTTGCGGGTACAACGTTTGGTACTTACAGTAATGATTATGGGTATGAAGGAGCTACAGGACTGGACGTTATTGGGTATCAACAAGGTCTATATTATGAAAGACCAGAACCTAATGTTCCAGATACCTGGATTAGTCCTTATTTTTATGAAGGAGCACAAACCCCACCAGGTTTTGGTTTTTTTGTAAATTCTATTACTGGTCAAACAGGTGGTTTAGAACCTAGTGCTACCTACAGGTTAGGTACTGGATTGTTTTTTTATTTTGGTCTAAGACCTGGTGGTTCAGCCTATGAAAGGTTTATAAATGAATATTTACCCCCAAAAGATGATGAGTAATCCTTATAGAATAATTCCAGCAGATAAAAAGTATAAAGGTGCTCCACCTGTCGATACCTTGTTAAACGTTAATTTAGAAGAAGATTCTAGAGAACTTATTGAGGGTGATAGAAGTGTGCCCCTCAATCTTTCTGTAAGGTATAATACAGAAAGACAAAATTTCTCTAACTACAGACTATACGGTAAAATACAACCTTATATTGACAACGCTTTTTCTGGTACCGCAAGTCAGACAACATCTAATTTAATTTATAGTTTGTATACTATTGGTGATTTTTTTAATGGGGGTAATGTACAGTTTAAAGGTTATCCAGAATATAAACATTTTGATTTTTTAAGGTCGGATACTGACGAATCTGTCGCGGAAGAAACTAATTGGAATTTATATGTTACCATACCCACCTACGATTGTGACGGAGAACAACCAATGTCATATACCCCATTTGAAGGGGGTGACACTTTAAACTTTTTAGCAAACGAAGGTATACCTTTTTATATTAGAAACAGAGTAGTTGGTGGTAAAAAAATATTAGAATTTACTTGTGGTGCACCTCACGGTTTAAAAATGGGTGAATATGTTAGGTTAAATATACCCACTAATCAATACCCAGGCTTTACAAATGGAAAAATAACCTACCCAATTTTTAGTTTAGGGAATAGTAAAAGAAAATCTGACAAACATGTCTTTAATTTATACATTCCTTCTGTTAATAATGGACAATCACCTTTAATTAACGATAATACGTTAGGACTCTTTAAAAGACAAATTAATTTAAATGATAATAGTAGTGTGTCTAGTTATTATGTAATTGAACATGAAATTATTACTGATGTGGAAGATTATACTCTTAATAAATGTGCCTTCGCTGAAGGTGTATTTAAAACAGTAAAAAAGTTTCAGAGTCAATTTGAAAATCCAGACGCTATAGAAAGGGTAGCAATAAAAGAAGATTACCCGACATACCTATATTCTTTTACTAAAGATATAAATGTCAAAAGATATTTAGATAACTTACAAAGACCTATAACCACACTTTACATAACTGTAATGTTGAGAAATAATTTAGGTTATTTAGATTACCCACCACGTTATGGGTGGGATTGGAATTTTCCTTATAATTTTGCAGACACTAACTTTAGTGGTAATATAGTGAGAGGTCATCCTGGTGACCCACAACCTATTTCTAACATTATTTATACCACTGTAGGAAGTTTAAATTCTGGTTTACCCCTAGTTCCTGGTGATAAACTAAGAGGAGCTTTCACTGAATATAATAAGTACGATTTAAAAGAAAGGACTATTAGTGATATTCAGCATAGTTTTAAATTTAATTCTGATATTTTTTATAACTTAGATGGTGAGGGTGGTTACACATATAAACCACATTATCCAGTCCCAATAAGAACCTATTCTGATTATATAGAAAGTGGTGACCCTAGAAAAATTGCTAATGTTCCTGATTATGCGACTTACTTTGAAATAGAAAAAACTTGGAAATGGAGAGACATATACGACATTGGTTTTATAGAGGGTAACACGGGGGTCGATTATCCTTTTATAAACGCTTCACATTATCCTATGACAGATATTAGTTTTTTTGTTAATAGATTAATTAGAGCAAATGCATTTATCAATAAAGATACTTATCAGTTAAGTGCGGCAACTAACACAAATGAAAACTTTATAGAGGATGGCTGTGAATAAATTAAGAATAAGGTTAAATCAAAGACAAGACGGAGATTTAAATAGAAGAATTGTGATTCCTCTTAAACATACTACTGATGAGTTTGGTAGGGGTGATTTAATAAAGGAATACGAAGATGGTGTTATAGATACATTGTTAGACCTTAAAAGAGATTATGAAGTTACTCAGTATAGTCACGATTATTTTCCTGGGGACAATAAAAATCCAGTAGACCCTAGTCCAAACACTTTTTACGATTTTAATTTTGGTAATTTAATTAGTGCTAATCCATTAACATTAACCTATCCTTTAACACCATTAGCTAGTGGAGGTTTTAATTCAGATGGGGTAGTACCTTGTTTAGGGCCTAGATTGGAAGCTCTATACCCAACTAATGCAGAAGCTACTATATATTCTCCTTATGACCCATCTAATAGTAGTACTTGGTATGGTTACGATAATCAAGGATTTACACCAGAACAAACATATCGAAATGAAAAAAGTTTTGTTAAAAGTTTTTTTAAATTAGACTTATATGATAGTCCATTAAGAAACGAACAAAAATTACTCATATCTTTAATTTTAAGTCCTCTTAATGGGGAAAAAATATTTAGACCTACATTGGATTTATCTTGTCCAGTTGACGGAAAACCAGACGGTAGATATAATTGTAAACCCGAAGGAGAAAAATACGTAGTTAGACCTTCCTTTACTTTAAGTCCTATAGATAATAGTGAAGGTTATTACATTTATTGGTTAAAAGAAGAAAGTTTTATTAAAACTACTGTATTTTATATGTCAGCAAAATTTTACAATGGTAAAAGTGGTGAAGTAACACAGTTTTTAAATAAACCACAAAACACATTACCTAACCCGTTTGTTTTCAAACCAGAAGAAAATTTCTATTATAGGGTTAATTTAAATAGAGATAGATTCACATATAGTGTTTTTAACACACAAACTAACTCAAGAGTAGGTACTACTGCGGATAATCGAATAAAATTTTACCAGTACTTTAACTCACCATAATGGAAGATTACAAATTTAAAATTAAAAGGTTATTCTACCCTGGAGAAACAGAAGCTCTAAGCCCTGCCTTACCGTCTACTTATATTTCTCAGACTTCTAGTGGTGTACCATCAGGACAAAATTGTGGTAATTGTTACTTTAATAACAACGGTTATTGTAATTATTGGAATGCAGAAATTAGAGAAAATTATTGGTGTAAAAAATGGGTAGACCCACAGACAGGTCAAAATGAATTACCATCACCACCACCTTGTTTAACAGGATTTACAGTTCCTATTATAATAACAGAAGATTTTAATGATATTGGTGTTTATACACCGTTTGACGGGTTAGCTATACAAAGAAATGTTATTAATAATTTTTTATATACAGCTGATAATTTATTGGTTACAGTTACAAATACTTCAGATACAGAATTTAAAAGATTTTTAACTTTTGGTAGTTTTAATGTGGATTGGGGTGATGGAAATGCCGATATTATGAACAGTAACCCCGCAAATGTTACCCATACTTACTCTACACCTGGAGAATATAAAATCACTGTAAGTCAAGTAAATCCCTGGGGAACTACTAAAATAAGTAAAATTATAAACTTACCTTATACGACTCAAATTAACATACCTAACGTTTTTGGGACTGTAGAAATTAAACCACCCAACGTCGGTTCACCTACAGCTTGTGTAGAAATACCACAAAATTATATTTACAGTGGTGATAGTAATCCAGATGTTTACGACTACTTTAGTTCTAATTATGTTCAAACCCCATTTAGCGTTACAGGTACAACAACTAATAATAATTTAGGAATGTTCCAAAGTTACGGAGACGGGTCTTTACCACCTATTGGGCAAAATGTTGCTTTAACTGAAGAGGCTGAAGGATTTATTACTGAAAGTAACGAAGAATATACCGCATATACAATTAATCAAATTAACTACACAGCTTATAGTTTTAATGATGTGTACTTTGCAGCACAAAGTGATGGTTGGAATTCAAACAATCTAGAATGGGAATGTTGTAATGAAGAAGAATATGTGTTAGGTTGTGACTGTAAAGAATTTGGAAAAACAACCCCTAAAGGTTCTTGGGACCCTAATATAGAGTATGTACAAGGCACTACAGTAGCTTATGATGGTTGTTGTTGGTACTGTCAACCCAAGAATGCTTTAATTTTTTCTTGTAAATCCACACCTAATTATGGTAGTCCTGAATGGCAAGCATGTCTACCTTGTAGGGATGAACGTAGAACTTCTAATATGGAATCTACCCCCAATGAAGGTATAACAGAATATAATCCAGCTATTAATTTACAAATGGATGAAAAGGTTTACTACCAAGGAAACACATATACATTTAAAGGTACACGAGTTATAGATATTACAACTAACACCCAAACCCTAGTTGAGGGTTGTCCTAGTTGGATAGATTTAACTTATGTGGACTCTAATACTCAAGATATAGTACCCTACCAAGACTCAGACGGTATAGTGTGGGCGGGTGGTTATACAACCAACCCTACATTTAATTTGTCTCATTGGGAAAATATTTCGGGAATAAACTTATTAACGTATTCGTTATGGCAATAAATTTAATAAAAAATGGCTGGTAAGAACGATGGAAAAGGAAATCCTTGTGGTGCTTATTATCCTAATGCAGGGGTAGTTGCATTACCAACAGCCAATAGTGATTGTGCGGGTGGAATTGACCATAAAGGGTTTAACACGAATAATGACGGTGCTTCTAGAGGATTTTGTTGTGATATGATGTCTAGAATTGAATCAACTGCACAATGGGTATATTCGTATAGTTATACCCCTTTTGTTACTGCTTTCGCGATTGGAGGAAATTGTAAAGGATGTCCCAACCAAGTTTGGAGACCACACATTTCAAAAACGGGTAGTGGTTCAGGAAATTTTAGACAACCATGTAAAAATACTTGGGGAAGTGGTTGGAAAAAGAGTTGGCACCAATGTTATTTTGGTTTAAATAACGCTTTTGGATGTACTAACCCTAATTCATTTGGAATTATAACTAATAATACAGCCCCAGGAAGTAGAGGTTATATTGGTTCACCCAACGGAACATGTCAGTCAAATTGTATGCAATTAACACAAAGTTATTTTAAAGATTGGGCTGTTTCAGGTATTAATACTTCATTAGCTGACTACCCTCCTTGTAATTTTAGTCGAGAAGCTTATTTTGATTGTGAACCACCAGAATATGATAGTCAAGGAAACGCGGGAGCGTCGGGAAGTAAATTAATATGGACTCGTTCTGGTAGTAGGGACCCCAACAATCAATCAAAATCTACTCAAATCTTTATAGACGGAGTGGGTTACACACAAAATGTGGGTTTTAAACTAAGTCAGAATGGGTTTGAAGGTTATCTACACCCACAAATGAACGCTAGTAACGCTTGGGGTCAAGTTGGAGGCCCAACAAGCGACGAATCTCATTTGTGGCACAGAAAAAGTAGTTTTGATGTAACAGCTGCAGGTGGACCCACTAGTAGTTTTATGGACTTTGACGGTTGTTGTACATTTGTTAGTTTTGGGTGTAAAGACCCTAATTTTGGTAGTTATAATTCTCAAGCACTATTAAATTGTGATGGGATGGCTCAAACAAATAAAGCAGATTCAAGTGGAAACTGTAATGGTGGTGCTGGTACTTGTTATGGTAATGGATTTAATTGTAGTGCATGTATTGATGATGAAGAATTTCTACCATTCGTAAATTTACCCAATCCTAATTATTTAAATTATTACCCTGCGGGTTCACCAGAAATTGTAACTACTGGGTATGACCCAGACGACAGTGATACTTGTTATATAGAAACCTGGAACGCTTGTGGTGGAAGTGGAGAACTTTCACAAGGAGCGTGGAACCAAATGAATTCAAATAGACCTGAATCTGATTTATATGGTGATGGACTATTTTGGGATAAAAGTGGTAATAATGTAACAAATAGTGCTGACAAACCACTTTGCCAGTGTAACAATCAAGGTTGTACACTACCAGGTGCCGCTAACTATTCACCACTGAATATTTTAGATTGTGAAGGTAACGCGGTTGACCCTAGTGGGACAAATGATGTGTCATGTTGTAACTTTCAAGAATTTGGGTGTACCGACCCCACCTTCAATAGTGGAAATCAAAATAATTATTTTTGTACTGTAGATACTGGACCTGGTAATGCACCAGATAACGCTAATTTTTGTATGGACCCAGCTACAGGTCAACCCTGTGCAGACCCGTCTTTAAGTGTTTGGAATTGTGGGCCAGTGAGTGGAGTCTCGCCTTTAGGTGGGATACCATTAAACCCTAATTTACCTAACGGTGGATTCGTACCTACCAACCCAGTAGTTTCATTAACAGATGATGGTAGTTGCAGTCAAATCACAGTACCTGGTTGTAAAGATGATGGTGGAGTGACAAATGGAGGGATTTGGCCCTCCCCACAATACCCAGGATTTTCAGCTTTAAATTTTAATCAAGATGCTACAATTCATGTACAAGATACATGTGTATATGCATTTGGCTGTGTTGACCCCTTAGCAACTAACTACAACACTACTCCAGTATGTGGTGGACTTACTTTACAAGCTCAAGCAATGGTAGTAAATGTCCAGAACCCTAACATAAACCCAACCCCACTCCCACAACCAGTAACCGCAAGTTTTGTTTTAGATAATTTAATTCCAGATATAACTTGTTGTGATTATAGTATACCTGGTGAAGGTCCTGGTTGTACAGACCCGAACGCTTTGAACTATAATCCATTAGCTAATACCGATGATGGAAGTTGTGTGTATAGTACGGAAGGATGTACAGACCCTAACGCTATAAATTTTAACCCTAACGCGACGTTAGATGATGGTAGTTGCCTATACTCTTTAGACTTTCCAGAAGAAGGGACTAATTTCTTAGATGGTTCTTTGATGGAATTATGTAGAGAACCTTTAGTAAAAGAAGAAGTATTAATGAACGTTTGTCAACCAACAGAAATACAATCAGAAGTATTTATTGAAAGAGGTAAACAATCAGTGTTTGAAACAAACCAAAGATTAGGTGAAGTTAGAACTATTGGTGGACTTATAATTTATGGTTATGGGTTTTATAACATAAAAGAACAAATATAATAGAAAATGGCTTTAGGTACTTATGGAATTAAAAGATTGTCAGACGTTTCTCCGGAAAATGTTGAAATACTTTCTTTATATACAGAATCACGAGAATCGGTAGAAAATGCTACAATAAAAAAATTAGACGCTAAAAGTATATTGACACCATACTACCACAATACTGAGACAGGAGGAAATACTGGTATTGAACTATTAGGTGGGATGTATAATTTACGATTACCGTTTAATGATTTTAGTAGTAAAGGTATATACAACCTTATAATTAGACCACTAGAAATTAGAACTACGATTACTGATTGTGGAGTACTTTCTTCATTACCTAACGTAAAAGGATTAGTGTTTGATTTAAATAATGTCCCTACCGAATCTAGAAATAAATTTGTCAATAATGGTTTAGTGGGGTATAGAATTGAATATTTAAATGAAGACGGTACTAAAATACCTAATTTTTATAGGTTAATCACCTCTTCATTTTTTTGTGAACCTATAACCCAAAATTTAACAAATAGTAACCAAAAAGCTATCAGATACCGATATATTAACGGAGGAAGTAACCTTTTATTTTGTACACTAACACCAACGTCAGCTCCTTCAAACAAACCCACAGCTTTACCTTTTATAGGTCAACCAGCACAATCAGTCATAATAACTAACACACATTTTAATCCAGTACATATTGAAATAGAAATGGTAGACTATGATATAGATAGTTTAGGTATAGCTTTATATGGTAATCAAACCAAATCACTTAGTGATGGAATCTACACTATTTACGATAGTAGTAATAATATTTATAAACAGTATAATTTATACGAAACAAGAGACCAATTTGGAGCACCCCTATACGAGGTGAGACAAGATAGAGGTAATAATATAGACTTTACAAAAGCGTTTAATAATATTGCACAACAGTAATGTCAGGACTTTACAACAACAATAGTAATCCTATCCCAGGAAATGGGGCAGATGTATTTGGGGACAAATTGGTTGGTAATCAGTTTGTTGATGGGACATCTCAGTTCACTTTAGGAAACTTTGGTATTACAAGTAATTTCACACAAAAAAACTCTAGAGATTTTTCTTTAGGTAATTTTTCTGAACCTATAAATTTAGAAACTTTACAAATTACAGACATTAGTGAGTCGAAATTACTAGCTTCTAACAAATTAGAAGTTTTTATAAAGTTTGATAGGAGTAAAGTTAGTAATTACACACTTTATGGTTCTCTCAGAGAAAGGTTAAAAGTAGCGGTACAACAAGTTATTAGAAAATTCCCCGCGTCTATGAAGTTTGACCAATTTAGGACTTGGGCAGATTTCTTAAGTGGAGAAACCGCAACAAACATTACTTTTAATCCCAGTACAAACGAAACTAATTTAAACTTAAATTTATATACACTATTCAATCCATTCGGTTTGGAGTTTACTCAAGCTTCACTAATACCTACAGGTGATGAATTTAATGAATTAAGAAATTTACTTTTTTCATTTAAAAAATACTCACTATATTTAAACAATGTACAATATCCTTTAAGTTTTATTCAAGCTACTTCTGGTAATACTAATTTAGGTAGTCTAAATATAAAAGTAATAGGAAACCCATTTAGTGGTCAATCTAGTACAGTAGATACTTTTCATATTAAACCAAATACATTAGCCATAGAAGAAAGTTTTGATTCTTTAGAAGATATAGAAAAGTTTTTAGTGGAAAGAAAAAGTAATCCAATATATACCGCTAAATTTCAACAACCCCAAGAGGGAGCTAATGGTGTAATAGTAAAAGGTAAAACGTTCATAACATGGCCTAGTACTGAGGATGGTAATATAATAATTAGTGGTTCTCTTTTCGATGCTTATCTTAGTCAATTATTTGACGTTGCTGACACCTTTGATTCTTACAAAACAAATTTAGTTTCTAGATTTTTAACTACTGCGGCATTTAAAGAATTTGACACTTATGATGAAAAAGTAGATAAAATTTTAAAAATTTACGGTAGGAGTTTTGATGATGTAAAAAAATATATTGATGGTCTAGCTTATATGACCAATGTAACTTACGATAGTCAAAATAACGTACCTAATGAGTTATTAAAAAACTTAGCTCAAACACTAGGATGGGGAACTCCTTCAGCAATTAAAAACGAAGGATTTTTAGATACATTATTTAATAGAAACGAAAATCCAGAGTACCCATCACAGGGTGTAAGTCCTACCCCTTCAGAACTAGATTTTGAACTATATAGAAGATTATTAGTGAATACAGCTTATTTGTTTAAGAGTAAGGGTACAAGAAGAGGTATAGAATTTATGTTAAGGTTTGTGGGAGCACCTGAAGCATTAATAGAATTTAACGAACATGTTTATGTCGCAGGGCAACCTATGAACATGCAAAAATTTAAAGAGTTTGAATTAAAAATATCTGGAGGAACATATACTGAAGAACAACCAGTACTTCAAACCTATTTTTCCGCCGCAACAAATTCTTTCCCACCAATAATTGTTACAGGATTTAGTCAGGGTTATGAAACTATAACTAAGAATACTACTGTAAACCCCAGTGCTTTACCAGTAGATAAAGACGGATACCCCACAATTCCTAAATACGGACCAAACGCTTATTTTCAAGCAGGAGCTGGTTGGTTTGAAGAAACTACAGAACATACAGGAAAAGAAGTGGTCGATTATAGTACTTCAGTTTTTACTGGAAATACGCCGTTTATTAAAACTAAATTAAATAAATTCACATACGGTGAACCTTATTTACAACTTTACAGAAAATTTCCAGATTCTAAACTAGGTTTCCCCATTGTTAGAACTGTAGACAATAAAAAATCTTGGGTTAAAAAAGACAGTAATGATTTTAGATATCTAAATCTTGCTGATAGAGGAACTAACTACCAAACTAAAAATGATAAGTTAGTTATTAATGTAAAAAATGTAGACGTATTTTTAAATGTAGGACAAGGATTAGAGTGGGATGTCTGGAACCATTCAAGAAGGTATAGTTGTCCTTTCGGACCCAACGCTCTAAGTTCTCCATACCCAGGATATGGGGGCCCAGATTGGACAGAAATTTTAGCCGATGCAACTAAACTATCATTTTTTGAATTTGCACAAAAATTTTGGACTGTTTTAATAAATGTTAAAAACAGACAAACTATAGATGATGGTCACGCGGGTGGGTATCCTACACTTCTTAGTATTTACTTAGACTATATTAATAGTGACCAGACTTGTGGAATACCTAGTAACAAGTACACATACGAAAAAATGATTGAGTATGTTGAAAATATGGGTGATTACTGGATTAGATTATTGGAACAACTTATTCCAGCTACTACCATATGGCAAGGTGGTGTTAAATACGAAAACTCAATATTTCATAGATATAAATACGCTTATAAACATGAACCATTATGTGATGATTTAGAATGTTTTGGTTCCTTCGTAAATTGTTGTTACCCGATATCTAATGATGTTTTGGTTAACGCTTTCTTAGATTGTGGTGGTTTAGAATTTTCAGGAGCTACTTGGCAAAATAAAATTACTTTAGGTGGTACTGTTTATACAGGTAACACTTACTATAGTAGTACTACATTATATGACATTCCGAGTACTAATGTTTGGTTAGATGATATGGTAGGAATATTAAGTGGTATCACCCAGGATGTGACCGACCCCAACCACAATCTTACATATTATTTAATTAACGATAATAATACACCTACTGGGATTCAGATAGACCAACCCAATTGTGTTGTTATTCAAGGACCTTGTGGAACTGGACAAGAGGTTTGTGATTGCCCTCCAGGATATGAATATGATACAGTAAGTGAATTATGTGTAGCTTATACTGCAGCTACTACAATTATCAGTAATCCTATTCTTAAAGCCGGTGGAAATACTAATTATAATTCATTAGGGGCACGTTTTTGTGTACCAGGTAGTTATACTACTTGTGGAAGTGGAGCACCAGCTTCTAACTTTAATATTATAGGGAGTGGTAATCCTTTTTGGGATAGTAATGGGACTACCACATTAGGTAGATTAAATGAAGTAGGAGTAAATAGTACTAGTATGATAGGAAGTACTGACTTCTTTGGTTTTTCTAGATGTATAGACGTGGCAGAAGAAGGAGAATATTTATTTGCTCTCGCAGGAGATGATGAGATACGAGCAACTCTTAATGGTGTTACGATAGTTCACAATCCATGGAATGGAGGACTTAATTCTAACAATTTTAGGTATTGGTGGGTATGGCCTGTTACTTTAAATGCTGGTCAAAATACGTTATTATTGGAAGGAGCAAATGGATTTGCAACTGGACCTACTTCATTTGGTTGTGAAATTATTGGGCCGTTTAGTGCGGGCACGTTTACTGTGAATACAGATTTTGATGTATTCTCTACCCAAGCTGGTATAGATACTTATACTGCCAATACTATTTTTTCTAGTCTAGATACGGTAGGGGGGTCATTTGATACCGCTCAGAATATTTGTCCTTCAGGTTACACTTATGACGCGTGTACGGATTCATGTATAAAAACTACTGAACCTGGATGTACTACATATCCTGATGGTGAAGATGTGTGGAATTTTAATAATGGTTCTGACCCACATACATTTAAAACTGAAATTTGTTTAAATATAGAAACTAATCAAGTTTCACCCACACCAGATAAAGATATCTGGGCATTCTATGTAGCAAAACCTTTAGGTAACGCTCAAATGAATGCTGCAAAGATATCGGTAGATAATTGGGTAAATAGTTTAGGAAGTGGTTACAGTGGAAATGTGTACCATATCCCAGTTAGGGAAACTACTTGGTTAAGTTGGGCAAGTTTACCTAAAAGTGGTGGGACTATTTCTCTAGCTCCTGGATATGCAGGATGGCAAGTATTACCTCCAGGAACTGGAGGAAGTATATACACCATAGACCCGAATGTGAGTGATGATGTTTTAACTATTATGTTTATAAATAATAGTTACATTACCTACCATGGTACACAAAACATTAATAGCTGTGGGTATCAACCGCCTATTAACGATATTACAGACTGGAGTTATAGTTACCCACAACCTACAAGTGCGTATCAAACAGACTTCAATACTTTTGCAAATACTTTTAATAACTATAACAGTTTCCAAGCTTTCATTTACCCTGTAATTGAAAGAGGATTCTCTTATACTAGTTTCCCTTTACACATATATGGAGCTTTAACAACATCTACTATTGCGGGAACAGACGTAGTTGAAAACCCAACAGTAACAGCGGTAGGTGGTACTTTGTCCGCTATCACATTTTCTAATCCATATACAGCTCTTACCGCAACTAACACCGCCACTGGTTATAGTGGACCAGGTTTAGAGAATTTTGGTTTTGGTGCAAGTTATAGTGCGGGTGCTACTGGTTGCGGAGGACTTACATGTTCCGACCCAGGATTTAACCCAACCTGTCTTGTACCCACAAATGCGGGGGGAACATTAAGTACGACACAATTCTACACTAACGGAATATTCCAATCCCAACTAGCTCAGTTTTTAGGTTCTAGTGCTCAAACAACTTTAAATACTTGTGAAATATGTATACCTATTTGTTATAATGATGAATTTATAGATGTTAATTTATATGATTCGTCAATATCTTACAATTATAACGATAAAGTATTAGATGCACAAGGTAATGTTTATGTGTGGAAAGGTAATGATAATTCTTTTACTGGATTACCGTCAGTAGATAGTGAATGGATTTTATTAGGGCCTGTAGATGCTATACCGTTTTTAGGTGGTAATAATTTTACTGAAGGTGAAGACTGTGATAATTTTGATGAAGTTATTGAACCACCAGAGGTTACTGGAACTACAATAACGACCAATCCTGAACTATTTAAAGACGGTATTTTTAATGTGGGTGCACAAGATTGTTTTGTGTCAACGTACAGTCCATGTGAAGAATTGGTGGACCCATGTGCTTGTGATGTAACTTACGGAATGTTTGATGTGTCTAGTACTTTATTTGAACTAGGTGATGTGGTTTGTTGTCCAGGTATTCCATCGGAAGGTATAACAGAAAGAAAATGGGTACGTACTGATAATTTTGGAGTTTGTAGAGACGTAGAATTATTTATTCCATCCTTATGTGGTGAAGAACCAACTATGCCTAAGTGTTGGAGTTTATGTGACGATGAGACATCGGGTGAAAATAGAACTACTGGTGGGAAGTGGTCTAAAGAACAATTCTACCGACCAAATAAAGTCCCGTCACTAATAGTTAATGATTTTGTAGACCCATGTGACCCAGAAGAACCCACAGAACCAACAAACCGTTGTTTGGATTGTGGTGATGGAGATGTTAAATCAATGCTTTTAAGCTTAGATTTTTATGATATAACACCTAATCAAGTACCACCAAAAGTTTTACAATTTGCAATGAAGGAAGACCAACTAGGTGAAATAGCCACTCCAGGTTTCCAATTGCCAGGTAATAAAAAACCGTTTAAAAAAGCTAGGATTAATTTATGTTGCTTAGCGGATAAGTTAGTACATTATTTTAGAGTATATAATAGATTAGGTCCAGTACCCTCTAACCCACAAGAGATTAGTTATGGTCATGTGGAAGTAAATTACGATATTGAACAGAACACTATCATTGAATTTTACTACCAACCAGGAGTTTTCGGTTTGGGTGGAGATGGTGACGTAATAGATAAGTTATTTATGTACGTACCACCCTCAACCAATCAGATACAATCTACACCCGTTAACATCGTAGATAACCCATCAGTTGGTAACTTTTTATCCACACAATATACAGAGTTTGCGTCATTCTTTACTTCACTTAATGAAATATGTATTCAAATAGGAAGAAAAAATTCTCAACAACAACTGTCCTTTTTTAAACTTAGAAAGTATCCAGATAGTAACTTTTTAACAGATAATGGTACTGGTACTGGTAATATGGAATTTAATGATATATTTGACCGTTATTGGGCATTGAGTAAATCAGGTGGTATGGGCCAGGGGTTATATGGGGCGATAGAATCAAAAGAAATAATTAAAGTTGTAGGCTCCACTCAACCAGACTGGGCTTTATTACGAAATAGTAATTTTAGGTATAACTGGGAAATGAGTATGTCCTGTAAAGGTAAAGAATATCAAGACATAAACTTTGTGCCTAACATGGTAGATAATTCTACATTATATACTAATGGTGATGTGCCATTTTCTATGGGTTGTGGAACAGACATGAGAACGCCCATAGTTAATCAAAATGAATCCAGTAATAGGGTCCCTGTAAGGATATCAGATTTAACAACAAAAGGTAATACCTTTAATGTACCAGTAGAAAAAGCTATGGAAGAAGCTGGTGTAAATAAGGATAACTTAAAAAATTACGAAGTACGTAGTAGTGAAATGTATATAATAAGTAATACAAATCCTTTAAGGCAAAGTAGAAATATAGAATATAATAGTCCTGTAACAATTACTAACACAAACGGACCTACTAGTGAAACTTTTATAGAAAATAATAGAAAAAGAATAAAATTAGGTTGGCTAGATAAAGTAGCTAAAGGTAGTGACAATAATCTTATTATAGAATTTGTAAGTACTGAAAATCAAAGTAGATTTTCTCAAGACATTAAACAAAAATCAGTAGGTAATGGAGTATTAACCTTACCTAACGAAGAAGAACTCCCATCATCTACGAATAGGAGAGGAGAGGATAATGTTACTTTCTATAATTCAACAGACAATAGAAGTTTAGATATTAGAGTTAATGACCCAGACGAACCAACCCCTAGACAATATGTAACTTACACAGATTTGAGAGATTGGGCAATTAATAGTGTTGGTGAGATTAAAGATTTAAGTAATAAACAAATTTTATATACTAGTGGAGGATTAGTTCAAGGATTTCAAATCGGACCTACATACACTACCAACGTAGCGAATTCTCAATATATTTCAGGTGTAGTTCCAATAGGTGATGTAGAAACCGAATTTTTAATTTCCACATTAGGTAGTTTTGATGATTATGTAAGAACTCAAACAGGTAGTACTAGTAGTGGTCTTACCATAAGTTTAAGTGGGATTAATACTAATTATTCTGGTTATACTAACCTCAGTGGTTATACGAATAACCAAGAACAAAATATAAGTCCAGATTTTGTATTTGATATTTCTTTAAAAGGTTCTTCCATGTCATTAGATTCTAATATAGCTATGTCTGACCCCATAATGGGTGAATTTAGATTAATTGGTGACGATAGGCAACTACAACCTTCAATACCATTACCTTTAGTAGAAAGAGAACCAGTATTATTCAATCTAACAAGGCAAGAAGTAAGTGAAGGTGGGGAATACTTTTATTATAAAATACCTAAAACTCAAAATTACCGATTACAGTATAAGAGTCATTTAAAGCTAGAGTATTTTGATGAGGGATGGTGTGAATATTTAAATGTATATCGTAATTTAACTGAAAATACTTTCCCTAATAATGATTATGAGTTTAAACAATTAATAAATTCAAGTATTTTATATAATGGTGGGTTTGCCTCAGCACCCACAGAATATCAAGAAGGTAATATAGCTAATAATTATACACAACCTTACGGATACCTTACACCAGTTTTTGGTTATAGTCCTAATCAAGGTTTTGGTAACTTTAATACTACGGTATATATAGAAAGAATTAGTTCAGGTACTACATCAGCTACCACTTTAGGTAAGTATACTGTAGCAAGTAACCCAACTACTACACCTAGTGCGAATGAAACCTTGATTTTACCATATAACGACTCTGATAAATTCACAGATTTGTATCAATGCACAGGTACAACAGGCACAACTGCAATCTTTACTAAAGAATGTAATCTTTATATTGATACTGGTTGTGTTACTTTAAATGAAGGTGATGAAGTAAGGTTAAAGGTAGAAATAAATTGGGACTCCACAACTAAAGCCTTTAGTGGTTCCACTACTGGAACTAGTGTTAATTTAACATTAGGTAGTGATTATACTACAACTCCAGAATCTAGACCATGGTTTAGGGTGATTAACAAAGAATGTAATGTAACTACATCTAACAATTATTTGTATTGGCAACCAAATGAAGACAGTATATTAACTGAATCATTTATAGATGGAAAAAATGTTCCTCCATCACCTAATGACAATAAAGGTAAATTAATTCTTTTAAATTCAATAGAAGAAGAAACAAACTATCTAATTCCTAAAGTTAATAAAAATAACTTAAATGATTTGACTTATTTAGATATACCTGCAGATAAAAATTATAAGGGACCTTTAAAATTAATTCCTACAGCTGAAAAAACAAACAATTGGGTAAAAGCTATTGAAGAAGGTAGAATTACCGACTATAGGATAAACGATATTAAACTTTTAAACATTGATAAAGGTAGTGAAGTAAAATGGAATATACCAGTTAATGTTAATAATAAAGTTGAAAGTATAAGTTTGGATGACTCCTCTCACACTTTTGTAGTACAATCAACAGTGGGTATAAAAGGCACTGATAAAAGTTTTGACATAATTAATAGTCTAGAACCTAATATCACAACTGAAAGTATAAAAGAACCAAATAACGAAAGTGAAACTCTATTAGATAGAGGTACGATATCATACATTTCTTCAAGGCCTTTAGAAGATAGAACTATAGATTTTAGAGAAAATCATACTATAATTAGAGATAAGGTGATAATAGTAGAAAGTGGTGTGTATGATAAAGATACTCCCACACCCACACCTAGTAGGGGAGAATATTGTAAATGTGGTAAAAATACTTATTTAGAAGTTCCTAAAACTAGTAATTATCCTTGTTCTAAATGGTGTTGTGCTACTAACTACAATGGTACTGAATATTATGGGTGTAAAGGTAAAACCCCAACACAATGGATAGATGGGTTATACAGGGATACTAATATTAGTACTAGACCATTAATAATAACTGAAGGGAAACCTCCAGGAGTAATAAGATTTTAAAAAATAGAAAATGCCGTTCGTAAGTAATTTTAGTTTAACTACCACCAGTACAACCACAAATCCGTATATCTATAATTTTGATAAAACAAATCAGGTGAGTTCCATTTTAAATAATTGTAATGGTTCTATAACTAATGTGGGTATAACTGGTGGAACACCACCTTACACTATAACTTGGGCAGGACCAGATTCATTTACAGGTAATACCCTTAACTTAAGTAATTTATGTGCTGGAGTGTATACTGCTACTACCAGAGATATTAATTCCCTAACAAATACAGAATATATAGAAATATTAAATTTAAGTGCTGGTACCTTCTCCGCATCAACTATTGACGGTAGCTGCTTAACTAACATTAACCAGTATTGTAAAATTAGAGTTCATAGTTTTAATCACGAACAAAATAATTTTACCTATAACTTATATAGAGACGGTAATCTACATGAAACATATGAAGGAACCACTGGTAATGAAATATATGATTTTTCCAATCTAGAACCTGGAAATTATACGTTGACTGCCTATGATGGGATTAGTGTGGACTATAATAGTACAGTACCTTCAAACCCATGTTGTTTAGACGGATATACTTTAAATTCAGAAAATTATGGACAAATACTTAATACCTATACTGGTCTTTCTAGTGTAAATATGTTGGACGAGTTTTATAAAATGAACCTAAACAATGGGTTTACCATCAGGTTTGGAACAGGATATGGACCACAACCTAACTTTACATCCCCAAGAATCGCATTCGAAACTGGTTTAAAACCTGACGGTAGTATAGAAACCGATAACCCATATGTGTGGTTATTTACTGGAGCAACAGCAGACAGAAAAAAGGACACCAATTCAGATTGGTACTTGGGAGCTTTAGATTATCCTATGTTGGACGGTCAACAAGCTGGGCCCCCAGGACTTACAGCTGTAGGAGATATAGGTAAATTTTATTTTAATACAAGTATTAATAAGTTTGTTGTTAGAGTACAAGCGACAGGTATTCCTGCAGATTCTTGGGCAACTGTCCACGCTTTTGGAGATAGAGGAAACACATACTCACCCATCGCTAATGACTTGTTAACTGGTACTACTTATTATAATACTAGTAGTGCATCAGTCGTTGGTCAAGTTGGGTATACTGTTACCGGAACAACTAACGATTGTTGTGAATGGAGTGATTTAACCTCTACAAGTAATTCCATACTTCTTCTAGATGACAACACAAACTACATGGTTTTTACCTCTAGTGAATGTTCCTATCTTAATTACACACATGAATTTTCTATAGGGTCCTCAAATGCAGATGACGATACAATGGGGGTCATATTAGCAAAATTTGTTGACACATTAGGTGAATATGGGCCAGTCAATGCCCAACACCTTCTAATGTTACAATTTAATAATGTTACTGATGAAAACTGTGTTGGTATCTATAACAATCCTGACCACAACTCTTCTTTTGCTTGGGTAGACCCTAATAG
>Ga0209645_1000150_pt1 | contig 35741 bp, 49 predicted proteins | sample ETNvirenome_6_30_FD_184070 | JGI IMG/M metagenome (GOLD analysis project Ga0209645, IMG submission 184070) | Marine viral communities from the Pacific Ocean - ETNP_6_30 (SPAdes) (version 2) | ecosystem: Environmental > Aquatic > Marine > Oceanic | place: Pacific Ocean | collected 2013-06-19
CCAATAATAACGTCGGTAGAATCTGCAGTGTAAATTGTCCCTGCAGATGTTGCTTCAAATCGTAAAAATGAACTCATAGATCATCCCAAGGCTATGGCGAACACAATCGCCTGTGAATCTGTGTATTGTTTAGTTGCTGCCTGAAGATTGGCAGACGGATTTGCATTTAAAGTCACGGTTCCTGCAAAAGTCATATTTGCACCACTCATAGTCATAACGGTTGCGCCAGAAGACTTGATGTCGTTGCCGGTTACCGTCAAATCGCCTCCAATTGTGACATTGTCGCTGGTGTCCATCGTAATCGCAGTTCCACCATCTGATGCCAGGATTTCATTTCCTGTGACCTTGAGTTTGGTCCCTACTGCAACAACTCCAGTGCCGTTTGGCGTCAGTGTGATATCGCCATCTGCACCATCAGTCAGAGTGATGTTTCCAGTTGTCGAGTTACCGGTTTCCAGGACGAGATCAAAGTTTCCTGAGCTGGAAATCTTCCCGGATGCACCTCCATTTCCGACGACGATTTCACCAGTTCCATGAGGGCTGAGAGTGATATTTGAATTTCCTGCAGAGGTCGCGAGATCAAGCGTCGATGAAGCACTGAGATCGATCTGACCAGCAGATGCCGTGATGGAAAGGTTTCCTCCCGCGTAGCTTGTTGCTGTCGAAAGCAAGGTCCCGGTTTCATTTGGGAGGGTCAGTGCAGAACTGGATCCGGTTGCCGTATATTTCAGTTCTACCTTGTCCGAGGTCCCACTTCCATCATCTGAATATTTGTATATGAACATATCACTGATGGCGAGCTTGCCGTATTCGGATCCCCCCTGGTTATGCCATAACTGGAAAAGATCCGATCCTGGGACATAGACTGCAGAAGCTGGGGCCACTAAATTAACGAATCCTCCAGTTGATGCAATAGATCCGCTATTGGTCATCTGCACCTGGTTACCAGAAGAATCTCGATAATAAAGCTCTCCACCGTAGGCATACAGAGCTCTGCTTTGATCGGTCGGTTGGCTTCCCTGGTTATCAAACTGGACTTGTTTCAGCTCAAGCGCATTGTTTGAATTAAATTCCAGAGATGCATTAATATTGATTGCAGCAGGAACAATCCTGACGCCCTTGTTCGAGGTATGATCATGGGCATCGATGGCGTCCAGGGACGTGTTCAGATTCGTCGCCCAATCCGGTCCTGGTGTAACCGAAACGGTGCTTTTGACAATGCCTGTTATGTTGGTGCTCATATCAAAAAAAGAATATATCGGCGGTCACTGACGCGCCTGCTTTCAAAATGATTTGCCGGTCTTCAAAACTGTTTGTCGTTGTTGAAACATAGATTGAAGTATCTGCATTCTGCTTCGTTATGATATAGCCGACATAGTTACGCCCAAGGCCATGATCCACGATCGTATCACCGGTCCCGATGGCTTGATCTGTTTTATGAACCCCATCAGCGAAGGGCAGCTGCAGCAGCGGCCTGAGTGCTGTATGGATGTTTTTCTGGAGTCGGTTCGTTGTTTCATCAGTTGTCTGAATTTCAGTAAAATTTACCCGGCTCATGACTTCATGGTAAACGCCACGTTGAGCGTTGCATCAGTTCCTCCCGAGCTTGCCACATACTTAATCCGGACGAACCTGGCCGGTAAAGCACTGAGCTCCAAAAGATTAGTTTCTGCTGCATTGATCGCCGCGGTTGCAGTTGTATTGACCCATTCAGATTCATCATTGGAAACCTGGATAAAAATATTTCCATTAGGCGAACCAGTATTGCTGTTCACGCAAGTAAACGAGCAACTGTTCATCCCTGAAGCATCGATCGTGTCTCCAGTGACGTCGGAGGCCAGTGTCGTTGCTGCCATGTAGCTTTGATTATTTTTAAAAGTTTGATTCGGCATGAGCCTCCTATGAATACCAGGTGTAAGATCCAGGATCGGTGTAATAGACCGCCATATCGGTAACCGTCGCCGGTTCGCCCAGGTCCCGGTTATCAGAGACTGAGAGAATCCTTATTTTTGTTTCTTCCTTCATCTTCATTAATGCACTTGGATCAGATTCCTCCTTCACCATGCAGTCGATTGCAGCTCCGCAAATAATGTATTCATCCCATCCGCTGTAGAAATCAAAACGAGATTCGATGTTTCCGAAGGTCGTCGGATCCGCGAGTCCGCTGCTGTCCAGATCCGTTGTCACGGTGGCTGCACCTACAGCAGAAACAGTCTGATCAACATCGTAATTGGTGGCATCGATGAAACCGGTGCCGGTGATCGTATCCCCAACAACAAAACCATGGTTCTTCCCGACGGTCCACATGGTCGAGGTTCCGCGGGTGATCGCCGTTACGGTTTTTTCAATGAATTTTTTCGGGCTTGGAATATACCAGACCGTCAACGTGTCATTTGTTGAAGGGCTGGGTGTAAGTCGCAGGGAGGATCCCTGGATATGATATCGATACCGGTATGGAACCGAGTACCGGGAACCTACATCACGCTGGGGAAAGTTGTATCTTCTCAGCGGGAAAGTATCGGATCCCATGTTAAGATCGACGCCGCGCAGCTTATAAAAGTCAGCTGGCAGATCGTAGGTTTGGGTCCCGGAAACGAGCGTAACCGTTGAGGAATTTAGGAAATAATCCTCGGAGTTCGCATTCGTGATGAGTAGGTCATAGAGCTCACAATACGATCGATTGATGTATTGGCGGAGCTCCTGGTCTGTAACGAATTGCGAGTTCTCCTGGTCAGCTCGCTGCCGTACCAGGGTCCTGAGATCTGAAAGAGAGACGAAGTCTGTCATCAGTAGCTCATCTGGATCCCATGAAACGCTTCCAGAATAGCCTGAGAATCTCCGGAAGAGAGTGCTGCACTGAGCTCCTCTGCCATCATATGCTGATCCTCGGAATATTCCATTGGTCCTTCCTCAATCATTTCCTCGTCTTCCATGTATCCCTCATCGGGGGGCATCCGCCCCCCTTTGGGTTCCATGGATCCGATCGAAACCATTAAGGCGTCGTCGAGTCCTTTCTTCATGTTCCTCCTATTGCGTCAGAGACGTGTTTCGGAGAAACAAAACGAAATGGACATGATTATTCGCATGAGCGGCTAGATCGGCAGCAGAAGATCCCTCGATGTTATAAATAACGATGGTCTTCGCACTGGAAACATCAATTGCGCCGAAGTGCAGTTTTTTGTCTCCAGCACCATTGTGCTGCAGCGAACACTGGGCCGAAATGTATCCTGGATATACATCATCAAGAGTGACGGTGTAAGTTCCAGTTCCAGTTCGTTCAACGGTAAAACCGTTCCCAAGGTTCGCCGTGTTATCGATCGCGCTTGAACCATTAGGCTTAAAACGCCCTGCGACAATCTTTATGCCAGGGTTTAATGCCTGAACATCATGAAAGATTCGATTAGCCATGATCCCCTCCTATTAAGAAGGTAAGGTCACAACACAATTGAACCCAGGAGCTCTGCAGCCCATCTGTAGGTAGCTATGAATTCTCACTTCTATCCCATCTGCGCTGTTCATGCGAAGAGTCCTGTTTCCATCCAACTGGGTCAGCTGAACTGCTGGTCCAATGGAAGCTAAAACGAGACTGTTCATGGTTAAGATGTATGCTTTTCCAGCAGGACAATCTTTGTCCGGGACCACTTTCATGGTGCCATGCGGAGCATACATTTCCAGGGATCGATATCCACTAATGGAATCGGATTGCTTTACCTCGCGCTGAACTTGGGCGTTGAGGCTCTTTTCCAACTTCACGAATTCCTCGAAGGGAATCATGACGTAGTCGGGGGATCCTCCCTCGCGAGCGCAAAGAGCAGCACCGGCAATGAGTGCTTCGACAATGGTATCCGAAGATCCATCATACCTTTGTCCGCCCAACCTGGTTGGATCAACGGAACGATCGACGCCGAAGAAAGCTGCGCTTCCAGGAGTCGTCGCTGGGATCCAGGCCTCAAGACCTTTGACTGCCGTGTCATAGTCGCCTTCGACATAAATGTAGTCGCCGACTGCACCAGAGTTGGCATTCCAGTTCGCGGTCGCGGTCAGCTGATCGGTGGATCCAGGTGTATACTTGGAACGATCGACAGCTGCGATGGTTGTATTGTTTGATCGGAGAGTTCCACTGTTTCCGGTCTTATTCGGATTCAGATCGAGTTTCATTCCAACTTCAAAGTTGAATACCGATTCTGGAACTTCCAAGTCACAAGCCGTAGATCCGATTGTCGTCGTGGACGCAATCTGACCAATGGCACCTGAACCGTCGCGATAAAGATCGCGGGCGATCGCAGCACCTACTGACTTGATCGTATTGTTAATTTCCGTCGATGCAGCTGAGAGGAAACTAAAGCGGTCACCTTCTGAGGCAGCGACGGCTTCGCCCGATAAAGTTGCTACACCATATTTGGTGGTCCTGGTTAACAGGAAATCGTCAATGCTGGAAGCACTGGCGTTTGTTTGTGCAGTTGCAAAAGTATTACTGATGCCTTGAGGATGCCCATAGATCAATGGGATCGGCATATTACGACCTTTGAAGGATTCGTCTTTTGGTATTAATTCGAACAGCGGATGGGAATCGTATACCAGATCCTCAACCTTTTTATTCGTATAATACTGCTTTAAGACGGCATCCCACTTGGTCAAAGTGGTGGCTGCTGCCATGGAAAAACTCCATAAAGGACGTTAATCCGAGCCTAATTCCAATCGACTGCTGCGATAGCTGCTTCGAGTTGTTCGCGTTCAGTCAACGGACCTTTCTTAGAGGTCTTCGGCTTCGGACGAGAAACTTGATTTCTTAACGTCCGCGATCGTGTCCTTTGCGGAATCTTTGAGGGACTATCCTGGGGGGTATCATCGCCAGCCTCAATCTGGCTAAAAAGCTTACGGCCTTTCTCTGAAGAGAGTGCCGTCTGAATCAGATTTTCATAATACGCTTCTGCTTTGTCAAGCAATTCTTCTGGTTCCATCACCGTATTATTTTCACGCATACTGATTTCCTGCATCTGTATGAGCATAGGTACGGTTTCGGCCCATTTTGATCGTATTAATCCATAATTTTCATCACCGTCAACGATATCTTTTATTGCTCCAACATACCGATCCATCTTTTCTTTCTTCACATACTGGTCGAGCTGGTTCAATTTTTCCTTCAGCTCGGGAGCGGGTTCTGCTTCCGGTTGTGCTCCAGGTATTTTGCCATCATTTAAAACCTGGTCGGTTGCCGCCTGGTAATTCCAGCCGACCTTCTCAAGAGCTCCCAACATATTCCCAGATTCAGATGCTTGCTGGGCTTCCTTAAACGGTCGAAGGGCTTCACGTTCCTTGTGGATTTCTCGCTGCTGCTTCTGAAGCTCGCGCTCCCGCTGCTTCATCCTTGCAAAATTTCTGGAGACTCTGGTCTCTTTTTCTTCCTCTGGTGCTTCTGCTTCTACTTCTTCAGGTTCATCTTCTGCTGCATATTCTTCTTCGCTTACCTGGACTTCTTCAACGTCCTCGAGCTGCTCTGCAGCATCTTCCTGAGGGATATGTGCTTCGGCCCATTGTGCTATCTGAGCGTCTTCAATAATTTCTTCAGTTGATTGTGCTTCTGCCATTATGCGGGTAGGGGTTCAGGTTCTGCCGGGACCGGGGGGACTCCTGCTGGGATCCCCATGGGAGGACCTTCAGGACCTGGTGCCGGTGCCGCGGCTCCGGTTAATGCTGCCATCATATCCTCCGGGGGTCCCGCGGGGGCCTCACCCGCTGGAGCTGCTCCTTCCGGAGTCTGCTGTTCCCCTGCCAGGAGAGCTTGACAGTCGGCAATAAAATCATTCATGAGATTCAGTTTCTCGGTTTCAAGACCATCCTGCTGCCCTTCGAGGAAGGCCTGCGCCATCCGCTCCGATGCAAACTTCAGATTCATCACCGGTTCTGGTTGATGGTATCTGCCGAATTCGACGATCTCGGATATCCTCCACTCCATATCACGCTCGAAGGTTCTGTATAATCCAGTGAGGGCTTCCATGTCTGGAAACTCGAGCAGCCTCACGATATGAGCAGGATCGGTGATCACTCCGGTATTGATCAGCTCGGTGACTGCCGAGAGACGTCCTGCCGGGGTGCTTGGAAGAAGGCTGACCGGATACGGTTGCAGCGTGAAATCTTCCTCGGCCATATTCAGATCCTTGAAATCCAGCTTAAAGAGTGCATTGTCCTTGATGCCCTTGACCGGCCACTTGCCAAACTCCTGGACAATTTCCTGGCCCAGATCCATGCACCACTCGGCAACCTCCATAAAGGCCTGCTCGTATTTCTGACCCTGGTGCATAAAACGCTCGGATTCAATATCATGGAAGGTCCGGAGAGCTGCACCGGATTCCAGGCCTGCAGGCTTCCGCCCGGTTGCACTCATCTCGGAAAGACCACTCTGCTGGTATGCGAGCTGATACAATCGATCGAGGTGAGCATAGACCTCCGGGTGCATGGCGGTCGGCGTGTAGGAGGTTGGAGGATTCCCAACATAATTGACTATGGAACCGACCTGGTTCCGTAGTGCCGTATCAACTACGCGGGAACCCGCCTGGACGAAGATCCAAGGCACCGATAAAAGGTGCATGGCCTGCTGGATCCTCAGTGCCAGCTTGTTAATCTCAAACTGAATATTCTTGAGCTGCTCTGCCAGGGAAACTCCTGCAAAGCCTACCCCGGCATCTCCCCATTTGAGGAAAACAAAAGGATAGCGATCATAGTTCCAGGATTCTGCATCCAGCTGCAGCCCATCCATGGTCATAACATGGAGACCATCGTCGGCATCGTCGATCGACGGTAGGTGCCAGCTCTCCACAACCTGGATCATGTCTGCATCTGCTCCCTGACGGCTTTTGTATTCCTCAGAATGAACTGCATAGTATTCTATATCTTCTGCCTTCTCAGGATACATCTGGATCAATGATTCCATTGGAATCTGCTTCACCTGGTGCAGGGAAGGAGGCCGGTCGAACATGGCTGCATTTAGATCCCAGTAGAGCTCCGAAGGGAACACGCGCTCCACCCAGATATCTGATCCATGACGTCCAATCTTCAGGGCTCCAATATCGAAGATCAGTGAATCCTGGAAGACCCTGGTCATATGTTCATAGACCTTTGCATTATGGAAAACCCCTTCCATCAGATCCGTAAGCCGAAGAGCTCTTTGTCTGAGGTTATAATCTCCGCGCTTCGTCAGATACATGGGCCGAGGCCGGGATTTTCCAATCCGAGAAACCAGGGTATCGACGCAGCTGCCGATCACGTTCAAGCGCATTCGGTAGTCTTCCCCGAAAGGCATTGTTCCACGGTTCGAAGGATCATAGCGATCAAGGGCTTCATAGTCCCTCCCGGTATACATCCGGAGCATATCCATGTTGAGATTGTACCGGTACGAATGATCCTGGATCATCTTGTTGACGGTATCGGTGACCGCGTTTGCGAGATCCTCGCCTTCAGGTTCCTGCCACCAGAATTTGCTCATATTCGCCTCGATTCATAAAAGTTGCGGAGCTCCGAGTCGGAGAGATCCGGTTTCTGCTCATCCATCATCTTCATGACAGGATCCATTTGTGCGGAGTTGTAGAAATCAATCTCCAGGTCGAGGCCTTTGAAGCGGGCGACGCCTTTGTCGGAAAGATACAGAACCAGGTCTTTCACCTGGTCGGGATTTAATTTTTTATTGAGCATAGGCTGCACGGCCCGCGGCGCGGGAACTCAAGTTTTGTTCATAATTTTCTATTGGAACGATGCTTCTTTCCTTGACTTGCCAAGGTGCCTTTGGTCCCTGTTTGGTAAACCTAGTATCTGCTTCGATAATGTTCTGAGTCTGCAGATCTACGGCGGCGTCATACTCATCCCGCAGCAGCGCGTTTCGCTCCGCATCTGTAGGATCATATGTCCCCGCCATCTGCTCATAAACTTCAGTTGATTGTGGATCGTAGTGCATAAAAACAACGTCGGGCTCACCCTGGTTCCAATCTCCATAAAGTTCTTTATCCCATTCTGGAGGCGCAAATTCATCATTCCATGCGGTCCTTGATGAAATGCGAAACCCAACTTTTGAATAGATATGCGGAAGCGCACTATCAAAAGCATCAAGCTTCCTGCCGCCTTCCTGCACGGCAAGCATTAGTGCTGAAACCGTTGTTCCTTTATGTGGTCCACCCTTTTTGTTAAATACCGAAACAACATCATCATCCTTAATTGCAAAGCCAGTTGTCCCATCCTTGGAAAGGAACATTCGCATCCCCTGGTATTCCTCCGGTTCATAAACATAAACCGCGGCACCATAGGTACTGGCATTTTTTGATTCAATTATGGATTCTTGAAAACGGAGGGCTGCTTCCGGGGTTTGTGGAAGCTCGTAGAAATCTGGAGTGGAATAACCTAGAGAGTTCAGACGCTTCTGATCAGCGTCTGAGAGATTGAATCGGGTAACCTTGCCGAGGCCTTTTAGGCTTCGTCCAGGATTGCGCTCGCTTGTTCCGGTGAAAGGCCGGTTGACCTTGCTAGATCCATCTCGGCTTGCGACCACTGACCGGTTGACTTTGTCCCGGATCGTTTTGATGAACCTGGTTGCATCTGTTTCTCGGAACTGATCTTCGAATCCTCCAAGAGCTCGCTTAAAAGCGGGTTCGAACCCTCGGTAAGGTGATAGATCCCCAATTTCTGCTTCTGACTGAAATGGGGTGATGCTGCTGAGTCGTTCTTCATATCGCGTACCTTTAAGAATATTCGAATACTTAGGATCACTCATCAGACTAGCAAAGTCAACAACTTCTGCTATGTCTTCAGCAGTAATATCCTGCGAGAGTTCCTGCATCGATTTCTGGGTTCCTGGTCCCTTACGACGCTTTTCATAGATCGCCTTTGTATAACTCCAAACCGTTTCCTGCACCTCTGCTGCAGTCCACTTCTGACCAGTTTTCTTTTCCAGGAAAGCAGCTGCTCGCCGGGTTGCAGCATTACTGAGCAGATAACCAGGTCCTTTTCCGCCTTTGCCTTCCGTTGCAGCTGTCGCCTTGCCTCCGAAAACATCCTGGAGGACGTTGTAGGCTCGGCCCATCCAGGTATCATTTGTTACTTCATCATATCCCTCGAGGAGATTTTTCATGAAGCTGTTTGCCTTCGGCCCCGAGAGCACAATCTCGGTTGGTTCTTCCGCGGTCAAGGCCTCGATCGAATTATTCACCCAGGCATCCATCACTGATTCCTCAGTTCCCTTCCCGACGACACTCTGACCCATGATTTTTTTAATTTCAGCCTTGTCGGTCGGACGTCCTGCTGCATCCCAGTTTTTCCAGATCCTGAGTGCATTCTCCATATTCATTTCAACGGAGGTCTGAGGACTTGTTGCTGCCAATAATCCTATAAACCGCTCCGTATCATCCTGAAACACGTTCCGGAGCTGCTGCGCCGAGTGCTTATACCATCCTTTTTTGTGCCTCCCAGCAAATGCCATTGCTCCGATCTCCTCCTGGTCGAGTCTTGGAACTGCATCCTTACCATGGGTGATCGTGATCGGCTTTCCGGTTCTAGTTTTTCCGGTCTGTATCATCTGCTCCATTGCCATAATCGTCTCAGGCGTCAATGCTTGGAGCTCCTCCTCGGTTAAATACATCCGAAGTGTCGATAATGCTTCCGATTCCATGAGCTGCTTCTGCAATTCACGCGGAAGCTGGGTCTTTCCGCCTCCATAGGTCCGCAACGACAGTGTTTCCGGAGGTTGACGCCACCCGGTTTTTGTATCTGCTGCAACCAGGCCGGTTTTTTTCAAAATTTCGTCTTCTGAGGCACCTTTTTTCAGTAAACGGTTGGCACTCGCGATTCTTTTCTTTAAAGGGATCCCCAACGAGCCCAATGCCATGACTCCGGTGGCAGCTCCTGCCATTTTTGAGTAAGGAAGGTCTCCTGCGAGCAACGATCCGCCGATAAATTCTGCACTGGAAGGGTCTCCTCCTAATAATTCGTACAAATACGGCGAAGATCCGGGAATTACATCAGGCTGAAAGATTGGTTCCTCCCTTTCCTGCTCTTCCCGGGTTTGAACAGTAGGTTTCGTCCGCTTAAATCGTGATGCATAGGGCTCTCTGCCGGTTCCATAGTACGCTCCCTTGGCTGCAAGCTCCGTCCAATCCACTGGAGCTCCCAAAATTGTTGACGGAATCGCCTTATAGACGTCTCCGACGCCTTTCTGGTAAATGTCTTCTTTGGATTTTTTCTTTTCTGCCATCAGTATCCTCCCATTACCGGATCATTCCCCGAAGTTTCCCACCAAGGCACGTCTTGATCTCCCACCAATGCCAATGCACTCTCCTCCATACGCTTCTCCTCAGCTCTAAACCATTCCGGGGAGTTGAATTTGATTGCTTCCGACTCTGGTGTATGGAGATAACCCAAGCTCTCACGCCATACATACAACATCGCATCTGCCGCGTGATTCTCGCAGTCTGATCTCTCAATATACTTGCCCTTCTGACGCTCCATCGGGTCCCATTCCAGCAGCTCCAGTTCGTCCACAAGGCAGCGAGTTTCTGGATTATCCACAATGAGAAATTTCCCCTTCTTAAAGTCTGAGTTGAGGAGCTCGATATGGTCATATTTTTTGGATTTTTCTGCAGGAGTGATGGAAAGCGAATACCTCTTGTTGATTTCTTCGATGATCATCTTGCCCAAGGCACCAGTGTCCGCGCACATTCGATCAAAATTGTATTCTGCATCGAGCTGATGCACTTTCCTCGCAATATCATCCGACGTGTATCCCTGGTGCTTTTCGGCATGGATCACATACGTCTCTGCTACATCCTCACTCCACGCGACCACGATGAACGCCGTGCTGTCCACGAACCCCAGGTCAATCCCGAGGGCAGTCTGCCAGGTCTCATCGGGTAATTCATCGACCAGATTTCTCTTTCTGGAAAATCGATATACCAGCGTGTTTTCATCCCGGGTCCACTCTCCTAAATATTCTCGACGGTAGGTCGGATTTTCATCATCCCAGCCATTCTCCTCGATAGCTCGCTCCAGCCATGCCTTAGCCCCTGGCAGATGCGGATTCTCCAGGAGGGTCCAATAGTGGGACTCGAAGGGAGATCGCTTGAGTTGGTCCGCGTCGTAGAAATAACCCGAGCAAGTAGCAGACGGCGTTCCACACAACCACAACTCTCCATCATGGTCCAAGAGAGCTGCTTCGAGGACGTCGTTGACAAGAGTCTCAAGAATCGAAGTCTTGATTGATTGAGCTTCATCGATGATCACCCTGGAATAAGCCGGTCCACGAAATTTGTCTACTTCTCCAGGATCCTGACAACCTCCCAAAATAATCTGACTGCCATTCGGCAACTTCACCGTCAACTGGTTTTCCAGAAACTCCATGCCCATTGCCCACTGGCGTTCGAGCTCCCTCAATGTTGACCATAAAATCCTTCTCGCATTTTTGATACTTAACGTGATGTATGGAACCAGGATCCCCGGCGTCCGGACTGCTGCATCGATCAAACCGATCGCGCTCAAATGAGTCTTGCCTGCACGACGCGAACACCTCGCTACGCGCTTTTTGGCATCGCTATGGAAAAACTTCAGCTGATTCTCATGCAAGCTCCCGATCATCTGACCGAGAACCAGCTCCAGCTGCTGCTGCTTCTCCTTACGAGCTCTTATCCTTCTTACGGCCTCTTCCGCTAGAGCCCTTTGCTCCTTGCTCCACTGAAGATCCGCTCGTCTTGCTCTTTTTTTCGGCTGACCGGCCATCCATTTCCTTTGCCATCCGCGCTGCTTCTGCCGTCTCATAACACGCAACATTCGCAGCAGTGATCACTTTTAAAACCGTCTTCTTGCCATCATGAATCGAGACCGTCACCGATCCATCATCTTCCAGCTCAAGTTTGGTATTTACATCATCCCGGAGACGCACTGCTACTCCATGCAGCGGCACCTGGACGCCTTTGATCAAATCAATGTTTTCAAGTTTCATATCATCATCCGATAAGGGTTCCACCTCCATTTCACATTCGGCCATGCCTTGAACAGACTCTCCGTTCGATGGCTCACGACCACTGGGTGATTCGCGATCTGAGACCAACTACCATTGCAGCGATCAAATGCTTCTTCCATCAACCTGGTTCCAATGCCCATCCTCCGGAATGCTCCCTTCACATAGACGAAGTGCAGCACCGGATCCACCTGGTCGAAGGCAACATAGCCCCAGATCACGTCCGTGTCTTCAGGGTCACACGCGACTAAAAGCGTACAATTCGTTAGGATTTTTTTGAGGATTATGTCGTGGTAGTACAGGGATAGGGATGGGGGTATGGGGGTGGGGATGACCCCCCTTGTCAGCGTTTCCTCCCTCTTATCCTTTACTGATATATCAGATCTAACATTAGTTATCTTTGATCGGATACCTAAAGACCAGATCGGCTCCCTGGCTACGGCTCTGTTCCAACTATCCAAGACGAAGCCTGTCTCCCTGCCGCCCAGCTCCAGCGGTCTGATCAGTAGCTCTGCCCCGGGTTGCTGGTTAATTACCAGCGACCGTGTCTCGGGAACCATTGCAATTGCTGGGCTCGCGACGATCATGGCTTATGAGTTTGCGTTTGGGTTTGCGTCCTGCTCGAGAAATCCACCGAGCGCGTTGGTCATGGCAGGATCCTGTCGAATCTCGTCGAGCAGCTGCGAGTCGGAGAGCCTGCCCAGGTTCACGTTAACCAGTGGCTGCTGCCGCTCGGACCAGGATTCGGGGCTGAGGTTCTTGAGCGCGAAGATCTGGGCTTGGACGCTGCCCTTTTCTGAGGCCTCCAGGAGGGAGGAACTCAGCGCCCCAACAGTCTTTGCGCGCCCGCGTGTTATAGCTTCCTGAATCTCAGGATGGTTCTGTTTCTTCTCGCTGAGTGTCGTGGCGGCAATGCCGAGGATCGCAGCGATCTGTTCCTGAGTGAGCCCTAGCTTTGCGTGGTGCTCAATCCGATTGATGACTGACTTGGTGATCTTGAATTCAGGCTGAGGCATAAACCCAAGTCACTTCTTTTTCTTCTTCGGAGGTCTCCCTCGTTTCTTTCCGTAAGTTCCAGGACCATGTGGCATAGTTCCTCATTGGCTTGAGATTGATCATGGCGATCAATATCTGGAAAGAATTCTCAGAAGTCAAACATTTATTTGCACCGGGTTCTTTTCGCTGATCTCGCTAAATTTCCCAGCGAGAAAATCTTCGAGCTGCTGTTCGGTGAAAATATATTCCTTGCCTGGTTTTGAAAACCGCAGCTTTTTTCGTCTGCAGTAATCTCTGAGGGTTCTTGCGGTGAGCGGATAACCTCGAAGGGCTAAATGCTGAACAGCTTCCGGGATCTTAAAATATTTCTGGTTCATGGGTTCTCCGTTGAAAACAATTCGACGGCTTCAGTGTAATGGAGCCCGAGCCGCCATGAGTCTTTGATATCGTCGTTTGAGATATCTGGGCATCCATCTTTGACATAGAGTTTGTAGAGGCCAAAATTATCAACTCCACAACCATTTTCATTTTCATGCGCGTCCGCGCTTAAATTATTGTCGTTTTTGCCTTTATTACCTTTATTCTGTATATGCGGGTATCTTGTGGCTATCTTGTGGCTATCTTGTGGCTCCTTTGTCGATGCTTTGTCGATCAGTATGCGCTTGATCGTTTCCCAATCCTGCCATTCGTTGAAATTAGTGACCTCAATGAGGGTCCCTGCTTTGTCGGTTTGTATGCAAACCATCTTACAGGCCTCCAAAGTCTTCCGAGCGGTTCTGACGTTCGAAATCGATAGGTTCAGCTTCATGCAATCCTTCTCGATCGAGGTGATGAATGATCCTCGTTTGAGCATATATTCTCGTCCTTTCCAGTACGTCGTATGATCCTTCCAGGCGACCTCTTCGAGGCAATGCATCCAATAGTTCCAGACCAGCATATTTGACCTGAGGTGATGGTTTCTCGATTCACGATGGTAAAGAATCCAGCCTTCCGATGGCGTCTTCTTCATGCTTCAGGTTTCTCTTTCTCCCGGGACTCTATAATGCCCAGGTAATCATCGACCTTTTTTTCTGCAGCATCCCTAAGCTTGTAGAATGATGGAGCTCTGCCGAATTTGCAGCGCGTCTGAGCTTTCCGCATTTCAATCACCAGGTTCAGAAACTCGTCACCATATTTTCCATATTTCATCTTGGTCTTTCTCCAGGTAAGGATTCGCCTCCGGTATCCGGTGGCAGTTCAGCTACAACGTCGATCCATTCCCAGGTTCCATCTGGATGATCATGTCGGATCTTGCCTTTGTTCCATCCGCCGCCGTTTCGTCCAAGGCGTTCACCTCCGACCTTCTTGCCTTTATGCCATGGAATATTCCCAGGCTTGAATCCAATCTTAGGATGCTCCTTGTTTCTTTTAACCAGCAGGCATCCGCATGACCTGGTTTTATGTTTGCCGGTGGCATTGTAAACAGCAGCGTACCGAAGTCTTTTTTCATTCCCGCATCGGCAACGGAATAAATACCAGGTGCATGAATAGGGAACGGTTTGGTGTTCTAACCAGCGGATCGGCGTCAACCAGCTGTCCGGTGCCTCAACGCCCAGCCTGACTTTGCTTTTCTCGTTCCTCCTGGCTTTACTTTTCAAGATATCCCAAGCTCCCCAATTGCTCTAATTTGTTGTCGATTTCCGCAAGCTCAGTCGCCATGGTCATCAGAAGTGCATTCTGCTGCATGACCAGCTCCGCTAGGTTGAACTGCTTCCCCTGCTCCGGAAGGATCGGGTGACCCTTGCCGTCAGAGGTTGCAGTCAGAGCTGCAGCGATCGCCTCGAGGGATTTCATATTTGCTTCTTTGCGTTTACTTTCTGGTGAATATTTTGTCATTGGTTCCTTTGGTTGGTGTTTCCTTGCCTTGCTATGACCAGCGTAGCCTTGACCAGCATCGCTATGAAAAGCCTCGCCGGGCTCCGTTTAATCCTTGCCTTGACAAGCATGGTCCCGCATAGCCTAGTCAGGCCGAAGCTTGCCTCGATTTAAAATCCGTTTATTTCCTTGCCTTGTCAGGCGTTGCCTGGCCCCGAGTTGTCATGTCGCGCTCGGCCTAGTCATGCATCGCCTTGAGTTTAAATCTTTTGATTCCTTGCTTTGCCTCGTCCGGCCTCGTCAGGCATAGTCTCGCAGCGTCAAGCGGCGCGTCGCATGGCATTGTCAAGTCGTGCAGTGACCCGCTTCGCCAAGCCCATCCCGGCCTAGCCTGGACTCGGTAACTTTCTCCTTTCCCCTCGAAGCAGGACGCGGAGGCCTGCCACTCGGGCCATCGTATCTGCATGGTCTTGGCGTTCCCGGACGTCTAGTTTCTCCATGGAGGTGTTCACTAATCGGGAGACCGCCTTTCTCATGCTCTTTTGAAGTTTGGTATGCAGAGTTTTCTCAGCATATTCTGCTTGTTTCTGAGGCTGCAGGATCCGGTATCCAATGCCCCACTCTGAGATCAAACATATCTTTTCTTCCTGGAGGAGATATTCCTTTAACGCTTCCATGTTCGCCATGTATGCGAGCTGGATCGTGTCGAACTTATGTTTCGGCATATCATCGAGAGGCTGCTCCAATCCCAGGGCTTCAAAAAACCATGAGTGTTCAATGATATCGTCAGCACTAAATTCCTCCTCGAGGAACTTCTTCGCAGCTTCTCTCCATGCCGGGAAGAGCTGCATCATTTCATCTGTTTCATTCATTGTTTCCTTGCTTAGTCTTGTCTTGCAGTGTCAAGCAAAGCCCGGACGAGACCCGCCGAGCCCGGTCATGGTCAATCTTTGAAAATGTTTTCCTTGCTTAGTCGAGTCTTGCCGTAGCCTGGCCCAGACGAGCATTGCGCGGCCCAGCTAGGCAGCGCGGCGAATCGCCTAGCACTACCGTGCCATGGTCACTCAGTTCACTATTTCAAAACGTCCATACCTTGGACGGTAATCGCAGATTCCGACAAAATCCCCAGCGGTTTTGATGTAGCCCATAACGTCATTCATGTTGAGGAGCTCATCACTGGCGAGGATCGTGAACGAGATCGCCCACTCGTGGAAGATCGGGCGGCACCGCATGATTCTTTTCTTCTGGAGAACGACCGATCTCATATCTGAAAATTTATCACGCTGCTTCCACAATCCTTCGATATCCCGAGGACCGGAATATTCCAGTTTGATTTTCTGCTCAACGACCTGGAGACCTCGCTGAATGTTTCGGCCCATGCGGACGAACTTGGCACCGTCTCGAATCATCGCCTCGACGTTCTCACCAGGTATCACCGGACCTTCTTCATTCATGTAGAGCTGACCCTCCCACTCGAGGCGGGCGATCTGCTCAAGATCTTCGTCGGTTTTCTTTCTTTTGCCCGTCAGTTCCTTGATCTGTTTAGACAAAGGATCGATCGGATTCGCGCACCGTTCGCTCGACATGAGCAGCGGCGTTACCCCTTTTAATTTAATTTGTTCTTTAATCATTTTGCTTCTCGATTAAATGATGCTCAGGGAGGATCCCGGCCCATATGATAAACCGACGCTGATCCTTAGCAGGGGAAGATTCAGGGCCTGGTGACTGTCAAGGGATGGCAGTCTAAGGAGCGGCCCAACCTGGTTTGCCCTGAGCTGATTTTATTCGTGATCTTCCATCCTTTTGACGTTGTGCAACCAGTTGACTTTGAATGCCTTAATCTCGGTCTTATATTTCTTCTCCCCGGTTTCCCGGTCTTCATAGTTGCGAGTCTGCAGAGCTCCTTCGACGTAGAGCAGCGTCCCAGCTTTACAATATTCCATCATCAGATCTGCAGTTTTCCCGAAGATGACGCAATCATGCCACTCGGTTCGCTCCTGAGCATCGCCGTTTTTGTTGGTCCATTTGTCCGTTGTGGCTACCGAGAAATTGCAGACAGAATCTCCGCCTTGCGTATAATTTGTCTCGGGGTCCCTCCCGAGATTTCCAATCAACATCACCTTATTCAGACTCGGCATCGATCTCCTTCCAAAACCCTCTGACGGCTTTATTGACTCCTCTGTCTATTTTCCTTTGAACAAAACTTTCATCATCTTCACGCGGATCGAAGTCGCTTCCTTTATAATCCAGGTCGCAGCCATCCGGGCCGATTATGTCTTTTATGTCATGCATTGAGTTCCTTTCTTTGCTTCTCAATTAGATTCATCAGATACTGTTTTGCAGCATCATCGATTTTTTTCTCATCGAATTCTTTTGTGACTCTGACCGAGAGTCCTTCGATGTTTTCTGCAGTCTTCTGCCGTGGGATCTGGAGACCAAGGATCTTGGCGATCCCATCGGGTTTGTAATCAGCGGGCGGATCCGCTGCTGGGAAGGATTCAACAACTTCGCTTCCGGGGAATGTTTCCAGAACAGTCTCAACCAGTTCCTCGGTTTTTGTATTGTGATCGAACTCGAAAGCGTCCTTCATCGCGCCCTTGAATTCTTTATTCACTTGTTTCTCTTTTTCCTTCTTTTCCTTTTCCCAATCCTTAGCCTGCTCGGATGGTTTCTTGGATGCTTTGGACCTGGTGGATTTGGGTTTCTCTTCCTTCTTTTCTTCGTTTCGCTCCATGGCTTTTTCACCATCGTCGTCGTCACCAGGTGCCAATCCGACCATAGCCTGGTAGCAATACCGGCGGGCATAAGTGAGCGCGGATCCCCGGCCTTGAGCAGTCTTTTCTTTGATCTCCATCTTGTATGCGAACCGGATATATTCTCCGGAGGAATGGGTCATCATGGTGTAAAGGATATCGTCGGTCGGCATCTGAACCACGGCGAGCCCATGACTCCCAAGTATCTTTGAAGCAGCATCCAGGGAGGCGTCGAGGGTTGAATATTTTTTCCTGAAATGGGGATTGGTTGCATCCTTCGCAACCGTTGTGTTCATCTCTTTTTTGACTGCGCTCAATGCCTTCGGGAGCTCCTTGAATGGATCCGAAAAATCCATATCTTTGAAGGGAATGTTGTTATAAATGACTTTCGTCTCGGGTTCGGTGTATCTCATCTGGGGATCGTATTCACTCATCGATTTTCCTTTCCAAGTTTTTCAATCGCGTCTTTAAATAAGACTGATAATTGAACGATCAGTAGTATTAATAAGTAATTCATGATTCTTCTCCGTAGTGTCCATAGGATTCATCCATGCCCATGCCTGCTGAGGCCAGGGCTTCCTCATCATCGAGGTAGTTGTCAGGACCGACCGGCTCATCGTCGCCGTTGTCCCGGTTTGCATCTTCATCCTGGAGGCAATTCCAGCAAGTGATGCTGCCACCCAGGTCCCGCCATTCGTTGCCATCTTTGGCATCAAAATAATCATCGCAGTCGTCGCATCTGAGCCAGCTCATTGGTCCTCCTTTAATGAATTCAATGCCGTGGAAAAGACGGCAAATTTATCCGTTGTTTTTTTCCTCACGTCGTCGATCGCAGCAGCTGCATCATCAACCGAGCGGACGACATAATAGTTTTCAACGCGCTTCTCGAATTCCTTCTGCGAAGCCTGCTGCCTTCCTTTTTTGGCTTTGACTTCCAGCCAACATGAAACCGGGATTCCCATGACCATCAGCTGAACATATATGTCAGCAATGCCTTTCTCCGCCGCCGGTCGAAACTTTCCCGGCTGTCCATGGATTGGAATCCCCATGACGTTCATTCGAAACATCTCGATGCCTTTGGTGACGGCACCGTATTGAAGGATCGCCTTCTGGATCCCGGCTTCAGTTTCAATCAAGCCCTTCAAAACAACTCCCATATTTCTTCCCGAAGTCATCGCGGCGTTTCTGGACCGCCTTGATGGCATCTGTTTTTTCCAGCTCCGGGCCGATCAATTTTGTGAAATGAGCCAGCGTCAATTTGAGGTCGAGCATCTCCCTGGTGTTTTCTTCCAGAGCTCGGATTTTCCGTTCCTCAATTTTTTTTTCGTCCTGGTTCATTTATTTCATTATTTATTTGACATTCACGAACAAATGCGAATATAATGAGTACATATCAATCATATTGAGTGATATTTGATCACTTGATATCACTTAGACGAACCCAAAATCAAGGGAAAAAAATGAAAACCAAATCTCAATTCATCAAAAACTGGGTAAAAAAAGGCGGGAATCTTAAAGGTGACGAGTGGATCCTGCTTCCTAAAAATAAGCGTCAGCATAAAATTGCTGATATCAAAAATCTTCAAGCCGATGAAGTGAATATTGTCGCTCAATTCGGGAGCTGGAGAAACGGTCAGATTGTTAAAATCAGCACCGTCGCCGAGCTTGAGCAGCAGGAAAGCAAGCAGCTTTGGCTTCATCAGAAGATTGAAGAAGCTAAAAAGAATTTAAAGCCGGTTGCCTCTAAAAAATCAGCTGAACCTATTGCCGTCGATCGTTTCAGTCTCCCACTCTCCAATCTCATCCGACGTTTCAAAACTGATCACGTCAGCAAACTGAGATCAGCGCGGGATTATGAATACGCGCTCGGCCTTTGGGATGCTGAGATCGGGCATCTTCCAGTTGACCAGGTTCATGCTACTCATATTGAAAAGTTCAAAAATGATCTGCTCAATCGCGCTCCTTCCGTTGGCACCTCCGGAAACAAAAAGCTCACCAATAAGAGTGTCAGAAATTATCTGTCAATTTTGAGTTCAGCTTTTAACTTCGGTCAGAAACTTGGCGTTGAGCTGGTGAAGCCTGGAAACAATCCGGTCAAGCTGATTGATTGGCCTGAGATCAAAGGCGAGCATGACAATAAAAGAACCGAGGTTCTGCTTCGCGGATCCGATGAGCTTACTTCACTGGTCGAGCAGCTAAACCTTTCAGAATCACGCGACCTGAAAGATTTTGTTCTCTTTGCTTTGATCACCGGAGTTCGTCAGTCTGAAGCATACGGACTGACCTGGGATCAAGTTGAATTAGATAATGACATAATTCATCTCAGCCAAGCACTTCGCAGAAACGTCGTCGAAGGCGTTGATGAAGATGGGAATTTCATCTACAAGAAAAATGAAAACGGCGGGAAGCGGGTCATCACCAAGGGCCTCAAAAATAAAACTGATCGGAGACCAATTCATTTGAATCAGTTTCCTTCAGTGAAGAAGCTTTTAGTGAGCCGCAAAGCAGCAGCTGCAGAACGTCAGCTCGCCGGTGGCAAAGCTGAAGATCGTGTCTTCCCCCAGGATATTAAAAAAGCCTGGAATAAGGTTCTGAAACGCGCAGGCCTCCGTAAGGAAGGTGCTGGAAACAAAACCGACGATCTTGTTTTCCATACCCTCCGCCACTCGGCAGCGACCTGGCAAGTTCAGGATGGGATCCCCCTGTTTCAGGTTTCCCATTTTCTTGGACACAAGAACCTTCAATCAGTTTCCCGATACGCTCACTTCGATCCTTCCCAGGCCGAAGCGGGTGCAAGGACCGCGGAAGCTGGAGTGACCGCCGCATTCGGCGCGATCTGATCCCCCGGGGGCTTCGGCCCCCTTTAACTTTCCGATTCTTAACTTAACTTTCCGAGGTTGATATGACTCCAGATATTTTTAACAAACATAATTCTGATTTTTTTCATCGAGAAGAAGATGGGCATACCTACTATTTTTCACGCGCAGATAATGAGTGGATTTGCTTCCCAACATATGCCCACGGCGAGCCAGATTTCTCCGTAATGCATTATTTCAGTGACCTAGTAATGACGGAAGGAGATTTGGAAAAGTTAACAGCATGGCTTGATTCTAAGCGCAAAGCTTAATAATGATCATATTGACTTTATTTGTGAACATATGTATTGAAAGGACGTGGATTTAAAAATGGAAATAGGAAAGCGGATCAAGAAGATCCGGAATGACAAAAGCATGAAGCAAGAAGAATTTGGGGCATTGATAGGATCAAACCGATCCGTTATCAGTCGCCTTGAATCCGGTCGGCAGCAGATTGACCAGGAGATCTTAATGAAATTCTGGACGACTCTCAGAGTCTCGCCGCATTGGCTTATTACCGGGGAGGATCCTGGTGGAGTGGCTGAGGTTGCGAAATTAAAATCCGACCTGAAAGAGACAAAACGAACTTTGTCTCTCGTTGAGGCGCATCGCGATTCATTGACTGAAATAATTCAGCTCTTGAAGGATGCTGCTGGGGTAAATAAACAATGAATCAGAAAGTGCCTTATATGTAGGCGGAATATATAAAGGAGAAAATTATGGATATTGTTTTGAAAGTGAGATTATCAAATTTTTGGCACCCCCCTCCCAATATTTGGAGTCAATGTTTGGGTGCTGAATGGACAAGAAAAGCAAATATAGCGTACATAGGAAAAATTGATTTGGGAGGGCAAAATGACAGCATTTAGAGAAACTCAAATCATCAAGTGTCCCACCAAAAAATCTTTCGATCTTCATTTAAAAGTCATGGATCGCATCAAAAAAATTGGAGTATCCCATGGATGCGAACTTGAATGGAATATCTTAAATAAAAAAGATAGGACTTTTGTTATAAGAGTATGCGGATACTCCAAACAGGATCAGCAGAACGCCATGATAGACGTCATGAAATTCTTATGTAAGGAAGGGATCGAACCCGCCGTCATAGTTTCAACCAAGACGGAGAAATCTGAAGCAGAACAACAGCTGCTGAGAGTGCAGCGTATTCTTCAAACGGCGTAAAATGGGTTTGCAAATGGGTTTGCAAAAGAGCGTGGGTTTGCGTGGGTTTGCGAAGACTAAATTCTTAATGTACTGTTTTTATTAGGGATTTGGTCGGAGCGACTGGATTCGAACCTGCCGCCCATAATCTGCGAACCGTTGAAAACACTGGGGTTGAAGCAATATCAACCCCAATGGGTTTGCGTTGGGTTTGCGTTTACTTTTTCCGCGCTTTCCTCATTGGTCGCTTCTTCATTCCTCCGCTGCTTTTCTTGCTATGGTATCCTGGCATTGTGTTCCTTTGATCTGGCGGCATCATAATTTCAGATGCCTGGGTAAGTTTTCAATAATTGCTTTCCTAGCTTCCTCAGTCAAGTTTGAAAGTGCATTCTTAGAATGCTGTTTCGCCTGGTCGGCGGTCAGGGAATTGCCATCATCCTGAACCGCATCAAAAACCATTTTGGCTCCCCAAGTGACAAGCTCTTTTAAAATCATTGCTTCCAATCCTGTCATAGATAGCTCCATGAATTTGGCCGAGCTGGCCCGGTTAAATCATCCAGGTGGATGAAGCGTTTGTTCTTCGGCCCATGCAGCTTGAAACCGATCCCGGTAATCCCATGCGCCTGGGCTATCTTGATCAGCTCCAAAGCTTCAGCTCCAAAGATCTGAATATCGACCGCATGGCCTGTCGTATGCGGCCCGGTTCTTCCGGTCGTGGAAACGGTTTCATTGTAGTCTGGATGACGAAAACCCGAGGTCGGGAATAGAGGTCTCCCGAAGTCATCTCGGATCAGCTGCAGCCGCTCCATGAATGATTGAGACATATCGCAGATCCCGGTACCTCGGCATTTCAGTTCGTTGACCGTAAAGTTTTTTGTCAGGTATTTATTCGCCATATAAAATCCGAAAACCATGGTTGTTGATTCTGCCAGAAACTCCCGGCGAGAAATATCATTCGTCCTCGAGAGCTTTCCGGACCAAGACCAGAGCTTGGTCGTCCAATCGGTTAGTCGTCCTTTGAACCAGGTGACTAAGGAGGAGCAGGGTAAGGTTAATGACAAAGCGTTCGGAGGATAGTTTCTGGATAATGGTGGATATGAATTTAGGCATCAGGTTTTTCCATTTGAGGAATCGTTGGCTTCGGTCGAGTCGAACCAATAGCCAACCGTTTGGGAAAGCTGGGTCGCAGATGCGCCCACAATAACACTCGAAATCGTTTGCATCGATTCTGGGATTTCAACCATAAATATGAGCAGCAAGTTTGTTAAAAAGATTGCCATTAAGACAAGAGTCAAAAGGGCGCGGACGGCAAGCTTCGGGGTCATCGCATCCGCTCCAGTTCTCGTCCAATATTTTCCAGTTCAGACTTTTGCTCGGTCAGAGACGTGTTTGTTTTTTCGATCAACGCAATCAAACGCCCTTCGAGCTCACGTCGATCCTGCCGTGCCTGTCCGTTTGTTTTCCAGATGAACCATGAGAGGAAAATCAAACCCACTCCAGCAATCCCCTGGTCAATTAAAACGCCCAGTATTTGCTCAGATGGATCTTGGTCTTGCTGGTCTGAATACCGGCGAGGTTCCGGTGGGATGTTCATTTGCCTTAACCGTGGTTCATATATCCCATGGTATTGAGACTCATGATCCCGAGCCATAACATCCGCAAAAACTGGTGCAGCCCAAAGCCAGATGATAATTAAAGCATTAATTCTCATAATGTTTGCGCTGATTGAAATTGAGTCTGTATTGCAGGAGCATCCATCTTTCTTTGGCGTGAAGAAGGACCCAGCTTTTCCGCGTTTTCCATATACATCTGCTGCATCTGATTGGTGTATCGCAGCGAGGCATTCATGCGAGCCTGGAAGAACCGGGAAAGACTATTTCGAACGACCGTATCCAGGTTCCGGTTGCGTGTCATGACGCGCTCCACAAGCATTTTCATCTGGGCTTGATAGAGTGCAGGATAGACCGCTTGCATGGCTTCGACGTGCTCAGGCTGCAGCGATCCCTGAGCGATCATCGGAAGCACCAGGTTCGGATTATCGACGATCGTTTTGTACCGGTTGAATTTCAAGATCTCGGAAAATCGTGGAACCTCCTCAGTCGGATTGAAGACCAGCTCCGATGGTGCTGTCGTTGATTTCGGAAGTTTCGAATGCAGGAAGCTGACTCCGTTTGCCATCGTGTTCGCGACCGATTGGTTCAAAGTCTGATCTCCTTCGACCTCCGGAAGCATCGCCAGGAATCTCGGGTAGAGTGCCTGGGGATTTCCGTTCAGGTTATCAAGCTGGTTCCTGGTCTTAATGAATTCCTCAATGGTTTTCTCCGGGCTGTCTGGAATTGGATTTTTTACTTTAACACCAGCAGCAGCTCCTCCTCGAAGGATCAAAGATACTCCTGCATCCATTGCCTTCTGAGATTTATCTGCCAGGTTCAGCATCCCGCCGTAGTCAGAAATCCGGTTCAGCGTCCTGGCAAAAAGCAGCTCCCCATTGTCTCGAATATATTTCCGGGCTAGTGCAGTTCCTGCGAAGGTTGCAGCAGCTCCCAGGCCTCCGGTCAGGACCGAATCAGCTGCACCGAAAACGCCGCCTCCCAGGCCTGCTCCGACGATGTATGAAGTGAGTGGAAGACGTGCATTATTTGCCTGCCGAGCAGCTGCTCCTTGAGCAAAAAAATGGAGATTCTTCAGAGTTGCGTAAACGTCTTTGGCTTCCAGGAAATTTGCATAGGTATCGGATTTGATACCCTTCGTATTGGATAATCGATTCCCGATCGCTGCCAGGGCATTTTCAGATTCCTCCCGAATGATGTTCGCCATTGATTCGTAATGGGCAAAATTATCCGGGTTCTTTTTAAAGTTGGCAAGCTCGCGCTGGTAGAATCGTTTCAGCTCCTCTGAGTCTCGAAAATTGAGAGTCTTGCCTCTCATCCCTAGCTTCTGAGAAATTGCCTTTGCAATTGGATTCATGTTCTTCCAGGCAATATCCCGGAAGTCTTCAATGGCTTGTCTGGCATTTTTAATCCGCGCATTCTGTACGGCATCATCGACAAGGCCTGCACCCATGGCTCGAGGGTTATCCACAATTTCCCGGATCATCCTGTCGGCAATTGTGTCGGGATCAAATTTCAGGTCGTCCAGATACTGTCCGGACTTCGCCATCTTTGACTCAACGTCGGTAATAATATCGTCAAGCCGCTTTCCATAATATGGAAGCAGATCATCTTCGAGCTGCATCAGAAGTGCTTCAGGATCATCGAGATTTTTGACAATCCCCTTCTTGTCAAGATTCGCGAGCTTGGCACCAAATTCGTTTGCTCCCCGAGAATAATTTCCATGCCTGGTTATTTTATTCCACTCGGTTTTTTTAGGATCCAGGGTTCTATAATATGCGCGGTCCCTGGCAAACTTCAGCGCGGATCCGCCCTTGCTCAGAGCTGTCGCGATCCCGCCGACCAGGCCTCCTGCTATTCCTCCAAACCCAGCACCGGCAATGATATGTTCTGAGAACTCGGGACGTCTTTCCGGATCATCCAAGATCTGAGAAGAAACTGCATAAGGAACCCCGACGACTGCGCCCTCGGCTGCACCCCCGACCGCCCCTTTGACGACTCGGGTGTTGAGCGGAGACGCCAGAGTCCTTAAAGCTTTTTTATTGGAAGCTGCTTTGGAAATCGAACCAACAAGTTTTTGAGCTCCCCGAGCTGCACCTCTGGCGACCAGGGAGGTCCCGCCAAAAGGAAAAATTAATCCGCCGAGTTCTCCAGCTGTCGTCGCAATCGGATTGAGCTCCCGGTGCATCCTAATCTCTTCATCTGTAAATCCGAGATTCTGAAGGGCCATATCTGAAAGACCAAAGGACATGGTCCTGAGAGCTCCCAGGCCTGCCGAAGTGAATGGAGAATCACTGACCGTAGCTTTGAGATCCTCTGTTTCAACCAGCTCAACCGGAGCATATCGATAGCCTGCTCGAAGTGCTGCATAGGCTTTATCAGCAGGGAAATCGTAAAGGGTATCATCCTCCCCGACCAAGGTGACTTTATCCCCCTGGATGAATGCATAGTTCCCGGATGCAATCAGATCTTCGACGCGAGAATCATCGACGTTGACCGCCGATTCAGTTTGATAATCGTAAAGTCTAGCCACCCGCGTTCCTCACTGTTCCACCAAAATTTGAAGCATTAGGAATTTTATTTTTCCTTGGCATTCCTTTTGGAGGCATACCTTCCTGAACGAATCCGTAATCCACTGGAGTGACCGGCACAAATTGATTTGCATCCTGGAACCCTTTCAGTCGTGATTCATAATCATTGGGAAGGGTTTCAAGTGCAGATTTTAATTCACCTAGTCCGATGGTAAATACATCCTCTTCCGGGATCACTCGATTGATCATGACTTTCTCGGTCGGCGTCAATGCAGCTCCGCCCTTCATTATGTCATTCTTATATACACCCCAGAGGGATCCAACGAGCTGCCTTAGTTCGATATAATCTTTGCCCTGAGCTTTTTTAATTCCAGCTGCAGATTGAGCAAGAAGATTTGCCGTCCCTACTTTGTTAAATAAGGCCAGAGCTCTTTCGCGAAGTTCTTCAATTGAGCGAACAGCAGTCATCATTTTTCTTCCATCTTTAAGCGCATCCTTAATCCCCTGAGCATCCTTTATTGAGGTCACTCCCAAGCCTGGGACATACTTGTCTCCAAATTCTTTTTTAGAATCTGCGACAGCTTGATACTGCTTAACCATTAAAGTTTCTAAGGCTATAGCCATCTGCTGATCAGATCTTTCACGCGCTTCCACAATCCCGCTTTTGATTCCTTCCACCGTTGCGATCTGAGTCTCGACAGCTGCTCGGTTCTTTAAGGATGCCAGCGCACTGTCGGAAGCATTCTGGGCCAACTGAAGCATCCTGCCGCGTTCCTGGATCAGATTCAGCTGCTGCCGTTCTGCAGACTTCTGTCGGAAATCCCGGTCGTCTTTAAATTTTGCCAGGTGATCATCGATGGTTTTGTTGATGATCTGGAGAGCGAAGTTTGGCGTCCCTGTCATGGATGCAGCACCAGCTCCGAGAGCAGCTGCAATGACCGCCCAAAACTTATTTGCTCCGGTTATCGCAGGACCTGGTTTTTCTTCAGCGATCGCGTTGATGCTGTCTTCGTATGTATCGATTTCCTTCTTTATGTCATTGGCGAGATTGACGTAGTTCTGTTTTTCAGTCTCGAAAAACTCAAAAGATCCTTCGGTGTATTCGTCGCCGCCATAAATATCTTCAAGCTCCATCAATTTATCGATGACGCCATCATAGGTTTCGAGCCCATAACCATAAGGATCCGATACGCTGACGATATTTTTCCCTTCCAGGTATCCCTCGGTTTGCTTCATATCAACCGGCACGGCACCTGGTTCCTCAACAACTTCCTCAGTTTCCACGACGTCTTCCATCGTTTCGACAGCAGGCTTTACATTTTCTAGCTCCACCTTTTCTTTTGCTTCTTCCGCAGCTATCAATGTTTCAGTCTTTTCAGAATCATCTTCTTTCTGACTTAATTTTCCCCAATGCAATGCGCCAGCTTGCATTTCCTTTGGCGTTGGGAAATCTGATGCTAGACCAAGATTCTTAGCATCTGGCTTCGTTGCCATGATTCTTTTTTCTGATGGACGCAGTCGTTTATCCAATGGTTCAATAAGCTCATCTTCAAGCGGGTCATCCATAGCCCAATCAATGTACTGGTTCCCCTCAGCAACCGGTGCAGCTGTTTCAACCGGAGCAGCTGTTTCAACGGTTTCAACTGGAGCTGAATATTGCTCCCAAGGGCCGAATTCATCCAGGAGCTGCCGGTCTCGATCTACATTGGCAGGATCAAAAAGATTTCTTTGATTAAGCTGCTCATACAGCATCCGCCTTTGGCTTTCAGTGCCGCCAGCTTCAAACCGAAAAGTTTCTGCCATCACGCCCTCCCTTCGAGCTGCTTCGTTCGTTTATGCAGATTCGCCTGAGCGGCCATGACTGCTGCAAGACCCTGGTTCATATCAAGCTGCTTTCCGCGAGGTCCATTTGAAACCATGGCATTCCCCATCGGCCCCCCGCGCTCGGCATCCTGGGCCATGATTCCTATGAGCAGTCCAGAGTCTCTTCCGATCGCCTTTGGATCCTTATACTCGTATTGATATGCATCAATCGCATCAAGGAACTGCTCGATCTCCCGATCTCCGGAGCTGATGTTCTGCTTCATCCGTTCGTCGGAACTGAGCTTTGCATAGGCTGCGATACCGGTTGAAATCATATTCAACCACATACCGGTTTCTTCATTTCTTGCTTGAGCTGATTTATATTTTGCTGTCAGTTCTGCGATGTATCGTTTCGTTGCATCATCCATCTCCGCCAGATCACGAGTTAGCTCGAATCCCATCATCTTGAGATCTTTCTCCATCTCGGCCATATCGATCTTTGTCTCCAAGCCATAGAGTGCTTGTTTTCCACGGTAGTTCTCAATGGCATTTCCATCATCAAGAGCCCTGGATTTGAGGGCGAGTTCCGCGTTGATGGTTGCAATGGCAAGATTCTTTTGCATCACTGCAATGGCGACGGCAACCTCAAGATCTCCATTCTTTTTTGCAACCTCGAGCTGGGCCGATAGATTCGCCATCTTGGCCTTCATCTCGGTATCTGCTTCTGCAATAACTGCAGTCAATTTATTTTGGGCATCTGTAATTTTTCGAACCTGATCCAGATCAGCGTTTTGAAATGCAGTCTGTCTCCGCGTTTCCAGATCAGCGAGAGCAAGCTTTGCCTCCCGGCCTCCATCGATCTCAATCAGCTGAATCATCTGCTGTCGAGCAGCAGCTTCCTCCTGGCTTCGAAGTTCAGCTCGATCCCGGAGAAGTGCATTGCCTTGCTCCGACCATAAGTTTTGCAGCTGTCTTCGTTTTTCCGGTTCAGCTTCAGTCCCTGCGATTGCACTAAGGAAGGACCGTTGAAGTTTTTCTGATTCCCTGGTCATCATCTGCTGCGCCTGGGATGGACGACGGCCCATGATGGTATCAATCAGAATCTCAAAGGCTTGATCGGATTTTCCGCGGACCTTATCCACAAATTCTGTATCGTAAAGAACTTCATCAGTTCCTTCGACAAATCCGAAATCCTTGACCGTTGTCTGATCTACATCTTCGGAGGTGATTGTCTCTCCAGCAATAGCACCTGGAGCGGTCACGGTTGATGCCGTTGCGTCTGCGACGGTTCCTTCTACCTTTATCGCATCACGCTCAAACATTGCGATCTCTGCTGGCGTCAACTCAAATGCTTCTTTGCGTTGTGCCTTTCCTTTCTGAAGCTCCCAGAGGGATCGCTTTGATGTTTCGCTTAATCTTCCAAATCCAGCCGGTTCTCCATTGGCAGCAATATAATCATCCCAGGTCAGATTCAGGTTTGTGAATGCCCCTGTTTCATCGACCGCAGTCAAAAGTTTATACATGGCTTCACCAAAACCCTGCAGCTGAGTTGCTCCTTCTTTTTGGGCAACAAGCATCTGGTTATCAAACTGGGTTTTAACTTCACTTTCTGGCAGATCTTCATAGGTTGGAAGGCCTTCTACTTTTTTAAGCTCCCAGGTATCATCTGTTTTGAGATCGGTGAATTCATTTGCCAGTTGAGCTCTTTGAGTATCGATGCGGTCATTGGCAGCATTGGCTTCCGCCTGAGTGTTATATTCCCGACCTAGTTTGTCCTTGTATTTTGGAGGAGGAGGAGGAGGTTGGTTGTTGTCATTATCGTCACGTTGCCTGTTTTGCTCATTCATCATGTCTTGGACACGCTGCTGAGGGTCTGTTTCAAACTGCTTGTCTATTTCTGTTCTTTCCGGAGTGTCTGGAGTGGGGTCAAGGTCAGAATTATCATCCATTTCAAAACTCCGTAGTCCGGTCATGGGATCGATTTGGCCTGACGTATTCGGCAGGGAGGCGAGAAGCGATTCCTCCATCGTGTTCACCATGACCGGTTTGTGCATCTGACCGCCGAGGGTTAATCCTTCATTCTTTGCCCGGTAGATGTTCAGGAGCTCCTGCAGCTCCTCCGGTTTCATATCTCGCAGGACTGTAAAATTATCCATCAGTTAAGCTTTTGTTTGGGTAGTTTCATGCCAGTGGGTTTCATCCCAATTTCCAGCATCAAATTCGAAATTGAATAGCTTTGCCCAGCTTCCGGGAAAGTCGATCCTGCATCTTCACCATCCTCGATCGAGAACCGGATGGATTCGCATTTTTGATTCGCCAGGTTCATCCGAAACTGATAAACGCCATCGACGACGTCGCTCGATCCGCCGCCAAAGACTTCGCTTCCAAATGGATTTTCATCACCAAAAAAAGTGATTCCGAGATCGCTGCTGTAATTAAAATTATGAGTTTCCCTATAAAAATTTTCATAGTTGTAACCGACCTGAACCCGGAGGTTGTGTTTCGATTTATAGTCACCCAGGACAAAAGCTTTTCGGCATCTCTGCAGGCCTTGAATGTTGTTGGTCTTAATCCAGGCAGTCGTCAATTTAAGCGGGAACCTGGCACCGTCGTCGGTGTAGCTGGTGCTTTGCTGCCATACCTGACCATCGGTTCGTAAATAGACGTAGTTCCCATTCTTTTCCCAGACCGTTGCACCGTTCCCCTGGTGATCGGAAAACGTGCTCCATTTATTGAAAAAATAATCATAGACCAGGGTCGTTCCATCCGAGCTAAGGAGGCGGACCTGGTTCTGATCCTGAAGTAATTTTGCTGAGGTGATTGTTTGGTTGTTAAACGCTTCAACCGGAGCACCGATGTATTTTGTTTCCAGCGATCGTGAAAGCAGATAGATCCCCTTGTTTGATTGGAAAAGGATCCCTATTGGAATTAAGACGATCGACCTGGGATCGATGCAGCCTGCATCCGAAGTGACCAGGGAGGGCTCACTAAAATCATTCTGGTCGCCGGTCGGCGTCGGTCCTTGACCGGTCATGGAAAAGATCCGATTGTCTTCAAACAGGATCAGCTTTTCATCCATTGCCTGGATCCCGGTGATTCCCTTAGCTTCTGGAACTGTAATTTTGAAAACGTCTGAGAATTTGATTGCCGCGTTTCCGGTTGTTTTCTGACTGTAATAAAGCTGCTGGGGATTTTCCGAGCTTACAGCAAAAAGACGCTGGCCGAATACACCAAGCACCGAGGTTGCCGGGGGAGCTATGTTTGCCAGGACGTTCCCGGTCGTGTAGAGAGATTGCTTTGCAACCAGGTTCGCGTCCGTTATTGCCCCGCTATCTGCAAAGCTTACGGTATCAGCTGAGGTGCTATTTGCGACCGTTCCAATCTTGTAATAAATCGAACCAGGTCCAGCAATTGTTCGGTAGACTTCGATCGTGACTGCTGCATGATCAGTGATCCTGAGTGTCGGGATTGTTAATGTATGGATTGAAGCATTGGAACCGGTTGCTTCTTTTGACACGCCCACTGAAGGAGAGCTCTGATGAATATGTCCTTTTGCATCAGTGTACGAATAAATGACTTTATAAGAATAAGTTCCATTGACTAGAGATCCGCCGCTGGTCGCTGTTCCTACCGTGACGTTTTCCGGGTAGATATGAAATCCGAGCTCATCGATGACCTGGGAATCGTAGCTGCTCAGGAATCCTCCGCCGAGGTTAAGCACCTCTCCCAGCTCGCGGTTTAGAAAAGTTCTTCCACCGACAAAATCTGCTTTGATCCTGGAAAGTCCCTTCAATCCATAGACATCGTTATCTCTGGATTCCAACCTGGTGACGACTTGAACCGGGAGCTCAAAGATCCCTGCTGTTATATTTGTCAGTGATGTTGGGATCGGCCTGGTCGGGAACGCTCCGGAGGTGGACTGCTTATATTTGCCGAGTACCAACCCAGAGGAATCGATGAGGAAATAGGTAGGCTGCAGGGAGCTTGAATGAAGGACCCAGATGTATGTGGTCCCGCTGTAGAGGAAAGGTCTTGATACCAGACCGACCGATCGCATGACGACAGCTGCACTTCCGAGCGAATTGCTTGAGAGCGTAAATTGTCGTTTATTTAAAAGATGATTGTAGGTTTGAGCAGCAGAGTGTTCATAATAAATATCCAGGTTCCCATCTGCATTGAAACACATACCGATTCGCTTTATCTCGGTTGCATCTCCTCCAGCGGCGTTAGCTACTGCAGAAAAATCTGATGCATATCGGTAAACCTTTAAACCTGAGCTGTCGGAATTTTTGGAAAGTGCAACAAACAGATCGGTGCTGGTCGTATAATCGCAATAGATCGTGATTGCGTCCTCGGCCTGAGTTGAAATCGTAATTCTGTCGGGGTATCCATTACTCCCCTGACCGAGTGCTCCTGTCTCCGTAATAAAACAAACCTTTACCGTAGAAGAGCTGTCGGTGTATGCCATGACCGCATCGTTATAGTTTGGGTCATATGCAGAAACATCCAAAAAACCAGTTGATGAAATATCGGAAACAATAACCGTGGCGGTCGCAAAACTATCGGGTGAGCTGATATCAATCTGCCGGGATCTAATCGATTCCCCAGCAGTCTTGTCATGATAGATTACTGTAAGGAATCGACCCTGAGCGACGCATCTCGGAGTTTGGCCTCCAGTGGTTATGGAAACATCTTCCAATACGACCAGGTCATTTGCACTATCGACGACACTGGCGCGGATCCCGCCGCTGCTGTCCTCCCAGGCATACAATATGATCCCTCCAGATTCTGCTGAATCGACTGCAGATTGCTCGTTTTCATTCCGGATCAAATCCTGGGCGGTCGCATCAACCGATCGGAATCCTCCGCGATCGATCCAGCGATCGAGGCCTGAAGCGTAGGTATAAAGTTTGTTTGAACCAAAGACGAGGAGCTCGTCCTCAAGGCTGCTTAATGCCTCACCGGTAGGAAGTGCAGAGCCATCGATCACCGTTGTGCTGAGTGCATCATATCCATAGCGTTTGGTAATGACGGATCCTTTCGTAAAGACTCCGTTTTCCAGCTCAATAAGATTGGTAGGAAGGACCAGCTTTTCATCAGTTTTTGTGTCAATGCTTCCGCTTAGATCGATCGGAACCATCGCCTTTTGTAGTGCCATTATTTTGATCGATTTCGATTAATGCTTCACGGTAGCCTAAAAGTCTTTGTTGATGGGTTGCTAATTCATTAATTTTGATTTGAACCTGGTTGATTTCCTGGTCGATTTCCTCAATCGTTTTCATGGCTTCGGGAATTTATCTTTCACGCTTTTTATGCGAGCTTTCCACCCATCCATATCATGATATATCTGGTCTAGCTGTTCAGTGATTGGATCGTAGGCTACTGCACGATCTTTTTGATACTGAATTGCATCCTCTGCTTTCTGCATTTCTGCAACTTTAGCATTTAAAACTTCTTTAGAAACTGCTTCTTCAGGATTATTCCAAACAATCGTATCGTAGTCATTGTTTTTACAATATGCACTAATACCTAAATTATTTAGAGCATCTATTAATGTGATCATGTTTTAAAATCTCCAAGTAATAGAAATACCGATAAAACGTAAATTTGCCGTGTTAGTATGTTTTATTCTAAAGCCAATTATATCTCCTTGAGCTATAGAATCCTCCCAATGGGTGCTACCTACATCAAGTATGCTTTGTCTGTGCATATTATCATTAGTTGCAGTAATACTTGCCATGTTTGTATATGTTTGGGCCACTGCACCCTGTGCTTCAGAATTAGCGGATAATGACCAACTTAATTGCATCTGTAAGGCCCCACTATATCCGTTTGAAATCCACCACATATAAGCATCTACAACACTAGAATATCCTGCTGGAACTACCGCAGAAGCTACTGCTGTATCCTCATTGCCTCTGTCAGGTGTTGTATAATAGTTTCCGTAATTTTTTGGGTCTGTATCTTGAGCAAGAAGATAATAAAAATCAGTCCTATCAGTTACTTTTGTCGGGAAAGTCACATCTGAATGCAAAGTAACCGCACTTGAACTAAGCGTTGCTAAAGTCTTAGTCGCTGAAGCATCTTTTAGTAAATCGGCTTGTATTACGCTAGGCATGATTATTATTCGGGTTTATGTGTCTCCAATTCTTAGAAAAGTAAAATAAGTTCTGTTTTCGCTTGAATTTCCTTGTAGATTGCTTGTGTCTTCTGATTGAAACGAAAATTTAATTTTATGACCACTCGCGCCTGTAGTTGTTACATTAAAAAGAAAATTACAAGTATTACCACTTTCAACATTAGCAACCGAAGCATCAAATCGGTTTGTAATTGCTGTTGCAACTCTTACATATCCACTGCCAGAATCTGCATTTATGTATCCATAATTATATCTAGACTCGTTATCGTAAGTGAAAGTAAAATTTCCTATGACCCAATAAATCCCACTTAAATCAAAAGTAAAAATTCCTGAAGCTTGATTAATGTTACTATTTAAACCCCCCGATACTTCAGTAATGTTTGATGTTACATCAGTTTCAGAACTGACATTATCTATGCTTGATGTAAGTCTAAATTGTTGGAATGCTTTGATGCCAGTGTAACCCGTAACTGAAGACCCAATAGTCCCTGCACTTAAAGTCCCATTAGCAATAGTCGTAGAACCATCACTTCCTAGCACCAGATTATTACTGCCAGAACTGGCGTGTTTTATGTTGGTTACTTTTATTTCAGAACTCATGATGCCTTATTCTGGTTTATTTTTTTCTGCTTCATCATTACGCTGTTTTGCTGTTTTAACCCAACCTCTTGTAAACGCATCAGCAACTATTAATTCTCTAGTAGCAGGAATCTGTACGCCTTCGTCTAACGCACGTTCTGTATAAATTTTTACTATTTCATCAGTAGCAATTCTGCATCGGTTATGAACTGCATTATCAATCCAAGCTTGTTGCGTAGCACTCGCATAACTCAACGCTTTATCTTCGGTATCTGTTAATGTAATTGTGTAGTCCATTTTTATCCTATCAAATAAATTGTTGCTCTCGAATATCTTCTGCCGTGGTAATGATTGCCTTCAGAACTTTGGGCTTGGAAAATTTTAATTGTGTCACTTGCTGACATATTTTGTAAAAATGTCCCTGAAATATTTTGCCATTTATCTTCACCATTAGTTGTCGCAAAGAGAGTGACTTTCGAAGTATCGTTTATCCTTATTTCGTATTCTGTGTTAGCGTTATAAGCACCAATTGAAAAAAAACTAATAGAATAACAACCAGAAACAGGTACAGTAAAAGTTCCATTTGGGGCAGCCGTTGATCCACCTAATGTAATACCTTGGCTTATGCCAGTTAAACTTGTATCTAGTGCAGTTGCACTCGAATAACTGCCTGAAGCAAATATATTTTTAGCACCAGTTGAAGCATCAAGATCAGCACTATTTATTTCCATAGTTACAGAAATAGCAGGAACATTAGGTTTAGTTACATATCCATCAGAACTGAAAGTTAGCCCAATATTACTGCCATACATTAACGAATAGTCTTTTACTTTAAGACCATCAATTGATACACCATTTGCACTTGTTGCTTCTGTAATAGAATTAGTGCTTATTGTGTTGTTTTGTATAACACTCATACGATCACCAGAACGCCATTCACCGTAAGACTTCCTGCACTACCTATCGTCAGTGGTCCTGCTACCACACAGTTCTCATCTGAGGAAATCACAACGGCACTGTTCACTGTAGAGGGGTTTCTCATCACTCCTGAGAACACAGAACTAACGTGTCCTGTGACTCCAGACTTGTCACCTTTGGCAGCAATCGGTTGACCCGATTCAAATGCTCCTGTTCCAACTCGTTTCATTCTATCTCCTATGATGCTGAATCAAGTACCGAAACGTAGACTGCAACGGTTCCTGCATCGACTGCGAGAACCAGTGCATCTCCACTCTGAGCAACCAGTTTGCCCTGCACTAACTCAACGGACCCTCCTGGTGGAATCTCTAAGTCTGTAGCCAGTGATGTCCCTGAGAGCGTGAGATCCACCTTTGCCGTAGTGGTTGCATGAGTGCAACTGACAAGAATACCAATAATAACGTCGGTAGAATCTGCAGTGTAAATTGTCCCTGCAGATGTTGCTTCAAATCGTAAAAATGAACTCATAGATCATCCCAAGGCTATGGCG
>Ga0209645_1000151_pt1 | contig 35738 bp, 45 predicted proteins | sample ETNvirenome_6_30_FD_184070 | JGI IMG/M metagenome (GOLD analysis project Ga0209645, IMG submission 184070) | Marine viral communities from the Pacific Ocean - ETNP_6_30 (SPAdes) (version 2) | ecosystem: Environmental > Aquatic > Marine > Oceanic | place: Pacific Ocean | collected 2013-06-19
CCGGGAGACGGCTGCGGCGGCGGTGAAGGACCATTCATTTTGTACACGCTGTGGGTAGATTCTGGGATTGACCTGGCTAGCGAGGAAGAGATGCGGCGCAGAGCAGCTGCGTGGTGGCAGTACGAGCAGGGTGTGTAACGCTGCACTTTGTGTGGTATGATATAGATGTCAACAACCAACGAGGACAATATGAAAACGAAGTACACAATCAAGAAGTTCAACGGCGACAGCAGCTACGACTGGGCAGTGTTCCGGGCGCAAGATGTCCGGGGCATGAGAAGCCCAATCTTCTACGGCGACGCTCGGCCAGTGATGAGCGGTCTGACTCGGTCGGATGCACAGTACCACAAGAAGCAGCTGGAGGCAAAGTAAGATGATCAAGGCAAACTACATGGCATACGGCGGAAAGCGCCAGGCAAACTTCACCATCACCAATGGAAACAAGGAGCTAAGCCTCTGCGTAGACAACGGTATCTCAGGAGAAGACCTCAACCGGGCAGACATCCGGTGCTACAGTGACGGCAAGGACGTAACTGGCAAGGTGTTCGGGGTGTTTGAGGGTGACGTCATCCGAGGTGACGTGCACACGATGGCTACGGCGATGAACTGGCTGCAGCTCTCAGTCGATCCGTACGGAGGGCAGTTCTAATGAACAACGATGTACTGACTGGCTGGAACACATTTACATTCATCATCGGCACGGCCGATGACTTTGAATCCACTGATGAGCTGATCGATCACTTCGAAAGTTCGAACTATCCAAACTCCATCTGCAACTGTGCCTCTTATGAGTTCGACGCTCCGGCCGGTCTTCACGAAGATGTAGTCACCATGATCGGGCGCGGGATGGCTTTTAGCGAAGGGTGGTCCATGGACGGTTCGGTAAGCTTTGTTGTAAGGGGGACAGTGTAATGCACTACGTACGAGTAATGATCACGCACGAGACATCGCCGGCTGGAGAGCAGTGGGTGACACATGTGTTTCGGGAAGACGAGCTGGACACCTTGCTGGCGTCGCTCAGAGACTGGGAGGCTCGGAATATTCCGTTTCAGCAGGAGTTCACAACAGATCCACGTGGGCCAAGCTGGCGCTGGGATGAAGAATCGGCGGAAGCAGCAGAGATGGCAGAGGAGGCAGACAACTACGACCCTGAGAGCGAGTACGTGTAACAAGCAACTTGGCATGGTATAATATAGATGTAACCCACACCGGAGAGATAATATGTCTATCGAATCTTTTGCTTCTGACTCTTTCACTGCCAAAGCTATTGCTGACGGCTACGTGTATGAATGCTCCTGCGGTGAGTTGTACAACGATGTAGGTGCTGCCATCACCTGCCGCAAGTGTCGCAACTACTGTGTCTTCGGACACTGCACCCACGTTGTGGACATCCGTACCGACAAGGTGGTTGCCGGCCATGTGCCCTCTCAGGAAGAGTACCGCCAGGCGGCGATGGCTGCCGAGCAGAAGTGGGCTGAGGAGCGCGAAGAGCTCGACCGCGAGATTCAGATGTGGCGTCAAGAAGGGCCACACTGGGATGCCCATGTTGCCCGGCTCAAGGAGATCGAGCGCGAGGCAGCGGAGGACGCCCTGTGGGCGCTTCAGGACGAGATGTCCGGAGTTCGTGCATCCCACGGCGCGGCGTAGTATGATATAAAAGAACCAACCAAGGAGAGACATCATGTCCAACAACTTTGTAGACGCACTTATCATCCCAAGCATCGCTAGCACCATTGCTATCAGCTGCTTCGTACTTTTCATCGCTTTCCCTGGGTAAGGAGATACTATGACAGAAGAAATGATCAACGCAGTAGAACGCCGAGTCTACGCATACACAAACTACCGAGAGGTAGGCATGACCGACATGATGCTTAGGGAGGTTCGCGCACAGTACGTGGACATGGCCCGAGGCGGAGACGGAAGCAGCGCCGGCAACGGCGAGATTCGCAACACTTACTACAAGGACATGCCGGATGAGTTCTTCCAGGCAGTCTGTGACCGATTGGAATGGAGCTACTAACGATGCGTGAACCTCTGGCAATGCTTTACTTTATGCTTCCCGTTCTAATCCCAGCAGCAGTAGTATTCTGTTGGGCGTCAGTTGTCTGTACGCTAGACCAGCTACAGCGCGTGCAACGTTCTTAAACTTTTGGTATAATATATTCACACCCCAGCTAAGGAGCTACCATGACTTACACCAGAGATCAGATCGACGCGATGCTTCGCACCAACGATGCCGCTGTCGAGCGCGCAATCATCCGCCTCTTCACCATGCAGAACGAGGACGAGCAGCAGTGGGCAACCACCAACGCACAGAACGGCCGCGGCTTTGGAGCTGCAGACGCACGTGCTGGTACACGGTTTGCTCGGTGGCTTCAGGGTATGGACAACAAGAACGTGGTGCGGTATGCCAAGAAGAGCCTGGGCCACCCCCGAGCGCAAAGTATCTTTGGCCGATACTGCCAGGACGGAGGGACGGTGATGGACCGCGCACGCAAGATCGCACTGAAGCACAGCCAGCAGCTGGTGGACTACGCCAACGCAGCGGTCGAGAAGGAACAGGCCCGGCATGCGGAGATGGAGAACAAGCCAAGCAAGGTCGCACCTTTGAAGCCTATGCAGAGCGATGTGTGGTACCAGAATGAGCCACCTGCTGGAACCTGGGCTGCTACGGCTCGGATGATGGCGAAGGGAGATAACAGCGGGTTCGATTGGGACGGGTGGAAGGAAGAGATGAAGATGCGAAGCATGTAACTTCTCCTGCAGAAGAGTATAATATAGTCACCCACCTACTACGGAGTATCAGTATGAAAAACGAAGCATTCTTCTCAACCCTTTTCCTTGTTTGTCTTCTCGGCAGCATGTTTGTAGCTTAAGGAGGCATTCATGGCACAGATGAAACGAGTAGTGCTACCCATTCTAGAGGAGATCGCGGCAGAGCCGGGTAGCCGAATGGAAGTGTACAACCGTGGGTACTTCCCCGTAGAGTGGGGAGCCTTTAAACGTATTATCGGTCACCTGGTCTCTACTGGTATGATCAGTGTAGAGACAGACAGGGGTGGTCGGCTTACCATTACCGAGGCAGGCAAGGAGGCTATAGCCTATGAGTAGAGCGGAAACCATAGAAGCACTCAAGCAGAGACGGTCCACCATACAGAAGTGGATGGGTCAGATGAGCGAGTATCTGGGTCCCTACCCGCACGGCCCTGGCAGGGAACAACTTTTGGACTGGGCACAGGTTCTCCAGGAGATTGACCGGGACCTGGCAGCATTGGGAGAGAGGCCATAGCGGGGGCCCAATTACTAGGGGTGGAGCGGGGGCCCCTGGATAGGGCCCTTCGGAGTGACTCGGTAGCCTGGGGGGCGCCCCTCTGTAGAAGTGGTCAGGGGGCTACCAAAAAGTGATCAATAGGGTGGGGGGCGCGCTCTGGGCCCCCGCGGGGCCGCTTCTAGCCCACCGGCGGGCCCTTCTGCCCAGGGCTGGGGCTTAGTACATGTACTCTTCTCCGCAATTTTTGATAAACTTTACTACTGCTGCGCATTCATTAGCAGTATCTACACAAAAAACTGCAGCTAATTCACAACAGACAGTGGTCATTTTCACAAAAATCTCTCCGGAAAATTTGGGCAACTTTTTCACTTTGAGCGGCTAAAACATAGTTATACACATCAAGAGGTGGCACAAATGAAAATCAGTAGAAATCAGCTTAGAAAAATAATAAGAGAAACCTTGGAAGGCGCACAACCGGCACTCGGTCCGGATATGCTTCAGTCTAAGCTAAGAGAATTTCACAACTTAACAATGAAGCTCGATGGCATATACAACCACCATCGATCTTGGGATATGGCACCAGAAGAGCAAAGAGTAACCGAGCGCATCTACATGGTCAGAGAAGAGCTATATAGCATGGGTCTAAGACCCGATCACGTTAATCAAGTGAAAGACATGTCATACGAGGAATTCGATGCACTCATGGGCATGAGCGCTAGTGAGTTCAAGCTGTGGAAAGAAAGTTGATCTTGGCCGCGGCGCTACTCTCGCTCATGAGCTGTGACACCTCAGCTGCGGCCTGCGCCGCATCTAAGGATCGACTCATCTCCATATACGATAAGCGCATGGTCCTTGCGTCTCTTCGAGACGCAAAGAAGCTTGGAAATAAAAAATTTAAAGCAATCGATGACATGCTAGCCGAAGAGCAAGATCTGGCATTTACGACTTATACTAAAAGATGTAATTTGTCCAAGTAAGACATAGTTATAACAAGAAGCAAACACATAGGGAGCTTAAGACATGAAAATTTCTAGAAGAGCACTTAGAAAATTAATCCTACAAGAAGCCGCGGCTTTAAACGAGCAGGCCAGGGGCAGCAACAGAATTCTCAGCCTGATCACAGATCAGACAACTTCTGCTGCAGCAGACAACAATGACCCAGGAGTACTCAAGGAAAGACTAGTCGCCGGCTTAAAAAACGCGCTTCAGGCCGTTATAGGCGCTGACTCTGCGCAATCCATGGACGAAGTTCTCGACGCGATCGCACTAATTGAAAAAGCAAACGGAGTCTAGAGATGAGCAATTTCACACGAGAAGATCTTAAGAACTGGTTTCGCGACACGCACCCAAGCGCACAACAGCCCACTCAGCCTACCCCAGACGACGGTTTACTGACTGAGTCCTATGGTGACATGAATGACCCCTATAACCCGGATGCTAACCCAGCCGCTGTAATGCAAGACATGGGGCGCTCTAGAGCAAACGCGCTTTCCACTGAAGAAATCATGAAGCTTAGTAATGCAGGATTTAATGTTGCCGGCATAGATAAACAGAATCTTACGGCTGATATGCGCGAGGTTCTGGGCCTATCCGGAAGTGGTCCTGCCAAAGCCTCAGCGATTTCAACTGATACCTTGCGAGACAAGCTGGAAGACCTCCTTGCAGAGGAATTTGCCAATTTCATGGCAGATGGCTTGGGGCTTAAGGACATCGCAGCTGCTGTTGAGTCTGCGCTTGACATGGCTCACTTATCCGTTAACGGCAGAGAGATGGACCACCGCGTGGAGATCACGCCCACTCCCGTTCGTCGACGCAGGTAAGCATTTTTTAAAAAGAACGCGCTGTAACCCCATACGTAGTAATAGGGGGTAAGAATGAAAACGCTTACAAGACTAGTTCCCATGCTGGCTTTGCTTGGCTGTGCGGCATGCGGAAACGTGGAGGAAACAGCCGAAGAACCAAGTCCAATCACATGGGCTGAGTGTAGCCAAACAGTGGGCGACCATCCATGTGATTTTACGTTGAAGGACCAGAATGGGAATGACTGGACGTTGTATGAGAGTTACGGAGATGTCATTCTGTTGGACTTCTCGACAGAGTGGTGTGGTTACTGTAATCTCTCGGCAGAAAGCATCCAGGGTATCGCAGACGCTTACGAAGAGCACGGTGTGACAGTGGTCACGGTTTTACTTGAGGACGGATATGGAAATCCGGGTTCGGTGGATCTCGCCGCTAGTTGGGCAGATCGTTATGGAATAGACGCGCCTGTGTTGGCCGGGTCGAGAGACATGATTAGTGATGATCCGACACTGGGATGGCCGATTACCGGCTTCCCCCGGTATTACTTCATTAATCGAGAGATGGTTCTCTGGCACGGGCAGGCTGGGTATAACGACGATAGCCTGGAAGCGGTATTACGCGCGATGCTGAATATAGAGGGCTGAGAAAGGCCCCGAAGGGGCTTACTCGGCAATCATAGAGTAAAATTTCGCGCCGGACATCCAAAAGTAAAAGTCGCGCCGGCCGCAGGCCGTGTTAAGGGATTATTTTTGTGTGGCCCTGGGGATGACCCAATTTGAAGTGGGAGTCTTTTCACACCTACACTCCCTGTTTGTAACTGACGACATTTGAGAGTCGCGGGAGGAGCAGGCTGATTTGCATTCTTGAATTGTTTCTTTGCTTATGTTGCAGCTATATCCCCAGAATACTAGTGCTACGGAAAAAGAAACGGCCACTGCGATCTTAACTACTGCGCTGAGTAGCGCCGCGGTTTGTCTTGTTTCTATGTCTTCGAATTTTTTATCCATTTTACCCCCATACAAAAAATCCCCTCATTTGGAGGGGAAAAGGGGAGAGTTTTAGCACTTCTATTCTCTCTACTAGTGACCCACATTATTCTTTGTGGTAAGCACACCGGAAAGTAAACCCGTTCACTAGTTTTCTCCCTGTTCTTGAGTCGTAAAACTCACGGAACAGCACGCCCTACTATCGCCATAACATTCTGCACTTTTAAAAATGATCTGTACACTTATCTTTTTATCCGCGCGCCGCATTTCATGTACCTTGGGAGTATTTCCACGCAACCCCTTTCGGGACGATGCTCTTGTTTCCAATCACATCAGAGAGTCTTCTGTCACCGACAGTTAAGTTCTGGAGGATCTTAATGTTAACTCCTTCCCAAGACTTTTTCTTGAGTTATTGCCCTTTTCCCGTTTCTGCGATGAACCTACAAGTCCGCAGATATCTCTAGCAGTATTCTCCTAGTGGTATAGAAGCTCATGCGTAAAATCACTGGACGGTTTTCAAAAGTACCACCTTTCTTAACTCATCCCCTCTCTAAGTCGGACGGCATATCGTTAGACCGATACTTTTCCGATCGAGGTTTTCTTTATTATTCGCTTTCGCAAATACCTAGAGACCGGTAATCTCATCTAGGTTTATCGACCCAAGAACTAGGGTCAAAATTTTTTGTATTATTAAAGAACTGTTTAAATATTGTTTATTATGATATTATTATACAGCAGTATTCGATCATGTACAATATTTTTTTTAATTAATTGATACAATTTCTACTTCAAAAGTGAGATCTTCTCCAGCAAGCGGGTGATTGAAGTCTAATGTCACTTGACCAGCTGCTTCTGAAAGAATTTTTGCAGTAAACGCCTGACCATTTGATGCAGTACCTGCTACAGTTTGCCCAACTTTAATTTCAAAATTTTCTGGAAACTGAGCTCTTTGAACTACTTGAACAGCTTCGTCATTCTTTTCTCCGTATGCTTCTGCGCAGGGAATGGTAAATGTTTTAGTCTCGCCTTCAGACATACCAATTACATTGTCATTAAAACCAGAAATTACGTTTCCTTCTCCAACTGTGAAAGTAAGAGGCTCGCGGTCCTTCGAAGTATCAAACTCAGTGCCGTCAGTCAAGCGACCGGTGTAATGAAGTGATACTGTGCTTCCTTCTTGTGCTGTGCTCATTTTTTCTCCTTTTATCAGTTGAACTTCTGATTTTTTAAATGGAGCCATTGATAGGACTTGAACCTACGACCGGCGGTTTACAAAACCGCTGCTCTACCAGCTGAGCTACAATGGCATTATTTCATTATAACTTACCTAGACAAACTATTACAACAGTTTGTGTCAAAGGATCAATATTGTTGATCATGACGACACCGGAGTCGTCAGTGTAATCTCTTATTTCTCCGCCCACAAAGTATGAATTAACAGATTCAAAATCTCTTTTAAGAATGCTGCATATATGCTCATAGTCGACTCTTTCGCACCGATGACCCCATGGTTTTGTATCTAGTTTTGCTTTGTGAGGAAAGGTAATGCAAAAGCCTCCTCTGCGTTTTACCAGATGAGTGATATCTTTGACTAGTCTGTACTGTGTACTTCTATTTTCAATATGTTCTAGAACTTCGCAAAGTAGGGCGATATCAAAATAGCCTGCAGGCTTAAAGCTCTTAATGCTTTCTTTAGTAAAGTCTGAAACTTGACAATTTATCTGCGGTCTTTTTGACTTTAGATATCTAAGTCTTTTCTCGTCGCCGTCGAGGCAGTGGTATTTTGAAAGATTGACTCCATAGTTTTCATAAACTAGTGCAGAATTAGTTCCATCACCGGAGCCAACATCCAAAATCTCAATGTTACTTATTTTCTTTCTACTTAGATTACAAGTAGGTATAATTGTACTTTCTAAGCTTAGAATAGCTCTGTTTATTTTATTGCTCATTGACTAAATCATTCTGGAGCGGGAAAAGGGACTCGAACCCTCAACCCCCAGCATGGCAAGCTGGTGCTCTACCAATTGAGCTATTCCCGCATGTTAATAGCATACCTTGTTTCAAATATATTTACAATTTAATTTAAAAATGGCTGCCCCTCGCGGACTCGAACCGCGGACCCGCTGATTAACAGTCAGCTGCTCTAACCAACTGAGCTAAGGGGCAATGTATGGCAGGGGCACAGGGACTCGAACCCTGAATGATGGAACCAAAATCCATAGTGTTGCCAATTACACTATGCCCCACCCTGGTTATGTTAAAATGGTACTTCGAGCGGGGCTCGAACCCGCATGCCTTTACAGGCGAGAGATTTTAAGTCTCTTGTGTCTACCAATTCCACCATCGAAGCAGAAAAATGGGTCCCATGTTAACCCTCGGGACCAGAAGGACGTCATCTAGACGTAGCAGACGCTTCGCTGATTTCCCCAACCGCGGTGACCAACCGCTTCTTCGTTTCCAACAAGGGTCTGATCTTCTTTAAAGATCACTTCGCATTTACCATTACTGGTTGGGATGAAACCTACGATAGTTCCGCCGAGATATGCAGGAGTTCTCTGAGATTCTGTCAAGATAACTTGAGTTCCGACTAGTTCGGTACGCTTCTTTTCAGAAATGACCCATTCTCCTACGCGGTATTCATTGCTATATGGGTCAACTTTGTAGTTGTGTGATTTGCACATTAGTGCCAGTCTTGTATTATGCATTTTTACTGCTCCTTTTTAAGATGGTAGGGCTACTGGGACTTGAACCCAGAACCTGCTGTTTATGAGACAGCTGCTCTAACCTGATTGAGCTATAGCCCTATATTAGGAAATAAAATCCTGTAGTTGATTAATATTCTTGGATCCTGACACTCTCTTTACTTCTACACCGTTTTCAAATAAAATTAGAGTAGGTACTGCCATTACTTTTAAGCTTCTAGCTAGATCGGCACTTTCGTCCAAATCAATTTTATAGAAAGGAAGTGATAGATCGTCTTCGTGCGACTCAATTGTCTTTGAGAGCATTTTGCAAGGCCCACACCAGCTAGCTGAAAACTGTATGACTACTTTTCCTTGCGTTAGTTCTTTGAATTCTTTTTCATTGATATTTTTCATTTACATCTCATTTTAAAATGGCACTCCGGATAGGATTCGAACCTATGACCCACGGCTTAGAAGGCCGTTGCTCTATCCAGCTGAGCTACCGGAGCAAATTTGCTACCAGTTTGAGGGATTGTTAGGATCCCATTCTTTAACTTGACCTGATGAGTTTTTAAGATTCTTGCCTGCAGTATCAATAATTTGATCCTGAATTACGTGGCGAGCTGTCTTAAGAATATTTTCAAGATTTTCAGCAGAGTCGTAGTTGAACCGTAGAGAAAAAGATTCTCCAAACTGGAGAGTGATGTATTCTAGAGAGTCAACTTCAGCACTTACTTCATACGTCTGACCGTCTGTCTCAAATGAAAAACTATCTAGTTTTGTGATGTTGTATTTGTTAGCCATGATATTAGCTCCTTTGGAAACATTAGTATTATACACCATACTTGCTATGTTTACACTTCTTATTATCATTAAACCAACAGAAAGCTGCTTTATTTAGAAGGCAGCACGACTAATGATAATATACACCTGTAGTACTTGCAAAGCAACGTACGTGGCTCTGTCCTTCTTAAAAAATAGCATAAAAAAGTTTTATACAATCAAGAAAATTGAAATATACTGTGTTTTCATTCGAAAGGAGGAAATATGAGAATGATGATATGCACACTTGCTGCAGCACTAACTACCCTAACTTTTGTTGGGTGCGGTGACAAGGAAGAAGATACAGGAGTCGCTGAAGACTCTGCCGTAGAAGAAGCCGAAGAAGCTGAAGAGGAGCAGGCACAAGATGAGTAATTTCAAGTCTTATTTAACAAACTGGAAAATAGTTGTACCTGTTTTATGTGGCGCACTAATTGTTGGAGCCTTTGCCTGGAACGGAAACACTGAGGATGATCAGACCAATACCCCCGCTGATCAGACAACTGCACAAACACAAGCAGAAGAAAGTGTCAACGTTGAAGTTGAAGCTGCGACTCTAGAAGAGAACACTAATTCTCAAGCTGCAGATAACAACATAGAAAAGTAGATTACTTTTTTTGAATGATACTTTAAAGCACCGGCATTGCCGGTGCTTTTTTGTTTTTTGATTAATAGTTATCTTTAAAGCGGATTAATCATGAAATTAACTAAAAAGTCTTTACTTGAAATTATAGAAAAATCTCTTTTGCTAGAGTATCCAGAGTATTTTGGTAAAAAATTTATTGAATTTAAACAAAGGTTCGAGGCCGGAGAGCCTGCTCTTTTAGTTGCTCGCGATATCTTAGATCAGATTGGGGCTGGATCTACAAGAGTCGTCTTTAGTTTTAGTGATAATCCTGCGTATGTTTTAAAAGTTATTAATACAGAAGTCCCTATGGGCAAAGATTCTGAAGACATTCATGGCTTCACCAGGAGACATAAACTACAATCAAACCAGTGGGAAGCAGATCTCACTATGCAACAACTATATCCTGATATCTTTCCAAGAACTTTTGAAGTGGCTGATGATTTTACTTGGATTCTCTCAGAGCGAGTGACGCCCCTTAAAAGTTTTCAAGAGCTGCTTAATGCAATTAATCTTGGAGATGAAGTATTTGGCGCAGGCAGAATAGGAAAGATTCAATTCCAGGCTATTATAGAATTAGCAATTGAATCACTTAAGCCTGGAGAAAATGAAGCTAAGCAAATGATAAGTGAAATTATGCTAATGGAAGCTTTTGATTCTGACCCTACACTTAAAATGAATCCTGATCGCGGGAGAAGCCCGGGAATGAATTTGTTCAAGAGTAGAATTATTAAAGTCTTATCTAACGTACATGTAAGAAAAATGCTTCGCGCGATGGGAGAATTAGATATCCCGTCAAGAGAATTTAGTGCCAAAAATCTAGGTGTATCAGAAATATCTGGCAAACTTATGCTTCTTGACGCCAGTTTATGGAAACCTCACGTGAAACTTAGATAGTTATAATATAATTACTGATAAAGAGGAAGCTATGTCAAAAAAATCAATGCTTACAGAGGCTCAGCTACGTCAAATTGTTAGAGAGAATATTGCTGAAGCTTATATAATTAGAGAAAAGAAAATTTTGAGTGAGTGGTTAACTGCTGTTATGGCAGCAATTCCTAAAGTTGCTAAATACGCACCTGTGGTTTACAGCGCTGTAAAGGCTTTTACAGGTGGCAAATCAGATTCTGCAACTCCTGACAACATGTCTAAGGTTATGAACATGCTTGATATGGGCATGGGAGGTGGTCCGAAGCACGGCACTGTTGCAGCAATGCCGGCACCAGCCGGCGCTGATCCTTCTTTTGCAAGTCGTATGACTACTCACTTTAACGAGTACGGTCAAATGGCATCAGCAGCTAGAGGCATGGCTAACAATGTATTTGGAAACCCAGCAAGTTCTCAGCAAATACAACAAGCAATGGGAGCTATGGGTCCTGACTTGGGAAGGGTTGGAGATAAAGGTATACAGGCTGTATTCGGAAAAAATAATCCACAGCAAATGATAGATATGAGTGTCGCCATCAATAAGGGCGGACTTGGTGACGCAGCACTTCTTTATGGTGCAATGAAAGGATTAGGCACAGACGATAAAGTTGTCAAGGATGTTATTGCTAGACGATCAAGCGACTTAAGAAAGCTTTCAGTGGAGTTTGCTCAATTTATCACTCAACACCCAGCAGAAAAAGATACAGACTTGATATCTTGGTTGCGAGGTGATGGGATGTATGACGAAGCTAAGCTAATTTCAATGGCAACTGGAGCTAAAAGCGGCGGACTTTTCGGTAATTTTTTATCTGATTGATCAGTAGTTTCTCTCGCAGTACATAACATCGTTGTAGTCATCAGAGTGGCCAAAGCCAAGAGCGTGGCCTAACTCGTGATTAATTAAATCCCCAATGTTAGCTAGGTTGTTATCAAATTGAATTACCACTGACATTAATTTACCTGTTTCTGTATTCTGCCATGGCGTAGTATTAGCATTCCATACGCTTGTGTCTAGATCGCCTTCGCCTCTAATTAAAATTGTATTATAACTCCAGGACTTACTACAATCTACTCCCCCAACATTGATTTTGCCGAACCTATATCCTTTTTCTTTCCAGAACATTACTGACTTTTCTACGCTAGATTTTTTAGTTTTTGCGTCTTCGCAAATTACAATTTTAGGAGGAGTACTGGACTGCCAGTGCCAAACTTGTTCATAATCTTCTGCATGAACAGTAGAAGAAAACAAAATATAAGATAGTAATAGCATTTTATGCTCCTTTGCGATAGTTATATTATAATCATACCGTTACTAAGATGCACGAATTTCAAGACTATCATAAAATAAATTTAAACATTGGTGGAAAAATGTACAACCTTTGGGTTGCCGATTCCGATAAAAAGAAGCAGAAGGGTCTTTCAACTATCGATCACCTTCCCGACAATCATGGAATGATCTTTCTTTATGATAAAATTCAACCATCCAAAAGAAAATTTTCAATGAGAAATACTGCAATTCCACTAACAATAGTTTTTTTAGATGAAAAAGGTAAAACCGTTCATCAAGAAAAATGCAGACCTTTTCAAGATAAATTAATACAGTCTTCAAAGCCTTACAAATATGTAATTGAGATATGATCCCTATTAACCACAAAGATATTATTGTTAAGATTCTTACAAATAAAAGATGTAAGAAAGTTTTAAAAAATAACTTTGTGACATACAGGGTTGACTCGCTTACTATCAAGATGAAGAGTAGGGTCTCTAAAAAGATAGATCAGTTTATTGCTGCTAAAAAATATCAAATGTTGACAAAATTCATAGATATGTATAGCGACATGATGATTACAAATTTTAAGGAATAATAAAATGAGTAAAATTAATAGACGTAAAATTAGACAAATCATTCTAGAAGAATCAGTTGCAGCTATTAAAATGGTTCAAGAAGGAATGAGAGACTATAATGACCCAAGAGGTAATTTAGACAGAACACCAAATATTGGTGTTTCTAAGCATGGTGGCCCCAGACCGGATCATCCTTTTTATACCGGAGGCTACAACCCAGCAGGAAAACCAGAAGGTTATGATTATGATTCATCCGATGACGATCCTATGGAATTAGGCCGTTACGATGGATTGAATAGAAACAAAGATGCAATGTTGTACAGAGATAATCCGGATTACAGAGCAGGATATGATGAGGTCAGTATAGACGTAGACACAAAACATTCAGAAGGGCCTCCGCCCCCGGAAGATGATACAATGCCAGGAGACGATGAAAATACTATTTCATATGATGGGCCTATTAGTGAAATGTTTGGATTTGGTAGTAGTCGAGCTAAAAAAGAAAAACAACAAAAAAGAGAAAGAGCTAAAGCAATGCTTGACAGGCTTAAAGCAGGAGAATCTCTTGACAGCATAGGGGATGATATGGCTATGAATCGTGACCCCTTAGGGTATTTATCTAGGCAAGCAGATGATATGGCAGCTGCACTATCTGTACCAGAAAAGCCTGAGTCAAGAGAAGAAAAAATGGCACGCCTAAAGAAGACATTGCAGAAAAGAAAGATGGGACTTAGTATGAATGAAGAATATTCAGGTCCAATTGCTGAATCGAAGAAAAAGAAGAAGAAAAAAGACAACAACCACGATGAACAAATAGAAACATCAGGCAAGTATTGGTATTTTGGGACGCTTGACAAAGATCACGAGCCCTGCACTGACTGGTCAAAGTTTGGATTTGCACCATTAGACGAAGAAGAAGAATAAAATATCACTTGTGACATAGAAATATCAATCACAGGATGATAATTAAACTAGACGATATAAATTAGGGAGATTTCATGGCAGGTTCCATATTAATCACTGAGTTACAATACTCTGGGCGACAAAGGCTTCGAGATGAAGCAAGAGCTAAAATTAGAGAAAACGTTCAAAGAAAAGCTATCCAGAAAGTAATAAAAGAAGAGCTAATACTAATTGAGCAGTATAAATCAGCTGCAAAAATGGTTGCAGCAACTGAAAGAAGAATGCTCTCTGAAGGTTATTCAAGAGATGAAATCAATGAGGGTATCATGGATATGCTCGGAGGCCTCGGTGGAGGCTATGTCTCATACTTAAAGCAGTATTTTATTGAAATGTTGATGGGTAAATTAGGCATGGACCCAAAACGAGGTATCATCGCTTACGCTATTAAGAACGTTTTAGAAGAAATGGAGTGGACCAACGTTACAAAATACTTTGGTAAAGGCGGATGTCGTCCATTGACAGATCTTATCATTCGCGGTGTTGTTGAAGGTGTGGCTGAAATTGGCCTTGATAGACTTTCTGAAACGCTATTTGGTGGGCCAATGGATGGTTTCCTTTCTGGTACAGGACGAGAAATGCTAACTAACATGGTCAAGGATATGACTGAAGGGATGAGAAAGCCTATTGAAGACTACATATGCGGCATGGACTTTAGCAAACTTACAGGTGGCTTAAGCGGAATGTTTGGTGGTGACAAAGGCGGAAAAGGAAAAGCGCCGAGCCCTGGAGATGGTTCTTCTGGAAGCGGTGGCCTTAAAGACTTATCAAGCTTGGTACCATCCACTTAATTTACTTACAGGAATATACAAATGAAAGATTACGAAAAATTAATTAGACAAAGAGTAAGACAACAAATATTTGAAGCTGCTTTAAACGGGTATAATCCGACTGCGCTTTTGATGGAACAGCCTGCTGTAGGGCAAAGACCTGGAGATGAAAAGAAAGGCCAGGCTGCTGCTCCGGCGGGTGCCGCGGGACAAACTGCTGCTGCTGGTGCTGCTCAGGGTTCAGCTAAAAAGATTACAAAAGCAGACAAAGAAAAAATGAAGAAGATTGACGGTGGCAAGCCAAAAGCTTCAAACCCAGTTACAAAAGCTGCAAAAGAAAAATTAGAAGCTGCTGCACCTGAGGTTGAAATGGTTGTTGATACGGAAGCAACTGCAGCCGGTAAACAGCAACTTCTTGATCAAGCTGCAGTTTTCGAAAAAGGCTTTGATATGATTAAAGAATCTGATGCATTAGCTATTGCAAAAGCAATTTATGATGCAACCAAAGCTGGATTGGGGATGGGGACTGATGAAGAAGGCGTACAAAATGCAATTAAGTCTATTCCTACACTCATGGACGCATCATTTGTTGCCTACACTTACGAGCAAAAATACGGTGATACGTTAGAATCTAACTTCGAATCAGAATTTTCAGACGATGACATGTATGAATATGTTGAAATTCCTCTAAAAGAGCTTCCATTTATTAGTGTTGCAGGCAAAAAATATACATTAGAAGAATTAAATCAACTAGCTAGAGATTCTGCTGAGCTGGCAAAAACTGGAGCACATGAAGAAGCAGGTAAAACTGTTGCTGGTGCTGCTGGAGCAGCTGCTGGTGCTGTAGCTGGTGGAGCTGCTGCTGTTGCTTCAACTGGAGCAATTATTGGCGCCGCGGCCGGAGCAGGTGCTGCTTGGGCTGCTCCTGCGTTGGCATCTACCGCATTCGGTGGAACTGCAGCCGGCGTACTAGGAATTGGAGCAGGTTCAGCTGGTATATCATTGGCAGGTACAGGTTTCGCAGCAGGAGCTTCTGCTGCATCAGTTGGTGCAGGAGCAATGGGTGGTGTGACAGCCGCGCTAGCAGCTGTTCCCGGTCCTGGCTGGGCTGTGCTTGGTGTGGCAGCACTTGGTATAGGTGCGTACATGATGTTTGGTGGCGATGGCACAATGGACGAGGCTGTTGCTGCAAGCATAAATTCTGAAAACTATGTAAAAATGCAAGAATTCTTCAAGGCAACAGCTGAGTCTTATAAGCAATTGGCTGCTGACTATGAAGCGCTGATGCCTAAACCTGAAGATCTTCCTGAAGAAGGCGACGAAGAAGGTGAAGATGAGGAAGGCGGTGAAGAAGGCGGTGGCAGTGGTGCACCAGGCCTTCCGTTCAGAGGTCTTGCTCAGCCTTACGAAACCAATGCTCAAATCACAATGAACGAGTACAATAACTTTAATGGTCTTGGCCAAGATGCTATTGAAGAAGACGGACAGTGGGGCCCTGCGACAAATGCTCTGTATGCTGCAGTTGCACTTCACATTTTGGACAATCAACCTGTAGGCGACTCTGAAGCTGGAGCAAATGTAACAGACAGAGAGGTTCAGGCTGGTAAAGATGGTTGGCCAGGTATTTCTAGAAAGCTTTCAAGAGAATTCCCAGGTTATACTAACGGTGCTATTGGTGCATTAGCCTTCCTTGTTGATGGTTATAATGGCAATACTCGATATGGATCTGAAGACGCTGGCGGCGGTGATGAAGCCATCGGTGGCGGCCGTTCCGGACGAAGAGGAGGCCGACGTGGAGGTCGAAGAGGGGGCCGAAGTGGTGGCGGAGGCGGCGGTGATGCTGCTGCAGCTGCAGGTACAGTTGCTGCTGGTCAGGCTCAAGGATCTAAAAAAGGTAAAGATATTACAACAAGCACAACAGCTAATGACAGAAATTCTAGAACGAGACACGCAAAGAGGCTTTCAAACCCAGTTTTGATTGATAAGTACCCGTACATGATCTCTAATGGTAGAAAAAAGGGTGACAAGATTACTAAAATAATAGTAAAATTCCCATCAAAGATGCCTTTAAACAAAGACACTTTAATGAATAAAGCAACCAACATAAGGTTTCAAGTTGGTCGAGATGGAATTGGAATTGCCAGAGACATGTCAAGCGGTTCACAAGCAGCCAAGAAGCTGGCAGCCCAGTTACTTTTTAAATAAGTCCTACAAAGCTAGGGCTTTCTAGGAGTTTTTAATGAGTAAGCGCTCAAAAAGATTTATTCGCAAAAGTATTAATGACATTGACAGCTTAGAAAAAATTGTCAAAGAAGCGATATCAATCGGCGGAGATGGTGGCTGGAAAGGCTCTAAGGTAATCAATAGAGGCGATGTTAAAACTAAGAAAGACTACTCAGGACCTCTAGTAGTTACTAAAGGAAGCAAAAAGTACATTGGTAACCCTAAGACTGGATTATCTCCTGAGAATTTTTGGTCAAACTTTAGAACAAACCTGCAGGCACATATTAATTCTGAATATCCTGAACTTGAAATGAGAATAGAAAATTTAGGAGTCATGAGGGATCTTGCTAAAGCAGCTGATCCTGGTGGTAACACAGCAAGAGTTGCAGGTTCAAAACACGGCTCTGGAATGGCACAAGATGTTAAGATGCATTCCACTTTGGGTGACTATAATAGTTTTAGAGAAATGAATCCAAAGCTGGCTAAAGATCAAAGGCTAGTCGACGCAATTATTGGATTTATGGAGCTACCAGAACAAAAAGAACTCAGGTGGGGTGGTGCTTTTGGATCAGGTCAGTCTTCTATAAGTAAGGGTACAGCTCCAAGAGGAAGAGGTATTTTAGAGTTTCACCACTTTGAATTTAGAGGAGACGAAATTCCTAAGTTCTTTTCTAAATTTGAGGATGAATTAACTAAAGTTGATACATCTTATTACGGAGGTAAAAAGCTATCTTCTGGAGATCTCACTACAACAAAAAATCTGGGCACACTCTACAAAGCTCTTGCCGAAGGTGTTGTTACAAAGAAAATGGCAAGATATGCTTTAAAAAATCTAGACTGGAAAAGAATAGAAAAAAATCTTAACGAAGAAAAAATTAATTACTATCTTGCACAAATGAATGAAGATATTTCTGTTGGCTCCTCCGCAGCAGGTCAAGCTGCAGGAAACTTAGTTGATGGGGGTGATAGTAAGAAAAATAAAGATTCTAAAAGCGCCGGCGGAGCTACGGGAGATCAGATATCTGGGAGGCAGAGCTCGAGCCCAGGTCAAGGTGCATCTTCTTTGGATGCAGTAAAAAATGAAACTACTCATTGGAATTTTAAGCTGGAAGATGGTGCTCCTGGAGACTGGGATATTAAAAACTTCAAACCAGAAGATATTGTTAGCAGAGGCAACGGCATGGTTGTTGCTGATAAAAAAGCGCTTAGAGCACTTGATAAGTGTGCTAGCAGAGCTTCACAATATAAACACCCACCCATAAAACTTACAAATCAAGTTAAAAGTGATAGAAATGGTGCGTATAGAGACCCAGCTTATAATAAAAAACAAGGCGGTGCTAGCAAGTCTAGACACATGTATGGTGATGGTTTTGACTTATGGACTAAAGATTACACACCTGATGAAAGAATTAATATACTAAAAAATCTTTCTGACGCAGGTTTTCATGCTTTTGGCCATGGCGTAAATAACATCCATTGTGACATGAGACCAGGAACAAGAGTTGTGCAATGGAATTACGGTGGATATAAAATACCAAATAAGAAGCTTTTTGTTTCAGAAGGTAGAGAAAGCGATCTTTACAAATTACTCAAAAAACTGATATCTGAAGATGTTACTTTTAGTGGTTTTGATACAAAGGGTTTTGGAGCATCAAAAATTGCACAAGAACCTCCTTGTGATAATCCACCTGACGGTGTGATTGACGGTGATAAATTTACATGTGGCGGAATTACGTTTTTATCTGTAGGTTCAGAATTGGGTGCGAAAAATGCTGCAGCACTTTACGACACAATCGACGGTGCTGGTGATAAACAACCCGAACACCCTAAGGTAAAAGACGCAACTTCACAAGAACAAGGTCTGGAGCTCATCAAGACTAATATTTATGAGCCTGTCCGGCCAGGTGAAGGAGAAAAGTATATTAAAAGAACTGGTACACCTAGAGAGAGTTTCTGGAGTAGTTGGTTCTTTGGCGCTGTTTACGGAGAAGATCCGGACTATCACAAAGTATGGTCAAATAGAGGTGTAGGTTATCCAGCTAAAAGAGCATTTAAGTGGAGAGAAAAAGTATTCAAGGATCCAGCAAAATATGCCGGGCAGACACTTTATTTATGTTTCCACGTCAAAGAAGCACCTTGTGTTCCAGGTGATGCTATATTTCATTGGCGCGCGGAGAAGAAAGGAAGCACTTTCTGTGACATAAGCGGAGGTGGGCCTTCTCATATGAAAGTGATGGGCCCTGACGGAGCCTTCTACGGTGGCAATGAAGGCCATAGTTATGGTAAGCCTGGCGATCTTAAATCAAACACTGTAGGAAGCACTGTGGGTAGGTCAGAGTTTGCTCTAGATGATAAAAAGAGGGTGGCCTATCCTAATAAAGGTGACTATATGGCAATTGTCAAGAAAGTCAAAGTGTTGGGACCTGGCGGTGTAGATCCAAACCCAGAAGGTGAGAAAGAGGGTGAAAAACCAAAGCCTCCAGAAGGTGAAGGTGAAGGCAAAGGATCCTGATCTTATAGTCTTATTTTAGACTCATATATTACTTTTCTTTTTTTGTCACCACACACAAATTTCTTAAGAAGTTCTCCGGCTCGGGCATTGGCTTGATCTTCGTGAAATCCTCCTGCATCTCGTATAGGTCCGTTTATAAGTCCCATTTGATCTTGCATCATATGAGTCATTTCATGGGCAATCGATCTCATTACATCTGGTAGTGCTCTGTTTTTACTATAAATATAGCAGCTATTTTCTCCGACAAGATAGGCGGCGGTTGTTACAATTCCGTGGGGTTTTCTGTTTGATACAACATGTACGCTGAAATCACCTTCAATTGGTAATTCATCTGCACAGAAATTGCAAAATTCTGACAGGATATTGATTTTTTGTGCATCTAAATCTAGATCTTTTTCTACGTAAAGCTTCATAACGATAATTATTTTGCTTTAAATGTTTTTGTCAATAATGTTTTTAATGGCTTGTAATCTTACACCACCTGTAACATCATGAAAACCTACAATGGATATTGTCAGTATGCTTATAAGTTCTCCGCGTTCATTTAATACGCCACTTCCTGAGCTGCCACTAATTCCGGGAATTGTGTAGAAACACTCAACCATGTCGTCAGCGCATCCGCCGTAATAACCTCTGAAATGAAGTCTAACTTTTGGAGAAGATATACCTAAAGGCGCGCTAGCAGCAAATATTTCTTCGCCAATATTAGGAGGCTTTTTTGCAATTTTAATTTTTTTAATTTGATCTGAGAATGCTGAATTTAAAGAAAATAGGCAGACGTCATTTTCTGAATCGATATCAATGATGTCTATCACGTACGTGTGACCAAAAAAATTTGCGTAAGATACGATAGACTCATTAGCTTCGTCAATTGATGAATAGCCTAACATTCTAGCAAATAGACCAAAGTCTGGTGATTTGATCGGTGCGCACCAGTGTGCGGCTGTTAGCCCATATAGTCTGTCACCTTCATTTTTAAATAGAACACCTGATGCTGTTGACAAAGGTATAATGTCACCTTGGTCATCTGAAAGATCAAGAATTCTCTTTGTAAGTGAAACAAAATTCTGGTTTGGGAAAGGCGTGTCATTGTTGTTGTTGAGTACTTGCTTCATTTCTTTAACATGATCAAAATGTTGTTTATCTATTTTTGAAGCTGAGCATGCATACATTAGTAAAAAGCAAAGAAATCCGTACATTGTTAACCTTGTTATTATTTTTAGCGCAATATAGATCTTTTTTTTATAGTTACGCATCAATATTCACCCCTATTACTACCTATCTGAAAAAAAGAATTGTTTCTGTTTTAACTCTCTTTTCTTAATAATTATTATGAAAAGAGAAAGATTAGTATGTCAATTCGTAAAATCATAAAAAATCACATTCCTAGAAGTCGACTGAGTGGGAGATTGTGGGAAAAAGATATGAAAATGAAAAAAGACGCTAGAAAGCGTCTTTTGCTAATTGCTGATGAGTTTATTGAATACTTAGGCGTTAGTATTGATGTTCTAGATATTACAATTACCGGTTCATATGCAAACTACAACTATACACCTTATAGTGACATAGATCTTCATATCATAGTTGACTATGATGACTTAACTAAGGTTGAAGATTTATCTAAAGAATTTTTTCATGCTAAGAAAAGTTTTTGGAATGATAGACATGAAATTAAATTCAAAGGTATAGAAGTTGAATTATACGCTCAAAATAGTGATGAGCCTCATAGTTCATCAGGAGTATACTCAATTGATAAAGATGAGTGGATAGTTAAACCTAAGAAGTTTAAAGAAGAAGTTGATATCGAGTCAGTTATGAGAAGGTATAAGAAGATTAAAAGAGAAGTTGATGAAAGTATTAAAGATTCTAAGAAAGAGGATAGTGAAAAGCCTCTAGATAGAATATTAAAGAAAATTAGAAAGATGAGGAAATCAGGCTTAGAGAGAGCAGGTGAGCTATCAGATGAAAACCTCACTTATAAAGTACTCAGGTCAAATGGAGATTTACAAAAATTATTTGACCTTAAGTATAAAATATTTGATAAGAACTTAACTATTTAAGCTTTTAGTTATAGCTCTTCTGATCATTTGTCTTATTCTATCTTCATTAATTTTAATGTCTTCTCTTGAAGCTCCACCAGCAGCCTGATCTAGATCTGATTGATCATACGGTGCATTCCAATCAACATTTCCTGATGCTAGAGCATCTACTTTCTTTTTAGGATCTGAGCCACCTTTGTCGTACTGGGGCATCATTGATCTAGGGGTCATTTTTGCTGCTTCTTCATGCGTACCATTATAAAGCTGAATTGCGTTAGAAACTAATCTATTAATAACTTCTTCATACGATCCTGTAGCTTCTGAGTTTAGTACAGCATCTGTGTTTTCTGAAAGAACCACCCAAGTGCTAGAGAATATTTCATTCAAAGATAGTTTTTCGTCTTCTTGCTCACCACTAGTTGAAGTTGTCAAAGCTTTTCCACCAGCGTCAGTAACAATATCATCTTTTACATCACTTCCTGGTTTCTCTAATTTGCCGTCGGCTGGTACAGTCATATCCATCGCCGGCATATCTAATTGATCATCTTCAGCCGCGGCGACTTGTGCCATCTGCTGTTGGGGGTTTTGATTCTTATTAAATAGTTTTTCTTCTAAAGCGGTGGCAAATGGCGACCCTTCAGGTACTAATTCTTTCATTAATGCCTTTATTTTATCCGGGTCTCCTCCCATTCTATAGATATCAGTAGCAGTATCAGCTTGAACTTGAGGAATTACGCCATCAACAGCTCCAATTGCTAATTGAGACATCTTAAGGTAATCTTGTCCGGTGGTTGTTGTCGACACCCCGGGGATTGGAGAATCAGGCGTAATTAAATTATAAACAGGAATTTTTGCGCTGGGATTCATAATGTATACTTGAGACCATCTGTGATGACCGTCAATAATATACTTACCATCAGCTGTGATAATTCTTCCGCCCACATCAGCAACTGTACCTGGCGCTGAGGCTGCGAGGTCAGCAGTTTTTTCTGGAAAATGATTAGCTGCATACTCAACTGAATCTTTTAGTCCGATTTCACTTTGTGTAGGTTGCAATTGACTGACCGGTAGGTCTGTCTCTTCAACTTGGACCTTATCATCTTCTGCCATTCCATCAAACATACCAGAATTTAACAGTGCATGAACTTTTGGATCCTCGATGTTGGTTTTAAGATAATCAACAAATGATGCATAACTTCCTGCTTTTTTGGATTCTAGCTCATCATTTAGAGCACGTAATTCTTCTGTTTGACCAGGAAACATCTGCGCTGGATCTTGCACAGGGCCATAAAATTGTTCAAGCACCATGGCTTCTAGAATTCTTCTAAGTCGAGCTCTTTTTAAACTTTTCATTTCTTCCTCTTAAGATAATCCTTGTAAATTGATCGATAATGATCTATTAATAGAATAGTTATACTAGTAAATATAAACTTTGAGGACAATTATCCATGTCAATTTTTAAGCAACACAAATCTATCGCAGATAGATCAGCCTCTGACAGGAGGCGGCACAAAGAAAAGATTGAAAAAGCAATTAAAGAAGGGATCCACAATATTGTCGCAGAAGAAAGCATTATCGGTCAAGACGGCAAAAAGAAAATAAAAATCCCTGTCAGGGGTATTAAAGAATATCGCTTTGTTTATGGCCGCGGCCCGGGAAGTAAAGGCGTAGGCTCTGCTCAAGGAAAAGATATAAGAAAAGGTCAAAAAATTAAAAAAGGCCAAAAGCAACAGGGTAGAGGAAAACCTGAAAAAGCAGGCAACAATAAGGGCGAGGAGTACTATGATGTTGAGATTACGCTTGACGAGCTAGCGAAATATCTTTTTGAAGATTTAAACTTACCTGATCTGGAAAAGAAAAGTAGTAGTAATGTTTTTGCCTACAACATTAAAAGAAAAGGTCACAGAAAGAAAGGTATCAATGCCAGACTATCAAAAAAAGAGACTTTAAAAAATAAGATTAGAAGAAAAAAGAGAGCAGAAAAATCAGGTACATACGATCCAGAGTCTGACGAAAGATTTCCGTTTCATGAAGACGATTTAAAGTACAAGCACATTGAGGTCAAAAAGCGTCCTATCACTAACGCATGTATATTCTTTATTATGGATGTGTCAGGATCTATGAATAAAAATAAGAAGTTTCTGGCCAGATCATTCTTTTTTCTTCTCTATCAGTTTATTAGATATCGATATGATGAAGTCGAGCTAGTATTCATATCACACACAACAGAAGCTTCTGAAGTAAGTGAAGATGATTTTTTCAAAAAAGCCTCAACTGGTGGGACATATATTAGCTCTGGTCTTCAGAAATCGCTAGACGTTGTCTCCTCTAGATACTCACCAAACAGCTGGAATATATACGCATTTCACTGCTCAGATGGAGAAAACTGGGCTGAAGATAATCCTAAAGCATTAAATTGTATGGAAAAACTTATTAATATATCACAGCTTTCTGGGTATATTCAAATCAAAGAACCCGGCACTCGAGTGTGGGGAGAAGAAATGGCAAAAATATTCGAACCTCTTGTATGCGACAAATTCAAAATAGTTAATATAGAAGGAAAAGAATCAATATGGAAAGAATTCAATAAGCTTTTTGGAGGAAGATATAATGTCTAGTTGGTCTGTAAAGGATTTAAAAGAGTGGGATGAAAAAATATGCGAAAAAGCAAAGTCTTATGGTCTAGACTGGTTTCCGATAAACTACGAGATATGTGATTATTATGAAATGATTGGTCATATGTCTTATCACGGCATGCCTTCTCACTACAATCACTGGTCGTATGGAAAGTCGTTTGAAAGAACGCACTTTATGTACAATCAAGGGATGGAAGGCTTACCTTATGAGCTAATCATCAATTCGAATCCTTCAATTGCATATTTAATGCAACAAAACCCGCTCTATCTTCAAATTCTGATTATGGCGCACTGTGTGGGTCACAGTGACTTTTTTAAAAATAATCGATGCTTTAAAAACACTGATCCAAAAAATATTGTTTCTAGAATGAGAAACGCAAAAAAAAGACTTCAGGGATATTCTGAAGATCCAAACATCGGTGTTGCAAAAGTAGAAAATTTTCTTGATGCACTCCATTCAATTAATTTTCAAACAAATAGATACGACATACCAAGAAAATCAAAAAAAGAGCTCTATCAACAAGAAGTTAAAAGATACAACAAGTTAAAAGAAGAAGGATTAGTTTTGGACTATACCAAGCTAGACAATCGTCTTCTCAAGCCTGACTATGACTTGTTATCTTTCTTTTTAGAATATCATTTCGGAAAATTTGAAGTGTGGGAGTTGGACGCAATTGAAATTGTAAGAGAAGATAGTTTGTACTTTATGCCTCAAATAAAAACAAAAATACTAAATGAGGGTTGGGCATCTTTTTGGCACTATAAAATACTTCATGAGCTTTCTATCGATGATGGATATCATTTGCCATTCTTAAAAATGCATAATGCAGTAGTGAGGCCTCACCTCGGTGGGCTTAACCCGTACCATATTGGATTTTATATCTTTACCAAGCTTGAAAAAGAGTTTGGGTTAGAAAAGTGTTTCGAAGTTCGCGAAGTACATGATGATATAGCTGCTGTAAGAATGTACTTAGACGAAGAAGACTTTAGAGAATTAAATTTATTTTCATATCAGAGAAAGCGTGACGGAGACACTGTAATATCAGAAGTTGCTGATCATGATGACTGGAAAACTGTAAGAAATGACATGCTCAAGTCAATCGGTATCAATGGAATACCCCAAATATACGTAGATAGAATTGAAAAAGACGGATCTCTTGTTCTTAAGCATGAGCATGACGGAAGAGATTTAGAAATTCAATATGCTAATAAAGTAGTAGAACACATCAAACATATTTGGAAAAATAATGTGAAATTATACACTATTGTTGAAGATGAAGTTTGGGAAGTATAAAAATACTAATTTTTGGCTATAATTAGTATTGATAACACTTATCGCTTAAAAACGAGGGAAAAATGGCGCGCAAATCAAATTTTTTAAATATTATTGAAAAGCAGAGAAGTAAGAAGAAGAGAGAAAAGTTTAAAGGAACTTTTATAGACTATTTAAGTCTGATACAAGACAATCCAGAATATATTAAGCTGGCTCACAAAAGACTTTATGACACAATCATTACTAACGGTGTCAAGACAATAGATGTAGATACAGACGGCTATCGTGACATTTTTAATGGTGACAAGATACGAGTTTATGACTATTTTTCTGAAGAGTTTTTCGGAATGGAGTCAGTGACAAACAAGCTCATGAGGTATTTAAAGTCAGCTGCTTTTAAGGGCGAAGAAAGTCGTCAGGTTCTTCTCTTAATGGGCCCGGTTGGCGCCGGGAAGTCTGCTCTAATTGATTCAGTGAAGCGTGCCCTCGAAGAAGCTGAACCATACTATCAATTAGAAGGATGCCCAATAAGAGAAGAGCCACTACATTTAATACCTAGAAGCCTAAGAAAAGAATTTAGTGATCTTCTCGGTGTTCATATTGAGGGTGATCTATGTCCAGTTTGTCGTCATCGACTAATAAATGAGTTTAATGGAGAGTATGAAAAATTCCCAGTTATTGAAACTAGTTTCTCTCAAAGAGGTCGCCGAGGAATTGCTGTAGTTCCTCCAATGGATGCCAACTCTCAAGATGTTTCAGTTCTTATTGGAACCGAAGATATTAGCAAACTAGATCTTTACCCAGAAGATGATCCGAGAGTACTGTCGCTTAACGGAGCATTCAACGTAGGTAATAGAGGAATTGTTGAGTTTGTTGAGGTCTTTAAGAATGAAATTGAATTCTTGCATACAATGTTAACAGCAACTCAAGAAAAGCGCGTACCATCTCCAGGTAAAAACGATATGATTTATTTTGACGGGGTTATATTATCCCATTGCAATGAATCAGAGTGGAACAGATTTAAATCTGAGCATACTAACGAGGCTATTTTGGACAGGGTTCTAAAGATTGAAGTTCCTTATGTCTTGGAGTTAGATCAAGAGCAAAAAATCTATGAGAAAATTATTAAAAGATCAGACTTTAGAGGTGCTCATATTGCTCCTCACACACTAAAAATAGCGTCAATGTTTTCTGTAATGAGTCGATTGCAACCTTCTAAAAAGTGTGACCTTTTAACAAAAATGAAAATCTATAATGGAGAATCTATCATAGAAAAGGGTCGTGTTAAGAAAGTTGACATAAGAGACCTAAAGGATGAAGCCAAGAGAGAAGGCATGGCCGGTATCTCAACAAGATTTATTATGAAGTCTCTGGATGCTGCTTTATCTGATTCTGATAATTCTATGATCACGCCGATTAATGTTATGGATAGCCTAGTAAGACAAGTTAAAGAGCAGATTATAGATGAAGATGCAAAAACAAAGTATCTAGAAATTCTACAAAAAATTATTAGAGAAGAATATCTTAAGATTCTAGAGACAGAAATTGCAAAAGCTTTCATAAGCGCGTATGAAGAACAAGCTCAGAGCTTATTTGATACCTACCTTGATAATGCTGAATGCTTCACTACAAAAACAACTGTCAAGAATAAAATTACACGTGAAGAAACAGAGCCTGATGAAAAATTCATGAGATCTATTGAAGAAATGATTGGCGTTGTAGGGTCTGCTAGAGATGGATTTAGGTCGGATGTAACTGCTTATATGTTCTCTAAACTAAGAAAAGGAGAGACGGTCAATTACACATCTTATGGTCCTCTAAAAGAAGCTGTTGAACAATATCTTATTACTTCTGTTAAAGATATTGCTAGAATTGTGACACGTTCTCGATCTCGTGACGATGATCAAAAGAAGAAGTACACAGACATGATAGACACTTTGATAAACGACTATGGATATAATGAAAATTCAGCAGAGGAAATACTGACTTATGCATCAAACAACCTTTGGCGAGACTCATAAAGTCAATATCTATGAAGCTGATAATGTCAAGGAGTTTCTAAAGAAGTGTAGAAAGTCTTTTTTAGAGTCGAACTTAGAGACTTGTATTTATGAAAATAAAAAAATCATACAAAGTAAGTCTCTAAACTTTCTAAATTTGCAAGATTTTTCACCAATTGATAATCAGCTCAAGTTCTTAATAAGAAACGCATATGACGAAAGCGAAAAAATATTTCCTTTTTTAGGTGATGTTTTTGTAGACAATTTTTTCGATAACAAATTAGAAGGTGAGTATACTTCATTTAAGTTCAATAAAAAATACGAGCCTGTTGTTTTAAACTCACTAAAAGATGAAAAAGTAAGAGATATAGCTCGATGGTTTTTTAACAACTTATCACTGGAAAGAACAGTTACAGTTGAAAAAACAAAATTAGAAGATATCGTAATAGAATCAAATGACAATGTAATTTTTGACTTATCATACGATACAACTTTCCTGGCAGGTAAATTCTATCACGAAATGAGCAACTATCAAGTTGTTATAGTGGATGGATTTATAGAGACTGTTGGTGAAGTCCACCACTTTTTGTACAACGCTGCTTCTACAAAAATGCCTCATGTCTTATTTTGTTTTGGAATGTCTGAAGAAGTAAAGCATACTATAATGACAAATAACTCAAAAGGAATAACTGAAGTTTTTCCTGTTGTCATGCAATTAGATAGTGAGACAGCGAACATATTAAATGACTTTGCTATACTCCACAAAACTGACGTAATCAGTGCTCACTCAGGCCAGACAATCTCACAGTCAGTTAGGAATAATCTTTCTTCTGGAAAAAAGATAACATTCTTTAAGGACAAAATAGTCATAGACCCTGTTTGCTCAAAACACGATATGATGCTTCATAGAAATTTTTTAATAAGCAGGATCAACAATGCCAATCCTCAAACAGACATCAACCCTATAAAGCGACGACTTAAAAACTTTAGTTCAAAGTCTACAGTCATTTACGTGCCTGAAAAAGTTTACTTTGATACTTCTTTTTTAAGAGAGTTAGACTACTTTTTAACCTTTTTAAATTCTGTCTCTAGAGAGCTAGTAGAGTACAAAGGTAGGGTTTATCCTTTTGCTGGCTTAGAAATGGTACAAAAAAAGATTAACAGTTTGAAAGATACATACCATAATATCGACAAGGCAGTTCTAATGTCTTACGGAGGTAAAAGTGCCAAGAAAAAGCAATAAGGAAACACCCAGAATGAAAATATCAACAGAAACAAAGATAATGCAGTCAGTAGGCTCAATGTTTGATTTTACTGCATCACATACAACTTCTAGAATTAGTGAAGCTAACAGAAGAAAAATGATTGCAGGAATAGAGCTAAACAACAATCAAATGGAAGCACTTAAAAACTTAATTGAAGCTAGTATTAGAGAAGCATTTGTAAAGTCATCTGGCGAAGTTGTCGGCGTTATCAAAACTCTAGAGCTTTAGTGCATGCCGGGCGTAAAACATCTTATTGAGTGTCATTGCGTCCTGAGAATGTACAGGGGCGAGGAAAGTGTTAGTAATCATAAGTTTCCCGTCTACTCAAAAGTAGATAAAGATGAAAAGCTAATTCCTAAGCTGGTTAAGTGCAATAATTGCGAGTCTTTGCACTACGTATATGACTATTGTAAGTCTGAACTTAGAGGGGGAAAGGATCAAACAAACATCACCTTGTCAGTTGAAGACATTGGACTAAGCCTTCCAGAGCGATTAGCGTCTATTCTCGCCAGGTCTCAGTGCGATATATCTACTTGGGAGCACTGTTTAGATATTATTGAAGAACAAAGATGGGGAGAGTCTGTTGTTTTAAACAGGGATGTTATTGATGAAAATCAACAAGTTAAGGTTTTGTTTATAAAGTCAGAAAACATGTTTAAGATAGAAAATAAAGTAATTAACTCCTTAGTATTTTTAGAGGACACAAATGAGTAAAGATGTACAACTTAACAAGTCTTTGCGACTTAAGCAAGAAGCAAGAGACATTGCTAGAGAAGTTTTAAATTTTGGTGTAACAGAGGATCAAAAACTAGACATCATGTTTGCGCTAGCAGTTTCATTAGAAAGCAACTCAGCGCTTAAAGAGATAACCTCTGTTTTAAAAAAGTTTAAGACAACCATTAACAATGAAGAAGATAATAATAATTTTATAAAGAATGAGAATAAGATCTTAACGTCTTAAACTTAAAGGAGAAGAAAAGTGAACGAGAGCTTAATTGAACATTTTGAAGAACTAAAGGTGCTTGTAGAGACTTTGCAAAAAGATGTTGTAAAGAATTCGCAAGGAAACAAGTCTGCAGGCGTAAGAGCCAGAAAGGGGCTTCGCCAGATCAAGAAAATGGCAACCGATATTGTTCGTCTATCTTTAGAAACAGATAAGTCTTAAGATAGAAAGCAATCAAAATTTTTAAAGCCCGGGTTTTACCCCGGGCTTTTTTATTGCTAGTTAATCAACTTTTCTTTTATTTTTTCTATGGCTCTTTTTTCTATTTGGCATATTCTCATTCTAGTAACTTTGAAAATATTTCCAATCTCTTCTAGAGTCATATGTTTTTCTGTTTTTGCTGCTATTATTGCGCAATTTTTTGTAGATTTATTCTCTAGCCAGTATCTGCAGCTAGATTCTTTGCAATTTCTATTTTTAGATTTGCAGTATTCATAACACTTCATACTATTTACTTCCTAAGACGATATTTATTATTGTAATTAGCAATTACAAAAAAAACAAAAAAAGGTGATTGATGTCAAAAAGTATGAACGTAGAAAAAGCAACAGCTAGAAAAATCTTTATTTTAGATACTAGTGTACTTCTTTATGATGGTAGGTCGATACATTCGTTTCCAAGAAATGATGTTATTCTACCAATTGTCGTTTTAGACGAATTAGATAGATTTAAAGATAAAAAAGGATTGATAGGAGAAAATGCAAGATACGTTAACAGATATTTGGACGATTTGAGAAAAAAAGGAAGCTTACATAGAGGAATAATGATCAAAGAGTCTGAACAATCAATAAAGGTTCAGCTTTCAGGATTTGATAAAGTTCCTGTAGGTTTAGATCCTGAGATGGCAGACAATAAAATAATATCGTCAGTCCTTCAGTGTGATATGGAGTATGATCAAAAGGTGATAATGGTCACAAAAGATATCAACTTCAGAGTTAAGTGTGACTCTTTAGGCGTTGCCTCTGAAGACTACTACAAAGACAGGATAATTCAAAATCAATCAGAATCTTACAAAGGCTACTCTGATGTACAATTATCTTTTCCCGGGCACATAGATGACTTATACGCTAAAGAGCCAACTGAAGAATGCATTCAAGACGTAATTGAAAGCTTAGGAAGAAAACCGTATGAAAACGAATATCTCTGCTTAAAACATGAAAAGCAGTCATATTTAGGTGTATGGGAAAACGGCACAATTAATCGTGTAATGTCAGATAAAGAATTAGATGATGGATTTGTTGGGATTAGAGCAAAAAATAGAGAGCAACTATACGCTTTAAACGCCTTGCACAACGATGAAATTCCTCTAGTCTCAATATCAGGCCTGGCTGGTAGTGGAAAAACATTCATAACTTTGATGGCTGCAATGTCTGCTCTAAATGCAAATAAGTATCAGCGCATAGTAATTACGAGAAATATTCAACCTGTAGGTAAAGATATCGGATTTTTACCTGGTGACTTGAATGAAAAAATGCTCCCTTGGATGGCACCGATTATGGACAATTTTAGACACGGTTTTAAAGATAAGGATTTATCTTACTTTAATGCCATGAGAGAAAAGGGTGTAATTGATGTAGCTCCTTTATCTTTTATTAGAGGTCGAACATTTAGCGATACTTTCCTGATCATGGATGAGGCGCAAAATGCAACAATTCATGAGTTAAAGACGGTCATTACAAGAATGGGATCAAATTCAAAGATAGTTTTATTAGGCGACGTTGATCAAATTGATACACCCTACATAGACTCACTATCTAATGGGCTTACAATTGTTGCAGAAAAATTTAAAGATGAAAAAGTTGCAGCCCATGTACAGTTAAAAAAGGGTGAACGATCATACTTATCTTCGATCGCTGCAAAAATAATTTGAGTTAAATTATGTCATCATGTAAAACGTATACATTTTCAAGAAGAGATAAAAATAGATATAGAAAGGTATATCGCTATCTTAGGAAAAAACCAAAGTATGAATTTGTCTCTGACGGAGATCTTACGATAGTTGTGGGTGAAGCCACTTTTGATTCAGGTGGCGGTACACCAACATCTGGCCCGGTAACTATTACTTTTACTGATTGTGATCCATCAGCAGTATTCTTACAGATTCCAGTTGTAACAGCTGTAGCTGTTGATTCATACAATAATGATACAGCTGATGTCAATGTTTTTGTGACTGCAGTAACCACAACAACTGCAACTTTTGAAACTAGTGCACCTTTTTATGGGACAGTCCACTTTCAAATAATAGGCAGGGATTAGAATGCCGATCCCGTACATGTCAATACATAACTGCAGGGTATTGGTTGAAGCAGTTGATTCTTATACCTTGAGTTTTCCTGCAGTTTTTAACCAGTATTTTTTTGGAAAGACACCACTTATTACAGCAATGACAGAGAGTACAACACTGGGAAATGTCAATTGCCATGTTGATGATATAAATCTCCAGGCTCAGACTGCAGTAATAAGATTTTCAGCAAACTTTACCGGTTACGTACATGTGACAGCAATAGTTAGGTAATTACGGAGTATTTATAATGGCAACAAAAGATTTTAGAGCAACAAGAGTAGCAACAACAGCAATAATAGGTTCCGGATCTTCAACAGCAGATAGTCCTGGAATAATGATATACAGCGCCTCTATAAGATCAAACATGGAAGGCGGCGTCTCAGATTCTAACATGCTTGCTGGCGTTGGTGATGACGTATTTTTATTCGTGTCAGGCTCAGCGTCAGTTGAAGCCGATGATCATGATGCAAGAGACATATCAACTACCAGAAAAAATGTAGCGCTCTTTGGCGGCGACGTAGTTGTAAGTGGAACACTTTTTTCTCATAGGCAAATAACAAGAGTTCACAAAGTTACAAATGCACAGACAGGTAATTGGAAAGTTACAGGTAGTTTTTATCAAGAGCCTAATTCTGACTCTACAAGGTCTGCTGCTTTTAGAAATGCTGCAGGAACAGATATTCTTACAGTTGACTCCACCAACCAGCGTGTCGGTATTGGTGATGCTACACCCGATGCCGTTTTAGATATTCAAGGTGGTTCAGCCTCCGGAGTACCCTCGCTTTTAGTTGATCATGATGACGCCGACAAGGTTGCTATTGACATTAATTCATCGACTACTACAGCACAAGTAATCGATATCGATTGCAACAATACAACTGGTAATGTAATTGACGTTAACGCGCCGAATATGACAACCGGTACATCCTTAAATATTACAGACGGAGGAACCAGCACCGGCGCTAGAACAATTTTAAATATTGATCAATCGTCAACAGACGCAATTCAAACAAGAGGGGTTGTAATTGAGCATAATGCGAATACAAATAACACCAGCATATGTGCACTCACAATTGACAAAAATCACACAGGCACGGGAGCCGGCTCTTCGGTAGGTATGCGCATTGATATTGACCAGACAGGAGAGGTGACGTCAGCAACTCACAATGTCTACGGAACAATTACAGAGATAGAAACCAATTCCGCATCAGACGGAACAGTTAGGGCATACGGTCACAGAATATTCATATCAGGTGATACAGACGGAACACAGAGTCACACAGGTCTTCAAATATCATTAGGTGATGCTGATACAAATACGCACATAGAAATGAATTCAAAGGCAGACCCGGGAGATATGTGCACAATATCAGTTGGCACAAATGGCGCAACTACGATAGAAACTATCGATGATGATGATGCTCGCGCAACCCTGACATTAGATCCCGATGGTCCTCTTCATTTTTCTCCTGCGTCAGGTGACAATGGAGCGACTCACATAACCGGATCAGTAAATATGGAGGCCTCTTCATCTGGAAAGATTAAATGGGGCAATAGTCAGTCTATTTATGGCAACGGAAACGCGCTGTATTTAGAAGGAAATAACTCAATATTCAACTATATGGATTCCGGAGGTCTTTATAAGGTCTTTAGAGATAGTACAGACGTTTTTCTAATTGACGATACCGGTGTACACATTGATGCCACACATGGAAAACTTTTTATAACAGGAACACTTCACGCTCCTGGCTCTGAAGGTCAATTTATAATATCAGCCCAAAATCAAGTAAGAATACGCCTCGACGAAGATGCAGATAATACTAACTCATTCTTTTCAGTTGAAGGCGCAAGTAACGCATATAACATCATAGCATATGAGCACGGCCAAAATATCTTAAACTACAGTAGAAACGCATTAGGTGACTTTTCTGTAAGAAGTGATAATGACTATGCTAGTATCTTTGTAGACGCAGGCGAAGAAGCCATCGCACTCGGCTGGGATGCAGATGCCTCACCTCAGTGGAGTGAACTAACTGAAACAGGGACAGATGTAAAAGTTTTGCTAAGTGGAACAGTTGGTAGCAGGGGTGGATCAGATCGTGGAACAACACTGGTTGCAGGTGATCTAGTAATATCAGGAAACCTACACGGAGGCTCGCCTCTTTACGTTGGCGGTCGACCTTCACCTGGCGTAGGGCATGCAGGAACAGAAGTAATGTTTGTTTCAGGAGCAGCCGTAGTGGTAGGAAACCTACATGTTTCTGGTGCTTTTTCAGCGGCATCCGGAGGCGGAGGCGGAGGAATGACAAGCTTCACCATTAGAGATCCGTCTGCAAATACCAGCGCAATTACTAATGGTGACACCTTAAACTTTGTCAACACTGCAAATGAGACAACTGTTGCCGTAAGTGGTGACAATGTCACAATCGGGCTGGCTGCTACTTCTGTATCTGCTGGATCTTACACAAATACAAACATTACGGTTGACGCTAACGGTAGAATTACCGCAGCAGCAAATGGAGCTGGCGGAGGCTCTTTAGACTCAGCATATAACGGTGGAAAAGAAATAACAGTCGACGACGGTCCTGTAACATTGACAAATGGCACATCAGGCGAAGATACACTAATAATACGCCACGATGCAAATACAGCAGCCACAGCCTCAGTGTCATCTGACGGAAAGTTAATGCTAACAACCTTTGATGCCGCAAGCTCAAATGGTGATATTATTTTAAATCCTGATGGTTTTGTTGCTATTAGAAACAACCACAACAACACAACGCCTAGAATTGTCTTTACAAAAGATACGACACCTCTGGCTACTGGTGCGACTGAAGGTGAAGGAAATTACTATATTGAAAGAGACGCAAGTGACCACATAAACATACAGTCAAACAACAATATAAGTCTCCAGCCTGCAAATGCCACCGGCGCAGTAATTATTAATGATAATGGCACTGCTCATGATTTTAGAGTTGAGTCTGACAATAAATCCGCAGCTATTCTTGTTGATGGTGGGACCGATCAAATTGCATTTTTAGCCGGAGGCACAACTGCTGCCAATACTTTCGGTGCAAATGCCTCAACTTCTGCAATACCGACTGATGTTAATATTTTCTTCTCAGGTTCATGCGGTTCTAACGGCCTACCTAATTCGAAAGGAACGGCGCTCTTCGGGGGCGACCTTGTAGTTTCTGGTACTTTTAAGGTTATGGAGTCTTGCTCCCCCGGCGGTGCAACTCAAGAGTCTGAGTACGGTATTAGTAAAATAAGGGTAGGTGCTCCATTAGACGGAGGCCTAGACCCAAGTGATTCACCTACTGTTGAGGTAAACGACAACTCAGGCGGCGGAATGGTCTTAGTAAGGTCGGACGCATCAACATTAGCTGATGATGTCCTTGGAGCGCTAACATTTGCTTCAACTGACAACGGAAAAGGTTTGAATGCTGATGCTCCAGCATCAATAGTTGCAATCGCTACTGCAGATCATTCCACCTCAGCCGGCCGTGCAAAACTAATAGTCAAAGGTCAATCAATAGCAAATAATACTAGCAATGTTTGGATGGAAATGGGCCCAGGGCCTTTCTTACCTGACAATCCAGCAGCAGGAATAGCGCCTCTTGTTACAATAGGTGAATACGCAGCTGATGGCGACACACTGGTGCAGAGAGCTAACTTAAGACTAACAGGGCATCTTTACGGATCCTCACCAGTTTCAATTACAACGTCCGGATCTATGAATCCTGCTGCCAACTTAAATCACTTGGCGCTTGTAGTTTCCGGAACAATACTTGCTAGTGGTTCATATGATGA
>Ga0209645_1000152_pt1 | contig 35622 bp, 48 predicted proteins | sample ETNvirenome_6_30_FD_184070 | JGI IMG/M metagenome (GOLD analysis project Ga0209645, IMG submission 184070) | Marine viral communities from the Pacific Ocean - ETNP_6_30 (SPAdes) (version 2) | ecosystem: Environmental > Aquatic > Marine > Oceanic | place: Pacific Ocean | collected 2013-06-19
TGCTGCTTGTTGTGGAGCAGGAGCATCAACTCCTCTTCTCTTAATAGGTTGATCTGGAGTAGCTCTACCGAATAGCTGGTCTATTTGTTGCTGTGTAGCTCTTTGAGCAGAAGCCTCTTGTCTATCCTGAATCTTTTGCTGCTGTGCTCTTTCTGCATTAATTTGTGACTGTCTCTGCCTTCTCTCCTCGTCAGTAGCAGTATTAAGTTGATTTCTTAAAATTTCCATTTGCTTACCTGCACTTCCTGTAAGTCTTCCCTTAGAAGTTCTAGGTAAGTTAGCAATTCTTTCCCTAATAACATCTGATTGTTTTGTAGGAGAAGTAACTCTCTGAGAGTCCTTAATGCTTTGAAGGGCTCCTTGAGAAGCACCAAGAAGAGATTGCTTTTCAGCAATGCTCTTTCTTCTTCCAGGTTGATTAATCTGTGATGCAAACTTACCTTGAGTGACTGGTTTAAATCTCTTAGCTCTCTCTGCTCTTTGCTGCTGCATCATTCTTCTTTGATCAGCAAATCCTGACTCACCGCCACCTACGGCTTTTGACACTGCCCTTTGTGACATTTTACCAGTCATGCCAATTCTCCTTTGAGCATTGGCAGCTGCAGTCTTTTTTAGTTCAGATTGTCTAACAGCACTTTGAACTCTAGACCTTCTTGCCGTAGGTTTTTGTATAGCTTGAGTTAGTCTTTGTGACTTTTTTGCCGCTTTTAATCTATCTAGTCTAGTTGCCATTTGTTTTTATTAAATTATAGCTTCCCATGTAAATACAATATTAGGACTTTGCACGAAACCTGATTTTGTCCATGTGAATGTTAGGTTTGTACCGTCTGCGGTAACAGTTGCTTGCTGAATACCCGAGTTTAGCTGATCTCTAATGTAAATAATTCTAGATGCAGTACCATTACTAGCTCCAGGTGTTTGACCGTCTAATCTACTTGCAACCCATGCACATGAATGAGTTGTAAAGTTTGATGTACCTGTAGAATTAGACCAGATGTTGTCATTAGAAGCTCCGTAGTTCCAGTACGCAGTAACTTTTACAAGAGTTGGAGTTCCAGATAGTCCATGAGCAATAACTTGATCACCCGATCCAGAAGTTCCTGCTCGTGAAGCTGAACCATAAGCAACAGAAGAGCTACCTGGATGAAAATGTAATGCAGATGCATCACTTCCATTTGTCAAAGTGTCTAGGTTGGCAGTCGTTACAGTTCCTCCAACACCGTCACATACCTGATTTACTTCTGCAGCTGTAGCAGTTATTCCCCCAAGGTCTCCAATATCTAGCATTGAAGAGTTCACTTTACCAGAAGAATTTAAGACAGGAACTTTATTTTCATCAGCAGCTTGGTTTAAAACCTTGTCTGTAACAGTACCGTTTCCAGTGTCACAATCCATAAAGTTTGTAGCTCCTGCTCCAGATATGTCAGTACCAACACCAGCAGAACTAGCCACTGTTATTGCACTTGTAGCAGTAGTATTTACAGAAGAAACAATAAATTTATTAGTTGACCATACAACAGTCTCAGTAGAACTAGTCGCAGCACGTATTCCAGCCTGGATAGTAGCCGCTACAGCATCCATGTCAGCATCAGCATTGAAATCAAGTCCAGAAACATCTCTTTGTGTTCCATCAATTGTAATACGAACTGAACCATCAGTCACAGCGTTCCAAGTACCTATTACAGAAGTTGCATTTGTACCACCTGTTAATAAAGCAGGAGTGTAAGTAGCAGGAGCTTTGATCGTATTCTTAGATTGCATTACTAGAGGCCCTGCAGATCCAGATGTTGCTTGAGACCCTTGCTCTGCTAATGTAGCTAGCTCTACCTTTCCTGAACTAGTCTCAGAGGCATTAGAAACGGGTGTACCAGTGTCAATTACCTCCCACGCACTTTTGTACATGTAAAAGTTTCCGTCGTCGCTATCGTACGTTATATCTCCCTGACTACCAGTAGCAGTTCTTTCTGCTGTTGTCTTAACTGGAACCTTCATATCTGTTGTCGCACCAGTAAAAGACACATCATTAGTAAATGTGTTAGTTCCAGACCATGTATTGTTTGCAGCTAAGTCTGCAGCGTTGTTTACACCGTCTACAACGTCCTTTAAAAACTGATAAGGGTTAGAGATGATAATAGTAGAACCAGATGCATGCTCTTGTGGTGCAGTAGTAACACCATTACCTTGAGAAAGGTTTCTTCCTCCTGACTTAATAGTGATAGTCTTAGCAACAGCATCATAAGATTCTATTTCTACATCTTCTCTAGTTGACTTTTTAGGGTTTATAGTTGCAATCGTTGTAACCCCTGCTGGAAAAGTAAAGTTTGGAGTTGCTGCTACACTTATAACCAGACTAGAACCGTCAAGGTCTTGTGTAAGGTTTGTGCTCCAACTTTCCTGTAGTGGATATCTTGTTATTGGCATTTTATTTATCGTTATGCTTGAAATTGTATTGGGAACTCATCAAAGTCCATTGCTTCATATCCCACACTTATTTTATCTAAAGACCAGTTAGCATTCTTGCTTTCTGAGTAAACCTTTACCTGAACCTTCCTTCCTGTTACATGCTTGTATATCCTGCATATGTAAGGATATAGGTCTAGGGAATCGTCTGCCTCTTCAGAAGAACCAGCTATTGGCTCATCTCCTATTGGTTCAGATCCAATCGTACCCACTGGAGCTTCACTTGTTGTAAAGTCATCCCCTATAGTTGTTAAATCTTCAATCTCGCCATCAATTCGTATCTCAACCTTTAGATCAAAACCTTTAGTCTTAAGCCCTGACAAAGTCAGAGAACTATACTCTTTAGATAGCGCAGGATCTCCGAAGTCCCACTCTTTTGTTAATACTTCATGATAGATTGCAATACCATTGTCATTAAACCCGTTTTCTATCTTATATATTATACCATTAGATGCTGAAGTCATCAAATTGTCGATTGTACCGTCAGAATCTTCGTATCTAGCAAAGTCATAAGAAGTAGGGATAGTATACTTAGACCAAGAGTTACCTCCTAAGAGACTAGAGTAAACGTAAGTTGTCTCTGGCTTGTCATCGTTACCAGTATCTATAGATATATAGAAGTTTGTAAGCTCCTTGATGTAAGTACCACAATTAGAATTGTAATGATTAGGATTGACCTGTATAAATGACTTTCTTAGGTTGTCAGTCATAGGCTTACTCTCTAGTGCAGAAGCTCCTATTTGAGCAGACTTCTGACTTAACGTGTCTACACCTATACCGTTGTAGTAAAGTATTCCGTTTCCTACATTCTTTGCACACCTATGAGAGAACCCTCCGTTCTGAGAATCTATAGCCTGTGTTACGTCAGTAGATCCAAACACATCTAGATAGTAAGACTTTTCATTCTTAAAGCAGATCATAAGGTTACCTACTGGGAACAAAACATTTATTGACCCTTCCTCGTCAGCACCTACCTTTATACTATCTGCATATGCAGAAAGGTTTGCAGGATAAGGAGATGTGTAAGATACAGTACTAGGGTTGTCAGGATCTCCAGCTATAAATGCTATACCAGAAAGATAAGATAGATACTTACCTTTTATAGCGACATCTGTACTAATAACCTTACCATTCCATGTCTTATAACCATCCACACCATTAACACCGTAGATAACATCCTTATAAGAGATAAAGCTCCACCTTGTTCTGTTTGTTGTAGATCCTGTCTCAAACTCTGACAGTCCAGAGTCTATTTGCTCCCAGCAGCTAGCCGCTACATTCCACAAGAACATGTTAGTACCAGCTGTACAGATTGTTACTGTCTCACCTGTTGTCTCATTCTTGTAAGAATAAAGGCTAGAAACTGGCTTAGTGTAAGTAGAGGCGTATGATCTAATGTCATCTATAATAAAATCTGTATACCCAGCGTATCCTGCAGATGTAGTAACTTCTACCTCAAAGAAGTCTATAGCCGTGTCTGTTACGGTTCCTGTAGTACTTGCATCGGCATAGTTTAGCTTAATAAAGCTATTAGTGTTTGCTGTAGGGTTTGTAATAGTCCACATATAGAAGTTAGAGGCGTCGTTACCTAGTCTAACTCTTATGCTTGTAAGGTTAGTTGTATAACCTGTAGGAAACTTAACCCATAGACCTAGATAACCTTTTGTAGAACTTATATCTACAGTAGATGATCCTGTATAAGTAAGCTTACCTACGCCAGAGCTGTATGCAGACATGTCAAAGTTAAGAGCTCCAGCTCCTCTTATTTCATTAGTAGTGTCTAGAGTCAGGTTGCTAGCATCTCCTGACGCAGCCCAGTCTGTAGTAGCCTCACATGTATTAATAGAAATAGCAGCGTCTGGCACTGTTGACCATTGTGTATAACCCCTTCTAGACTTTAGTCTAAAATCAGAGTCATAAAACATGTTAGTAGAAGACACTAACTCGTTGTCTTTTATCTTAGTATTGTCTAATAGACTAAGACCACCTGTAAAATCCTCTTGATTAAAGATTGTCATCTTGAGTAGTTAAATGTTACTGACGAGTCGTCTATTTGGTAGTTTGAAACAGTATTTATTTGCATCTCGTAATCCCTAAGCCTTAACTCTCCTCTCTGATCATTGGGTAGGTATGTAGAGAATCCAAGGTAAGCAGCGTATTTAACTATTGCTTTGTCAAATCTTGCTGGCAACTCTGAATTAACCACAGACGTAAGATCTGGTAGTTGTTTCCTGTAATATATAGTAACTGTAGAGTTAGGAACCTTGTCTAATCCAATTTTTCCTCCATAAAGGTAATATTTAGAAGGAGAACCTACTGCAGTAAGATCAATATTTCTATCTACCATTTCTAATTTGTCTCCTCTCTCCAAAGTAACGTCTCCAGCCTTTACAAGATTAACAGTAATAAAGTCACTAGGAACGTCAGCTTCGTTGTTACTAAAGCTAAGTACAGCAGATGCTTGGTTTTGACTCCAATCAAAGTTACCATCTTTTTGTACTTGAAAATATGCTTGATTAATAAACTCAGTCACAACGTCAGAGGTCCACAACTTAAAGCTCTTGTTTATTCTCACATCGTTGTTGAATTTAGAAAGTAATGTATCTAAAGTACTCATTTTTGTGTTTTAATATATATATTATACAATCATTTAGCTTGTTTTAACAGGTTTGTCCGAACAAGGCTTCTGACCTGGTTTTATTTTCTTTATCATATTTATTTGTTAACGCCATTGTAGCCACGTGCCATGGACACGTTGCTGCTTGTCATTGGCAAATGTAATTTTATATTTGATACTTGTCCCAGAAGGCTGTGATGACACATCTATATCACCAGTTGTAAGAACCTCTACATTGCTGTCAAAGTCTGCATCCTTAGTCAAAGTTGCTTGAGTGTATGTAGTCCCTCCGTCTCTACTTACATTAAGGATAAAGTCTGTGTTAAGAGTTACGGTCTCCAATGGTTGATGTAGCAACACTGCTCTCAAATAAGACGGCTCTGAATCAGCTGTAGTTGATGTAGATACAATATCTCCACTAGTAGCATTAGAAGCAAGGCCAACATGGACAGACGGTGTATTTGAGAAAGCGGTTAGGCCTTGATTGGTTGTATTTGATGTATACACAGTAGAGGTGTAGTAAAGATTAATACCTCCAGAAGCCCACCTATGCCAATTTGAACTTCCTACTGAAGATATACCAACCATGTCTGTAGAGGCGTTTAAGGTAGCAGGTGTTGAGAGTGTAAATGTCACTCTATCTCCATCGTTTCCAGTTACTGAGGTAGAGCCTACGTGTGTTAAATCCCAGTTAGAACCATTTGGTACTGCTGTTAGAAAATTAACAGTGAGGTTGCTGCTGTTACCAGAACCTATAAAGTATTTTATTTCAGAAACGGAAACACTACCGCTTAAACCTAAATCAGAAAGCTTTACAAAGTATGTTTGAGATGAGGTTGAGCTTGGTACATCAGTTTCCTCAAAACTTGCTGGAGCTTGTGTTGCTGAAGCTTCAGATGAGTAATAATCTCCACTTGCAGCATATGCAAGCCCTGAAGATGCTACTCCTGTTTGATCCTCATACTCGTCAGCTATTCCATCAATCATATCTAATATAGTCCATCCTGCATCTACAGAATCTCTTAATGTATTAATAGCAAGCATGTTTTCAAGTAAATCAATTCTTGCGATTGTTTCCGCACTTGCACCTCCTGAAGGTTGTTGATTTTCCCAAAGTCCGCTTGTTGAGTTATATGTAACAACATCGCCATCTGCCAAAGTTCCAAAACTAACATCATGGCAATCTTTAAGATCCTCACCAATATCTATGTTTAATTCAATAGTTCCTGTAGTCGCATTAGATACAGTAACAATCCCTAAAAATATTGCGTGTACTGGAGGGCTTGGCTTTACGTTAGTAATTTGGCCTGGTGTTTGAGAAAGAAATACATGATCCCCAACACTAAATGCAGAAGTATCTAACTCTCTAGCAAGTCCAGAAGTAGCTACATAGCCATTAAGATTATCAGATATATCAGCAAGAACTATTCCTATAGTACTATCTGCTTGTGATTCAATGTCTGCATCAGCTAGTGCTATTGTAGGCCTTTGTCCTTGTGCTCCGTTTATATAGACAACACTTCCTTTGCTTATAGTTGATCCTGTTTGGTTGTTAACTCTAACTACTTGCTGTTGTCCTAAAACTACCTGTATATCTGCTGCCTCTGTGTCCATCTGTAAAGCCTTGTAGTCATCATTCCAGTGCAATGACCCCTCACTATGCACATGAGTAGGGTTTAGATCAAATTGCAGGTTTCCAATAGTAAGAATGTCACCTGAAGAGTTATAGGTAAAGTTTGCACTATCAGTTACACCATTAGAACTTTCAAATAAAACTCTTCCGCTGTTATACGTTGCGATAGTATCTGATATGTCAGTAAATGACATGTCATCAATTGAATCCAGTGCGAGCTGAACATTTAAATCACTAGAGCTTAATATATTACTAAAGCTACCTATGTTTGTATTTACATCTGCAGCACTGGGCGAAGTGCCCAGCTTTTTGATGATTGGATAATTATTAGACATTATAGATCTTGTTTAAGTGCTATTACCTTAGGTAGATTTTCAAGAACCTCTCCAGCACTACCATTAGGGTTAGTCTCGCCTACAACTGGCTTTTGCCATACAGCATTTCCTATGGCATCGAAGTCGCGAGCTATGTAGGCCTTTGAAGGGTCTAGTTGGATTGAGTTAGAAGCAGCAGCAATCACAGTGTCATCATCATCCCTACGAATGTAAGCCCCTGATATCTTAACGGGCGAAGACGATGTGTTATTTAGCTTTAGATCAAGAACACTTGTAACAACAACGTAATTAAACGCATCATCTGGCAATATCGCACAAAATAAGTTAGCAATACCCTGAGATGTAAATTCATTGTATTTAAACCAAGCATATAGCCTTTGTATTGTTGTTTCTCCGTCAGCATCTGATACATCTATCTCAACATTAGGATAATCAGCAGAATATTCAGTAACAGTTGATCCATCGATTGCATTTGCAATATAGACACTGTCATCTGTTTGGTTGGCTAGTACAGACCATCCAGACGCTCCAGCAATAGTGTTTACCTCAAGACAGTTCTTTGCCGTAACCCCACTAACATATGCAAATCTAATTCTTACATTATCACCACTGCTGAAATCTCCACCTTCATTGTATGTAGCTACATATGAAGTACCCGCAACTACATTGTTGTACACCTCAGTCGATGTTGTTGTGTTATAGATTTGTATACGAGACCCTGCAGTAATGTTTGTTATAGAAATATCTTTCTGATTATTTACTGTAATGTTTGGGCCTGTGTTAGTGCTTACGGATGCACCGTTTATCAGTGTAAGCGTAATTGAACCGCCAGAACTATTTGTAACCTCGTTTAATGAACCTCCATCTATTGTGTAAGTACCAGCAGTATTGAAGTCTATTGAGTTGCCAGAAGTAACAGTAACATTAGTAAGAGTTGTACCTGCTCCTGATTGGTAATTAACATCGCAATCAAAAGTACCTCCATTCAATAATGCTCCATTAGTTGTAGTGACAGATCTACTTCCAGTCGATAGAGCTCCTCCCGTATAAGTTGAAGCCTTAATAGTTGCTACAGTTCCAGTCAAGTCTCTTACAGATGAGGCTGTAGCATCAATAACTAAGCTTGTTGCACTTTGATCAAGATCAACTTGGTTTCCCTGCCTTCCTAGTATCAAACTAGTTTCTCCTGCGTAATTATCATAGAATTCAGACTTAAATGCGTCGTATACTTTTTGTGCAGTTCCTAGTTCAGTGTATGCATCTACTGTAGTTTTATTAGTTTCAGTCAATACTAGATCTGTAATCAACACCTGCTCTTGGTTAAGAGTTGATACACCCTTCAGCTCTATGTTAGTAGATCCTATATCGTGGTTATAACTAACACTATTAAATGTAAATATGTCAGTAGAATTATTAGCATTTCCTCTGTAGTCAACAAGGCTGTATACGGGGTTACCGCTAGGGTTAGTGCTGTAATGAACTGAGAGAAGTACTGAATTAGCTACGCTAGACAGATCAATTACCCCTAGAGCGCTTGAAACGCCCGTATAAACCCTGTCTGAAGTGTAGCTGACGTTAGTACCAACTTGGTTAGCCGCAAGCCTTGAGCCGTTATCTGTGTCGACCATATGAAGCTTTGCATTCTGTATAGCAGTACCTGTTTCATCTTCGTAATTAAATATCAATCCTTTTCTACTTTCTACTAAATATGTTTGCTGCGACGATGAAGATGTGCTTTGTGCTGTAACTGTTATGTTTGAACCCAGATTTGTGTTGAGTAGCCTTACCCATGTGTTACTTTTACCTCCCACATCCCTTGTATTTCCCTTACCTGCTATTAAATCGCTAAAATCATAAAAACTTGAGGCTGTACTTTGATTAGACATGTCTATTGCACTACCTGAAGATATAGGCTCATAACCACTGAATGAGGTTGGCTTTCCTATCATTAGCAATATCCCGAACTTATTAACAAATCCGTCAATAATTTGGTCGCTTGTTTGCATCCTAATGTAAGCCTCTGGCCTGCTTGATTGTAACTTACTTGGTACAGATACAAACATAGCTTCTTTAGAATACGTTCTAAACTCTGATCCAGGGCGTGGTAATATTAACCCAACACTCTGAATCTCTCCTCCGTACCAATCAAGTCGTGAGTTATTTTCAAGCTTTAAGTTTGCCCAAGCATCTGCCACTGTAAAGTTTGCGCTAGGTGAATCATTTGAAAATACTAGTCCAGGACCGCTTGAATAGATTGTAAATCCTCCAACTACCTTTGCCTTTCCTAGCTGTAAACGCCCACCCCCATCAACTATTAGTGTATTAACATTGCTGGCAGGAGTTACACCACAAATCAATTGTTCTACGTCACTATCAATCGTCAGATCTCCTGTGCTAGATATAACTATTCTAGTCGATTCATTTACTGTATATACGATTTTACCTCCCGCATCCGCATAATCTACCTCTGCAAGACCTCTAAGTCCTAGCAAATCTCCCTCAGTACCAGATAAAGTCAAAACATTAGATGACACAGACCAGTTAGCACTTGGGTTCAATCCATCACCTCTTACAAGAGTTCCCGTACCTGTTATGTTTGTAGTTGTGAGCTTAGCGTTGTTAATTCCTATAATTGTAGTTGACCCAGTTCCAGTAGTTTCAATTTCAGTAGGTATAAATCCGTCAATAGTAAAACTAGTTACGGTGTCTGTGTCTACAACAAATTTCTTTTCCGCATCTACAGTATAAGTTGTTCCGTTAGTTACATTTATTATACCCGCATCAACTATTATAAATGACCCGTCAGTCTCTAATAATGTAGGGGTAGGTGTACCATTAAGAAGGTTAACTGTAACCGTATTCCCTGATACGTTCTCAATAACTGGAACAATACCTCCATCAATAGTGTAAACAGTTCCTGAGCCGTCAAATACAATCTTGTCATCCTGAGGATTAACTATAGTCTGATCTGCAGTTACACGCTTAGTATTGTTTACTACTACTATTGAGCCGCCACCTGTATAAGTAGCTGTTGTTGTCTCTACTTCACCAGGAGTAGATGTATATTTAATAACCGTTCCATTGGTATCTTCGACTGTAAGTGTGCCTGTTCCTACGAATTGGATAGAAATATCCTCTAAGTTATCATCAGCATTGAATGTAATATCATCAATAAAAAGCCTATAGTTAGTTGCGTCTGTGGCCTGAATAATACGAATAGCACAGTTTGTATTCTCGTAAGTATTACCAATCAAAGCGTCAAGTGCTGCTTGTTGGTTGGCAACCGTATCTGCTGCTATGGTCACGTCTGCAAAAACTGTTCTTTCAAATATTTCTCTGGATTGTGCTTGTGTCAAAGAAACGTTATTGAACATGCCGAGGTAATTACAGTTTTTGGCTGTTGTTTGACTTTGGAGTGTCGTCCCTGTAAATGATTGAAGAGATTCACTTGAATTACCAATTGTAATATCACCACTGTGACCAGGGAAAGAATCGGTCCCAGTCAACTCTCTTATGCCTTGAAGTACACCGTTTATATAAAATAGGATTCTATTTCCTGATCCTGCATGATTAGAATGATGCTCCCAGACACCCACTAAAAAATAAGGTCGATTTGCCTGCGCTAGACTGAGTGACTGTAAAATCAAAAATGGTTGCCCAGAGTCAGCTGCTTGGAAAGTTGTTAGGGCACCACCCATAAATGCAAAGTTGTTTACACCCCCTCCCTGTTCATAAATACATGTGGCATTCTCAATAAAATCCTGCTTAAACCACAGCATTAAGCTTCTTACTCCATTATTATAATCAAATGAGCTTGTGCCGTTACCACCAGTTTGTCCATTATTAATATCCGCTCTATTATCAAAAACCCCACCGTCAGTTGAATTAGTAGTGCTTGCGGCAGTCTCCAACGAATGTGTTACTCCCTCACAAACGGGGTCGGTTTGAAAAGTGTACGTACCACCCGATATATTTGTTGGGTCTACACTATCACCTTTATCATCGGTCGTTAGAGTCCCTTCATTGTTGAGCGTGAAGAGATGTGTGGCCCCCAGCCCTTGCAAATATGAAATTATTGCCATTATGAGTAGGTTAGTGATTGTCTATTGTCCCATACGTTGTCATAGTTTTGGTTTCCATCTGCATATGTGATTATACCATCAATAAACGAATACCGCGATATTCTCCATACTGTTGCAGATGTTGCAGATCCTGGAACTGCCTTACCTGTGTATAGATATTGCTTGTTAGCAGAGTCATATTCACTTCTTGTGACAGTATATATTGATCCTCCTAAATCTTGTGCCCTGTAAGGCGTTACAATAGCCTCAGTAGTGCTTATCGCCTCAAGTATAGGGTTTGAGTAGATATTAGACTCTGTAGTTGTTATAAGGCCAGCTGTTGCGTCTGACACATAGTATTCTTCACCAGATACTAGCCCCGATAGACCTGTAACCTTACCAGACAAAGTTACTTTAAACGTGTCAGCATCTGTTACTGTGCTAACAAGACCTTTACCTATCGTGTCTATATTGTCTGCTCTTGCTTTTTGCCAATCAGTACCATCAAAATATACTGCTTCTTGTACACTTAGCCCGTGTCCCACTTGTGATACGTCAATAACAACAGAATCACCGCTTCCTCCGACAGTTACACTGTCATTAACCCAAACAGAACCGTTGTACTTCAAGAACTGCCCATTTAATGGACTAGTTAGAGTTACATCGGTTAGATTTGCAAGGGATTGTTTACGTCCTCGTACTGGCATTAGCTATAGATTACAATTCTCATAGTTTGCGAAGCGCTTGGGCTCTGAAACCTGAGAACTGTTCCCGCTGCTAGATCTAAGTTTTGCCGCCAATACATTTCATTGTCTTGGACTGGAATATAGCTAGTTGCTGAGTCACCAGCTCCTCCTCCTATATTCAACTTAAAATCTGCTGTGGAATCTATGTCTAATCTCATTTCTAAGCTTTTGGCCGCGCTTGGCAATGTGTAAGTGTATTCTGTGTCGGCCGAAGACATTGATACACTAGCGTATGTTGGCGCACTAGAAGTAATAAGCTGACTTGCGTCTACTCCTGATGCAGTTATTGTTGTACCCTCATAAGAGTTACAGAATCCTGGCTGAACGTATACGCTAACGTTACTACCGTCTTTACTGATAAGGTTTAAGTTAGTTAGAGATATATTTCTCCCTAAATAAGCATATCCTACGTCTAAAGGTTGCCCTTCAGTCGCAGTTGGTGTGTTTCCATCCTCTTGAAACACTATATCACCACTTATTGGAACTATGTCTATACCATTTGCCTTATTTATATCAAAACCAGCAAACTTTAATGACGTTCCAGCAGCTGTGTTGATCAAATCCCATATATTCCCAGAAGTTGCCGTCACGGTGATCATAGAACCCGCAATGTTTTGATGTTTTAAATTAAGCATCTTTCTTTTTAGATTTTCTAACTACTTTCTTTACTACTTTCTTGATAACTGTCTCTTTCTCCTCTTTCTTGTACTCAAACTTACCAATGTCTGCAATCTCATTACCCTCCTTGTCACACACTTTGTAGTGATCATTAGGGTCTAACGAACTTGCATCTACTAAAACTCCGTCTGAAACTCTTTTATATAAAATCATAATGTTTTTGTTAATAACCAACCCCTAACTCCCGAAGGAGCTAGAGGGTTAGCGATTAAGAATCCATCTTTACCTTGATGTTTACCATGCTCTCTCGTCCATCCTTGAAACTCTTAATTCCGTAAAGGATAGTAGAAACGATAAACTTACCATTTCTCTTAGGTGCTTGGTTGATAAGCATTGAAGGGTTTGATTGTACAACAACTGTAATACAGTCTTGTATACCAGCGATAAAGTGAGTAATCGCTTTGTCAGAATCCCATCCGTCTGAACCTGCAGTTAGAGAAGCAGATACAGCTAGCTCAGGAATACCCTTACCGAATACTGTTAGTCTGTTGTTTGTGTCGTCGTTAGTAGCAACGATGTTTCTTAGCTTAAGTTGATCAGCTGCAGATACTGCAACGTACTCTCCAGAAGAAGAAGTAGCTCCAGAAGCGTTCAATACAGTTGCGATCAATCCTCTAGAAGTGTCTGCATCAGCAGCAACGTCGATTTCTCCAGCTCCAGATGGTGCTGCAGCAGCAGTTAGAACAACTCCATTAACTGTTAGAGTGTCTCCAGCCGTCCAGTTAGTTGCGAAGTCTAGAGTTTGAGATCCTGTAAGGTTGTTAGATACGAATACTCGGAATCCATTAACCTTTCCAACGAATCCATTCTTGTAGATTACGTCTCCCATAGTAGTCTCCCTAGAGATACCATATTGGTAAGCAACGTCCTCTCCTGATGGTGAGATAACCATGAATGCGTTCTCGAATCCAATGTTCTTCTTTCTTAGAGACTTCTTAGCTCCTCCGATAACCTCTGGGAAAGTAGTAGTTGTCAAAGCAATACCATCTCCAGCAGTTCCTCCAGTTACATCTCCTCCGTCTAGTACAGAGTCAGCGTTTCTAACCTCTGATAGAACGTCAGCATCCAACTGGTTAGAAATTTTCCTAGATACTAGGTTTCCAAACTTTTGAATGTCGTCGAAAGCAGATTGTAGCTTGTCGAACTTGTCAATGTAGAAAAGATCTCCGAACTCCTTGTCTACAGAAAGTGTCTCCTCGTTAGAGTTTACAGCTTGCTCAGTCAAGTCAGAACCTCTTGTGTAGTCCTGAATAGTGTTCTCAGTGTAGTAAGGTCGTGTTAAAGTTTTACCTCTTGTTAGATCAGGAAGGAACTTGTTAGAAGTGATACCCATAGATACATTCACCTTAGTGAAGATCTCTTGCATCTCCTTAGCCCAAATTTTTCTGAAACTTGCCGCAAGATTATTAGCCATTTTATTTAAATTAATTGATTTATATGTCCCACCAATTAATTACGTGATACTACTTACCCTTCTACAGTAAAGTTTATTCCTCCTCCGCTGTTTGAATTAGACTTAATAAGTTGATTGTATTCATCATTATTATTGAAATCTATTTCATCCACATTAGAATACTTCTTTGTATCAGGGCTTCTGCCAATAATACCCCTAGATTTAGCCTCTTCGATCTTTGCAAGATCTCCTAGAGAGTTTTCTTCAGCTACCATGTGAGGTCGCTTTCCAGCGTTCTCAGGTAACTTCATAAGGTTTTTTAAAACCTTTGAATGCTCACCTAGGTTGAGAGACTTAATCTCCTCTTCGTCTTTAATCTCCTGTTTAACGTTCTCGATCTCTTGACGAAGTCTAGTGTTCGTTGCAATGTCTAGCCTTTCATACTCATCAGTAAGGTTTGTGTCGTTCTGTGGAACTTCTTCCTGTACTTGAGCTTGTTGATTAGCCTTATATTGCTCTAACTCAGCCTTAAGGGCCTTGTTCTCATCTATTAAAGGATTAACTCCCTTTCTTAAGTTTCTGTTTTCTGCCTCAAGATTAGATAGCCTATCCTCGTTCGATGGTGTCGGATTAGCATTATTGTCTTGCGGCATAGACTCGTTTGCAGCTTCTCCAGAAATATCTGGAACAAACATGTCATTTGCTTGGCTTTCAATATTAGCGTCCATATTATTGGGTTATATTATTGCCTGCTAGTTAAGCAGATGCTGCCCATAAGGCTGGTGGGAAACCTTACAGACAACGTCCGCCCAACTAGCAAGTTGTTAGAACTCCTCGATTTTAAATTTTTCTAGTAATTCGCTATATGCATTGTAGTTGGCCTGAGCCTTTAGCATCTCTACATGGTCAGTAGCTGACTTCAATGCGCTTAAATGTACATTCTTTACTTCCTCACAGTATTCTAGAACATGTTGGAACCCTACATCGGATTGAAGCTTTACAAGACTGCTTCGCACCTCTTCCCACTCCATCGTAGCCTTCTTTAGTTCAGCATCCATACTATTGAGTTAATTCTTCTTGACCTCCAGCAACCTGTGCAGTCAGATTAGCAGCCCTGTCCTCAGTATCTGGAACCTCTGGAACGTCTTGAGGCTTAGCAGCAGCTTCAGGAGTTCCTTGCTCCTCTTGCTTGCTACTTCCTAGTATGTCATCAACATCTAGCCTCTCATACGTGTCTAGAAGTCCTCTAGCGATCTTCTTAACAGCATCAGCATCTACAACACCTAACTGGAGTAACTGAGTCATCTGGTTAAGTAGTGCAATACCGTTTTCTCTTCTCTTATCAGCGTCATCGAATGCAGAAGAGTTAGCTTCGATCTTAATAGAGTATCTAGTAATAGCATCTCTCATTGATTCCTTGTTTATATCCCAAAACTCAGAAGATCCTTGTTTCTTGATAACTAGATTGCTCTTAAGGTTTTCGAATGTTGTCTTAAGTAGCTTGTAACCTACCTTAGAAATAGCGCTCATAGTGTTGTCTGCTACTAGCTGTATTACCGAGTTAGCATCAAATGCGCTTATTCTTGCTCCTGTAGCTGTATCTGTAAGAGCTGAGCTAGATCTAGGAGTATTAGGATTAACTAGGAAAGTACCGCTGTCTATTTGCCTTTCTAAATCGTTCTGCTCATTAAAGTACTCTGCTGGTAGTGGTTTAAAGTCGAACTCGTATATATGATCTCTTAGAGCTTGTACATTCTTTACCTTGATTATCTTTCCCCCAGTATTAAGGTTAAGCTTCTCAGGAGGTACCCCCAAAGCATCATCAATAGCAAAAGAACGGAAAAGCGATAGATTAACTGCATCCGCATAGGCTTGTTTTTTAAAGTTTAACTCGTCTTGTAGTGACATAATTCTTTCTACTAGACCAGTACCATAAAACCCTTCTGGGTTCTCAAAGCAGTGTAAGGCTACAAAAGGTATATCTAGTATTTCTTCAAATCCTATAACAACCTGATTGTTTACAATTGTAATCTTGTACATATCCTCCTTACCATCTACTTCAAAGTAACCGTAGTAGCAAAGAACCTCGAAGTTATTCTTGTTTATCCTGTTCTTAACTGGAGGTACATTAATACCAAGGATTGTCTTAATCCTTTCGTTGTACGTGTCGTCTGACATGTTGCCGTCCTCATTAGTAACTGCACTGATCTTCTCTATCTTATCTAGGTTGAAGTAAGACTTGTTCTTTCTTAGCTCTGACAATCTTACAGACTCTCTAAGCTCTATAATACCTGGCATGTCTTTAATCTCCTTGTATCTAGCATCTAAGTAGATATCTTTCCAAGGAGTAACCTTAAGAGTAGGATATTCACCTACAATCTTCTCTACAACGTTACCAGCTCTATTTCTTTGCTTTTCTACATCGTACTTGTACTCAACCTTTGCAATTGCAGTACCGTACACAAGCATGTTCTTAGCCCAGTGCCTAATCTTATCTCTAAGATCATACTCATCAAATAAGTATGTAAGGTAAGCCTGTGCTTGATTAGCCATCTCAGAAGTAAACTCTCTTTCCTCTGTTTGTATCTTTAAAAGCTCCATCTCCGCTTCCTCGAACTCTATTTCTCCGTTTTCTAGCCTTTCCTTTAGTTCGTTCTTTCTTTTGTCAAAATCCCCCACACCAAAACTGTCAGTATTTCTAGACAAGATAAACCTAGGATTCTTTGCGATGATCCTAGGTAACCACTTCTCTACTGCCTCTGAAGCTTTGTTTATAATAAACTGAATCTTGCCACCAGCTGTCTTACTATCTTTGTAAGTATCGTAAGCCTCGAACACATCAGTCATTCGAGTCCTATAAGGTTGTGATTGGTCCTTTAGAAAGCTAAAAGTGCTAGACACTACTTCTATCATCTCTTGTTGCAATGCTAAAGGAATTCTTTGCTTGTTGGCCATAATGATTTGTTTTTGCTATTAGTATTATAGCATCAAACAAGCTCAAGGCAAATTTTTTACATTTTTTCTTAGTTCACGACCGTTTTTGTATGCTCAGGGTTGTAAATACTAGAGTTCCACTTCTTTTTTGTATAGAAATACTTAGTATGCCTCTTTTTTGGTACATGAAACGTTGTATTTGTATCAATATCTATATTATCTACCCTGTATTTATAGTTTCTCCTAATTAGATCTCTCAAGTATGGATCAAGCGGCTGAGGATTGATTCTCTCTGGCTTATACTCCTTAACATGAGCAACAACCTCTTTTTCTTTAAATGCCTCTTGTGGCTCAACCTCTACAGTTCTTTCTATAGCTATCTTCTTGTTAGCTTGTATCTGCATCTTTGTATACTCTTGTATTGTTAGAAACTCTGTAATCATGATAGTCTAGCGTTAATAATATCTACATATTTCTCTTAATGATTAGATATCATAATCATAAATGTTAGTATTACTGAAAATATAAATAATCCATTTAAAATCTCATATGTTTCTGGCTTCATTCTAATTTGCTATTTCTTATTCTGTATATTAATCATGTATTAATTATATATAAAGATCAAGTTGTTTTATGTATTTTCTACCTGTGTTCTTGGATCATCTTTGATTCAGCCTCTGCGATTCTCGCCTCCCCGATCTTGACATACTCCTCCTCTCGCTCTATTCCTATAAAGTCACGCCCTGTATTCACACAAGCTACACCAGTTGTAAAACTTCCTGCAAACGGGTCAAGTACTACACCCCCCGTAGGTGTCTTGGTTAGTGTACATAGGTATTCCATTAGCTTGAGGGGCTTAACTGTCGGATGTCCGTTGCCTTCTCCTCGTTCTTTCTTACTCGCTTTAGCACAATAAAAGAATCTTGAAGGCTCTCCAAGCATCTCTCCTGCTTCCTCGTCTAGTATGATGTTAGCTGGAAATCTCTTGCTTTCTCCCTCTCCGATTCTTGCCCCTTCAATGTTTAGTCCTGATACACCATGCTTTAATGCGTTATTAGCATACGTACCATCATTTGGCTTAACTGCTACTAGTATAGGCTCATAAGCTGGCTTAAGTCCGTGTGACTTCCAACCTTCCCATAGTTGAGCTTCTGGTGTTGCTGCTTTGGTGATGTCTCTATCTACAAATTTTGTACTTCCGTCTGTGTTCCACCCGCTCATTGCATTCTCTTGCTTACCCACAACCTCCCTTTCTGCCTCCTCTATATAAGTATCCCACTCATCGCCAAAAGCAAATAACTCTTTAAGCTTTAAGTAGTGTTCCTTCCTTGGAATTGAATTATTGCTTTGTGATAGTGCAAAGAAGTGAAATGCACCTTCCTTCAATCCAAGAATCTCATCTAGTTGATTATTTGTATAATCTCCTTTGTTCGCACGCAAGAACTTTGTAAACTCTAATTGTTTATCAAAACCCCTACCCTGCACTTTATCCAACTGCTTACTTATATCAGTAGCCTTCGGAAACCCACTGCCATATAGCCACATAATACAATCTTTCAATTCAAACCCTGCATCCTCTACATTAACCGCCATACGGTGCTGTGTTCTACTACCAGCAAAGATCAAAGCTGTTCCACCTGGCTTCAGTACCCTCAAGCACTCTTGCCATAGTTCTACGCTAGGAACATCATAATCCCATTTCTTACCCATAAAGCTAAGTCCATAAGGAGGATCAGTTATCACTGTGTCTATGCTATTGTCGTCTAACTTCTTTAACTCATTAATAGAATCTCCGTGTATTATCATTTTATTTTATTATTTTTTTTGACATCTATACTTCTTCTTAAACATGTATGCTCCTATAGCTGCTCCTATTATACCGCCATAAAAAGCTCCATAAGCTCCAAAGGTTAATAGATAACCTACGAAATCGAATATAGCTACGAATATATCTCTAAAGTCCATCTTATTTTATTATATAGGCCTTCCGAACTTATCGTACTGTGTCTCATACTCTTCACCAAAGTAAGAACTAGCCATTGTTGACGTTCTCTCTGCAATAAGAGGGGATAGTTCAAATAACATCTGTATTGAGTCAGGTAAGTCATCGTGATTAGCTCTAGGGAATGATAAAAGCTGTCTTTCTAGCTCTCCTATGTACTCAGCACCTCTCTTGTGGAATATCTGCCCGTTTCTATACAAAGGCTCTAGCTTTCTTATCTTCTCTTTACTGTCCTTCCTTGCAGTCCCTTGTACAATGTCTTCTAGCCTACAGTATAGCCCCTCTCTATCTAAAGCATTCTGTAAAGGTATCTTAATAAACTTTTGGAAACCATTCTTCTCAATACCACAACTGATAGGGTTCCACTTCCTAATCATGTGCACGATCTCACTAATTAGCTCATGCTCTGCATACCTACCAAAGCTCATGTCTTCTATATATAGCAAGTCATCTACAAACCTACCTACAGCAATACTAGTAAAGTCAGTATCGTAACCAACAGCGTCAGAACTCGCAGGATCAACGGCAATATAGATCTGTCCGTCTTTTGCATTGTCGAAGTACCTGAACCACTCCTTAAAGAATATTCTATTGTCGTCTGATATGGGTCTTTGTTGATACTGTGTGCTCCATACAAGTGGGGATGTGTCTCTCTTAATCTGCTCATACTTAGAAAGATTAAAATGTTTATTATTCATGAGTGCTTCTCCAGCTACTCTTTTCTCATCACTAATCTCTGCAATTGCAGGGTATTCTAGTACCTTCCACTCCTTGGCAGTGTCTCTACTCATAAGTAGCCCTGGCAAGTCCTCTTCATGTGTTCTTTGTGCAATACATATAAGTGCTCCTGTATCTGGATCATCTAAACGAGAGGGGATAGTGTTTAAATACCAGTTATTAGTTTTTATACGCTTAACATCGCTTTCAGCATCTGCAGGCTTTAACATGTCATCCATTATGATGAGATCAAATCCCGTTCCTGTAATACGTCCATCTACTGAAGTAGCTAGGTAACAACCTCCAGCCTCTAGCTTCCAATATGTCTTAGTGTCTTGATCTTCTCTACATGGTGATCTTCTAGGGAATACCATAGAAAAAGCTTTAGACTTGTATAAGTCTTTAGCTTCTTGCGAGAACTTCTCTGTAAGAGCCTGCGAATAACCCACAACAGCAATAGAAGTACTAGGATCTTTACCTAGCCTCCAAATAGCATACATAATCGTAGTCATCATAGTCTTACCAGATCTAGGAGGTACATTGATTATAATACGCCTACTACCACCCTTCTGTATCTCCTCGAGAGTAGAAGCTATCTCCTCATAATGCCAGCTAGTTTGAAACTCCTTTTTAACTGCATGCTTAAACATATGTTGTATGAAAGCGATGATATTAGTTCTCTCCTTAGCATAGTGTTTCTCGAGAGCTATTATCTTCTTTGCCTTCTCTAGGTTTGCATTACTCATAGGCTGATTCTTCTATTTCTTTTTTCCATTGCTCTATGTTCATCTCCATAACCTTCTCTGTAAGCTCGTCCCCTAATGAGAAAGGATATGTCTCCATAATCTCATACAAGTCTTTTAGATCTATTTTCATTTTGTTTTTGTTATTAGTATATCTCATCGATTACATCATCAAAGTCATTAAGCTCTCCTTCATCTATAAGGCTTAAGTACTCATCTACACTTCTAACGTTTACATCTGCATCGATAGTCTTCTTAGTATTAAACTCGTCACTCTTTTTGTTTTTGAGGAACTCCATAGCTAATCTAGGATCGTCTTCCAGCTTATTAACCACTGATAGTCTAGCTTTCCTGATAGGATTGCTTTTCAATGTCTCTTTTCTGTCGATAAACTCAGGATGTGCTTGTTGGTACTTATATAACGTACTTTTGTCAATATCCGCATTTAAACATGCTTCTATATCAGTACACCCCCATGAAAATGCTTCTTCTAATTTATCGATTGTCTCCTGTGTCATAACACTTGGTCTTCCTACTGGATTACTCATTTTGTTTTTATTATATGTTTTGATTATACATCTATACTTTCATTTGGCAAAGGTATAAATATACTGAGGTCTGTGCTTGCCCATCTCCTTATGTTAGAGCAATAGTCTTCGAATGTTTTTGTATCCATACCCTTTGTCTCTTTCATTACCTTTAGACCATTGTCATCTTCCCACGAGCCTATAAACTTCTCTTTGAGTGAATAATGCATCTCTTCTGCAGTATATCCTAACTCATCAGATAATATCTTGACGATAACCCCCCAGTAATAGCTATTCTCATTAAGACTTCTTGTCTTGTAGCTTTTAGTTATCTCAAGCTTGTAGTCTCCGTCTTCTTGCTTTCTAGACCACTTTTCTATCTCGAATAAGTCTAAATCAATTTGCCCGTCCTTGATATTAGTCTTAATCTTCATTATTTCTTAGTTATTCTTTTAGTGTAGCTTTCTACATTCTTTTTCAATAACCTTTCTACTATCTCAGCTAGGTAGAGCATGTAATATTTCTCTGTTCCTAGGTTCTCTGCATACAATACTAGCTTTTCTTCCATTATAGGAGTTCCATCTGGGTTGTACATAGGAGCTTCTTTACCGATATCCTTTACACCCTTAGCCTTTAGCTCTTTTCTCTTCTCCTCTGTAACTTCCTCATACTTCTGGACCAATCTTACATCGAATCTTTCCATAAAGTTCTCAAACATACCCTTGAAGTACCCGTCTAGTAGAGGCATCCATATCTTTTGCATCCTTACTAAGTGTTGATAGTACTTTTCATCATCCTTGTGCTTCTCTAGCAATTCTTTGAATGAATCCTCTGTACAGTGCACGATACTTCTTTTTTCTAGCTTTAGCTGGTGCTTCATAACTGCCTTAGCCTCTCTCTCTACCTTTTTAACAAACCTCTTCTCTGCAGCCTCTATTATCTTCCTGTCTTTAGGGTCTTTCTTCAATTCGTCTATTATGATCTCTGGAATCTCCTCAAATGCATCATCTAGTACATCTTTGTCACAAAGAACGTGCTCCCTAATCTCAGATACTGCTAAATCAAGATCTTCTTGCTTTATATCTATATTTTTACTCATTTTTTTTTGTTATTATACTTGTTCTGCCCTCATTAGCCTTACAGCCTTAGAAAAGTCTCCATACCTCTTCATTTTCTCCTGCCTCTTACTCTCTACATCCGATCTTATGTTTAATTCATCAATAAATGCATCTATGATATCAAGTAGATCACCAACCTCTGAAGCTACCTCGTCTATGTTGTCTGCCTCCATAACTTCCTGTGTTTCCTCTAAGATCTTAGAAAGGATTGCCTCAACATAATCGAAAGAATCGTAATGAGTAAACTCTACTCTTCTACCTTCTTTTTTTATTTCTGCAGGTATGCCATTCCTGACAAGTTTATCTATATTTTTCATTATGTATTTGTTTTAAATAGTCAACTTTGTACTCTTCTCTGTGTGCCTTTTCGTGACACTCTCTACACAAAGCTATAATGTTTTCCGCATCATTCGTACCACCTCTACTTAAGTATTCTATGTGGTGAAGGTCTACAGCTTGCTTGCCACAAACCTCACATAAGATTACATCTTGCTCTCCATAACCGTATGCTTTTAAGTAGTTCTTTACATGTGTTTTCATACTCCCCTACCCTACTGGGTGTTATATAGTATTTTTTACAATGGCTTGTGTAAGCCCTAAACGCTATCCCCTACTGAAGAGGGGAGGGGACTAGATAGATCTTATCTTATTTAAATGAGCTCTTACTCTGTTATAGATCTCTCTACACTTTTCGTCACATGTATATATGTTTTCCTGAGTTACGTGCATCTCTTCGTTACAGACTACGCACTTCTTTTTTCTTAATACCTTTCTTTCTAACGGCTCTATAAACTCAGAGCTTTTGTATACCTTTTTTTTTAACGACATGTTTATCAATTATTTTTTTTGCTTCATCGAACCCCTTTGCTACATACCCGTAAACTCCTTCGCATTTATTTAGCTCTTCTAGCCACTCTTTTTGCTCTGGACTTACTTTGCCCCCTTTAACTCTTTTTAACTCTATAAACACAATTGTGTTAGCTATAAGGCACATGTAGTCTGGTACTCCCTTACTTACACCTGCCTCTTTGTTCTTTCTCTTTTGATTCCAGCTTGTTGTAAACGTTTCATTACTTATATGAGTGTGCTTTATACTCAACAAATCTAGATATTCGTGTAACAACTTACTCTCCTCGTGTTCCGACAAGACCTTTTTTGTACTCAAACTTCCTGATGTGCTCTTCAAGCTGCTCATTTATTCTAATTATTGCCATTTCATAGTCTGGATCATAGTGTCCTAAAGCTTCATATTCATCTTGTAGCTTCTTACGAACCTTTGTGTATATATTACTCCTCATTACATGTATGAGTTAATTTCTGCTTCTTTCTTAGACTTGTTGCACTCGTAGCATGTCTTAAATCCTTTCATTAGAGATATTCTCTTAGTACAACCGTCTACCTCACAATCTTGCCATGACTGATTCTTTAAATAGGTATGTATTTCCTTGATCATCTCCTCAGTACTTAGCTCTTTATACTTTTTTTCCATTTCTCTTAGTGTTAGTTTTCTTTCTTATGTAAGTTCTCTTTTCTGTCTCTACTAGTTTCAAGTTAGCTTCGTCAAGCTCTCTATTTAGCTTGCGAAGCTCTCGCCTAGCTGTGTATAACTGAGTACTTATATGATTTAGCTCATGTCCCATCTTGATATTGTCATCTATTAAAGATGTGAACTTATACGCGACTGAAAAGCCTATCAAGCAAGTACCAACTATTATTAAAGCTATACCCATAATTATTCATTAATTTTACTTGGTTTCCATTCTTTGTTTTTGATTTTCTCTAAGAATGCTTTGTTTTTTTTATTTGCCTTTCTGTAATCATAATTCGATGAGATCAGCCCTGGTACTCTATCAGTGTATTTTTTAAGTCCTGGTCTTAAAGGGGTATCAGAACATGCTGGTATAGTCCACTCTCCACCGTTCTTTTGAATCATTCTTTTCTTTCTCATTGTATCCATTTTTTTCAATCCGTTATATAAGTGTCCGTTGACTGGGTTATCTCCTTCAATACGTCCAGTGTGTGATCTGAATGAATGTAGAGATTGCAGGTTCAAAGAATTATAATTACTCATGATTTTGTTTTAGTTTTTTTTCCTTCCCCCCTATAAGTAATATACACTGATTCTCATAACATTACTATAGAAGTGTCAAGCTCTAATATATACATAAAAAGAGGCTTTATAGCCCCTTCTTCCTAGTATTAGATTGCATATACTTAAGAGTTCTTTCCATCATTGCATTAGACCTCTCTTTAGCTTCATCTCTTTCTCTCTTGTGATTATCTAGATCACTCTGCCTTATGTTTTCTTTATCTAGTAATATGCCTAGTAACTTCTTTACTTTCTGTAAATCATCATAGACATCTTTGATAGTAGGATTATATTTTGTTTTCATGTGTTTGTTTTATTAACTAGTAGTAATTAATATTTATTAACTATTACTAACCAACAATAAGCATATATGTATATAGTAAGCCTAATTTCCTGAGGGAGAAGCTCTTACCTGAGTGTTAGCTCTTGGTTTGAGTTAAAAAAGAAAGGGAAAAAATTAATATTACAAATACACCGTACTATACAAAGCTAAGTAAGCCTTTTAGTAAGGTTTTTTTATAGTTCTAGTTTTCAATGTACACACTACTCACGTGTTGTAGTTCAGGAGAAACATTTCCGTCGGTCGAAGACTTCCGTCGTGCTTCTTAACTTGGCTCTAGGTTTCCCTAGCGTCAGTGACTGAGGCTTAAGTGCTGCCTTTATTCAGTTTAACTTGAGTACTTAGATAAACTAAGTAGATTGAGTATAGAGTAGTTTATTGACTATATCAATGATGTGACTATAGCCATGGTTAATATTATGTTGCGTACTAATATATAGTTGATATAATTATTAGCATATACAGGAGGGTCTTTAATGAAAAAGGGTGACGCTTTATGCGCTAATAGTAATGACAGATTAACAATATCTTTGCTAGAGGAGTCACCTAGTAAAGTAAAGATATCTGTCACTGCCAACAAAGTTACTAAGATATTAGAACTAAGTAGGCCTGATTTTAGAGAATTTTGTGAGTCATACGTTCTGGACAATACCCCAGATCCATTGAGTGCCAAAATCATTAGTGATTTTAATAAAAAGAGTAGGTTAATGTAGCTCTGCAGAGGGATTTTAAATAGTCCCTCTGTTTTTTTATGTATATCAGCAAGTGTTTTTTATTGTTTGTAAAGACGAAAGGCTTGCATGGTGATAAAGCACGTGCTAAATTATATACACGTTTTTGACAGGAGATTAACATGAACGTATTTATTAAACAGAAAAAATCAAATCTGTTCGAAGTGAATTTATATACCAATAAATCTTTTAGATACATTGGATCTCTTTTACTAAATGCAAGAGATGCAAGAAACTTTTTGGTTAAGTACGAGTCTCTTCTTCCTCTATCTGAAGACGAAGAAACAACCGTTTGCGTATAATAAGATCGAGAACCTCCTTCTATAACTAGAAGGGGGTTTTTTTATTTGTAAACAGCAATTAGTTGCATAGTGATATATAACATGATAAATTATAACCAAGAAGTAACAATATAATATGGAAAGTAGAAAGCTTGTTAAGCATAGGTTAGAAGGAGAAAAGAAGAACATTATTATGGGACTTGCAGATATAGGAGGATTTACTAACTTTATGCATGTTAGTAGAATGGCTACCAATCACAGTCAGGCGATTATCAACGACCTTATAGATTGCATTATATCAACGATTAAGCCTCCGTTTAGAATAAATAAGATTGAGGGTGACGCAGTATTCTTCTACGCCTTAGAGAGCGAAATAACGCCAGCTGACGTAAGAAAAATGTCAGATAACTTACTAGAGATATTTACTAACTTTAAAACAGCACTAATAAGACAAAGTATGTCTAACTTCTGTGAGTGTCAGGCATGCAGTAACGCACACACGCTTAGTATAAAGACGGTTATACACTCAGGTACTGCTTACTTTTACAACATTGCTAATCAGTTTGAGGAGATAGGAGGTTTAGATGTAATTATTGCACACAGACTACTAAAGAATAATGTACCTTATAGAGATTACTTGTTGATTACTGATGAGGCTATGAAATGGTTTGTATTTGATGAGAATGTAAAGTTCTCTGATCATATGGAGATGGAGCCTACTGTAGGAGCTATAGATTGTGAGGTGCATGTTATAGAGACTTCAGAGGAGGAAAAGGAGTTGATAGAAGCAAAGAAGATTAGGGATTGTGAATAGACAAGAGGGTTGCATTGTGTTATATCATGTGATATACTAGTACCACAGTTAAGGAATTGGGGGGACAATAAATTAACAAAAACATATTATGAAAACTAAGAATTTATTTGCTGAAGAGTTTGCAGCACAACTAGAGTCAGAGATAGCATTTCAAGAGCACATGTCTGACGTAGAATTTAACAAACACATGGACGATGTAGCACAGGGTCAATCTGACTCTGTCCTACGAGACGCGGAGCAATGGGTTGAGGATAACTACAAAGCTATTAAAGGAAACTTTGTATGTAAAGTATGTGATGAGCCAACTAACGAGCTTGTAGCAGACCCTAGCGATAAGAGAGCACAGTTTGAATGCAGACAGTGCGTGGTAGAAACAGTACACGAAGACCTATTAGACACACTTAACTCATAAGCATGATTGATAAATTAATAAAGGTTCAGCAGGAGCTTAAGGCTCCTAAAGGACAAAGTAATGACTTCGGCGGTTACAAGTACAGAAGCTGTGAAGATATCCTAGAGGCAGTAAAGCCTCTCCTTATAGAACAAGGTTTGTTCATGGTAATAAGCGATGACATTATATCTAACGAGCAGCGTGTATATGTAAGAGCTACTGTAAGCATTACAGACGGTAACGAAAAGATAGAGGTTACTGGATTTGCTAGAGAATCTTTAGACAAGAAGGGTATGGACGCTAGTCAGATTACGGGATCTGCATCTAGCTACGCAAGAAAGTACGCCCTTAATGGTATGTTCCTTATAGATGACACTAAGGATGCTGATACTAATGAATATGTATCTCAAACAACACCAAAAAAGGTAGAACAAGAGATGCCGTGTCCCAAGTGTGGTACAGAGATGGCGATAAGGGATGGTCAGTACGGTCAATTCTGGGGATGTCCTAAGTATAAAGATTGTGGTCAAAGACCAATAAATATAAGTGAAGCATGAATAGATGATGATGATCACTATGTGGATATGGTAAATGCAGAGATTCATCACTTTGGGTATAGTGGAGACTCAGATTGTAGATAAATATAAGTGAAGCATAATTAATATAATAATATGAAGAATATGAAAGCTATAAAAAGCATGCTAGCGATTGTGCTAGCATTCGCAATAGGTGCAGGCATAACAGCAGCTAGCGCCTCTAGTGAGAAGGTTGTTTATAAAGAGTCTGTAGAGTGCCTTATTGCAAAGAAGAAGCTAGAACACAATGAGCGTAAGCACCAAGAAACTGTGTATGACATGTTTAATAGGTATCTTAAAGAAAAGCAAAAGGTTACTGATTTTAATAACTGTATAGACAAGCTAGAGGGTCTTACTGGATCTAAGGCTGCAAGTGGTATGTTAAGATGTATATCTGAAAGCAATATAAGAAACTAATAAATTACAATGAATGCAAGAGAAATTATTACAAAACTATTAGAGTCAGGTATGAATCTAACTCAAATATCTAGAGAGCTAGATGTACCTAACTGTACTGTTTCAAGGTGGTATAACAATCATTATAAACCAGTTAAGCTTTATAAGAAGATGTTAGATGAGCTATATGAGAAAAATAAGAAATAGGGTTGTAATTTACTGTATCATGTGATATAATATATAGAAGCATTAAGCTTCACCAAACAAAAAAACTAAAAAAAAATTATGAAAAACAAAATTATTATAGTAAGCATGGCTGTTGTACTAATAGCAGCCACTACAGTAGGAGCATTCTCATTCGGATCAAGAGATAAGGCAGACATAAAGGCTAATTACAAAGAAATAGCACAAATCGACATAGATACATACGATGCGATGCAAAAGCTAGCAGACAGAGAGGCAGAGCTAAGGATGTATGAAAAAGAGATAGGCAGAGTAAACTCAGAGATAGATCTTATAAAGAACCACATAGATTCTAATAACAACTTAAAGAAGGAGTTAGAAGAAGAGATTGCAGGTCTAAGATCAGGAGATTTCACGCAGCCCCAGAACCAGTAGATAATGACAGGGCTGTAAAGGAACTTACAATAGGAGAGATGGACATAGACATTATTACTAGATCTGTGGCTTATGCAGAGACTGGTAATGGTAAAAAGGGGTACGGTGCAGATAGAAACAACATTTGTGGGATTATGTACTGGCCTAATGGAAATAGAGCGCCTAAGTCTTATGGTACTTACATGGACGGGTTTAATGACTGCTCATCACTTCTAACAAGAAAGTATTCTGGTCACACTATAGATTCTATGGCAGTAGTATGGACTGGTAACCATAACCCTGATACGTGGGCTAGTAATGTCAAATATTGGTATAATAAACAAAAATGAAAAAATATACACGATTAGAAAAGGTCAAGGACGTTCTTAGAGAAAAGCCAGCGTCAAGATCTTCAGACAAAATTCTTATAATGGAATACATATATAAGTTTCATCCCGAGCTTGTGTCTAGAGGCAAAATAAAGATCATAGACATGATCAACCTACCTTCTTTTGAGGCAATTACTAGATGCAGAAGGAAAATACAAGAACGAGGATTGTATCTAGCAAGTTGTGAAGTTTCTAAGTCAAGAAAAGAACTGGAGGCAGATATGAGACATAGCATACTTGGATCAATCATCCCCAACTTTCTAAAATAACACCCTCTCGGGTGTTTTTCTTTATGTATTTTAAATATGTGGTATAATGCATAAAATAAAAAATAGATATGATATGCCCCCACTGCATAGAAGAAGGTTATCTAATAGAGATGGAAATCATACCATCGTCAGATGCAATAGACCCTTATTTCTGTGACGATGAAAAGATATACATATATCAATGTCCATCTTGTTTTTACGAACAATAAAAAAGGGTGCAGTCATTTGACTACACCCTTATAGCTGACTTAATCAGCTGTTATTTTAAGCTTAGGAGATACTTTAGTTGTCATCTCAAGCAGCTCATTCATCTTACGAATAATATCTTTTATAAGCTTTACTTGTGCTTCACTTGAAACACTCACTTCTTGATAAATTCTTATTGTTTTAACTGGCTTATCCATGCTTCCTATACTGACTGACTGTCCAATCTTTACAGAATGCGACTCAGATTTATAATCTGCATGTAATGACATTGTTACTACAAAAAGTATTATAAAAATCTTCACTTATTCAACTCCTTGTATGATTGCTCATTTTCTTCAAGCCTAGCCTTGTCGACTAGCCCCTTCTCTTTCTTGCTCCATGAAACTCTAGGCAATACCTTGCACAAAAACTTCCATGTTCCATTAGAGGCTGTTATAAAACCCTTCTTGGCTTTCTTTGCAGTCTCTACAGTGTGATGCTTAGCCTTTCCGTAGACATTCAAGTCCTTGTACTCAGCTGCACATAGCTGCTTTATGAATACACACAAAGCTATTATCGTTACTCTCATTGCATTATCTCCTGTTATTATGAACCGTCGTTTATTGTAAAGATAATTTCTAAAGGTATACCCCTTCCATCCGCGTTTTTGTAAAAATAAGAATACAGAAAGTATGACAAAGCTGAACATACACAAAGCAGTATTGCAATATATTTATTTTTCTTCATCACCTGATCCTGTTACATACCTATCTTTAACACGTCTCTTTAAAATGTACCCTAAAACACCCAGCCAAATGACAAAGGCATATATTAGAAATATTTTTGTTAAATAAGACTCTACATTGCTTAGTTGCATCAGAATAACCTCGCCTTAGGCTGCTTTTCTTCACTTGAACAAGCTAGCTCAACATGCAGCATGGTGTTAGCCATGTGATTACATGATTGGCTAGTACAGCAAAGGTAATAGTTTACACCTCTTTGCATCTTATAGACTGCTCTTTTCTCACAAAATGAACACTCTGAATCTCCTGCTATATTTATCTTAACACATCTACTCATTTATTATCTCCTTCGGTAAGTTAATGTACTACTGTAATTATATATCATATGAAATAATTGACAATCTAAAAAGAGGAGCTCTCACTCCTCCTCTTCCTCCTTTACAAAGGTGGTCATAAAAAAAAATTACTTACAAAAGAGATAACATGTTATCAACCACCTGCCTTAATGCTCCGTTATCTAAATCTAAATTTAATAAATCATTAGCAAGGAATCCAGCAATTGCAAATATTGCTAACTTTATCCAGTGACTATCTTTCATCTTTTTAGAAATTCCTTTTAACCTACTTTTTAGTGTCATTGTAGTTTTGTTATTTTTTAAAGTGCTTATCGATGTACTTGATAACTTTTTGCATTTTCTTCTCCATTGCTATGTCTATAAGAGCCTTGATTTGCTCTATGTCTGTGTCCTTAGCAGCAGAGTTATGCTTAATAGTGTACTCAGTAGAATCCATGTAGTTTTCCATAGTAGCAAAATAATCTACATCAAACTCGATATTCTTACTCATTTTGTTTTGGTTATATTCTGATCCATCGCATTGAAAGTGAGGCATATCCTTCCCCCAAAGATCGTAACCCCAATCCATACCTAGCGGCTTTAAAAAATCAGCCACCTTACGCCATCTCCCCATGTCACTAGGATACAGTTCAGGACCTCTAAAGGCAATGTCGAAAGCTCTAGCCTTTGGGTTCATCATGTGGTAACTATTCATTGTCCACGAAACGCCCTTAGCTATGTTCTCTCTTTGCTGTTCCTCTGTTCTACCCGTTTCTGTGATGAACACGTCTGAGAACTCATTCTCGAGCCTCTCAGCGGCATTCTTAACCTTATCTGTAAGTTGATTCTTGTCTCTACTTAAAGCCATATTATTTTTTTATTTTTTTTGATGATGTTATTGCAGCTTTGAGAAAAATCCCTTGATACTTCTCAACAGAGTCTAATAAAAACTTATACATAAAACCAGCTATAAAAGACATTGCAGTTTTACCAACCTCTAATCCTAGAACACTATAGGTAAATCCATCAGGAACTATTGCATCAACAAGGTTACCACAAAACACACCCAGGACTACAGCTATCAGCAGTGAGCTAAATTTAAAAGCTATACTTCCCTTTTGGTACATATATAGGTAATGAGCAAACGCTGCAAAGCCAGCGTACATTCCAGATTCAATAATTTTGCACAACGATTCGAGTGTTTGACTTTGCATCATACTTTACATTTATGGTATTTATGTCTTAGCTTTTCTTTTACGTACAAGTGATTTAGTCCTATTATTTGAGCAAATAAGTTCATTCCAGCAACTATCTGCCACATTCCACTTTCTATCGGGTTTAGTATAACAGCAACTGTTGCTACTGAGTATGTTACTAAGAAAGATATAACTATAACGAAATGTCTTTTTCTATAATCTTCACAATAACACCCAGGTTTAAATCTTTTCTGTGACTCTAGCAAAGCATCAAATATCTTTAGGCATATGTACACCAGGTAGATACATGCGATTGCTAGTATAAAATTTAATATGTCCATTATTCTGGCTTAAATAAAAAGTCTTTTGGTAGGCCCCTCCTTTTCTTCTTAGGCTTAGCAGCCATCTTAGAAGCCTTTTCTTTTGCAAGTCTTGCCTGGTTAGCTTTAAAGTTAGATTTCAAGTTCTTTGCTGCTTTAGCTGTTTCAGCCTTTAGAACCTTTCCAACTGGAGACTTTACACCCGCCTTTCTAATACCTCCACCTATTTTAACTAAATCTTTGCTTACCTTTGGAATAGCCTTAGCTACTCTCATTGCACCTTTACCGTAAGCTTTTAATGCTTTTTTTCCGTATCCAACACCTTTAGGCATAATAATTTGTTATTTCTTTTTAGATTTCTTGTATTGTTCTAACAACCTTCTTCCCTTCGCTACAGCACTAGCCTTATCTCCTCTATGTCCCCACGCCTCTAAAGACAGCTTTAGCCTGGTTTTTTTACCGTCTTTATTTAGAGCTCCCTTAGCTGAACCCATCCTTACCAGAAAAGAACCCTTTCTTCTTTTCTTCTCTGGTGTGTCAGCTCTTCCCTTAACTGGAGCTTTTAGGTTACCTCCCGTAGCGGTGTTGTACTTACGTCTTCCCGATGCTGTGAGGCCTCCTTTTGGGTTCTTGTCTTCTTTTCTGAGAATAATTTTAGCCATTGTAGTTTGTTATTTCTCAATCTTCTTAAGCATTTCCTGTAGGTTTTTTATTTTACCTTCTAACTCTTTCTTTTTAGGACCCTTCTCTTTATTTGCTATATCTTGCAAGTCTTTCATTATCTTTCTCCCCATCTTTAGATCTTCAGGAATCTCAGGACCATCCGACAAAGCCTCTACAACATCATCCTTTCCTGGTGCTTTGTTTACCTTAGCCTCCTTGCTCTTAAGATTCTGTAATATTCTAGGAGCTTTCTTTTCTTTACCTGCAGACTTAAATGCTTTCTTTATTAGGAAATCTGGATCTCCAATCTTCTTAGCTCTTGCTCCTAATGCAGTTTGTGCAATACCCTTAGCTACTCTTCCGAGATCAACTCCTTTCTGGAAAGATGTAAGACCTCCTACTATTTCTCCAAGCCCTGATATTCTTCCGAACTGCTCAAAGACATCAGCTGGACTCTTCCTTTGAGCTACGATAAGTCTTTTTAAAGTATCTTCACCTACCTGACTAAGAGCTCCGTACCTTTTGTGTAAGTCTTTAGACTGACCCTCTACCTTAGATATCTTATTGTCAATATCTGACCTTAGCTTAGCGACAAACTCTTTCTTCAAATTCTTTTCAGTTTGATTCATTGCGAAATCACCAAAGGCAGTCTCTAACTCTGCATTTAAGAATTGTCTAATAGACTCAGCGTCATCTACAGAAACTTCACCCCTAGTCTTTAGATTGTCTGCAAACTCTAACACCTTCTTTTGAGCTGCTGGGTTTACAACGCCAAGATTAGGATCACTAGCTTTTTCTGCAATATCGTCAGCATATTGAGACAGATCTATTTTAGCGTCAGAATCTTTTATAAGGCCTGATATTTCACTCCACACATCCTTCTTTGTTTGAGTAATAGCATTAGAGAACTCTTCAAGGTTTTTAGGCTTTAGACCTTTGCTTGCAATTGTATCAGCTGCAAGGTCTACATTTTTCTTAACATTTCTAAGGTTCTTTTTCTTAGTAATTCTTGGCCTAATAGCCTTAAACAAAGCTTCAGAGTCTGCAGACTTAGTAGCTCCAGTAGGGACTAGCTCTACAGCCTCTTTTGCTATCTTAGCACCCTTTGCACCAGTTTTAGCAGCCTTAGTAGCAACCTTTGACGCTGGACCTGCTCCTACAGCCATACCAGCAACCTCTCCTATCTGAAGAGCACTACTTAATGTTGGTTTATCTTCTAAGAACTCAGAAGCTTTTTGTAATCCCTCTTGCGCACCTGGAACTTTTTCCACAGCCTTTTGAACGCCTGTTTCAAAAACTTCCTCTACTTTCTTAGGAACTACAGCCTTTACTCCAGCTCCTATTACGTCAGATACAACTCCTCCAGCAGCTCCAGCTCTTTGTATAGGAGCCTTTAAGAAGCCAGCACCTCTAGCTTCCCTTAACTGCTCTCCTCCTTCTTTAAATGCAGTTGATACATCTCTTCCAAACTCTTTTGCAGCTCCAAGTAGTGTACCCTCATCTGACTTTTTCCTCTTGTATTGAGAGAAGTCAATCTTCTTTTGTCCTGTGTTTTGATATTTAGAAAAATCTATGGCCATTGTTTTTAGTTAGAGAATAAACTAGCTTCTATTTCTTCCAATGAGTAATCTTGAAGTAATGCATCGATATCTAGATCCATCTCCTGCAATGCTTTAGACACTCTCTCAGGTATGTTTGCCCTTTCTGAACTCAGATTAGGTATTTGAGAATTTTCCATATCTCCCATAAAATCCTCAATATCATCAAGCAAGTATTCAAAGTCAGAAACATTATAATTACCAGCATATAAACTAAGAGTGTTTTCTATTGCTCTCTTAGCAGCAGTAGCAGTCATATTAGTCATCATCTTCGCAATCTCTGGAGTTGTATCAAGCCTTGGCAATGTTTGTATATAGTTCCTTATGTCTGCATCTGTAAGTACTCCAACCTCTCCGTAAACACCCCTAGCAAGGTTAGGAACTGTAGATTGGAGAATTGCCTTAAACTGAGCAGCATCAGTGTCCCACGGATCAAGGTTTTTAAGCTTACCCTTAAGAACTCCCATTTCACCCTCTTTCTCTGCATCAATTATAAGGTTATTAAGATCTGCTATATTGCCAAGAACTGTTTTAGCCTTAGCTAACTCTTTATTAAAGCCTTGAGGTGGTTTGTCTTTGTTTGCATCTTTTGAAGCTCTAACCCTACCTCTTGTGTCTAAGTCCCTATCAAGTGTCTCTCCTCCGTTAAGTGCAGAGGTAATCTGCTCAAGAACACCATCTCTTTCAGCCTTATCAAGCAAAGAACCAAATTCAGAGCTAGTAACCTTCCCTGCTCTTACTCTAGCAATTTCAGCCAACCATCTTTGAGTTAGGACAGCTTCTTTTTCTGCCTGCTGGAAAGGAGCATCATTAGAACCTTCGTACTCAACATTTTCTCTATTAACAATCTGAGCTGGCTCGTTAACACCCCCATTGTCTGGAACAAATCCTATAACAGTAGAGTCGTTTGGATCTAGAACTCTTCCTTCTGTAACCTGACCTGGCGTGTAGTTCGCCTCGTCTAATATGATATTACCTTGATCATCAAAGCCTGCAACGATTGCAGCATGACCATACTTTCCTTCTTTAGTAAGAACAGCATCTCCTACGTTTACCTGAGACATGTCTTTGTTTCCAGCCATTTCTATAGCTCTTTCCTTATCCTCTATAGAGAAAAGACCATAAGGTAGATTGTTTACTTGCTCTCTAGCATATAGAACACAATTAGCGCCATTCTTAGAGTCTGAAGCTACTACTTGCATATTGCTAGTATCAGAAGACTTAGAAGTTCTAGCTGAGAAAGTACCGTCTTGGTTTTCTTCTACAACAATTGTGCTGTCATTAACTGGAATTCTATCTCTTGGGTTAGCTGGGTTGTAGTAGTAACCAGCTTCTTTATTAAGTTTGTAATTAGGTCGCTTCTTAGCTCCTTGTTTTTGTGGTATCTGAACCTTTTGATCTCCTACTGGGTTACCAAAATCATCTACTAAGTACCCAAGCCTGTCTGACAATCCAACATTAACCTTTCTCTCACTACCTGGATCAGTGTCCCTCATTACAGACAAGAACTCTGAAACAGCTTGATCAGCTGCTAGATTGCTAGATATTGCTGCCTTAGAAGCTCTGTCTAGTGCCATTTTTTGCTCTTGGAATATGTCATCCTTAACCTCAGCTATCCTGTCGTTGTAAGACTGTATTTCGTCAAACCTAGCTCCTGCTTGCATTAGCCTTAGCTTGTCTTGTTGCAAGTTAGTAGCCTCTTGTCTTCTTTGAATAGACCTATTTAGATTCTCATCTATTCTAGA
>Ga0209645_1000153_pt1 | contig 35584 bp, 51 predicted proteins | sample ETNvirenome_6_30_FD_184070 | JGI IMG/M metagenome (GOLD analysis project Ga0209645, IMG submission 184070) | Marine viral communities from the Pacific Ocean - ETNP_6_30 (SPAdes) (version 2) | ecosystem: Environmental > Aquatic > Marine > Oceanic | place: Pacific Ocean | collected 2013-06-19
GGCGCTGGCATAAAAGGCGACAAAAAATTGATTGGGTCTATACCCACATATCTAATCACTGAGTGGCTAAAAGAAGCTGGTATTGACCACAGTGACCATGAAGCACGGCAGCAGGTCATAAAGCGCAAAATATTATCTGGCGAGTTTGATAAATTTAGAGTTTGGAAAGGAACATACTAATGAGTTACAAGTATTTCACATTAGATGAGTTTGATTGCCAGGAGACTGGCGAAAACGAAATGAAGCCGGAGTTTTTAGAGAAGCTAGATGAGCTTAGAGAGCGCTGCGGTTTTAGTTTTCGTATAACTAGTGGGTTTAGGTCCGTAAAACACTCTATAGAGGCGCGTAAGGCAAATGGCGGCGGTACCCACACCAAAGGTATAGCTGCAGACATATATGTCTCAAACGGCCAGCAGAAGGCTTCTATCATACGCCATGCTGTAGAGATGGGCTGCTTTAATGGTATGGGCCTGGCGAAAACATTCGTCCATGTAGATATACGTGAAGGCGAGCCGGTAATGTGGAGCTACTAGTAGCTGTAATAGCGGTTTGCAAAATCTTCTCTAGTGTTGATTCTGCGTCTCAGCTCTTCTAGCTCTGCATCGTTAAATTCGGTAATGTTTTTACCAAGATAGTATTCGTCCGGGTGGTCTGTAAACTGCATAGCTGCACGCAACTGTTCTATGGCGTGACCATCTAATTTTTTGAAATTTTTGCCGAGCGCTCTTGCTCCGTCTTGCAAGACACGAAATTCATGTGCTGACATGTCTGGCCCTGAAACATATTCAGGCGGTATGAACTCCTTTTGCATGACTCTCATTTCTTCTGGAGTAATTGCAGAACCGCTTACATCAAGCAGGCCTTGTGGCATTTTTTCAAATCCACGCTGTATTTCTTCAGGTCGCATTTTTTGCGCATACGCTGCTTCTATTAACCTGTGTCTTACGCTAGGCGCCATGAGAGTATTCATTTTTTCTTCTTCGCAGTCTTTGCAGCTTTCTTAAACGCCTTAGCCGTAGGTCTGCCCTTTGTGCCAGCTTTGCGCATTGTCTCACCTGAGCCAGCCTTGATGCGTTTACGCTTTGCATGGATGTTGGCATATAATCCTTTAGCCATTACTTTTTCTTACCGTATGAGATTTTCTTACCGGTTTTTTTAGCTGCTTTTTTTGCAGCAGCCATTCCTTTTTTTGTGTAAGAGTATTTTTTACCAGCTACTTTTGGCATGAGACACCTCTACCATTTCGATTTATTAGCCCAATAAGCCGCAGACATTTTGCCTTTAGCTATGTTTTTAGCATGGCGCGCTTTAAATGATTTGCGCCGTGCTTTTTCTGCTGCTGTCTTTGGGTTTTTGCCAGCACCAGTTACGCCTTGCTGTCCATAGCGTATAGTCTTAATTTTGTCGCCTTCTTTAGCAACAACAACGTGTGATTTTGTAGGGTGATTAGGTGTTCTCTTGGGCTTGTTGTAGCCAGAAACGCCTACCCTAGCTAGTCTTGGGTCTTTAGCCATGCGCCGATTATACCATAAAAAAACCCCTACCCGAAGGCAGGGGAACAACTTTGAGGAAGTTAATCTGTACTGAACATTTCAGGATGCTCTAAGGATAACTGCTCTTCAGTAGGTGGTTCAAGTCTTTTTGTGATCTGCTCTTCCATCTCTACCCACAAAGCAATGATTTCTTCACGCGCGTAATTCTGTGCGCCCTCGTATACTGCAGACTGTATGACATTGATCAGCCTGTCTTTTATGTCCTGTAAGCCGTGTGTCTCAAGCCTATCAAACATTATGCCAAGCGTACTGTCTTTCATATAACACCTCAGTTGTAGCTGGTTGGCTCATATTCTGGGTCGTCATCCATTTTTTTCAACTCTTCCCTATAATGTTTGCCTATCTCTAAACGTAGCTTTTTAGTGGTTTTCATTAGGTGCTGCCATTTCTCGCGCAGCATTTCCATATGACCTCTGCCTAGCTTTGTTTCGACCCAGCTGGTGAACTCCAGCGGATTTGCAGTGAACTTCATGTGGCAGTAGTGGCACAAACAAAGTGCATTATCTAAAGACCACCTCACTGATTTAGCTGCCCTGCCATAAATATGAGCGCACTCCATCCTAGCGTCCGCCTTGCCGCAATGCTCGCATATGTAACCTGCTCGCTGCCGCACTACATTGCTGAACCATTTATCAGCGCTGTCTCTCTTTATACCCATCTAACTCTTCCTTGCTTGGAAACGGTATGTTTAGGCCGCGTTTTTCTGCCAAGTGCCTAATTATAACATTAGCCACCTCAGAAACCTCATCAGTATTTAACGCCGATGTTCCCTTTTTCTCTGGGTACATTGCTAGCTGAACCTCACTCCATATAGCTGCCTTTACTCTTTCCATTGTCCAGGGCATCTCAATATAGTCGCCTGTAAGAAGGCTTTTGATCTGATACTCAAACCCTGCAGCATTGCACGCATCAGCTATCAAGCGGCAAAACTTATGTATAGCGTTGTTCTGTGTCACAGTGCGCTGCCTGCCTGTCTGCACTTTTACTGTACAGTATTTGTTTGCCATATAAATATCATTGAGCGCCCTGGTCGCTGCGCCGAATGATGCATCGCTATTAATAATAATTGTTGTCATAACTTTCTCCTTAACCATTTTGCAGAAACAACTGACGAGTAGTCCTCAAAGATTAGCCAGGGACTGTTTTTATTCCCTGCGTCTTTTCTTTTATCTCTAAGGTCCCAGTCAGTTACATATTCACGACCACCGAGCCTGGACTGCATGCAATTCTGCGAGACATTAGCCACAGCTGCATAGTCCTTGTATGTATATAATTCATCGCGCTTTAAGCCGCCTAAACCCTCTCCCTTGTAAACCAGATAAACCGTGCCAGCTTCTCTAGTAACTTTCCCTATCATTGCGCCCAACTCCTATCCGTTAGCTTATTTACAATGTCAGACTTTTTGAGGCTTGTTTCAGGCTTTTTATATTCGCGTGCAGCCCAATTACGCACACAAGCTTTCCAGTCTTTCATTTTATTTCTACCAACCATCCAGCCGTTAGATTCATAATAACTGTACCAGCTGTATGCATTGACTGTGTAGTTTTGCTCTTTGATGTAATCGTAAACATCTTCAAGCAGTGGCGGTATTTCTTTAATATTAGATTTATTATTAGCCTGTATTATTCCCTTAGAACTTTCTTTCCTGGGGGTATCGCAATTTTTTTCCAGGGGGGCAGGAATATTTTTTCCAGGGGTCTGGAAATTATTTTCTACAATGTAGATTCTTCTTTCCTGTACCCGTTTAGTGCCTGTCTCATAAATCTCTTCACGTTTTATGTAACCAGCTTCTTCAAGCGCACCGAGCCAATTAGTGATAGACCTATTTTTGACGCTGTAAAGGTCCGCAAAGTGCGCATTTGTAGCCCAGCAATATCCACGCTCATTGCAAAGCGCAGTTATCTCGCCATATAAAAGTTTAGCGTTAGCTGGAATCCGATTGTCATACCGTACTGTGGCCGGAATGATTGCATAGTACCCCGTATGCATTTTTATTCTCCTTCTTTGATTAATATTGATAGCCTAACACCAAATGCAACTGACAATTTTGTGAGTGTAGCCAGCGTTGGGTTTTGTGTTTTTAATGAAAGCGACAGCTGCGACTGAGTTATACCAGCTCTTTCAGCAATTTCTTGCTGTGTCCAGTTATGCTCTGCTGCTAAACGCTTTACAGCTTTTCTTAGGTCAAACATAGTAGCTCCTTAGTTAGTGAAACTTAATATTAACACTACTAAATATTTATTGTAAAGAAAATAATAGTTTGCATATGTAAACTACATGTGTAAGAATACTACTTCACAACAAATGAGGTGATTTATGGATTTTAATAATTTGACTGATTATGAGCGCGGTGAGTATGACGCACTGCATTCTTTTGAGGCGCAGCTTAACCAGCCTAGAGAATATTACTGGGGCTACGGCGATGCATATGCGCAAGAGCAAATAGCTGACGCAAACACAATAAAGCAAGAGGAGTTAATGTATGACTTGGGATAATATCAAAACGGGGCTGCGCGCCCCATTTAAGCCTACGCAGCTACGCTGGAGACAGGGTAGAGCCGGCATGCAGTTAGCGTATATTGATGCACGTGATGTGGCTAACCGTTTAGATGAGGTTGTTGGTATAGAGAACTGGCAAGACAAATACGAAGAGGTGGCTGGTCGTATGATCTGTTATCTATCTATACGCTGTGATGGCGAGTGGGTAACAAAGGCTGACGGTGCTGGCGACACAAATATTGAAGCCGAGAAGGGTGGTATTTCTGATGCGCTAAAACGCGCTGCACAGAAGTTTGGCATTGGCAGATACCTGTATTACCTGCCTAAGAATGCTTCGCCTGATAACCTACCACGCTGGGCTGTTCCAAATGACTTATAGAGCAGAGTCGGGCCACTGGTATGATCAAGACGGCAACCCTGCCTACACGACTGTAGGTAAGAATGGTCAAGAAAGAAACACAACGCTGCGCGATGCAAGAAAGCACAACCTGGTTCCTAGTGTCACCACGATACTAGGAGTTGCAGCCAAGCCAGCTCTTGAAAACTGGAAGATAGATCAGGCGTTGTTGGCAGCAGCAACTATGCAGCAGCAAGCTAATGAGCCTATTGAGATGTTTATGGCTAGGGCTAAGATGGAGTCTAGACAGGCATCAAAGCAAGCAGCAGAAATCGGCACAGCAATACACGCTGACATAGAAAAAGGTTTTGTTAATGGTGTAGAGTCTGTAGCATACAATGCAGTCAGGGCTGAGTTAGACGAGCTTTTTCCCAAGACTGTGTGGTGCAGTGAGGCATCGTTTACTAGCCCACTAGGGTTTGGCGGCAAGATAGATTTGTGCAGCCTGGACGGTGTTTTTGTGGACTTTAAAACTAAGGATGGCTTAAAAGGTAAGGACGCTAAGAAATTAGTTTACGATGAGCATGGCATGCAGCTAAGCGCGTATGCTTTAGGCTCTGATGTAGACAACCCAGTGAGAGTGTCTGTGTTCGTGGATAGGGCCGACCCTAGCATAACTCAGGTGTATATCTGGGATGAAGAATCTCACAAGAAACATGTTGAGATGTTTAAGGCGCTTCTAACTTTTTGGAAGCTTACTAAAAACTATGATCCTAGCGAGGATAAAAAATGAGCATTAATTCAATAGTGTTTACAGGCAACTGCGGAGCTGATATGGAAATCCGCCATACCCCAAAAGGTGTTGCTATAGGAACTGTAAATGTGGCTGCAAAGTCAGGGTGGGGTGAAAACCAAAAAACAACATGGGTGCGCTGCAAGCTATTTAAAGAGCGTGCAGAGAAGTTAGCCCCTATGCTAACAAAAGGAACCCCGGTAACAGTTATGGGTGAATTTCAGTTAGAAGAGTGGACTGCAAAAGACGGCACACAAAAATCAGCATTAGCGTGCAATATAAACAGCATACAAATGCAAAGAAAAGAGCCTGCTGTGCAGCAAACTGCGCCGGTGCAGCAGCCTGCAAAAACTGATAATTTTTTAGATGACGATATTCCATTTTAGAGGTGTAATATGACAGACTATGAAAAGGCACTGAAAGAGGTGCATAAGCACGCTGACAAGGCAATCGACAGCGTAGAAGATGCAGCTAAGTCTGCAAAAGAGAAAGTGAGAGAATGGGCCAACAAGCCGTGGAAAACATTAAGTAAGGGCGAGGCTTTGATTGGCGCAGCAATTATCCTTTTGATGATACTAGCTGCTAGTTAATACCCCTAAAGGCCGAAGGGTATCCTTACCCCTTTTGTGCAAAGCCTGATCCACTTTGGGCCGAAACGGATCATTACCTACCTGCATGCAAATCATTACAAATAATCAATAGCAACATACCCGTCTTGACACTATAATCTCGCCTCAATTACAGGGGGTGGTATGAACTACATGATTATATTCACGCTGACTATGTTAGCGCTGATTGCCATAGATGATCTAGCTGGTCGCAGGCATCAGGAAAAGCATAGAATAGAACAGGGCCAATAGGCCCTTTTTTATTGCCTAAAATAGTTGCAAGTAACTGTTACCTGTGTATAATAGACACCATAAACAAATAAATAAGGGTATACAGATGACTAGATCACAAATTTTAAAGCTACAAAAAATTGTTGATGGGCAAACCTATCAAGAATCTCTTATTAATGAGGCAATCAACTTAGCTACTTCACGAGAAGTATCACACGCTTTAAAAGCGCTTAGAGGCGGATTCGTAAGCACAGAGGGTAGATTCCTCATAAGCGAGTTTATCGTAGAGCTGCTGCGCAGCAAACAATCCACAAATAAATAAGGAGACAAAAATGAAATTACCATACTACGTAGTAGAGTCTGAGGGTTTGTTCTTTGAATACCAAGACAAAGATGCGGCTGTTAATTCCTTTCACGAGCAGAAGAGGTTTGCGACTTATGAAGGATTTTACACTGTGTTAATAGAGGTGTTTAAGACAGATAAAAATGCTGCTGGTCGCGGCGAGCAAACTTTAATGAAGTATTTCACATAATAGGGAGAATAATAATGAGAAAGACAAGAGCTACAACGCTGTGTAAAAAACTTAACGCAGCGTTTCCAAATATCAACGCAGTGACTTACAATGAGTTTACCGGCGAGGATAAAGTGTGCCAAGATGGCATATGGCTGCGTGGCAGCGAAGATGTAGATCAAGACGGTATGCCGTACTTTGATTACTGGAGCATGGGTGACAGTCAATACCATGCAGGGGTAGAAGCTATGGCAGATAAGCATGGCTTCTTTTGTGAGCCATATGACGCAGGGACATTGATGTTATGGAGACTCTAATGAAAACTGCTATTTTCGGCGATATTGTAGTGCAGCTGCCAGATGACTGGGATGGGTGTATGCCTGAGCTGCAAGACCGTTTAAAAGATGCTGCAGTGTATGCGCTGCTCACTGAGTTAGATGCGTATCAATTCGATTGCTTCCCACAGTGTGCGCACGACATTACAAATCAGCTAGTTAATGTGTTATATGCTGATGGCACAGATGAAATGTTTGAGGCGCTAATGAAGGATGCCAGGGTGCGATATGCAGATGCTATGGGTGTTACTGAGGAAGATTTTCCAGACCATTTTTACAGCAGCGAGGCTGTAGGCAACTTCAAAGACTATGTTGGCGGTAGTGAGTGGTTTGGCACGCAGCGCAGTTTGGCTGAAATATTTCGTGACAGCCTGTACTTGTATTTTGAGCGTGACTTAGAGCATGCTCTAACACAGCAATTTAGACAATCAATTCACTAGGAGAAGGCAATGACACAAGTTGAAAGAGTTTTAGATTACTTGCAGGCTGGCAAAAAGCTAACCTGCCTCAACGCATTCAATGAGCTTGGTATAACGCAGGTGGCTGCAAGAATCTATGAGTTGAAAGAAGCAGGCCATAATGTTCTAAGCCGTAGAATTAAAGTAACCAACAGGTACAATGAGCGATGCAGCGTATCTGAATATTACATGGAGCGTAGCGATGTCAGGTAAAGGTGATGCTCCAAGACCTATTCCTAATAGGCAGCAGTATGAAGATAACTTTGATGCTATTTTTAGAAAGAATAAAAAGCCAAAACCTAAGGCACAATGCATGCGTGAAATGCGCGCAAGGAGAAAAGAGCAAGGCCTTAAAGAAATGCACATTTGGGTGACTGCTGAACAGTATGCAGAAATTAATAGCATTTTAAAAAATTAATCATATACTTGTATCAATGTATTAAAGGAGTAGGTCATGGCACGACACCTTGTAATACCAGATACACAGGTTAAACCAGACCAGCCTGTCGATCATCTTCGATGGGCTGGCTTGTATGCAGCAGAAAAAAAACCAGATGTTATTGTCCACATAGGCGACCACTGGGACATGCCATCTCTGTCAGGCTTTGATGTCAACAAAAAGAGCTATGAAGGCCGTAGATACATACGGGATGTAGAAGCTGGCATAAGGGCGATGGAAACCTTCTTAGAGCCTATAGAAGAAGAGCGCAGCAGGCTGCGTAAAAACAAGCATAAACAGTGGAACCCACGCTTAATATTCACGATAGGCAACCATGAGCAGCGTATAGAGCGTGCAATAGAGTCTGATGCTAAGCTAGACGGCCTGATAGGCTATGACGACCTCAGGCTAGATGACATGGGGTTTGAGGTATATGACTTCTTAGAGGTGGTTGTAGTGGACGGTATATGCTACAGCCATTACTTTACTAGTGGCATTATGGGCAGGCCTGTATCGAGCGCGAAGAGGCTGCTAGCCACCCAGTATCAATCCTGTGTAATGGGCCACGTTCAAGATAGAGACATTGCCTATGGGCGCAGGGCAGACGGTAGTCCGATTTTAGGGCTGTTCTCAGGCATTTTCTACCAGCATGATGAGGATTACCTCACTCCACAGACAAATGGGTCCTGGCGTGGTATATGGCTGCTTAACGAGGTGCAGAACGGTGGGTGTGATGAGCTGCCTATCAGTATTAACTATCTGCGTGATAAATACGAGGGTAAGTGATGAAGAGTGCATTGAGAAAGCAAGAGGGTGGTAAACATTACAGTGACATGCCTATCCAGCCAATAGAATATATAAGTAAAAATGAGCTGGGCTATATTGAGGGTAATGTCGTAAAGTATATAACCCGGCATAAAAACAAGAACGGCGCAGAAGATATCAAGAAGATTATTCACTACTGTGAGCTGCTGCTTGAGTTAGAGTACGGGTTAAAATAGGGTATAATCAGGCCATGATTAGAGTTACTATTGATGACGATATTCACGAGGCCGACTTAGAGTTGATTAACGACTTCGCCCAGGCAATCTGCGACAAAGACACATTGTTGCTGGATGAGGTTATTTATATTGCTAGACAACGATTAGAAACTGCATACGAAGAGTACGATGCGACCAAGTAAATACACAACAGAGTTAGGTGACGATATCTGCAGACGATTAGCACATGGTGAGAGTGCTAGACAAATCTGTAGGGACGAAGCTATGCCTGCTATGAGTACGTTGATGAAGTGGCTTACTGATAGTGACAAAATAGAGTTTTCGGAGCAGTACGCGCGCGCGAGAGATTGCCAGGCAGACTTCTATGCTGACCAGATAGTTGATATAGCTGACGAGCTGTCAGAGGTTGCAGAGGCGAGTGAGCTGGCTAAAGCTAAGCTGCAGATAGATTCACGTAAGTGGAAAGTTGCCAGGATGGCACCACGTAAGTATGGCGATAAACAGCAGATTGACCATACATCATCAGACCAATCATTTAAGCCCACAGTAATTAAATTAGTTGCAGAGAATGGAAACAGCTGAGATTAAGCTGCCACCTAAAATTGTCAGCTTGTTCGAAGGCAGCGCTAGGTACAGGTGTGCATATGGCGGACGAGGATCAGCGAAGACTAGGTCATTTGCATTAATGACAGCAGTGCGTGGTTACCAGTGGGGCATGGAAGGCAAGCAGGGGCAGATACTTTGCGCCAGGGAGCATCTAAACTCTCTTGATGAATCATCCTTAGAAGAAATCAAAAGCGCCATAAGAGGCGTAGACTTCTTGTCTGACTATTATGAAATAGGAGAAAAATATGTACGATCCAGAGACGGTAGAATCAATTATGTGTTTACTGGCCTCAGGCGTAATCTTGATAGCATCAAGTCAAAAGCTAGGATTATTCTTTGCTGGGTAGACGAAGCAGAAGGTGTAAGTGACAGTGCCTGGCAGAAACTAGTACCAACAGTCCGTGAAGAAGATTCAGAGATATGGGTGACCTGGAACCCGGAGTCTAAGCTATCAGCAACACATAGACGATTCAGGATAAATGGACCAGCTGACATGAAAATAGCTGAGATCAATTGGCGTGATAATCCATTTTTCCCAGAGGTTCTCAACAAAGAGCGCCTCGAAGATGAAAAGCAGCGACCAGACTTGTACGGTCATATCTGGGAAGGTGAGATGCTGGTACATGCCGAGGGTGCGTACTATGCAGTAGAGATGCGTAATGCTGCATCAGAAAACAGGATAACTAATGCACCGTATGACCGCGACATTGGCGTTGTAACGGCTTGGGATTTAGGGGTAGGCGACAGCACTGCTATTTGGTTTGCGCAGTTTGTAGGGGCTGAGGTGCGCCTTATAGACTATTATGAAAGCAGCGGTGTGGGGCTAGACCATTATGCTAGGGTATTGAATGAGAAAGGCTATGTATATGACCAGCATGTGCTGCCACACGATGTACGGGTAAGAGAGCTTGGCAGCGGTAAAAGCCGCCTGGAGACGCTGGAGAACCTGGGGGTGCGGCCAGTACAGATTGCGCCGCAGCTAGGCGTTGATGACGGAATACAGGCAGTACGCAGTATGCTAGGGCGCTGCTGGTTTGATGCTGAGAAGTGTGAGCGTGGCATAGATGCATTAAGGCAGTATAGAAGAGACTATGACGAGAAAGGTATGACCTGGCGTGGCAGGCCGCTGCATGATTGGACCAGTCATTGCGCTGATGCTATGAGATATCTAGCAGTAGGTTACAGGCCAACATCATCTAGCTGGGGCGAGCCTATCAGGAGAAACCTTCAGGGGATTGTCTAACTGTGGTATAATCTGGCCACTTCACACACTAGTTTTCAGGGTTAATTATGGTAGGCATATTAGGCAGTTTGGGTAGAAAGGCTGTAGATGAGGTAGACGCATTCGGACGACCTAAAAAGCAAACTCTAGCTAACCAGTTGACGCAAGCTACACCAGAAGATGTGTTAGGCCTGCTTGGTCAAAACCCAGACTATCTAAAGACAATAGGCTTCCAGGGCAAAGACACTGACAGGGCAGCAAAGTCTGCATTAACTAGGTATGAAAACGCATTACGGAACAACCCTGAGTTTTTGACTACGCAACATCAAATACTCACGAACCCTCTTACATATGAATTTGGCCCTTTAGCACCAAGAAACATTGTTCGTCCTCAAGACTTAGAAGGTGATGTTTTAATAGGTCATAAAGGCGATACAACAGCTACTGATCTGTCTGTATTTGATATTGCTGGTTACCAGTTAGAGCCGCCTGCTGTCTCACGAGGCGGATTCCAGTACCCATTAAGCCCGCTTACACCGCAAGGTAATTATTGGGCTTCCATGCTCACTGCTGCAAAGCCGCTACGTAATAAAGCAGCATTGCTGCGTGAATCAGAAGATGCTGACGTAACAGGCATGTATATGGCGATGGGGCCAGAAGGCAGCTACTTTAATCAGGCGTTTGCTGACACATTGTTAAGGTTTGATCAAGCGCGAAATCTACCACAAGAAAGCAAGAAAATATTTGATGACAAGCTGCGCAAGGTAGATGGCATGGAGCGCTGGGTGGGATTAGATCATCCTGATGCGTATGACCAGCTTATGGGGATAGGTGATTACCCGATGGAAGGGGCTGGTAAGCTGCGGTCTGCATTCACCAGCACAATGGGTGAGGCATCATTTAGAAATCAGGGCTTCTTCCCTGTAGGAATACTAGACAGTCTATACCGCGACCCACAATTAGGGGGTGTAGAGTTAGGCGATACCGGTATGATGATGGGCCGCATTAGCGATGACCTCGGCACAGAAACCAACCATCCATCATATGATACTCCGATCCTGGGTGAAGCCTTAGGGGGCTTTGAGCGCAGCCTGCCGCCTCGTATAGCATTTCCTGATGCATATAAAATACTAGACCAAGAGCTAACCAAGCCTAAGAAAGGCACGCCAAGATTACTCACTGAGTCTGAAAAAATAGACGCTATTGCTAAGCGCAAAGACCTCTTCCAAAAAGCAACGCCAGAGTGGGTAGATAAAGCTAGTACATGGCTAGAGCAAAATCCAGGCAGCACAACTAAGGCTCTATTAACAGCTATTGGTATACCGTTAGCATTCCAATCTGAAGAGACAGAGGCAGGCATTGTGGCGAAGCTGTCGCAGGCTACGCAGCGCGGCAATACATTGGCTACAGCTAAGGCGTCACAGGACTACCTGGCAAAAATGGGTGGCAAGGGTAGGTCTATAGACTACGGCGCAGGGCTAGGCACTAACGCACAGCAGCTAGGTGTCACTGATACGTTCGAGCCATTCCCAAGAGAGGGCTTTAATCCTACCTATCAGTCATCTGCAGATATACCTGCTAACTCATATGGCCAGCTGATAAGCACTAACGTATTGAACGTAATACCCCCAGAAGCTCGTAAAACGGCTGTGCTGAACATTGGCGAGATACTCGAACCCAATGGTATGGCTGTAGTACAAACACGCTCAGCAAGCGCTGTAAACGAGCTGAAGAAGTCTAAAACTGCTGTGCCACAAGATGAGCCAGCATCATACTTAACTAAAGACGGGACGTATCAGAAAGGCTTCACACGGGATGAGTTAGTCGATTATACAAGAAACATTCTTGGCGATGGATTTGAGGTGTCTAAGATACCGGCTAAGGATATGCCTAATGGCTCTGGTGTGCTTATTCGTAAGCTGCCAACTATTACTGCAATGGGTATGGGTGCGTCACTGCTGTTCCCATCAGAAGAAACCGAAGCAGCTCCATCAGTGCTGAAGTCTATAGCTCTCGATGCAATGGCTAAAGTACCACGCAAAAAACCTACGTCATACACCGGCTGGAAGAAAGCATTAAACAAAGCTGGCATCAAAGATGATGAGCTAAATCAGATGGGCTTCAGGCGTGAGTTTGAGTTTAGGCAGCGGTCACAAGACATTACCAGGGAAGAGGTAGAATACTTTCTTGCTGACAATCAATATAACATCAGAGAAGAGGTGTTAGGGCAAAGAAAAGAGTTTGGGCAGGTAGAATTTGACCCAGATCTGCGTTTGTATACTGCAAGAATGCCAAATCAAGATTATGACCAAAGTTTTCACACAAGAGAACAGGCCGAAGGGTATATAGCCAGTAGGCCACAAATATATAATGACTACGAGTATGCTTCATGGACGCATGGCGGCCCTAAGTCTAACTACCGTGAAATATTGCTTTTAGATGGGCCAGAGCGCGATAAGTATGAAGCGCTAACTAAACAAATAAATAAATTACAAAGTGAAATAGAAGATGCTGCAGGCGTAGATAGAGGCTATCTAACTGATGCAATTGTAGAGTTTGATGAGGCTAGCGATCTTGCAAACCCATTTGACAGACTGCAGGAGCTGCGTGATGAAAGAAACAGTCTGCCGCAGCCATTTATGCACAGGCATTATAGTGGTGTCGAAAACATATTGTCACATATGCGTGTATCTGATCGTGACCTAGAAGATGGCAGCAGCACATTAATGGTAGAAGAGATACAGTCAGACTTGCATCAGCGCGGCCAAGACTATGGCTATGCTAAGCCAGATGATCTAGATGATATCAATACGCAGATAGATGATGTTGAAGAACAGATAAGCGGCTTAACAAAAGCAGGAGTTAGAAGATGGGCTGAAACTAACATGCCTGATTTGCAAAAAAGAGTGTTCGATGAAAACGATATACTAACGCCAGATGAGTATATTGCATTGCGAAAAGAAATTGACGTTGCGTTTGATGAGGACTATACAAGGCGTACAGGTAAAAATAGGGATGAAGAGCTTGACAGGCTTGTAGATTTAAGAGGTGAACTGCGTAAACGCAGAATAGATGTAATGTCTGCTGCGCCAGACATGCCATTCAAGACCAATGATAAATCAAGCTGGTATGACCTGTCATTTAAGCGCTCATTAATAGAGGCGGCTGATGGCGATTACGACAGCATATCATTCACTCTTGGAGACGAGCAGGTAAGAAGATATGGCGATTCAGCAGCAGGTGGCGTTAAAAAATTCTATGATGTGACGCTGCCTAACCATATCAATAAGTGGGCTAAAAAATATGGCGTAAAGCTGCAGCGAAAACCGTTAAATGTTTCAAGCCGTGATTTGAGCATTGATGAGTACGATGATGGTACGTATTTTGTTAGGGATGAGCGTGGCAATGAGATAGAAGATTTTGATACGCGCTCAGAGGCTGCTGACTACATCAAAAAACATACCAAGTTAGACACTGTGCTAACGCTGCCAATAACAAAAGAAATGCGTGACGACATCAATGAGAAAGGCATGGCGCTGTTCAGCGACCCACTCATTCAGGCTGGCGTATATGGCTCAGTAGTTGCAGGGACAACTGGATTGCTGCCTGATGACGATAAGCAGCAAACTACTAACGTAGTATACGATGACAGAGACACGCGCAGAGAGCAAAGCACGCAGAGCATAATGGACATGCTAGCTGCCGATGCTAGACAGGAGCGTATCGACAATGTTAAGAATATTGCAGCCAATGTCGCGTCACTCCCTATAGCAATTAATGAGGGGGTGCAGGAAGGTTTATTAGAGGCGTTATCGTTTATTCCTGAGCAGTTTGCTAAGGCTGGAGCATCGCTAACAGGTGGTGATGCAGAGGCAGCTGCAGCAAGAGTTAGAGACTTCACTAACCCAGTGGTTGAAGCATCAAGCCCAAGAACTAGAATGCTACGCGATGGGATGTCGCAGAATATAGCGTATAACACAGGAAATGTTATTGACGCACTTACTCCGGCTGCTAAGGCTATCTACCAGGGTAAAGGATTAATTGGCCCTTCATTGGAAGAGATTGTCGGTGACGTTAAATCTGGCTATCAGAACCTGCCAGAAGGATATCTTAAAGACAATGTGCTACCAGCAGCAGGTTATGGCGCACTAGGGGTATTAGGATTGCTTGATTTCTACAGGCCAAAACCAAAAGCATTGACTGGCGAGGTGTTAGACCCAGCGAAGCCACGCCGCGTATCAGCTTCTAACAGATTGTACAATGAGCCATTCACTGTTGATGGCGAGTATGATGTTCTTGATCCATTAGGCTTGCTGCAGATGGCAAACTAAGAATGAGTTACAGAGATACATCTGTTATAATCCGCAGTTATTCGAGGTAAATTATGGCCATAAGCACATACGCACAATTGCAGAGCAATATTGCAGACTTTTTAAACCGGGACGACCTGACTGTTGTTATACCAACATTCATCGACTTAGCGCACGCTAAAATAAACCGTGATGTGCGACACTGGAAAATGGAAGCTGAGGAAAGCCTTACAACGCCAGACGGCGTGGCGACACTGCCTAACGATTGGATTTCAACCATCGAGATTGAGAACATAGATTTTAGCACAGGCGAATATGTAAGACACCTGGAGCAAATGAGTGATGCAGAGTTTGCTGATGCTCGCCAAAACACAAATGATGCGTCAGGCGACCCTATAGGATTTAGGCACGCACAAGGCAAGATTGAGGTGTTTCCTAACAATCCTACACACAGAATAGTCTTGCGATATATGCAAAAGGTGCCTGCGCTTAGTGATACAGCAACAACAAACTGGTTGCTTACAGATCATCCAGACGTTTATTTATATGGCGCGCTAACACATGCTGCACCATATTTAGTGGAAGATAACAGGCTAGCAATTTGGGCGCAGCTTTACAGTGCGGCAGTGATGCGAGTAAACAGTGAGTCAGACAACTCAAAGTATACTAATTCCACACTTATTATGCGCAACAAAGGGATGAATACAGGTGCTAATAGAACTAAGCACTATCAATTTAGAGGTTAAATATGTCAACAACTAATTATTCAATTACTTTACCTGTAGTCGGTAGTGACGAAGATCAATGGGGAACGAAAATTAACAATGCGTTCCAATCTGTAGATGATTTGCTTGGCGGCGACACACCAGTTACAAATATAGATATAAATAGCGGCACAATAGATGGCGCAACAATTGGAGCTAACAATGCACAGGAAGGCAACTTCACAGATGTTGAGGCGACTGGCCTTATAACAGGTAATGTAAAAGGCGACATAAAAGCCAACAATGGCGCAACAGTGTTAAACAATGGCACAGATGGTACAGATGCGACATTCACTGGCTCGTCTGCTAGTCTGACTAACGCAAGAGCGTTTAGCGTGTCTGGCGATGTAGCAACATCAGCTGGTGTCAATTTTGATGGAACTGGCGCAGTTGATTTAAGTGTAGCAATTACTAATGCTATGTATGACAAGATATATCCAAACGGAAGCATTTATGCTACAACTGACGCAAACTTTGACCCAAACAACTCCTTCAATGGCGACTGGTTCTTGTACGCACAAGGCAAGGTTTTGGTTGGCCAGAATACAAATGACAGTGACTTTGCAACTGTTGGCCAGGAAGGTGGTGCGAAAACGCATACGCTAACGATTGCGGAAATGCCGTCACACACTCACGAATATAAATACTCAGATCAAACGCAAGTGCAGTTGATTGGCAGTACAGTTACAAATATTTCAGAGGTTGATGAGGGCGGTGAAAGGCGCGACACATTAGCAACTGGTGGGAGTGACCCACACAACAACTTGCAGCCCTATAAGGTTGTAATTTATTGGCACAGGAATGATCAATAATTAACTAAGAGGCAAAACAATGGGTAACCCATATAAAGGTCGGCCACCTGTACAAACTGGCCAAGTAGCGGACATGATTCCCTGCGGCAACGGCGTAGACACTACATTAGATTCTGGTGATGTTGGCATTGGCATGTATGTAACAGGAGCTGGTAATGTAAAGTTTTTATCTGCTGCTGGCGTAGAGCGAACAGTTGCAGCTGCTGCTAACAGCTACATTATCTGTGGCGTATCAAAAGTAATAGATTCAGGAAGCGAAACTACAGCAACTGGCGTACATATACTGGTAACTTAATATGATTCGGCTATCGGCGACACTCCCAAGCAATGCAGCTACTGGTAAAGTAGGAGCTGCGCCTTTTACTATTGAAGGTCTTTTCAACAGCGGTGTAGAGGGGTATTTCTACGATATCAATGACACTGACACCTTGAAAAGCGATACTGCAGGCACGACTGCTGCTGTAGCTGATGGACCTGTGGGCAAGATTATGGACAAGTCGCCAAATGGTAACGACCAGGTTGCTACTAGCGATGTGGCGCGTGCAACTTTAGGCAGAAGGCCTTTAAGTACGGCGCGAAGAAACGCATACGGTACTACAGGCGGATCAGAAGACTGGACGGCAAATACTGCCAACAACATGACATACTCTAAAGGCACAGAAACATCGCCAATTAACGCGATTGTGCATACTATGGAAAATTCTGGCACATCAATAATTTATAAAGCTATCGTTTCTAGTGGTATTGACACGACAGGCAATATGACCATTACGTTTTACGCTAAACTAAGCACGCAAACAGAAACCAATCCATGTAACGCTGTGCTAATGTTGCATACAGGGCAAGCCCACGGTGTGGCTTTCAATCTTGACAGTGAAACGGTGTCAACAACTGGCACTGTTGTTTCATCATCATTAACAGCTGTGTCAGGGTACTCTGGGTGGTACAAATGTGTATTTACTGTTGCCGGCCATAATTCAGGGTATTATTTAATGATGACTGATGGCTCTACGACCTTTACGAACACTGTTGCCGTTGGTAACGAAATAAAGGTGCAAGGCATGCAGCTGGAAGAGGGAAACAATTCCACTAACTATCAAAAAGTTAATGGGCAGTACGATATCACAGAAGAAGGTGTAGCAACTGTACATTACCTTGCAACTAACCTTGATAAGTATCAATCAACTAACGTAACGCACGACAACAATAAAATGACAGTAGTGGCGCGCGCTCGGGCTAACAACATCTCAGGGTATGGTACTGTTGTTGATGCATTTGGCGGCGGCACTGGTCATGGATACCGTATGAGATATGATGCTGCTAATGATGCGTATAACGCCGTGCAAACCAATGGCGGCAGCATAACCGCAAATGCTGCAGACGAGCAGTCGCTAGTTAATACAATTACATTAGAAATAGACCGTAGCAACAATACGCAAACAATCACAACAAGAAACACGGTTACAGACGATACGCAAACGACAAATGTAACAGCAAGCGCAAATTTTGATAATAACACTGTAAAGCTTTTCTTCCAAGGCTCTAGCGACGACAGGCTTGTTGGTGAGGTGCATAAGATTATCGGAATTAACGATGTATTGAGCAATGACGACCTTGAGTCACTGCAGACTATATTTGAAACTCAATCAGGAATAGTATAATGGCGGTAAACACTACATTAATATTTACGGATGCTAATAAATCAGCAGCTATAGAGGCTGTAGATTCTTTTCGCGGCTATCAAGCACCATTTACATGGGCTAATAACATCAATATTGAGCTAACTGATGGTGAAAACACGTTTTGGGCATTAAGTGGCTGGGTTGATGACGCAGAGATGAACATACTAATTAATGATTATGTGCTTGAGGCTCATTTCCCGGCTGATTTAGACGCAGCATTATCTGGAAGCTCATTAACTAAAGTTTAAGGACATCTAACATGGATGACAACAGAGAGGCGCTGCTTAAACTAGAAGCCCATGAGCGAGAGTGTGCAGCACGCATGGAAAACATCCAGGACAAGCTCGGTGTGGTTGACAAGCGACTAGACCAGGGCATGGATAAGTTTAAAAACATAGAGCGTCTTTTGTGGCTGCTTTATCCAATGATTCTAGGGTTAGATTTGATTGGCAAACAACTTATTTAAAGCTGCACTGTTATTGATATCAAGTTTTGCTTTAGGCACAGAGCAAGAAGGCAGCCTAAACACAAACAACGAAAACAGCACAGTGAACAGCAACAATGTTACTACTGATGAAAGTACAACAAATACCTATCAGGGCGCTGGTGCAGCATCAAAAATACCTGTAGGGTCAGCAATAAGCCCAAGCATGCAGTCAACAGGCATGGAAACATGTTTAAAAGCTGCAGGAAGCTCGATACAGACAGTTGGCTTTGGCTGGTCTAGCGGTAAGTATATTCAGGATAAGGACTGTACGCGAAGACGAGACGCAGCACTGCTAGACAAGTTTAATATGAAAGTAGCAGCTATAAGCATGATGTGTCAGTCAGTAGATGTTTGGAAGGCGATGTTTGCAGCTGGCACTCCATGTCCAGTAACGATAGGCGGGAAGCTTGTAGCAGGCAGGCGCAGTTACTTAGTAATGATGCAAAACCCAGAGTTACATATACCTGACTATGGGCCAGACACAGAAGATTACTACAAAGTTATGTTAAACATAGGGGCGGAGCAAACAGATGAAGAAAGCGATAATAGGAGCATTAGTGATATGTTCCGCAGCAGCAAACAGTGATCAGCTTAGCGATCTAGTTAATACGTCTAACGCTATAGTTGATAAGATTGATCGCGGCATTATGCTTGTGGGGGCAGCCACTGAGTATGGCTACACAGGCAGCGGCATGTCAGACGGCACCCTATCACAGTCTGCCCATATATCTGCAGCGCAAGTTGCAGCCTACAATAACGCCTTATCTAACTTTGACTCTTATCTTCCATACGGTAATGTAGAGGCCGTTTTGCAGCAAGCTGCGGCTACAGAGCTTGAGCTAATGGAAGACAGTGTAGAAGTGTTTACAACAGCAGTAGTCGAGATGTCAACAGTTATACAGGTTGCTGAAATGGCAGAAGAAAGCGTTGGCAATCCAGCTGAAGAGGAGCAAGTGCAAGAATTTGTCGCACAAAACGAAGAGGTGCTGATGATATCGCAAGATACAGTAGAATCATACAATGACAGCATGGATTCTATTGAGGAACACGCAAATAAGGCTGCTGGATACATTGCCGTAGCTGCAAACGAAGATGCTGTAGCGTTTTTAGAGCAAGGAGCTATAAATAATAATTCTGTTGCAGAAGAAGCTACACTAACATACAGCGCAGAGCAGCAATGGGTGTCTATGCAGTGGGCAGGAACAAACAATGCTACAGCAGTGTATTTAAGCGGACAAAACTTCGGGCTAGATATGTATGTGGATGAGGCCTCAGTGTTGTACGCAGGTGCTGAGTCAGAGTTTTATCTAACTGGTCCAACAGCAAACGGCTACGACTGCTTTATGTATGGCACAGGCTGCGATTATGAATCTAGCGGAAACTGAGTTAAAAATTGGCAACACATCATTTAAAGGTGTGTATATTGCAATTTTGCTGTCTCTAGCTACATCCTTAGGGGGTATGGTCTGGGGTGCATCTGCGCTATATGCCAGGCTTGAAACAGTAGAGTCAAGAGCAATACCTGATGTTGAGCCTGTCACTGAAAGAGTTACACTAATCGAGCAAAGATTAGAGGACAACGATGTAGGCCAATTAAAGGGTAATTTAGCGGCTTTAGGCACTAACCTTGAAACTATATTAGAGCAGCAAGAAAAGCTGTTAGAACTGAAAGCAGACGTTTCTAGACTAGAAAAAGAAATAGAGGCTATGCGTAGCACAGTTAAGCAAGCAGAAATAGTTAGCAACAGCCTGACAGATGTCGCTGAAAAGATGAAAAAGGTAAATGTGGAAATAAATAATTTGTGGGATGGTCTTGATTACGTAACAAGCAATCCATTGAGGTAAATATGTGGCAGACATTAGTTGGACCTATAGCCAATATAGCTGGCGGTTATCTAAAAAATAAAGCAGAAGAAAAGCAGGCTAAACATAAAGCCAAGATGACCATGATTGAAAACGATGCTAATTGGGAATCTAAGATGGCTGAGGCATCAAATAACAGTCTTAAAGACGAGTGGTTTGCAGGAATTTTGAGCCTGCCCCTGCTGTTTATTGGCTATGCTGTAGGCGTAGATGACCCTGCTATTATTGACAGGGTAAAAGAGGGTTTCAATGCCTTGAATGAGCTGCCAGAGTGGTATCAATATTTGTTGTTTATAGCTGTCAGCTCTAGTTTTGGCATAAAAGGTGCAGACAAGATAATGAGTATGAGGAAAAAATAATGCCATTAGTACCATTAGATATACCGGCTGGCGTTGTAAGGCATGGCACAGACAGTGAGTCTGCAGGACGTTGGCGTGACGTTAATTTTGTACGGTGGGAAAACGGATCGTTAAGACCAATCGGCGGCTGGGTGAAAAGACAAAAGCGCTCTGGTAATGACGGCGCCTTTGTGCAAGATGTTGTAATGCCAAACAATGAAAAGCCACGTGCAGCAGAAGGCTGGCTAACAAATGCACGGACGCCGTGGATAGCTGCTGGCACTCATAATAACTTATATGCAATTTCTGGCGGTGGTGATGTATATGGGCTTTTACCATCAGCGATAAGCGGAGCAACTGACGATGCAGTTGAAAATGTTGGTTTTGGCCAGTATTTTTACGGTAGAGCGCGTTATGGGATTACCAGGCCAAGCACGGGCGTTGTTTCTGCAGGAGACACATGGACGCTTGATACCTGGGGTGAAAATTTAATTGCGTGTAACACGCACGAGGGCAAGATACGAGAATGGGCTTTAAACCCACTTAGCGACGCAATAGAGATTAATGATGACGGCCATATGCCTTCAGGCGTTACAGCTATAGTAGTCACAGAGGATAGATTTCTATTTGCATTAGGTGGTGTAACAAGCAGCGGCGCTAATAAATCACTAGTTAGTTGGTGTGATAGAGAAGACAATACAGTATGGCAGCCACTAGCAACTAATGAAGCTGGTAGCTTTACTTTAGACACACCTGGCGACATAGTTTTAGGGCTGCAGGTGCGCGGCAGGACATTAATACTCACAGAAGTAGATGCACACGCTGCTACCTATAGCGGCCCACCTGTTGTTTTTGGTTTCGAAAAAGTAGGGACAGGCTGTGGCGCAATTAGTCCGCATTGTGCAATAAGCATGGATGCAGGCGCTATCTGGATGGGATATGGTAGCTTTTTTTACTACGATGGTCAGCAGGTGCAAGCAATGCCGTGCGAAGTAAAAGACTATGTCTTTAAAGGAATGAATGATGAACAAAGGCATAAAATAACTGCAGTTAAAAACGGCCACTATAATGAGATTTGGTGGTTTTATCCTAGCGCAGGATCGAAAGAGAATGACAGCTATGTTATTTACGACTACGAAGAAAAGCATTGGAATATAGGTAAGTTAAATAGAACATGCGGTATAGACGCAGGTGTGTTCAGAAAGCCAGTGTGGATGGGCGCAGACAGCAATGTTTACGACCACGAAACAGGCTATGAGCATAACTATACAGTTGATGGCGAGTTGGTCACGGCATATGCTGAAACTGGACCAATAGAAGCAGGCGCTGGAGACAATGTAATTAATGTTACAAAAGTAATTCCAGACCATAAAGCTACAGGCGCTTATGAAATAATATTTAAAACTAAGAATTATCCTAATGATAGCGAAAAGTCTGTTGGCCCATTTCCTGCGACAAGTCAAACTAGCGCGCGATTCCAGGGCAGGCAAATCCGCATGCGCATTAATCCAGAGTCAAAAACACTTAACCGAATTGATACTGATGGTAATGGCACAAATGATGTTTTCAGTGCATACAGTGACCAATCATCGGTAATTTACAGCGTGTCCATAAACGGTAGAGCGCTCGGCGACATAAATGGTAACGGCACAGTTACTGACCAAGATAATCTTCGCTATGCTGATTACGCGCAAAATCAAACCTCAATCAGTGCAGAAGAAATAGCTTACTGCGAAAATGTAATTGACAACTATATGATTGTGAATTATCCAGCAACTAAACAATACTTTGATGTAGATATTAACAGAGAAGATTGGACGCTCGGAACTGTTAGACTAGAAACTAAAATTGGCGGAACCAGATGACAATACATACCAGGCCGCCATCGCCTAGTGGCAATATAAACACCTGGGCAGAGCGACTAAATGATTGGTTGATGCGCAACCAGTCACAACTATCATATTACCTGGCTGGGCAATCTGCTGCAGAAGAAGGCGTTTTGCTGTGGGACAGAGATAATAGTCGAGTAGTAGTGTCTGACGGGGGGCAGTGGGTTGAGCTAGGGTCAGGTGGCGCACAACAAATAACAAACTACCTACGTGATGATGCAGACGACTCTACTGATTTTAGGTTGACTATGGCAGCGCTGACGGTAGACACAGATACGCTGTATGTCGATGAAACAAATAATCGCGTGGGCATTGGCACGACAACACCAAGCCAGCTTCTTGATGTCGATGGCACGGCTAAAGCAGATAAATTTGACGGCGCACTAGACGGCACCGTAGAGTTTTTAGCAGAGGCTGGAGAAGCTTTAACAAAAGCTGCATCAGTATATATATCAGGCACTAATAATGGCTTGCCAGTAGTAAGCGGAGCAAACTCCTCTGATACAGCAAAAATGCCATGCGTTGGGCTAGCTAAATCTGCTGCTAGCTCTGGCGATGAGATTATGGTTGTAACGCAAGGCCCTATAACAGGGTTGGCTCTGCCAAATGGATATAATGTTGGTGATGAGGTATATGTTAGTACCTTGTCCAGCGGACTATCGAATACAGAGCTAGCTGGTAGCGAAATTATACAATCAATTGGCATGGTTCATAAGGTGGCAGCAAATAACGGCACCATTTATGTCAACTGCGTACACCGAATGCCGAACACACCAGAACTGTCAGATGGCGATATATTTATAGGCGATTCACTTGACAGAACAACTACAGTAAACCTGGCAACGAAGGTGGCTGCGCTAGAAACAAGCCACAGTGATGTGCTAGTGGATGGTGATTTTACTTCTCAAGGCTTTATGAAAACCGATGGCTCTGGCGGTTACAGCGTAGACACTAACACATATTTGACCTCAGAAACTAGCCACTCTGATGTGTTAGTAGATGGTGATTTTAGCAGTGCTGGATTCATGAAAACTGACGGCAATGGTGTATATTCTGTAGATGCAAGCACCTACTTAACATCTGAGACAAGCCATGCAGATGTTGTTGTTGATGGCGACTTTGCATCAGAAGGCTTAATGAAGCGCGGTGCTACTTCTGGCAGCTACTCTATAGTTACAGACAACTCTAGCGACTGGAATACTGCACATGGCTGGGGTAATCATGCAGATGCTGGATACTTAACTAGCCAGCCGTGGGCAACAGGTAGTCAGCTAAGTAATTCATGGCTGTATTACAACAGCAACCCAGTAGCAATTGGGTCAGCTACTATTCCTGCCAGCACAGAGATGTATGTTGCTAGCACAAAAACAGATACATTAACTATCGAGAATACAGGTAACGGCCAATACGACAAAGCAAAGTTATCACTTGTAGGTCAAGCCGGCGGTGAAATCTTTTTTAAAGACGATGATAATGCTGTAGATTTCCGCATGCGCGCTACTAATGGTGGGTTCGAGATACGGACAGAAACTGATAGTGGTGGCGGCAGTGTTAGTTTTGGCGTTTTATTCGATGCCTCAAACGGCGCAGGCCACGTAGGTATCGGTGGAACGTCTGATGCAAATTACACTCTCAAGGTAAATGGAAACCTGTATGCAGGCGGTGTAGCTTTTCCATCGGCAGACGGCAATGCTAATGAGGTGCTAAAAACAGACGGGGCTGGAACGCTATCATACTCGTCTATCACAACTGATATGATAGGCAGCCAACAGGTTACTGGCGCTAAAATAGCAGCTAACACTATTGGTAGCGGTAACTTAATAGATGGCTCTGTGCCATTTAGCAAGCTGTCTGGCGTTAAAGATGAAGACGACATGGCGTCTAATAGTGCGTCACACATCTGTACACAGCAATCTATAAAATCGTTCGTAGAAGAAAAAACACACCGTCAATATTTTGCTAACAATTATGTCAATCAGGCCCTGACAACTACGCCACAGACGGTATGGGAAAGTTTTTCAACTACAGCAACTAGCGTAAAAAAAGCGCACTTCGCTACTTTTGAATTTCAGTGTACAAGTGGGTCAAACGCTTCTCGAAACGATGCATATTTTTATGTAGAGGTAGATGTACCTAGTGGCACAACGTCATTTTCTTTAGGTACTGCTACATACGAATCTGCACCAGCACAATTTGGTCGAATTATTAGTTTTGCTGGCGACATAACAGATAAATTGTCAGACGGTGGCGCAATAGGCACAAGTGCAAGCTCGACAGGGACGTTTGGTGACCGTAGCGTAGAATCATTTTACTATGATGTAGGCGATAACAAGACCTATCTAAGATATAATTCATATCCATCAGATATTGTATCAAGTGGAACGCCTGTAGAAATATATTTTGATCCATTCCACTGGCAGGCATCAAGCACGCATTTTCTTGAGACATATCAACTAGAGCTGCCTACGTCATCACAAAATGGGTACTTTAACATCACATCTAAGCTTGGGTATTTTTCGCCAACAACAGGATTCAGGTTAAAAGCTCGTGAAATAAACTCAGGTGATGTTTGGACCGTGAACACACTGCGCGTAACACTCGAGTCGAGGATAGTATGATTATAGGTAGGCTAGTAACTAACACAGATGGCGAAGTAGAAGAAGTTGCTGAGACAACAGTATATGAAACCTGGGACGCTACATATGCAGCAGCGCAGGCTCTGAGAGCTGAAAATGCAGACAATGAAAGCGTTGTCGGTATATTTATTGCAACAGAAAGATCGCCAACTGAATACAGAGTGCGCACTATCCTGTAGTAATGCAATATACGCTTTAGGGCAGAGAATATTGTGGTATAATTGGGCGTTATGACAGTAGACCAAGAGCTTGAGCGATGTAGAGAGTGGCTAGAAAGCGCCTTAGCGTACTCTGGCGGCACGCATACATTTTACGACATCAAAGCAGGTGTACATGCTTTAAGATATCAATTTTGGCCTGCAGAGCGCGGCTGCGCTGTTACTGAGATTATAGACTATCCAAGAAAAAGAACGCTGCACGTGTTTTTAGCAGCTGGAGAGTTAGATCAAATTGTAGATATGGAAAGCAGTGCAGTAGAGTTTGCAAGGCAGCATGGGTGCCAGGGCATGACATTAGCTGGTCGGCGCGGCTGGAAAAAAGTATTAAATGAACACGGTTGGGACGAAAGGTTCACCGTATTAGGTAAGGAGATATAGTATGTCAGGCGGTAAAGGCGGTGGTCAAACCACTACAGCAGATATCCCAGATTGGGCAAAAGAGCCTACAAAGCGCAACTTAGCAAGAGCTGAGGCAGTGCAGCAAATTGGTTATCAGCCTTATATGGGTCCTGATTTAGCTGCATTTAACCCAACGCAAAGAGCAGCTATGCAAAGCACAATTGACTCTGCTGCTGCATTTGGCCTTGCAACCCCTGGTAAAGCCTTAGAGGGGCTAGCGGCTCCTACAGACTTTGGAAACGGGATGATGGGCTACAGCTCCTTCCCTATGTTCGAACAAGCTAGAAGTGAATTGGCGAAACGCAACCCGGAGCAACAAGCTCAATATGATGCGTTGTTTGGAAACGAAGTGGAAACTGATGGCGATCACATATCGTCATTCTACAACACAAAACTTGAAAGAATGTTTCACTAGGAGAAAAACATGGCTGGCAGCGCAGCAGGCGGTATTGTTAATAAAAATCAAGGGTTGTTCGGAAATCCTCAACCAAATGTAATCAAAGCTATTCCTGATGGGCAGAAGCCAGCTGAGCAGCCGCAAGTAGCGCAAAACCCAACGCCGCAAGCGCCACCACAAGAGAGTTTAGCACGCAATACTGCAGATTCTAATATTATGACGCAAGCAGCGCAGGGCATGGATATAGCAAGTCAGGCAGCAGCTGCCGGCACGCAATATAATCCGATGCAAGTACAGGCGCAAACTGTTGCTAACACGGATATGTCACAGTACATGAATCCGTATGAAAACCAGGTTGTCGGACAGACAATGTCGGATTTAGAGCGCGCCAGACAAATGCAGCAAAACCAGGCTGACTATGCTATGGGCCGTGCTGGTGCTTTTGGTGGATCACGACATGGAATTGCGCAAGCAGAAGATAATCGTAATTTCTTTGACAGGGCTGGCTCTATTGCAGGTCAATTAAGGCAGCAAGGTTATCAACAAGCGCAAAACATGGCTGCACAGGACGCTAACCGCATGCTACAAGCAGATACAGCGAATATGACTACTGATTTAGCTGGAGCGCAACAAAGACTATCTGCTGCAAACCAACTAGCTCAAACCTCTAATTTAGGCTTTGACATGGGGCGTACATTGCAATCAGACATGATGAAGCAAGGCTCTGCACAGCAGCTAATGGAGCAACAATTAATTGATGCAGCTAAGCAACAGTTTGCAGGATATACTGGTGCGCCAATGGATAGTATTAGCATTCTTTCACAGGCTTTAGGCGCTTCTACAATTCCACAATCACAGCAAACGCGCAAAGACCACGGATTATTCGATTACTTAACATTAATGGCGTTATAAGAGTTTAGACTGACTTTAGAGGTTCAGGAGTATCATGGAAATTACAACACTGATGGCGGCTATGGAAGCCTTAAAAAACTTAGGCCAATCTGGCGGCGGTTCTGGCGGCGGTTCTGGCGGTGCAAACTTTACGCAAGCTCAGCAAAATGCATTTAAAGAAAAGCTTCAAGACATGGGCAGTCAAGATGTGCAGCACCACGCAATGATGCCATCAAACGCGCAGTTTGTGCCTATGCAAGACAGCACACCTAAGATGCCGCCGCTTGCAACAGAAACACCAAACGGCTTGTTCCAACTTTTACAGAATATGTACGGAAGGTAGTGTGAGTTACAGGCTTCGCCGCATAGAAAATTCACCTCTATACGATATTATCTCTGACGATGAGGTGCAACGCACGTTGGCAAATAATCCGCGTGGCGGTTTCCACACAGAGACACAGGGCAAGTCAAACTCCAGGCCACCTGAATCTACTAGCGACATGGACTATATGAATATGAAATTTCCTGGCAGAAAAACAGAAAATATTACACGCAATATGCAGCCTAGCGTTGAAAGTGACTACATGCGCCGAAAAAAAGGTCTAGGCCCGGTTGTGCCAGCGCAGGAAAATGTTGAGAACGATGATAAGCCAGGCTTTTTCGGCAGGATGAAAGACAAATTTACTGACCCTGAGTATAGAGCAAAGCTTGCGCTAGCGTTAAATAGTATGCGTTACGCTCCTGATGCAAGCATAGCAACATATGCGCAAGGCGTTATTGATACGGCGCAAAAAAATAGAAACGCAAACAAAACCATAGATTATTTCAATAAGATTGGTCGCAAGGACATAGCTACGGCGATAGAGGCTCAGCCGGAGTTAGCTGCAAATGTATACAGTGCGTATTTACAAAATCAGTTAAGCCCAAAGTCCACCTTCAACCAAAAATCAGGTGCAGAGCTTAACGCTGCTTTGGCCGAACAAGGCTTGCCGCCTGCGTATGATAGCGACAAAGTTTACAATGTGGACGCTACAACTGGCAAGGTAACGCAAATTGGCGGTGGTGATACAAATATCAATATGCCGAGTCTGACAGAATCACAGGGCGCAGCTACTAATTTTTATCAGCGCGCACTAAATGCTAACAATGTGTTAGTTAATTATGAAAACCAGGGTACTGAGTTAGGACAGGCTTTGTTAGGTAAGGTGCCGCTTTTAGGTAACATGCTAATAACTCCAGAGTATCAGGTGTACCAGGCACTAAAAAGCAATTTCTTATCAGCTGTACTAAGAAAAGAGTCTGGAGCTGTAATCGGCGTTGAGGAGCTTGTCACAGAAGACAAAAAGTATTTCCCACAAGTAGGTGATTCGCAAAGCGTAGTTGAAGAAAAAAGGCGCGCTAGACTAGATGCTATTCGCGGCTTGCAGATACAAGCTGGCGAGGGTGCTAATTTAGTAGGGAACAACGGTTTGCCTTCAAATGTGACGGTAAAGGTTAAACAGTAATGCCTACTTATGAAGTCACAATTGACGACAAAGCATATGAGGTTGACTCACCGACTGAGCTTAACAGCACGCAAGCATACCAGGCAGTAATCAACAACATTGAGCTAGAAAAGCCAGCAGAAGAGCAGCCTTATGGGCCAGGCGGCACCAGGGTTGAGTTAGCAGATGGCAGTGTGGTCATAAGCCATCCTGACGATAGACGAAAGTTGCAGCTAGTTAAAGACGGGAAAGTTGTTACTAGTGATAACAAAAGAATTATACCTCTGATTAGTGAGCAATTTCGGCGCAATCGCCGCGCAGGATTAGTTGAAGAAAATCCATTTACTGCAGGCGTTGTAAACACGCTTGGCAAGGTTCCTTACGTTGGTCAATTTGCAGATGAGGCTATGGGTGCTTTGCCATTTGGCGCTGACACGCAAACCATAAGAGACGTACAAAAGGGTGTAGATGAAACAGCGCCTGTACCAGCAGGAATAGGGCGCGCAGCAGGTATTGGTACTGGCATTTATGGTGCTTACCAAATGCCAATAATAAGGGGTACTACACCTCTTACTACAGCAATGAAGTTAGGCGCAGCTGGAACTGCAGCTTCAACTTTGGAAGGCGGACTATCAGGGTATGGCAGCGGTGAAGGCGGACCAACAGACCCTACTAGATTGAAAAACGCCATGTCTGGTGCCGGGTGGGGCTTAGCCATAGGGCTACCATTATCTTTTGCTGGCGGTGCTGTACAGGGCGTTCTCGACAAGCGAGCTGTAGAGCAAGGCGCACGAATGATAGCAGAGAAGCTTCAAATATCATTCCCAACAGCTGCTATATTGATGAACCAAATTAGGCTGGGCAACAATCTTGAATCAGCAATTAGCAATGTAAGAAAAGCTGGTGACCAGGGTATGGTTGCTGACGCTGATGTTGCAATAGCGCAGCTTTTAGATGCTGTAGCGCAGTCAGGTGATAGAGCAGGCACGCTTGCCAGAGAGGCTGTAGAAGGACGAGCCAGGGCTTCTAGCGGCGAGCTAAGCACCATAATGGATGATACATTAGGTGTGCCGCCTGTAGGAAAACAGACAGCTATAGAGCAAGCATCTGCAAGAACTGCTCCACAAAGAGATGCAGCATATGATGAGGCCTTCAACACGCCTATAGATTACGCATCAACTGCTGGACGTAACCTAGAAAATATGATGAATAATTTAGCGAATGTTGATCCTAAATTGTTCAATGAAGCTATAGATGAAGCAAACAGACAAATGCGGCTTTTTGGCAGAGAAAACCAGCAGATAATGGCTACTATAGGTGATGATGGCAGCATAACATTTAGTGAAATGTTCAACTTAGAGCAAGTTGATTTTCTCAAAAGCGCCATGCAAGCCCAAGCACGCAAATACACAAATAATATAGGCCAGTTACTACCAGAAGGCAAAGCATTAAACGAAATGGCAAGAAGGCTGCGTGATACTGCAGTAGAAGCAGTGCCTTCATACGCTAAAGCGCTGCAATTAGGTCAGCGCAACATACTTGCGAACCAGGCTTTATTTACAAGTGGCAGCTTGTTACGTCAAGGAACCAGTGTTGAAGATGTTTTGAAAGCAACTAGAAACGCAGACGACACAACTATGCAGGCTATGCGAACATCGCTGCGAATGGAAATAGATGACATGCTAGGCAATGTAAAATCAGGCATTTTGTCTGGTGGCGATGCCAGCATTGCAGAAGGATTAAAGTTATTGCGTGAAATGACAAGCGGCAATAATATTAAAAAAATGCGAATGATTATGGGCGAGCAAAACTATCAAAACTTGCTGCCTAAGCTAGGTGTAATAAGAAAGCAGCTAGAATTGCTAGCGCGAGTTGCAGACAACTCTAAAACACAAGTCAGAAAAGAAGTGATGTCTCAAATTGACGATGTGATAGAAGGTGGCATTGTTAGAGCTGCAATGCGTGGCGAGACGGTTAATGTTTTGCAAAGAGGCATACAGCAGCTAACTGGCGCTACAGCTGAAGCGGATGCGTTGAGAAAATCTGGCATATTAGATGAGCTACGGGTTGTTCTTACAGGCATGCGAGGCAAGGACGCTGAGGCCGCACTGAGGTACATAACAGAAGTGCAAAAAGGACAAGAGCTAACTGAGCCAGCTAAAAACTTTTTAGTTACTATGTTGCGCAGAGCTGCACAAGTGTCAGGCCGTGAATCAGCCCAAGAATTACTAGCACCAGAAACTAACTAGGATTAAATAATGGAAGCTAAACAATTAACAGAAAACCAAATCCAGTCTATAGTTAAAAATGCTGTAGATAACTGTGTTGATTTTGTTGACTCAGAGATAGCTCCAGATCGCATAAAGGCGCAACGCTACTTCGAGGGCGAAGTTGATATAGGCCAAGAAGAAGGCCGGTCAGGTATCGTTGCTACAAAAGTACGTGATGTTATTCGCAGCATAAAACCTAGCTTGATGCGCGTGTTCTTGCAATCAGACCGAGCTGTTGAATTTACACCATCAAGCCCACAACATGTGCAGTTTGCAGAGCAGGCAACTAAATACATTAATTACAAGTTTGAAGAGCTAAAGGGCTACAAGGCTTTAGCTGACGTTATACACGATGCGCTTCTTAAAAAGAACGGTATCATCAAGGCCTACTATGACCCAACTGTTAAAGGTGAAGTGTATACTTTTAATAACCTTAACGACATGGAGTTTACAGCTATTGTAAATGATGACGGCGTAGAGGTTATTGAGCATGTCACTACAATGTCCATAGAATTGGATATGCAGGGCTTTGAGATAGAGACGCCACGACACGACCTAAAGGTTATGAAAAAGGCTGAGATGGGCGATCTGAAGCTTGAAAGCGTACCGCCAGAAGAGTTTTTCGTAGATGCTAGTGCAAGAACGCTAGAAGATGCATATGCAGTCTGCCACAGAACTGAGATGCGTGTTGGCGACCTGGTTGAAATGGGCTACCCATTTGAGCAAGTTGTAGAATTAGGCAGCCATGATGATTCTGGCAGCTTTGATGATATTGAGGATTTTGAGCGCAAAGGCTACCACGACCTGCATGACGATGAGGATTCTGACCTTAGCATGCGCAAAGTAACGGTCACTGAGCTGTATATGAAAATGGATGTTGATGGCACAGGCGTGCCGCAGCTGTACAGGTTTTTATGTGGTGGCGGTAAATATGAAATCCTGGATATGGAAGAATATGGCCACTTGCCTTTTGCTGTGTTTGAGGTAGACCCAGAGCCACACGCTTTTTACGGTACATCTATTGCGGACCTAATCTGCAACGACCAAGACAGCTCCACAGCTATGATACGCGGAGTGCTAGACAATATTGCTCTGACAAATAATCCGAGAACAGAGATTGTAGATGGCGCTGTAAACATTGACGACCTACTTAACAATGAAGTAGGCGGAATTGTTAGAACCAAACAACAAGGCGCTATAACGCCTTTGGCAGTGCCATTTGTTGCTGGACAAACCCTGCAAGCCATACAGTATTACGACCAGGAAATAGAAAACAAAACTGGCATATCTAAAGCTAGTCTTGGCTTAAATCCTGACGCGCTGCAGGCGAACACTGCTACAGCTGTTATGGCGACTATGCAGGGGGCGGCTAGCCAAATTGAGATAATGGCGAGAAACCTAGCTGAAGGCGGTATGACGCAACTGTTTAAATTGCTGCTAAAGCTAGTAGTAGAGAACTGCGAGGAAGAGACTATAATGCGTGTTTCAGGCAATAACTATGAGCCTATTGATCCACGCAGCTGGGACAAGAAAATGGATGTGAGCGTGAATGTAGGGCTAGGAACAGGCCAAGAAGAGCAAAAGCAAGCAGCCTTACAGCAAGCGCTGCAAATGCAAATGCAAATATTCCAGGCATATGGTGTAGATAATCAAATGGTTTCTATGACTAACATAAGAAACACCTTATCAGACATGTTAGCCATGAACGGCTTGAGAAACTCGAATCGTTACTTCAAGCCAATGGATGATGCTACAGAGCAACAAATATTAGCTATGCAGAAACAACAGGCTGCACAGCAACAACCGCAAATGTCACAGCAAGAGGCTTATATACAAGCTGAGCAAATTAAGGCGCAAACAAAAGCGCAAACGGACATGGCAAAAGTGCAGCTAGAAGCGCAAAAAGCTATGGCAGCAGACGACTTAAAACGCGATGAGCTAGATCAGGACCTACTAGTTGATGCAGCAAAGATTTTAGGACAATATGGTACGGCAGTAGATGTTGCAGCAGTTAAAGCTGCGCAAAATGCACCCAGAACACCTAACGGATAATTTATGAACATTAAAGAAAAGGCTGGCCATGCACGCCAGCTTTTGCAAGACGAAACCTTCCAGGAAGTCTTGAACAGTATTCGGGAACAACAAACAAAAGTGTTCTTGAACAGTGAATCATCACAAGATGATTTAAAACATGCGCATGATGTAATACGTGCGCTTAACCATATCGAAGATGGCTTCAACACTATATTTTTAGACGAGGCTCTTTTTGATAAGAAAGAAAAAGGAACAGCACCGTGGAAACGACTGAAACTTTAAATGATGGCAGCATAGAAAGTGCTGTAGATAGTATTTTACAACCTGTTGAAACTGAAGAGCCTGAGAAGGAAGCTGAAGAGTCTGTTGAAGAAACAGAGGAAGAAGCTACTCCGGAAGAGGCTGAAGATGAAGAAGAGGCTGTAGAAGAACCCGAACCTGCTGAAGAAGAGTCTGATGAAGAAGATGAAGCAGATGAGGATGAGGGAGTATCCGATGAGGACGAAGAAGATACTGATACAGATGCTGAGGAAAAGGCGCAACATTTCACCGTCAAAGTAGACGGCAAGAACGAAGTTGTTACCCTAGATGAACTCAAGCAAGGATACAGTGGTCAAAAGTACGTCCAAAAAGGCATGCAACAAGCTGCAGAAGCTAGGAAACAAGCTGAGCAGGTTTACACTGCCTTATTGAATGAACGGCAAGCTATTTCGCAACTTTACGAACAAGCGCGCGCTGGCAGCTTAGCAGCTGCTCCTGTGGAACCGCCTCGTGAACTGTTCGAGACAGATCCAATTGGCTATATGGATGAAAAGCTAAAGTATGATGAGAACTTGGCAGCATACAACAAGCAAATGGCACAAATGGAAGCTGTAACGCAGCAGCAATCACAGGCAGAAGAAGCAGCGAAGCAAGCATATTTGCAGCATGAAATGTCTAACTTACAAAAGGTAATACCTGAGTTTGCAGACAAAGAAAAAGCTACAAAGCTTAGAGATAAGTTGGTGCATAGTGGCACAGAGCTTTATGGGTATGAACCAGGTGATCTAGCTCAAGTTATGGACCACCGGGCAATACGTGTATTGCATGATGCTATTAAATACCACGAAATTATGTCTGGTAAAGATGCTGCCAAAGAAAAGGTTAAAACTGTAACTCGCAAAAAGCGACCAGTGAAAGCCGGTGCTAAGAAAGTTAAGCATGATGCCGTTCAAAAGCGTAAAAAGCAACGACAAAACTTATCCCGGTCAGGTAGCATCGAAGATGCACTGGCTTTAATGTTTGAATAATTGAAAGGTAATTAATTATGACACAGGTAGCTAATACTTATGACTCTTATGATATGAAAGGTATCAAAGAGGACTTGCAGGATGTTATTTATAACATCACTCCAGACGAGACTCCGTTTTACACGGCTTGTAAAAAAACTAAAGCGTCAAGCACTTTGCATGAGTGGCAAACAGACACTCTTCGTAACTCTGCTGATAACAAGCACGTTGAAGGTGATGAAACTTCATTTGCTGAGCCAACTGCTTCAGTACGTTTAAACAACCGTACACAAATCTTCAAAAATGCTGTTGTTATTTCAGATACTGACGAAGGTTTGAGCAAAGCTGGTCGTGCAAAAGAAATGGCTTATCAAACTCTTAAAATTGCTCGTGAGCAAAAACTAGATATTGAGAAGGCTTTATTTGCTAACAACGCTAAAGTGACTGGTAGCAGCTCAGTTGCACGCGAACTAGCTGGTCTAGGCGCTTGGATCACAACTAACACTAACAAAGCTTCGAACGGTACTGATCCTACCTCTGCAGACGGTACTGATCCACGTAATGATGGTACAGACCGCGATTTTACCCAAGCTATGTTTGACGATGTTCTACAGCAAATTTGGACTTCTGGCGGTAACGCTGACAAATGTTACTTGTCACCTACTAACATGAATATTGCGCTTGGCTTTGAAGGTAATAACAACCAGCGCAACACTGTTTCATCAGGTGAGGTATCTAAGGTTGTTGACTTGTACATGACTCCGTGGGGATCAATTGAGTTTGTACCTTCGCGCGAAAACCGTGGTGACGATGTGTTTATCCTACAAAGCGACATGTGGGAAGTGCCTGTTCTACGTGGCACTAAAAACACTGAGCTAGCTAAAACTGGTGATGCTACTAAGCGTCAAGTAGTTACTGAGCTAACTCTTTGTGCTAAAAACGAAGCCTCAAGTGGTGGTGTTTTTGATACTAACGGTTAATTGTTAGTTTGTAGTACAATCAAGGGGTGGCTACGGCTGCCCCTTTTTTATGGAGATTACAATGGCTAAGACAAAAGAAAGTGTAAGTTTTACTGATGACGCTATAGTTATAAAAACACAGCATGATGTTACTGATGATTTGCATAGAGCGCGCGTGTTGCGAGAGGCAGGCGCTGGCATAAAAGGCGACAAAAAATTGATTGGGTCTATACCCACATATCTAATCACTGAGTGGCTAAAAGAAGCTGGTATTGACCACAGTGACCAT
>Ga0209645_1000154_pt1 | contig 35432 bp, 53 predicted proteins | sample ETNvirenome_6_30_FD_184070 | JGI IMG/M metagenome (GOLD analysis project Ga0209645, IMG submission 184070) | Marine viral communities from the Pacific Ocean - ETNP_6_30 (SPAdes) (version 2) | ecosystem: Environmental > Aquatic > Marine > Oceanic | place: Pacific Ocean | collected 2013-06-19
GAATCTACTCATCTTGTTCTTGCTATCGTTCTCTACTATCTCGTCTGCTGCGTCCTGCATGTCGTGTCCTGCCTCTAGATCCAATAGGATAGGAGTGGCTTTCTTTACATATTGCTTGAGGAGCTTGGTAGCATCGCTATAGGTTACCTTATCCTTCACCCAGTCTACTTTGGTCTGGATAGGACCAATCATTCCTTTAGGGGAGTTAGTGAACAGATTGAACACCCATGCACCCTTATTGTATTCGTCCATCTTCCATAGAGGCATCACTACTAGTTTGTAGTATCTTGTACCCCCAGTCCTTCTTTTGAACTGTATCTCTTTGAATCATGGCTCGGATAGTTCTTTGTGCTGAGACTTGATGTAGTCACCAAGTTCTCTTGCGGCTTTTGTCATGTTCATGTAAGACATTTGTCTGCTTAGGTTAGTATATAAATACATAGCCCCATACAAGAACCTAAGCGAAACCTGTAGGGGGATATGTATGCATACACATGCATGCTATTATAGTCATGTAGAACAGCTTTGCAATACAAAAAAATCTACAACCTTTCCTATCACAGTAGGGTTGCAGACCTTTACCATCTGTAGTATGTTGCGTAACATATGCATTCCGTCCAAAAGCCCCTTTACATGCGATCAGACATTTACAGTATAACTATTTGAAAAGATTATGCAACACAAAAACCCTCCGTTGAGAGAGGGTCTTTGCAAACAAATGAGTATACAAACTAGGGAATGGTAATGAAACCCTGTCTGTATTTACCGTATATGTATCCCTGTATAGATTTCAAGTAAAAAGAAACACCTCCCTGAAGTGGGAAGTGTCGCAAGTGCCGTCCTGAGAGTTGGCGCTTGTGTGTAATATAACTATATATAATCAATATACAAGTCTTTATTACATATTAGTATATATACATATGTTGGTATATACCAGGACAGGAGCTTTCAACGTATCTTCCCCCAACAACTCTCTAATAAGTAGCAGAAAAACACAGATAAGTTGGAGCACTAAGGAAAGTGCAACAGTAGGTGTCAAACATACTATTTATTAGAGATCGTCGAGGGCAATAGATATTACGTACTATCTATCGTTTTCTAGTAAGTATCCACCAGTATACAGTGTGCAACGAACGTAGAGCTTCCCCGCTATGCGCCCAACTCTCAGAAAGCATTGCATAGCAATCAATATATACTCAAAAAAATTTCTTTTGCAAGGGAAAAGGGAGAGACAATATGCCTCTCCCTAAACATAAACATCAACAGTGATTGCACCTCCTTTATGGACACGTGCAACATACACTTCCATTTTCACATTCGTCACACCAGTTTTTCTCTGGTGATATACTCTGTAACTTTGGGAACAGTGGGACAGACTCCATATTGGCTATTTGATCGTCTACCAGCTTATCAATATGTTCTAGTTTGTCCCATGGTATTCTTGACAGGGATATGTAGTCTTGGATTTGACCTTGATACATGTCCTTGTCCTCTTCTCGGATTCTGTTTAGCTTCTTGAGGAGCATGACCAATTCATGATCCCCGAACCTTTTTTTATTCACTGACTTTTCCATAATCTTTGTTTTTAGGTTTGTTTTTATTTACCCTGTTTGTAGGGTTACAGTATTATACTGTTTGTGTGGGCAATAGTCAAGGATTACGACGCAAGAAAGCGAAGAAATCCTATAAGGGCAAGAGCTACTGTCATACGCATGAAGACCTGTAGCAATAGTTTTTTGATATCCATGGTATTGTGTGTTTAGATACCCCTTTCTCCTTTAGGGAGTCTGGGGCAAACATTCAACAGCTCTAGGAATCGAACCCAGCACAGTCTCCTTTGGAGGGAGTCTCGTCACCTTGAAACATAAGCTACTTGGATTGCAGATAGAATTGAAAAGTATGGATTTCAGTCTTGAAGCGACTTCTTTACCGTTCCCGAAATTGGGAACGGCATAAAAGAAAGATCAGATGGACAACTCATAGATGGAGATAAGTAGTACACTAACTCAAACAGCCTCTTCTCCTCTATATGCCAGGCTCTGTATTTAGGTGTCATTTTCTCCTACAGTTGAGATAGTAAAAACTCTCGTCTCACTATTTCTGTTTTTCTTTTCGTACACTGAGATTGTCCTTCACTGGACTCACCACAAGGAAGCTCATGTCTTTCCCTCCTCTATATAACGGCATACCTTGTGTGCAGCTTCTCAGTCTCTGATGTGCGAATAGTTGTTTATAATTATCCTCTTATTCTTCATTGTGTAGTTCTTTGTATAAAAAGACAAGTGTCGACTAATAAGAAATGGGTCTTCACATTTTTACATTCCAAGAATTTTCATACCTCTTTCTCCCTAATCAAAAAGCATCAGGAATAACTTGATAAATCATACCAAGTTCTTCTCAAGATCTGGATACATGTCGCTCTACAGCTGCAGCCAAGCTCCATGATTCATAACTTGATATATCTTCCGAGAAATGAAACATCTCATCAACCCAGAAGGGTCTATTTTCCATTTTCAGCAACTCATTTGGTATAAAAGAATACTCTTCTATACGCAAATCAAATCAACGCTCTTCCAAGAAGACCAATACATCATATAATGAGAGCTTGTCAAATTCCACAAACATCAATCAAAATCTTTTCCCTATATCCTCAACCACACTGGGACAGAGTCTTCCGAATCTAGCTGTCGTCATGCGTTTCTTTGTATAGATATAAAGCTTCCTCATAAGCTGATACAGATCAACAAACCGCAGAGTCTCGGCACCATCATTCGGGTGACTTCAGTTCATATATTTTCTTCTCTAGCTTCTCTATATATTCTTTACTTTGTTTTGGCATGGGTGTTTAGTTAAAGAATAAATTAACAGCATCTACCCATCTCTGGCTATACTTACCTACCCATGGCTCTACAATCATCTCTGGCGTGGTACCTCCTGCTGGATAGTAGCTATACTTGAGTACATTAGCGAATGAAGCCCACCCTTCTTGGATAGATTCATGTTTCTGTAGCCAGCACCCTGGGTATCGACCCGTTTGCATTCTTGCACCGTTGGAGTGCCTTCCTCCTTTTAGACCAACCCAGTTATTTGCTTTTGAGCACTCCTGCGTGGGAGCAAAGTTAGCACCAATGTGACTCTCTGCATATGCGATACCTAGCATCAACCCAAAGTCTACCCCTCTTACTTCTGAGATGGACTTGAGCTCATTGAAAAGATCTCTATTCCCGCATACAGGGGATTTCACCCCATGGATATGTCCATACTCGCACACCATATCCATCAGATCTACTTCTTCAGGAGCAGAAGCGTGAACGTCCACAACCTCCTCCAATCCTTTTAGTGCGTCAACAGCAGCCCTCACCTTGCCCAACCTGATTGAGAGGTCATTTGCTTTTGACTGGTGGTGGTTGATACCACTGAGCAATGTTTCTTGCTCTCTCTGCAATGATTCTAGGCTACCATATGAGAGAGATTCTTCCTGCGAAGAAGGCAATCATGATTGTGCAAAGAATAAGAGAAACAAGAATACAGATATCGATGATACGAATAATGCTTTTACTTGATTTGTTTTCTTTGATAGCCATGGAATCATTTTTTATTATGGGATATATAAAGGGTTTATTTTGTTTTTGTCTCGTGGTTTGTTCTTACAAAGCTCATAGTTTCTTTTTCTAGTACGATATCAAAGTATGTCTCCTTCATTGTGATTGTCTGGGACATTGTGTTGTGTGTGATCTCTAATCCACAGTAATGGGGGATCTTTACAAAAGAACCTGTCATGCTTGCTTCGTTGTACATAGGGATGCAGCTATGGTTGAGAGTCTCCTGTGCGATCTGTGTGGTTGCGACTACCCTCTGATGATCCGAGTAGTCGTATTGTACCATTCCTGTAGATGCTGCTAGTGCTAGTAGAGTACTAAACATTGTAATCATTTACCATAGTGATAAAATCTCCATCCTTCTTTCTTCTTCTTCCACATGTAGTCACAAAAGAGTCACGAGTCATGAACCTAGAAGTTCTGTCCAAGAAAAGCTTGTATGCACGATCATACCATTCTGATTTCTGTGGGTATGATAGAGTTTCCCATGCAATCCATCTACTATTGAGATGCAATATCTCATCCTTCGATAGATCCTTGTATGCCTGTCTTGCTTTCACCTTGTATGAAACATAGAGAATAGATCGGAATACAGCAACCAGAATCAAAATAGCGATATATACTTCTTTTGTCATAATTATTAAACTCAGTTAGTAAAGATATTTTTTGTTTTCTCTAGCTCAGTTGCTCTTACAATCAAGAAACCGTCAGATGTCTTACCAATAACCTGTCTCTTTGGCATAAACTCATCTAGGTATCCCTGACTCAGAACAAAAACATTCTCATACTCATCTCCATCTTTCGTCACAAGATAATCATAGAACACCTTGTGCTCCTTAAACACACCTAGCTTCATTTCCTTTGGGTTGGGATATAAACATACTCAACAACTACATCTTACTGATTTATTTCCCAAATGCAACACTTTTTTATCACTTTATTCTATTTCTATGTTGTCTACTAGCCTCTGCTCTTTTTTGACGAGAGAATTTAGAGCCTTTTTGACCCTCTCTGGTGAGAGACTGTGACTGATAGAGGTTTTGTCGTACTTGATACGGTTTACTGTTGCAGGAGAAACCTTGAGCTCCTTTGCTAGGAGCCTTACGGAGAACCTTGTGTTTCTGAAATATTCTTGTAGTCCTTTGTTCATGTGTTGCGTGTTCTTTTATAAATCTTTTTCGTCTACTAGGTCTTTGAGTTCTTCTTCTGTGAAGTCTGAGGCGTATAGCATCCTATAAGAATCATCATATTCAAAATCTCTTACCACAAAATTATACGACACGTCACAAAACATTCCCCGCACATTCGGCATTCAACGTGAATTATATGTCCCATCTCTTATGGTTATTTCTCATGACAAATTATTAATGAATCCTGACTGACTATTCCTTTCTGCCTCAGTAAACTTTATAACATATCAATCCCTATCTATAGCTCATATAGGCCACAATTCTCCATCTGGGGTGTAGTATTGTGTTCGTTGCATGGTGTTACTAGAAAGGTAAATCTTCTCCGATCTCTGACTCCTCTTTTGTTTCTTTCTCCTCGATAGGGGTGATGGATACGTTCATCAGTGGTTTGTTGTCTCCTTCCTCTTTGTATGTATTTGTGAAGAGAGAGATGAAGTAGTCTTTACCCTCTACGTTTAGTGTTCCGTTGAGGTATGCATCTCCCTTCTTTGTCTTCTTCTTCCATACAGCTCCTTTGTTTGTTTTATCGTATTGTGTCATAGTTATAATTAATCAGTAATAATAAATCTGTTCTTCTGGGCTTTTATATAGCGTTCATATATGACACTGTATTCTTCCCATTCTTCTCTGGACAGTATTTGACTGACGAAGTAATGGTCACAATGGTTTTCATCGTAGTTCCAATCAATATACCCATGCTTATCTTCCATCTTTGTCTTTAATAATTGATAGTCTAGTACTGCTTGAGCGTCTTCTTCTGTTCTGTAGTAGTTTCATAGATTGTAGTTTAGGTCGTCAAGACAATTGAACCAGTCGTCCGAGAGGTCGATGCCTGTACAGCTTATTGAATAATATGGGTGACTGTGTTCAGCTCTCCATAGTTTACCTTCTTGTTTTTCTTCTACCAACTTGAAGTATTCAGAGTTGTTTTCTACTAGTACAGGGCGATAACCCTGATCCCGTCATTCCATTTTATATAGCCCCTCATCCAGAGAGAACACAGTTCACTCTTTCACACCAGGGAAAGACTTTATGCATTTGTATGTTTTAGTCATCTTTTGGCATAAATGATAAAGCTTCTCCATACCCCTTCTTCCCTTTGATATATCCTGCGACATATGCTGCCTTCTCCATAGCTGATAGTCCTGCTCATAGATCAGCACCGTATACTCCAAACTCTACAAGCTGAGAACCTCGGAACTCATGAATATTCCCGTAGTCATCGAATGTGATGCAGTAAAATACATCTTCATTCTCCCAATCAATATCTTCATCCCTCTCATATCTGAGATAGTCTTCGTCATCTAAGATTTCTTCCATTGGGAAATCCTTCTCTATGTCTTCAATTGTCATTCACGAATTTCTACCTATCTCTTCCAAAGCGTTACGTATATCTTTGATCATAGTTACTTAATATCAGATAAATGTTTGTCTGTGTACTGCAGCCCTATTACTATATCCCTTAGCTGGTCTATAGTGTTCTGTATACTCTTAGCTTGTTGCTTGTATACTATATAGTCTCAGTACTGTATCTCTGCTTCAGCCTTTGAAAGGTCGCTACACTTGGTGGCTGGGAATCATTTGAGCACATACTCTTTGTACTTGCTTGCTCTGGTGTGATTGTAGTTATGTTCTCTCTGTATAGACTCGTCAGCAGTCTTTGCGTACTCTATACTCAACTCTCCTTTGAGATAGTTTATATCCTGTATGTCTCCTATACCAGCATGGGAGAAGTACTTGTGTGCTCTTTGCAGTAGACTCATATGGTTTCTATTCTGTGATAAATGCACTTAATGTTTTTATTATTTGTAGATAATACAGAGACAGTAGTACACATGTTTGCAATTACTCTCTTGTGTTTGGACTGCCTCTGTGTAGATAATATTTTATGTCTTTGTAGATAATCTAGAATCCTGGAGGGAAGTTTTCTGCTTCTTTCTTCTGATTGTTCACAGCATTCCCTACTTCGTTAGCTGTTGCGATACTTGCATCGATACCCACACCAAGGAATCCTAGAGCTCTACCAACAGCAGAGGTCTCTGCATTCTCGTAGTGGGATGTTTTGTTGATAAAGGTGCTACCTTCCTTTTCCATTGCATATCCAGACGAGACGATGTCTCCGTTCCCGTTTCTGATAACAGCTCTAAACAAAGCACGTCCTTCTACATCTGACTCAAGGAATGTTTCTATCTGGTGGTCTGGGAACTTCTCTCTGAAGTATTTCACACGCTCGTTGACTGTTACATATTCTTTACCCTTGATATTGATTGTCTTCATATTGATCTATTTAATTTGTAAAGATTTGCTTTCCTCGATCATTGTCCCTGGGACTGCTGCAGATTTCCACGCTGACTTGATTTCGTTCTTATTGATCTTGATAGTTGTTACCTCTTCCTTGAAGCTGTCAGGGATCTGTGCTTCGTCAGTAAATACTACCGACTTTGTTTTTCTGAACGCAAGCTTGAATGTTCCTGCCTCCATATTCTCTACACCCTGATTGGTTAGATTGTAGGATAGATAACTTTTGAGGGATTTCACCTGGTTCTCGTAGTACTTCTGTACGTCAGCTATCCTCTGCTTTTCTTCCTTTGCTTCTGATGCTTTTGCCTCCATATGTCTGATAACCTTGCAGACATCCTCTACCTTATCAGAGAACTGATCCAGTAGAGAGTTGATGTCCTGATCTTCTTCCAAGTTTTCCAAGGCATTGATAATATCTCTGTTTAGTTCGTATAGCTTCATTGTAATTTAATCACGGGATAAAATTTTTTCTGTATATGCCTCGTCCTGCAGTTGCTGTATTACAGCTTCTTTTTCGTCTAGCCTATTCAGGTATTCCATCTCAGCACAGAAGACTGCGTATTGCTCATCTGTACTGCTTCACACAGGGACATTGTCACCCATTTCCATATTCTTCAGATCCTCGATAGCCATGAGGTATCCTCTATACTGCTCGTCTGTCATACTGTTTATCTCTACTCTTCTCTCTACCATGTTCTCTAGTTCTGATACATGCTTTGATGCTCATAGTGTATACATTGTTGTTGGGATAATGGGATAAATACTAATGCAATACAACTGGATTTCCACCTTCGTCACAACCGTCCTCATCTACCTCTGGGGTAACGTCCCAGGTAGCTTGGATCTCTACATATGCAGCGTCTCTATCTTTTGTCCACACGTCAAACACAGATATATCATCAGCCTCGTGCTGCAAGAAGTCATAGACATCAGGCTCAGCATCAAATGGAGCAGCCTTTGTCTTGTCAAACGCATTTGCCACCACAGTTACAGGGATATTATTCAGACCCTTTGCTTCCGCATAGTTCTGTATGGACTGTAGCTCTTTGATAAGTTGGGATAGTTTCATGATACACAAACAATAGGTAAACATATTCAACTACCATATACTAATCATTTCTTGATCAAATGCAACACTTTTTTGTCACTTTATAAAAAACCACAACAAGATCTGCTATGGCTTCCATTCTTCGTACTTTTTTTGCATCTTCTCTCTGAACTCCTCTACTGGTATCTTTGGGATGTTCTCCTCTAGCCGCTCCATGATCTGTACTGTCGTCTTTTTGGGGATTGATTTCTTGTTTTGGTAGAGATCGTCCCACTGATCCTGACCTATCTTTGCTATAACCGCATTCTTGTAGTTTTCTGACGGAGCTCCAGTACCTTGTTTGAAGTTACATACTCCACACTGGTGATGACAGTTTCTGTAGTCTCGCCTTATCCCTCAATGATCTTTCTTGGAGAAAACATGACCAGGGTGGATAGCACTGCTCCATGTACCGCAGTCCATACACTGTGCACGAAACTTCCACTTTCCGTCCTTCTTCCACACCCTGTCTGCACCCGTAGCTTTCACAATAAACATAAACACCTCATCAGCAAAAGAAGTCCACTCACTATGCTTCCTTGCAACCTTTGTGACCTTTATTCTACCGTCTCATGCGGCTTTTCTGAGATTGTTGATCGAGACCTGGGTTTTCTTCTTGTGTTTTGTTTCAATTTTGGATCGTTTTCTCTCTCACTGGGCATTGACCCTACTCTGTGTTTTATCCAGCTCTCTCTGCATTTTCTTGTCTTGTGCTATGCGGTGTTTGACGAGTTTTTTCTCCAGAGCTTTCTCTGATTTCTGCCTTTCTTTTTCTATCTTGTGCTCAAGATCCTTTTTTATGGTGTTCATGGGGTCATATGCTGGCATGTTTATTTTTTAGTAAGATAAACTACTCTCCTCCTTCGTCTGTATGATACTTTTCCCACACATAATCAATAACATCTTCTATATTATCAAACGCCACTACATGCTCTGGTCGTTTCTCTCGCGCTTCGTGAGTCTTGTAGAAACCGTCTGGAGCGAATGAGTCTCGTTCATTCTTGGATATCTTCCTGTGATCAAGATCTTTCCAAATTCAATCCTCGTATTTCATCTCATGCAGGACATCTAGCAGAGTTGGTATGTTCTTGTCTTCATAGTCCTCGAACACGCTGTACATGTTGTAGAATGATTCACGAAGAGACTCAAGCCAGACAAAACCATGACCCTCTCGGAACTTCCTATTGTACATGTTCTCTTCAACGTTTTCTATCTCTTTATGCATAAGATAGAACTTGAGAAGCAACTCTTTGGTTAGTTTCATGATTGCTGTCTTGTAAGATAAACCTTTTTTCCATTGTCGATATAGTAGAACTTGTCCCCTTCTTCTTTTACCTGGTCCAGGAATATAGATACACCACTATGAAGATTGATAGCCGTCTTCTCCTTTCCGAGGAAGTTTACAGAGTTTCGTCTTCGGTATGGTCTCAGCGTCTCGAGGAGTTCGTCGTAGTCTTTCATTATAGTTTGTTTGTGAAGATAAAGCTATCTTTGTGGGGATGATCTCCGCTCTCGATCTGCTCGTCCGTTAGGTTGATTCATACATTTTCAAATGCTTTGTCCTGATCTACCGCAACGGAAGCGTCGAAGGCAAACGGATCTATCAACTTCCCGTAAAAGTTCTCCCCTTCTTTTTTCTCGTACCACTCAAGCAACTCTCCTTTCTTGAAAACTGTGTGCCCATGTAGAAATACATCTTTGATGCATTTTGCGTATCTTGGTGCTGTCATGTGTTATTACTTACAATAAAAATACCACTATCCAATCTTCTCAAGAAGCCTGTCTAGTTTTTCTTCTATATTAGACAGTATTTCTGTTATTGATGATTCTTTCATGTCCTGCAGAGAGTCTCTTATTTTTTTATCTTCATGTTCTTCATCCTCACCTTCAGCAGGATTAGGTCATGTGTCTATTAGACCTTTCTTTTCTTCATCTGATAATTCTTCAGCATATATCCATTTTCGTCAAGAACACTCTTCCCTATTGTGAAAGTCTGTGTCTAAAAGCCAATTGGGGCAATAATGGAACCGCAAAGCAGAGCTATAAATGGATCTCGAAAAATATGTTACAACACCACTATGATCAATGTCTGTAGAAAAAAAAGCATCATCTCTACTTGGAACAAAAAGTTTCACAGGGTACTTCCTCCCATCCTTTGTATAAAACTGTCTTCGCTCTTTTTTTTGTTTCATGGTTATGTACTACTTACAATAAAATTCTTCTCGTTCTCTATCCAGCTTCTTTTGTTTCTCTGCCCTCTCCTTGAGAGCTTTGTCTATCTTGTATATAGCAGGTCATCGTTTCTTCTCTTCGAAGATCTTTTCTCCTAGCTCTGCCATAATCTCACTGATGTGTCTAAGATCTTTTCTTTCCATACTTTGGTATATTATAAGCTAAAAGCCCCATATCCATGAGACAGCTATATGTTATAGCGTCGTGTACATCGTTCTGTCTAAAGTGTAGGAATCTTTCATAGTCCCTCCCTTTCTTGATCTGCATGAGTCAGTGTACAGGGTTCTCGTGTATCAGAGTGTATCACATGTTCTCCATAGATTCAATGATGTTCTTCTTCTCCTGGTTGTAGCAATATATCCATTTATCGAACTCATGATATGAGTCTTCTACTTCGTACATGATTATTTACTATGAGATAAAGTTGTTCTTCTTCTCTCTCTCTAGCTGCCTTTCATGTTTGCTGAACGAGTACTCATAGGTCTCTAGGTTGAACTGACACTCAAACACAGGCGGTCTCACAGGTCAACGCATCTTTGTGATGTGGAAGTACGTAGTGGGACTGTCTTCGTCCTCGTCTCTCTGGATCTGAATGATTACGTTTGCAACCTGTTTGATCGCTGCTGCATCCCTGAACCAGCTGGGCTTTGGTGTACCAATACCTGTAGTGTTCTTGTAGTGTGCTATGAGGAAGATAGAAACATTCCTCTTCCTTGCTATCTCGTTCAGTCTATGCATTACGTTCTTTATTTGCAAGTCCAAACGGTTAGCGTCATCAAACTCGAAGTAGTGGAGATGATCAATAGCGAACATCTTTGCTCACTTATCACACTCATCTTCCATCAGTGACACAAGCTCATCTATGGTTACATCCTTCTGCTTGTCTAGCTCCACTATCTTCTCTCTACCTAGTATGTCTCCAGCCTTCTTGAGATGCTCTATGAACTTCTCCCCTCTCTCTGCATCGTCAGGATACTCGTTCCTTACGAACCTGATCCACTCGTATGATGGGAGTCCCTCTTTTTTAGCCATCCTGTTACACTCGTAGAACAGCTCCTCTTTTGCTATGTCCTCCATTCTGTCCTCTAGGGAGTACTTCACAACCTTCCAGCCTGCACGAGCTACATTCCTGCATATCTGATTGACGAATGTGGATTTACCAACCCCTGTCTCTGCTCCTACTAGGTACATCTTCCCTCACCAGATACCACCAAAGACATCGTCTCGCTCTTTTCGTCCTCGGTCGATCACTTCATGAGTATTTGTGTTCAATAGTTCTGTATATCACTTCTCTACCTTCTCCTCATAGGTAATGTGTTTGAAGTTTATATCCATGTTTAGGTTACTCATGATCTGATCGTTATTCACTTTTGTTATTGGTTATTGATAAATTCTTGTAGTCAGTTATCCTGTTTCAGGAACTTATATAGCGAGAACCTGTGGCTTAGATATCCATCAGTAGATCAAGCCTTCTGCTTCTTGATTTTACCATCTATGTGTCTTAGGTAGCTCATAACTCATGCATTCAGCTCCTCCTTTGTGTATTTTTCAGTAATCAATCTCCACTGGTCTTTGAGATTATCGGTTATCTTCATCACCCTAGGCAACTTGTACTCGTCGTATAGGTCATTCCATCTATACACAACGTCCTGCAAAGAACACCCAAACTTTTCATCAAGCTCTGCTTGAGTGACAATAGTCTTTTTATTTGGTTTACTATCTGGTTTACTATCTGGTATAGGTTGGTTAATTTTGCCACTTGCATTTGTTGATTTTGCCACTTGCATTTGTTGATTTTGCCAAATGGAAAGATACTTGGTGGTAAGCGAGTATCGCTTGGTTCTGTCCATTTTAGATTTATTATAATTCCCTATTTTCAGGTATCATTCTGATATTAGGTTTTCAAGTGTGCGTCTTATCGTAGATTCCTTCATATATGGGAACAACTCCATGAATGCAGATTTCGAATTGTAAGTCCAGTAGCTACCATCATGAAAGTTCTTTTCATTAGCTTTGTTTTTATTGATCCAATACTCTATATTGTAAAGTATAACAGCTCATTCTATTCACACAATCTTAGCAACTTCTATGTTGAAATTATGTATCATGACTATCGTAACTTACTCAGTAAAGATTTACACATTCTCACAATAGATAATCTCTATATATAACCCACTTCATACACTCATTCTGGATGGGGATGAACTCACCCAACATATCATGTATATACGTCAAGAATCATTGTCAGTATATCTGCGGGATAGTGCAAACAACCGTGAAATCAGGAAATTGTTTTTCGTGGTATTGTTGATGAAGTATTCTTGGTATAGCGACTAAGTTTCTTATTTCATTATTTGTCTTATCGTGGTCTATATGGTGTATGTCAAATGATCTTGGGATACCATCTATTCAAAGCGCGGAACAATAATGTTCTCTTATGGAATAATCTCTCTTCATGACAATATCTACAAATAAACAAAAACCCTTGGTGGCATCCGACCAAGGAGAGTAACCAAGAGTTTATGTCTGTTTGCAAACACCTTTCCACCCGAAGGCTCACCTCTTTGCTATGCCTGTCCTTAGACAGCATGTTAGCAAAGCACCAAGATATATGTTTACAATGTAGTAAGTTTAGGTCGGATGCCTTACTACTCTCTTAATCACATGCAACCATGATACTCAAAAAAAATATAATTGCAAGAGAAAGTTAGAAAAAAGACCCCCTCGTCTAGGGAGCCTTTGTCAAGGATATCATACATAATCGAAAATAGCGATCGGATACATGTATAGTGATTGTATATTGCTTTGCAAGTACAAAAAGCCCCATAGGCATAGAAAAGTATGCGTAGGGCTGATTGCTGTTTATATTAGAAATGATTTGGGTGTCATATCCTGTTGTTTGTGTGTGTGGTGACAAGAGTATCCCGACCCCTGTCGTACACATATATAGAGATATCCCACACTTTTGCAACACTATTTCCCTAGTTTCGCTTTTTCCTCTATTTCATGCTCTACGTCTTCGTGAGCAAGGTTCATCTGTTTAGATAGTTCTCTCTTCTTGTCTTGGAGGAATTTCTTCAGGAATGCTACTACACCTAGCACAATAAATGTGATCATAGTCTCCTTGTCTACCGTTCCAGTGGACTCATACATCTCCAGAGCCTTGATAGCAACAACCACTCATCCATACAATGCAACGTCTCAAATTCCATGTAACAGATCTTGCTTGCTGAATTGGAAACGCTTTGATAGATTATCAGACGTGTAAACCATAGTTCTCCTTGTGGTGAAAGTGTAAATTAGAGGCATGATGAAGTGCTACTGCATCCTAACATCACTCAGCTTTTTTTGATAGTGTTCTAGCCTTCTTCTGTGGACATTGTTTACCTGGGTGAAACATTCTCTTTCTTCTGCTGTTCCATCTTGCCATGCTTCCCCGTTTTCTGTGAGGGCTAGTTCGATAGATGCGATCTTCGATAGAATTTGTGCTTCTGTCATGGATTCTGATATAGATAAACGATAATCTTCTCGTGTTGGATAGTCTTCTGCCCAGAATGCGTCAGATATATCTCGCTTTCTTCCTGGAGAGACATCCTTGTGTCTGATGATCTTGTCGAATGTGAGGTCAAGTTCCTCCAGTAGGTATCAAATTAGAGCGTTTGTGCTACTCTTTTGCTTTTCTGTATACACATCCCCTTTGCTCTCTACCTCTACCCCTATAGAGTACTGGTTCATACCTACTAGACCTTCCCAGGTGCTCTCTCCTGCATGCCGTAGGATGTCTGTGTGTTCTCCGAACTTATATATATCACCGTTCTGTCTCACCAGGTAGTGGAAGGATACTTGTCCAGCCTCCCCTCTCCCTGCTGATATATTCCCGTCACCTACCGCTCCAGTGTGATGGAGCAGTACATACTGACAGGTGTTGGTACCTATGGACTTGTTCTTTGTTTTTTCATGTATGAACTGCATGCTAGTAGTTTACGTATAAAACGATCCTCTGCGTCTTACGTCTGGCACTTTCTTAGATGGCTTCTTTGGTTTTGCGGGCTTTTTCTTGATGATGATTCCACCTTTTGATTTTCCCTTTGCTTTTCTGAACAACTTGTATTCTTCCTTCTTGGGTTTTTTAGTACTTGCCATCTACTATTCTGTTTCTTTATAAAAATCATGGTCCTCTACGAAACCTCTGATATATGATATGTCCCCCTCTACAGATTCCAAAACATTCATAGTTCTCTGAAAAGCTGAATAAAGAAGAAAGGCTACAGAAGCAGCCAATATCAACTCCCAAATACTACTTACCTTCATCTTTGGATACTTTATCTAGTAAAAACTTTAGCAACCAAGGCAAAACCTTATTGATCAAAACATTTATAGATCAAGACAACAATTTCATGAGGCCACCGAGTAAGTTCTTTAGTGCGTAGTCTTCTTCTACATCTTCCTTCGTTACTATAGCGTATGCATTACCTACTATAGAGTATAGCTCTGTTATAATAATAGAAGCTGTCGATATATCCAGGAACATATCCAAGAACTGGTCTATAAAGGAAGAGTCAGGAGTGTTATACGAGATACCAGCATGGAATCATATAAGCATTAGGATAATGACCATCCTCTTTATAATCCCATACCTCATATCTTCACTTGTCACAGACCCTCCTAGTACTATAGTCTTACTGATTCCTGTCAGCATATCAATACCCATAACTACAATTAGAATAGTAAGGTACTTAGGATCGAGGTTAATCTCCACGAACAATGCGTTCAATATCTCGAGAATAGTATATATGAAGACACCATACTTAGTATTCATGAGTACCTTGTTCATCATGATAGCTGTACTGACCACTGACATATCTGGTATATATTTGTAATAAATTATTAAACCGAATCAATAGGCTCCTCAATGATTTCTTCTTCGTCATCCTTAGGGAAGTACTCCATAGATACCTCTGATGAGGTGAGTCCTTGGAGATAAGCATCTATACCCTGTCGTCCTGAGGTAGCGAGACGTGCAGGGAGAGCAAAGACCCCCTCAGAGAAGTCTTCACCTGGGAAGTCTGCCTCTGCGGTAGGTTTGTAGGTGTCCTGTAGCTGGATAGCCTGCACTTTCTTGTATTCTTTTTCGAGCTCTACATTGAATCCTTCAGCGATGTCTTTCTGTGCTTTTGATAGGATGTACATTTTGTGTGTAATATTAGACATGATTATAACATAAGTATAAATACTCAAGAATTTCTATGCAATTGCAGCAATATAGTTCTGCATAATTCTGTTGAATGTTGCCTCATCTCCTTCGATAGATCCTCCAATGAAGTGGAACGATAAGGTAGATGTAGAGTATGTGCTACCTCCGTTTGTTGAGAGGACGTGCATATTCACTGTTGGGACGAAGTTAGATGTAAGTGATTTTGGCACTATTGTGTCACCTACAACGGTAGCAACACTAGTCGAGTCACTTCTCCATACAGCCTTGAGTCCTACAGTATCAGCACCAAACGAAGCGTCCCCGAATCCAGATGTGTTATTGATCTGTTGGATAGTTCCGCTAGTCTTACCAATTCTTGAGCCATTATTTGCACCTGCATACCAGTATACCCCTGCTGGAGAGTCGTATGAATACACCCCTAGAGAGGCATCATTGAGGGTATAGTTTGTCCCATCCGATGAAGGTGTGTAGCTTGTATTTAGGTATGAACTCACTCCGTCAGAAACATATCCCTGATTAGCCGTAAACGTAGGACCATTTACCTCAGTAAGCTCAAAATTGTTTGGATCTATGAAGTTTGTCCTTGCTTGTCCTGCTGTTCCTGTAGCCATTACATGGAACACATCCATCTTCTGCCAGATACCCGCTTCCTTCATCTCTCTGATGAGGGTGTTCTGTGCTCTCTGTACCTTTGCATTAGGGTATATTCTGTTCACAGATTCCCAATAGTCTAGTATTGTCTGATACTCTGGTTCGATGTAGTTTACTGCCTCGGTGTATTCCTTCATGATGTCGTTGTATGTAGCCTCCAGTCCTGGAATAGCTCCACCTACCGAGAACATACACATTCTCCCTGTAAATGAGGTGGCACTTGTAACGACAGATCTGAGGATCCGCATCTGATTCTGCCCGACCTCCAAAGAAGCGGCAGCTCTTGAGTAAATTGCGTCCCCATCGATAAAGGAGATGTTTGCCGAATCAACCCTCTGTAGCCCCTTCAGTTGATTTGGTATTGTTAGATCCTGAGAGAACCCAAAGGCAGAAAGTGAAGTAACCCTATTCCCTCAAACGGAATTGGCGATCGCCATTGTTGTCCTATTGTCTCCAAAAGCATACTCAAAGTTAGCTGGTGCTGTTGTAAGCGGTCGGCAGTATGCTCCCACATTGTTTACCTGGTAGTTCACCGCATCATTTGCTGCCGTGTAGTTTGTCACAAGAGAAGAAGAGTCAATTGGAGCACTAAACCCTTTTCCGATAATGAAGTCTAGGTTTGCTCATGATTCACCTAGGTAGAACGTATTTGGCGACTTGAGATTGATCTTTGAGAATTCTCTGGAGTCAGATGCTAGGAGATAGAATAGGTCGTATGTGTCCCAGATACCTGAGAGAATCAATCTCTTGATAGCTTTGTTCTGTGCTATCTGCACTTCATGTGAAGGTAATTCATATCCTTGAGTGATAGCATAGTCTAGTGCTTGTACGTATTCTGGTTCAAATTCTAGTGTAGCCATGTAGTTTTGCATAGCTGTGTTGAATTCTGACTCCAGACCCTCGAAGTTGCCACCATAGAAAGCCATAGCCATGGTATCTTCAAAGAAGCTTGTCGAGTTGTTTGCCCTTAGTAGGGGCAGAGTAGAGTTTACTACCGCCAAAGAAGGAAGAGTTGCTGGGACAACCGTCTCACCAAATACTTTACCAACATTGTTTGCGTCTTTTCTCCACAAGGCTTTGATCTCTCATGGATTAGCCGCATATGCAGGATCACTTGTAGAAAGTGTAGAATTTATCTTCTGGGAAGCGATTGTAGACTTCCTTAGCTTCAGATCAATCCATCACATAACCCACGTATTTGTACTTGATCAGAAATCATACGGTCGATAACCAAGTGAGGCATCGTTTAATTGGAAATTTACTCAGTCTGCAAGAGCATTATATCATGTCTCAAGATAAGAAGAGACTCCGTCAGAAGAGAAACCTTGATTGATGGTAAACTCTGGAATGTCTACCTCTGTAAGGTCAAAGTTACCTGGATTTGACCAATTAGTCTTTGCGATCTCTCTGTTTTCATTTGCCATGACATAGAAAGTATCTAGCTTGCCCCATACACCAGCATCTTTCAGGTCCTTCACAAGAGTGTTCTGTGATACCTGTGCAGCCCCACTAGGGAGATCGTATCCTTGTGATGCCCAGTAGTCTAGTATGTCCTGGTATTCGTCTTCTACTTGGATAGCTGCCATGTATGTCTGCATTGCTGTGTTGAATGATCATTGCATCCCTTCTATTGACCCACCAACCATTGTCATAGCTATCTTACCAGTGAATGGAGCAGCACCATTAGCTGTGAGAATATCGACAACACCTGTTGCTAGTGTGTTCGATGCGTTGCCTCTTAGTACAAATGAGCTACCTGCATATGTACGAACAAACACACTATCAGACCTATCCATACCTTTGATTTCACCAGCGTCTGTACCAAACTCTGGACCAGAGAAACCTGTTGTTCAGTTGAGTTTGTTGACATTCGAAACTCCCCTAGACATTGCGAGAGTGCTCGAGTTTGAGACATACCACCATCCTCCTGCTACCACAGGGATGTTATATGGGTATACATACGCAGATGCGTCATTGAGCGTGTAGTTCACGCCGTCGACGGCAGGATTATATCCAGTGGTCAACCAGCCCCCTGCAGGTAGCTCTGATGCAAACCCCTGGCTTGCTGTGAAAAGAGGTCAGTTTACCTCAGTACAGTCAAAGCTTCCTGGGCTCTTCCAGTTTGTTCTTGCAATGTCTCTATTGTCATTTGCCAATACATAGAATATGTCCATCTTGTCCCATACCCCTATGTTTTTTAGTGTTCTCAAGAGATTATTCTGAGCTATCTGATGCGAGAAGGTTGGTAGCATGTACCCCTTAGACAACCAGTACTCCAGGAGGGCTTGGTAATCATCGTCTATGGGGATTCCTGCAGCAGCCAACCAGTTCGTAAACCCAGCCAATCTCGTGTCTATGATATTCGATCATACTGCACTCGAGATTCCTGTTTTCATACTAGTATGCGTAGAAATTTAAAACGTCTCCCGATGTTCCTTTTACATAAATAGGGTTCTGGCTATTGAACTTGAAATCATGATTGAGACCCTGTCCGATCTCCAGTTCCGCAAAGTCTGTTCCATCATCCTTCGCTGAGATCTGGATGTTTGTCGTATTTGTCGTTGCACACCATACCGCTACAGTGTCTCCGTACTTGTTTTTGAACTGTTCATTGAGTAGCTGTCGTGTACCATTCATAGTGATTTGTCCGTACATGAGTGTATATAGTATATAATAAATTACTTCTTCTTTGCTCTGGACTTCCTGACGGTCTTTTTGAACCCATCAGTAGCCTCGTATGCTTTCCTTTGCTTGCTTTTTATTGTGTCCAATAGCATATTATAGATATTTAGAAGGGATGCGAACAGAATCACCAACTTTTTTACCTTTCCACGTTTGCTCATTTAGCCATTTCTTTGCAGTCATTCCACCCTTACCAGCTCTATGACGAGCCATAAAGGCTTTTGCCTTAGGAGTTCATGGTTTTATAGAACTCCCAGACTGACCGAAATGTATTGTCTTCTCTCTACCAGTATCAGGGTTTGTTGTCTTTACCATAAACCTCTTTCATGGACGGCTAGATTTCTGTATCTTAGGCATAATTGTTGACTGATAAGGTAAATCTATTCTATTTTTTCTTTGTAGGCTTCTTGTTGCTCTTGTTGCTCTTTTTTGCATAGTATGCTTTTACTTGTGGACTCGACATTACCTTACCACTTGGTGATTTGTATTTACCTTTGTTTTTCCCAGATGTGATTTTCTTGTATGGCATTATTCTGTTTCGTTATCAGGTAAATATTATTTCCTTGAAACATTAAAAGCTACTTGAGGTCGATGATGTCATCAAACAGACCAGGCTGCATATTTTCTACATATTCCTCTACGAATTTATCCCTATCAGCATATTGCTTCGATTTCTCTATGATGTCGTCTGCCACCTGTAACACCTTCTTCTTGTTGGGTGCCGATAGAGTATCGAAATCTTTCGTGAGACCTTTAGCTACAGCTTCTCTTCCTCAGGAGACAAGATCAGCTGCACCTCTCACCAGAGTAGACATCACAGAGGACACCAGACCTTCCTTAGTAGGGGTTATATCCAGTAGAGATGATACCTTCCTGTTTCCTGAAGATTCGTCTAGGAACTTAGCCACTCTTGACTGAGAAATAAAGTCTACACCTGTTACTTCCTCGAGTTCTTTGAACCTGTCTACCACAGCTCCCTTGTCTGGAGAGAATATCTTCTTGATAGACGCTATCGTTGAAGATGTGCTTCCTGGTACTCCAGTTGTCTTTTTAGAGAATAGTGGAGTAAACTTGGTATCCATCTCTGCATACTTCTTGTACTCTTGACGGAGCTGCTTGTATTCATTACCGAATATCTTCGAAAGCTCTCCATCTAGCGACGCTCTTACGTCTCCAATAGCCCTCATAAACGTCCCATCAGCAGATAGATTGTTCGACTTGAGATACTTGGAGTATACATCGTTTGCTTTATCGAAGATGGCGTCTATATCTGCTGCACTTGCTGCATTGGATATATCTTTATACAAGTCTGCCATGATCTTCGACTCCTCTCCTGCTAGCTTACCGATAGAACCCTGCTCTCCTGCCTCGAATGATAGCTTAGATTTACCATTTTTGTCTACTGTGATCTTCGGTTTGACATTATAGTCTCTTTGCAAGACCTCTTCCATTTTGCTTAGTGCGTCTGTTGTGTCTATATCGAGAGATTTCCCGAGATTCCTTGTGTTTTCTCTGATCTCTCCTAGCTGTTTACCTATCTCTCTCTTAGGTTGTCTGATAGATGTTTCCACCGCATCCTCGATATTGTTTACAACAGTCTCTACTGCACCTAGGTTCTTATCATTCTTTGCTGCACTCTTAGCTGCTGCAGATAGAGCCTCGTAGTCTCCTCTTGTGATATTCTCTGCCGCAGTCTTCACAGATTCGTCTACTCCTGCAAGACCCTTTCTAAACTGATCTATATTGCCTGGTAGGTCTCTGATTGCTGCAGGGGTTGCCTTTGCAATGTCCGCACCTTTGCTTGCCACCTTCCCTGCCGCTCTTCCTGCAGCCCTTGTTGTTCCAAGTCCTGTAGCGATCTCGATAATAGCTCCTGGGTTCTCCGATATTGCAGTAGCTATAGGTTTTGGATCTCCTTCTTCTACCAATGCCCTGATGGGATCTACGATAGTGCTACCCATAGAGTCCACAAACGCTCCTGCTACCTCTGATTCTGGCGTTTCGTTCCCCTGTGCTATATCATATGCACCCTTACCGATATTTATAAGAGAGTTAGCGAAGTCTCCAGGGTTTCCTACTATGTTGAGTAGGTCTCCTACAGTATTTACACCAAATATTGCTGCATTCGCCAGTGTTTTACCCCCTAGCTCGAGACCTGCAAGAGGAGCGTCTAGGATTGCTCCGAATGATCTATCTTTGATAGCCTCGTCCAATTTCTGTACAGTCTCGTCCGTTTGAAGCTTGTCTATACTACCTATCTCGAATCCTAGATTGAAATTACTCAAGAAGTCTTCTCTATTCTGCATCTTCTGCTGTTGTCTAGCATCATACTCTGGTGTACCTTCTCTCTGTGATAGAGCCTGTTTAGCTATAGGGGCTATCTGCTCGAATGCTGCCGCTTTCTGCTCCTCTGGTAGTCCAAGTTCTTCGATGATCTGTGCTACTCTATCTGTTCCTCTTTGTGATAGACCTGTACGATCAAAGACCTGCTCCCCTTCTCTGAACTGTGCAGCCTGTTCAAATGTCTCTTTTGTGGGGATCAGTGGAGCGTTTTCTCTTGTCTCCACCACCTGCTCTCCCATCTGAGAAGGAACTACCTGGCTTCCTATAGATGAAGATGTCACCCCTGGAATAGCTCCGATAGGATTGAACCCAGCAAAGGGAGTGTTTCCTGTGATGGCAGGCCTCTGTGGGATCATTCTATCAAGATCCTCTGTTTTCCTTTGGAGGGAGATCTCCATGTCACTTTGTCATGTGGGCGTTGTTGCTTCTGCCACCTCCACAGTCTCCTCTGACTGCGGGGTGATAGAACTCAATCCTCCGAAAGATAGTTGTACCATATGAGTATGATTAGATATAAATTGCTAGAACATTTCAGCGATTCTCTGCAGTTGCTCTTCCGTCAACCCTCCTGTGTTTGTGTCTATCTGTGTGGGAGCTTGTAGGAAGGGATTGTCTACCTGTGAAGCAACCGCCTCTGCAGCTGAGATCTGCTCTCCAAGTGTTTGCTGTTGTACTTCTTGTACATCTTCATCTTCACCTTTGAGGAACTCTATCATCTGATCTGATGCCTTCGCAGGCAATAAGCTTCCGTCTATACCAAAGCTATCGAATACGTTTGCCATATCATTGTATAGCCTATCGTAGCTCTTCGCTTTATTTCTGATGAACTGCTCTGCGATAAGTTTGAAGTCTTTTGATTGTTCCTCTGTGAGAACTTTACCGCTAGACAATCTATTGAATATATTTGTAGCTCTTGCACCAACCCCAGCACTATTAGCTGCTGAATCAAACTCGCTCTCCCTTACCACTGAGGTAGGATCTAGTGTTTTCATGAATGCGAACACTCCAGCCATATCTCCTGGTCCGCTTTGTGCAGACAATGCAGAAGATAGATTCTCAAACTGACTCAAACCTTCCTCAAACCCTTTCACTACTGGGTTCCCTCTGAAGTCGTCTCTCTCAGAATTGAACTGCTTCTGCTGTGTAGGAGTAAGCGTCACCTTGAGCCCTTGTTTCTGAGCGTCTATGAACTCATCTATCCATCCACCTTTGAGTGCATCCTCTTCGACCTTCGCCATTTCTGTGTTTGTCATGTTACCTCTTCTTGTCCTCTCTAGCTGAGACTCTTTCAGTAACTCTCATTGTGGTAGCTGTCCTGTACTGATATAGTTAGCTAGATCTGGCATAGACATTCTCGGACCAGTTCTATCTCCTGTAAACCCTGCTATGTCGAGATGTGCTCCTGTACCTACTCCTGTACTTCCCATACTAGCAAACGGAGTGTTTGCTTCGATTCTCTGCCCTGCTACGATACCCTGACCAGTTGTTGGATCAGTAAGGTCTTGCAAGTGGTTGAACTGCAAGGTTACACCGTCGTCTGTCTTCACCTCCACGAGGTTGTTCCCGTCAGATGTGGTAATAGCCTTCGTAACCTCTCCAGAGAACGGAGAAGTCACAGGATCTCCGACATTACCAGAGATGTCGATACCACTCAACTTGTCTAGGTTTGGATCTGCTCCGATACTTTCTAGGAAGGCAGCATCTCCACCGATCTGCGTCACTACACCGTCTCCAATACTAGCGAACCAAGTACCTGCTGGAGCAGCTTGTCCAACCTGTAGCCCAAGAGCTGGTATAGATGAGTAGCTATTTGTCCCTGATTTCACAGCTGTCTGTTCAACAACGCCCCCTCCTGGTTGTTCCCCTGCAAATACAGTCTCCTCTGCTACCTGTTCCGTAGGTGCAAATCTTCCTGTCTCTTGCAGTTCAGAGATGATTTCGTTAGGGGTAGAACCTTCCTGCAATCTCTGTGATACCATCTGGATGTCTGCTGTAGTGAGCTGTCCTAGCTGTCTCAGTGTAGCTATTGTCTTCCCTTGCTGTGCAAGAATGTATCCTTGTGCTTGTTCTGGGGTAATGATCCCCTGCTGAGCCATACCCACGATCTCTGGAGCTGATAGAGATCCCAATCCTGCACCGTCATTTGCCTCCAAGGCATCAACAATTGGTTGAGTCTTTGTTCTCTTGTATTGTTCGAACTGCTCTATGTTGTCCAGATCCTTAGCTACGACATTCTGTGTGTTTGATACCGCTTGTACGTAGCTGTTGTATACGTTTAGCTTGTCTAGGTCTAGCTGTTCCTTGAGTAGGTCTAGCTGCTTCCCTAGCTCTTCACCGTCAAGACTGTTAGCCGCATCTAGTGCTTGCATACCAAATGAGTTTGCAATAGAGGTCAATTGTGTGTCCAGATCCTCCTTTGCTCTGCTCACCTGCGTATTGAAATCTTGCATGAGTCTTGCTTTGTTTTCTACGGTAGCACTTTCTGCCCTTCTGAGGGCTGTTTCTAGCCTTCCTATTAGTCTATCTCCATCATTCTTGATGTTTTGGATACCTTGTACGAACGCTGATGATCTGTTTGTTCCCTGTAATGCCCCAGACTTCTCGCTAGCCTGTACATTTCTCTCTACCTGTCTCTGCACGTCAGCGATCTGGTTGTTGTATGAGTATCTCACCTCTTCCAGCTGCCTATCCAGGTCTTCCATCTTCCTCTGTCTTTGGATTTCTAGGTCTTCCAATCCTCTATCAGTTTTCTTGCTGAGTTCCCCTCTAGCTTCGTCAGTATATTCGAGATCCTCATACCCTTCTCCTTGGATGATTCTGCGTACCGTATCTTCATCCTGTCCTGTCTGTTCCATAGCGAACATAATCTCGTCCTGGCTAGGAGTGTCTCCGATCTGCTGCCCTGCTTGCTGCTTGGCGATCCTTCTTTCTACGATAGCATTGATAACCCCCTTGTTTCTTGAGTCAATATCCTGAAAATTGGTAAATTTATCTTTCTCTCTCTGGAAAGATCCTTGTGCTAGTGTGAAATCCTGCACCGCATTAAGTACGTTTTTCTGGTTAGCTTCGTCTAGCTTGGCAATCTCATCCCACATCATAGTGGTAAGGTTGTTTTTAGGGTCTGGAGCCTCGCCTTCCACCATGGCAGAAACTGCAGAGGGAGCTGTTGCTTGATCTCCCCTTAGCTTTACTTGATCAGTAATCCCTTTGATCGTCTGAGCGAACTCATCAGCAGTTGCTCCTCTTAGCTCTCTATCAGAGATTACTCTCTTAGCAGCATCTGTTACACCCTTGAGAGCTTCTTCACGGGTGGTGAACTGATTGTCTAGTTGGAATTGCTTTATGAAGTCTGTATTTCTTCTATCAAAGTCCTCTTGGGTGAAACCTGCAGCTCTTGCATCCCCTCCAAACTTGAAATCTACCTCTGGAGTAGAAGCAGGAGCTTGCTGTTGTGTAGGCTGCATTGTCTGTGTAGTCTGTCTAGGAGCCGATACACTTACTGGCTTGGAGGTAGAGCCAGAGGTCTGTGACATATCACCAGAAACCGCCTTGTTTGCTTGGCTAGAAAGGTTCTTCTGTGATTGTGCACCTCCGTACTGTGCCTGTATGTTCTGACGTATTCTTTCGTTAGAAAGTCCAGCAAGCTTTTGTTCTTCTACCTGCTTTCTGATCTGTGCTTGTTGAGCTAGAGATACCATGCCTTCGTTCTAGTCAGTAAAGTAAATTGAGTATAATAGTTTTCCACATTTTTTCCACATTTTATTGGGAACTATACACCATAATAGGCTATTTTCTTGTCTTCTCCGTTGATCTTCACAGTGATATATCCTTCTATATCTCCTGGTGTGATTGTTCATGGAGTTGCTGTATTGCTATATTCCCCACTGATATTGTTTGTGTTGAGCGTTTCGAATTGGATAGTTGTTCCTGATGTTGCTTGACCTACTAGAATATTCTCTTCCTGTCCTGAGAGTGGGGTCGCAGGGCTACTTGTTATAGCTCCAGGGACAGAAGAATAGGTGAAGGAAAGGTCATATTCGTAGACGTCATCATCAGCCCCACCAGCCTTTAGTACAAACATCCTTTGCCCGTTGGGGTCGAATGCAACGTCATTGGGGTTACCAGAACCTTCTGTAGGATTGTATGAATTTCCTGTATAACTAGACGTTGATATGTCGTAAGGGGTTGATATGTCATATTCGTAGACTAGAGCATTGTCTGCGATTACTAGTTTTGTACCATCCTCAGAAACGAATATACCGTTTGGATTGGAAGACTGAGCACTTGCGTCGTATGATACAGAATCATATGATGCTGTACTGATATCATTTGGTGTCGATAATGTATATTGATATATGATCGTACCAGTGAAATCTAATATATACATCTTTGTACCTCCATTTCTTACAGAAAGGTCTCTAGGATTAGACGACTCATTAGATAGATCGAAGCTCTTGCTGTCATAGGAAGCTGTACTTAAATCCCACGCAGTACTTAATACATATTGATAAACCTCCTCAGTACTTCTTCAGATAACCCACATAGTAAACCCATCTTCACTGAAGGATGGGCTACCTGGGCTACTGTCCTGTGGGGCAATAGATATACTATTACCAGAATAAACAGCTCCGTTCATACTATACCTGTTTGCCAAATCATACTGATACACGTCATCACCAACATTCCCAGCAACATATAGGTTTAGACCATCGTTACCGAAACAAATACCAAGGGGTCAGTTGTCTTGAGGGTTTATCTCAAGGAATTGTCCGTTATAGACTGCTGTAGATACGTCATATCCCTCTATAGACTTGTCGAGGTAATACATGTCTCCTACTGTGAGACCACTTTGATTGTCGTCTGCAATACCAGTATTGATTACAACATCATCATCAGCTGATACATCTTCATTTGAGAACCCTATGAACTGGGTTTTTGATGAGTCTGTTGATTCGGTTAGATAAACCTTCCCATCTGAGGTATCCACATAAACAAGATCACCAGAAGACAAAGCCTCACCTGCCACAAACCCCTGTTGTCACTTCTTTACTTGAACAAATGAGTCCAATCTCCCATTAGAGTCAAGTACGGGCACCTTATTCTCATCATTAGATGGTGTAGCATCTGGTGTTTTTGCTGTATTCTTAGACTGTAGCACAAGCTTCGATCCACCTATTCCGTTCTCATCTCCCGCTCCCTGTTGTGCGAGGGTTGCTAGATCTACTATACCAGCCACCCCTTCTTCTGCATTTGGAGTTGGAGTACCTGTATCGATGTCTTCCCACTGGAGTGTTGTACCATTGTAATATTGCTGTACGCTTCCTGTTTGACACACTTCCCCACCAATAGGAGAAGGGATTGCAGCATCTCTCGCTGTAGAGTCTGCAAACTTCGGAGACCTGAGCTCTTGGTTTGCTCTTACGATGTCAGCTTCGATTGTGTCTGCTGCAACTGGTCCAGTAAAGTCGACTTCTCCTGTGAAGGTAACATCTCCTGCAATGGTCTGAGTTTGACCTGTATTGTTGTTTGAGTTGAACAGGTTGAAAGCAAGAGTAGTGATATACGCTCTTGTACCTGTTCTCCATTCTTTCTGGAGGCTTGTATCTGTAGTAGGAGTATCTGAGAAGTCGAGACCTCTTTGTACAATACTCATTACCCCATTTTCTATATCACAGATCATTCTTTCGATAGTCTTCCCATCTCTCGTTGTCAAAACAACAGAAGCATCTTCTGCGTCGATAGTTCTTCCATCCTCAATAGCTGCAGAGATATTTACGCTTGTACCTATAGAGGTTAGAGTCCCCGCTAGCTGAAAGGATGTATTACTTTGGAATGGTGCTCATGTAGGCATTGTATGTGTAATATATACTAAAGTTTATCTTCAAGTTGATATGGTCCACTTGCAAGCATCATGAAGCTCAAGTAATCTACATAGAACTCCGATCATGGTGTACTTTCTGTGATAACGACCTGTATCGTCTTTCCATCTACCCTCACATCTCCATGGTCAGCAACCTTTTGGAAAGCTACAAGGCTTGTAACGTCTGCATCCCCTCCGATTGTCTCTCCACCTATAGGTTCCGATCATATACCGTCAGTAGGAGCTGGAGCAACTTCAGATCAAAGGATATCGAGAGAGTTCTCTGTGTTTCCATCTACAATCGTCTCTACATTGATATTTGCAAAGTAGTTTAGCTCTCCTGCTAGTTCCCATCACCTGAACATCTTCTCTCTTACTGGATTACCAAAGCTAAGAGTCTGTGTTCTGATCTCAAACGGGATACCAGCCTCGTCATCATCACTTCCTGTCTCGTCTTCATAGACATTGCTATTCAATATAGATCCTGCATAGTACTTTTCTCACAGTCTTGCCATACCTGAGTAGTATTTATTATCATCTACTAGCCAGGAATCGTTCTCAATGTCATATATCAGTACAACATTGTTCACTGCAGACCCTTTCTCCTTGAGATGCCAGTATACTTTCTCCTCTATCCTGTATCCGAAAGCATCGCTCTGATCTGGGTCAATATTCTTCAGGAATGTCTTGATAGATGCCAGTGCCCTGTTAGATAAGTCACCGATTCCTCTGTCTACCGTACCAGCTATATAGTTTACTGTCTTCACATCGAGGTTTTTGGTAATATAGAATACCTTTTCTTTGGCGCCTACTGCACAGTTTTGCGAGAGAAGCTCGTCTCACTCTCCTATAGGTGTTAGGAACAGGCTAGCCTCATCACCTATCGTCGTGAGGCTGTTTTTGTCAAGGTATTCGATTGTTTTCTTGGTGAACACGAACAAATTACTCAATGTACCGACCAATCATACGATAGGACTCTGCAATGTGAGCTGTTCTGACCCTGTACCGACCCAATCATAGCAATATTCCTGATTTGCGACGGTAATTGGTCTTGAGAAGTACAATACATTGTCCGTATCAGGTGTGTTTCCTGCTACTGCAGTGAATCCAGAGAAGGCTACACCTATATGAGGGTTTACTCCGCTAGGTATATTGCTGGCTGTGAGCTGTGTGAGTGTTGTACCATCGTATACATAGGGGAAATCATCACCTGTGAGGATGATTGTATACTTCCCATACTCGATATAGTTGTTCTTCACGTCGTTCCCTACGCTTCCAATGTCGACAAATGCATTGTTCTCTATGTCTACCTCTTTAAACGTACCATCTGTAGATACATACACCATTCCATTCTCATTGTTCGCTGTGATTCCTCTGATATGAGTACCGATAGTACTACTCACCACTTCCCTGAAACCTGGTCTTACGGTCAGTGACCCGTTCTCTATCCTAGCATTTCTTACATACAGGAGAAAATAGGAGGCAGCTTTGTTTCTACCTGCTGCATCCACAAATCACTTTGTACCAAATTTATCTATTACGATAGGTTGGAGTGAAACCATAGCCTGCTCATGAGTTGTTAAAATAAGGTTTTACACGGACTTTAGGGCGAAACTCTTTGATCTGCTTAGTGTAGTGACTATAGAAGTCGTTCAGTTTAGCATATGCGTCTGCTAGATTCAGTTGACCTCTGTCTGCCTTCTCTGTATTCCACAATAGCTCACCTGCAACGATAGGAGCGATCATATCTACACCCCACTGGTCTGGGATAGCCGTTATGTCATCGTCTGCTGACAGTTCGTTTGCCTTCACATAGTAGTATAGCCAGTATAGGGTGCTATTATTGTAGAACCTAGGCTCACCTCTGATGTCAACAAACTGCATATCCGTTGTTTCGTCCCCTATAACCGTCCAGTATACAACCTTTGTCTTTTGAAACTTGAAATCCTCATACTCAATCTCCGTTTCCCTGTAGCTTTGCTTGTCGTAGAAGAACAATCTAAACGACTTGTCTGCTTGTTCAGGTATTTGATACACCTGTCTGATCTTATCTCCTTCGTCTATATCGACAACCAGATTGTCTACCCCTGTGACTGATGTAGATGTCTTTGCTCCATAGTACACTACGTTACCGTTCACAATAAGGTGTCCAGTGTCTGGGAAGCCTGTAGTATCAAACTCGATAACCGTGTCCCCTGCACTTGCAGCTGTTGTAACCGACTTCTCCTGTGTTCTAGTAAGAGGATGTTTCTGTCTCAGGAACCTTAGATCACCAGCCTGGTATACCCTTTGAGGGTTTGTGATGTCCGTATATTCACCAGAGAGCACTCTACGGATAGTGGAGTTGATCTTACCCTTGACTGTATCCAAAGGATATGTAGTAGAGGTAGTCCTTTGTGCAAGCACTCTATACGTCTCTGCGATTATCTCTGAAAAAGAGTTACCAGATGGACCAGCAACTACATAGGGCAGCCCCGTCAAGTAGTCTACAAAGATTTCAGTAGTAGGGGCATCTGTTAGAGTGACAGTAGTGCCTACCTGAGTGAAGTCCGTATAGATAGCACCATCGAACCACAAGCTGACCATAACCTGCGGTTCATTCGCTAGCGTAAATGTGGTATTCACTCAATCCACAGCCCCACCTGGAATCTCTTTTGAAACATATTGTAATGCCATGATAACAATTTTTATATAAAGACTCTACATAGCAACCTTTTCTACTATCACATTCATATCCGTTACTAGGATATCGCTACCACTGTTCTGATTTGCTACATATATCTCTACATAGTCTCAAGGGGAAAGAATCTCAATGTCGTTTACTGTAGCATTCACAAAGTCTCCAGCTCCTGACATTGTCACATTTGTAGTAGATTGTGCAGATGTCACTCCGTTTACTGCCACCCTTATACTCAGATCCTGATTATTCCCTGACTGGAGTGTTAGAGTTGCAGATATTCTGAAGAATGAATCAAAACCTCCTGTGTATGTAGCCCTATTGTCTGCTGTAGTGAACTTAGAGATATAGTTCCCATCAGTAGTTGTTCCTTCGACCTTTTCATATACTCATGCACTGTTGATCACTGTATCAGTCCCATTCCCTGTCATGTAGTATTGAGCAACAGACGAGGTATTCTGTATACCCACACAGTTCACAAATAATGCCTCGTTGTCCTCAAACGTTACTCCATTGAGGTATGTACCTCCTCCTGAGAAGTTTACTGTATCTAGGATAAACGACTCTGGGTTTGGGAACGATGTAGATAGAGCCCCCACATTGATCCCTGTCTCACCTGGTTCAACGACGAATGCGGAGTATATGATACGGAAACGACGGTTAATTGTACACGTGGAGAGTATATCTATACCCGTAGTTCCTGCGGCAGGACTCAAGAGAGACCCATCGATACCCACTGTATTGAACGTTCCGTCAAGAGTTAGCGTCCCCGACGATATAACGGCACTGTTCAGGTAGATGAGATTGTTGTAGTTCTTAATAGTACCTATCGACCCACAAAAGACGAAATTCACTGCGTTCCAGTCGATAGCAGCGAATGGATTACCAGAACCATCAAGATCCAATGCAACATCTGCAGTAATAGATATATTCCTCAGAGGGAAAGTGTCTGTACCTGTGATGAGAGCCGTACCTGTAAGTCCTGTACTAGACATAGAAGCAGTTTCTGAACTAGTACCCTCAATAGCAGTATTAGATCCGAGTACTATCCTGTCTCCTGCAAGGTCAATAGCAGAGACAATAAAGTAATACGTACTGTCAGCAAGGGTAATAACTCCCCCGATAGAAGGAGGGAGGTCACTCTTTTCTCATACAATGACATAAGAGCTATAAGCCGACCCAGGAGGAGTAGTCCATCCTCAATCTGCATTCAAGAACAGATTGCTCCCTCCAGGCGATGTCGACATAGTAGGAAGAGCATCAAATTTTGCCCCATCTAAAAGACGATTATTAGTGATAGTTCTTTCTGTCATAGGTGGTTGGTACTAGTGAGTAAATTAATCGATGCTGATTTCATTTTCCCTACAAAGACCTACTAGCTTTTCAAGCGTTGCTGCGTTAGAGTACGTCACCCCTGCAGCCTTCAATTTCTCTCTCAAGAACTTTTTGTGCTCTTTTTCGTCCGCTACTTTGTCTTGGACTACTACTTCTACCTCTTCCTGTACTTCCTCTACTGGCTGTACTGGTTCTGGTTTAGGAGCAGGCTTAGGAACAGATACCCCTGCTTTTCTAGCTGCTAGAGCTTCTGCGTGTCTTTTGTTTGCTTCCATATCTGCACTGCTTTGGAATTGAGAGATGTATTCCTGTGATTTATCATAGTTGTTCTCTACGAGCATTCTATAATGCTTCCAGTTAAAACCTCTAGGGTTCTGAAGTTCTGCCATGCTTACCATTGTATATAAGAAAAGAAATAAACAATCGGAAGGACGAACATTGTGTCGTCCGCCCGTCCTATATTTACTACGCTGATCCTCTAGATCCAACAACGAACGCTTCGAGTCCGTAGTGGTCAATAGCGAATCCGAGATCCAACTGAACATATCTGTTGTTGTTAGAGTCGTTTTCGTACATCTTAACTTCTGCTTCGTAGAGGTTGATGTGTCTTGCAGCTCTAGCTGTATTACATCCTTCAGCATTCATCAAGAACCAGTAGTTGTCGTCTCCGATAGTAGATCCATCTTTAGTGATGAGTCCGAGCTGATCGAGTTCTACGATTTCTACCATGTTCCCGCTGAATGAGAATGTATTCATCTGGTTTGCATTTGAACCAGTACCAGAGTACATGTTCACCTGATTACCTGGAGTATTCAAGATAGATCTTGCAGTAACTGCATTCACTCTTGATACAACGAGTTTGTATACTCTAGGAGTCATTACTCTGTCAGCGTTCTGCAATCTAGTCTGCTTGATCTTATCAAGAGCGTCCTGGAGAGAAGATTCTGAGAGAGCCTCGTCAGGAGTGGTCAATACGTTAGAGAAAGTTCCTGCGTTTGCTCCGTTCCCGTATGGGTGAGCAGAAGAGAAGAGAGGCTGTCCGTATGGAGTAGCTGATCCTGGTCCTGCTGCTTCAGTAGAAGTCCATCCTTCAGTCAAAAGCTTCATAGCTTCGATGTTGAGGGTTTTTCTTCTACCTCTCTGGAGAGAAAGAATATCTTCAGCGAGTCTCATCCATTCTTCACGTACAGAAGAGTCAGCGTCTTCGATTGGTTTAGCTGATTCAATCCATTTGTAGAAGAGTTTTGTGATTTCGAGCCTAGAACCGAACTGTTTGATAGTGAACCCTTTCCCTTTACCACGAATACGCTTCATAGTTGGTATGTCCTGTCCTTCTTCGATAAAGTCTAGTTCTTCAGCTCCAACCATGATAGAGAATGTCTGATCTGGTGTGATAGCCTGTGTTTTTACGTATCCAAGGAGAGAGATAACGTCTGTCTGCTGCTCCAATGAAATATCATCTTGATCGAAGATATCAGCAAGAAGTGGAGACAAGAAGTCATTACCCTTGTTAGCGTATGTGATTCTATTCGTATAAAGAATCTGATCTGTAACTGCCATAATATGCGAAATATACTATATAAAAGAATTATGCATTAACGATAGCGAACTCACCCAACGTAGCTGAGATGAATCTCTTGAGGATGAGCTGACCTGTAGTAGTACTTTCAGTTGTACCATCTACAGTGTTTTCATCTGAAAGGTCGTAGAACTTCCCTTCATCATCCTGAGTAACAGTACCCCCAGAGATAGTTACTGTGTAAGTAGCTTCTGTGTCTTTCTGAGGTCTGTAGATAACTTTTTCTTTAGCAACTGTCTGATTGTCAGATGCGTAAGTACCAGCTTCTACTGAAGTACCAACGATGTAAGAACCAGCTGTTGCAAGCACTACATATCCACCAGTTTTAGAAACAAAGTCTCCTACTGCTACTGCAAGGCTATTAGAAGCAATCCCGTAGTCAGTCCCTGATGTATACGCATTAAATTGTTTTGCTGTAACTGTCATGAGTGTATATTACACAAAAAGTAAAATTAATCTTTCTTTTTAGGAAGCACACCCGACTCTTGCAAGAACGATCTGCTCCAGTTCACACTTTTCTCTACTTGTTTCTGAGCCGCAGTTTTTTGCGACGCTCCACCTCCTCCTCCGAATCCAGCTGCCATCTGCTTTGCTGCTTCGATAGCTGCTTTGTTTTCTGAATCAGCGTAGAGTTCGTTTGCCGCTGCTCTGATAAATTTACTTACATTCTTTTCGTCTAGTGACTTTCATTCGCTGAAATCATTAAACAACTCATTGAACTTGTCTACGTCTTCTTCGGGAAGCTGATCTGTATAGTGTTTGATAGACTTCTGCACCTCCTTTTGTCTTAGCTTCTGCTCGATAAGAGCGTCTACCTTGTCGCTAGGATCTGTACCTTCGTCATCAAATTCACTGAGATCGTCAACACCTAGGATACTTTTGATCTTCTCAACCTCTGCTTTAGCTGATTCTGCTTCAGCAATGGCTGCATTTCTCTTAGCCAAGAGCTTTTTGATATTGCTCTTACCTTTTGTTTCCTTAGCTTGTTCAGAACCTACATCTGCACCTTCCGTAGTTTCAGTAGTTTCAGTTTCAATGGCTTCTGAGTTTGTGCCCTCAGCAGGCTGATTGATTTCATTGTTAGTCATTTTGACGTGTATAGTGTAAATATGCCTATTCAGGCTAGCCGACAGATCGACTACTGGCACCTACTACCGTAGTAAATCTATTACACGTCTTGACTACCCTCTCTTAGGCTAGCATTGTCTGTAGGTGGGACAACACCAGCCTAAGAAAGAGCAATCGCTCTTGTCTATTTCTCTTTCATCAGCTTCCCAGTAAATGGGTTTACCTTTTCACTTGGTTTTGTGGCAGCTTCGTTGATAAGCTCCTGGAACAGCCCCATAGCTATATAGGCACCATTGAGTACATTCATATGAGAGACCTCTGATGCCGATTTCATACCCTGCTTCAGCATATCCATCTTTATCTTGTCTGTGGCTTCTAGGATGAGTTTCAATACCGTTCCATCTATACCCTTGAGATCCTCTTTGATATCTGAGTTGTATGATGAGCAGATATTTCTAGCCGCATCCATTACCTCATTATAGAGCTGGGATTGGTTCGTCTGTTCCTTCTGCTGAAGCTGTAGGGATTGGACCTGTTTCTTCAGCGTTTCCAATTCCTGATGGAGCTCCTGATGGTCTTGCTGCTGATTGCATTGCTTGTTCTTCATTATTTGCTGTCGGAGAAGTTAAAGCGATATCCTTCTGTAGCTCCCTCATCTTTCTAGCGTTCTCTTCGTTGATCTCGTCCTTCTTGTTCATAGCATAATAGTCTCCACCTGTATCGTATCCGTATACCTTCTTCATCTCTGTAGCCATCTCTTGAGGAGGGAACACCTTAGCCATCTCTTCTGGACCATAGAACTGTGCTATCATGTTCATATTCTGCACCATCTCGTTAAATTTGTTCTTCTCAATGGCTTTGAGCGTCTTGTTCTGTGTGGCAGGGGTGATTACCTTTACAATAAGCTCTCCTGAGATAGATTTTGGCTTGAACTCATAGAATCCATATTTACCCATATCTTCCTCGAAGATAACCTTTGTCCCCTTTTTCTTGATCTTCACATCTTTGATACGGATAAGAGGATACTTATAGATATCCTTCACCTTATTACCGTCAGCGTCCACTGTTTCTATCTTCTTAGCCTCTACACTAGGAGCAAAGTCTGCGATGTTTCTTAAACACATAGTAAGAGCCTTGTCGATAGCTATAGCTCTCGTTTGATCGAATGATCTCTGTCTGATCTGTTTGTTTTCTTCGATAATCTCTGTTTGCCCGAGTGTCGTAGCAGGAGCTTCGAATGTAGCCCTGATGTCAAACCCACTATCTTGTCTCATTTCGTCAGAGATGACGTTGAGCATGTTTAGCGTGCTATTGATATCCACCTTTGTGTCGATATATCCTACATTCTCCAGACCTCCAGAGAACTCTGCCATGTTCATCTCTCCTGGAGCTACATACATTTCCCCGTCTGTTGGAGAGTTACCTCTTCCTAGAGTGATGAGCTTACTAGAGTTGAGTCTTGCTCCATCGAGAGAGTACTGCATCATATTGTTCTTATACCCCTTAGCTGATCTGATTCTCTTACAGATACCTTCACTGTACATATGTGCATTGTTCGGGTAGAACTGTGCAGTAGCGAATGGGAGTCTACCGTCTCTATAGATGTATTTACC
>Ga0209645_1000155_pt1 | contig 35411 bp, 22 predicted proteins | sample ETNvirenome_6_30_FD_184070 | JGI IMG/M metagenome (GOLD analysis project Ga0209645, IMG submission 184070) | Marine viral communities from the Pacific Ocean - ETNP_6_30 (SPAdes) (version 2) | ecosystem: Environmental > Aquatic > Marine > Oceanic | place: Pacific Ocean | collected 2013-06-19
CTCGCTATTCGTGGATATATTCTTTTATAAGCTTGAGACGATTTACCTATAAAACCGTCCTTCTTGATTTGGTTGTTTTCTTGGGAGTCTCCGACGAGAAGACAGCCCGCAGTATGTTCGTCAGTATTGCCACAGTGAATAAGTATATACTCAAAATTAGGAACATCAAGCACGTGGAGCATACCAATGTGTATGTCGTCAAAGCGTTTAGAATATTTTTGATGATATCCACCCTCCTTTCTAAGACCCAATTTATAAGTCCCGTCAGGTATTCTTGTCTCGCCAAATACTTTTTCATCTCGTTGTTCATCTTCTAATGTATATGCTAAAAATTTTCTTTGCTTCCAACATCCATCTATTTCATTTCCTTGTTCTATTGATTCAAGTAGTATACCGTTTGTACTATCAGTACCACTACTTATTCTAATTACTTCTAAATCCATTTATTTAATAATTACAGTTAGGTTTGGATTGCCAGATCCTGAGTCGTGTGCCATTCTTAAACTATACTGACTAGAATCAAAACTTAAATTATCATCTAAAACCAGTGCTGCTCCTGATGGTATTTTTACATCTCTAATAAAATAAAATATATTTCCACTTCCATCATCAATCATAGCACATACACCTGTAGCAGTGCTACTGTTGTTATTTGATATAAGTATTTTACTGATACGACCACTAACACCAGTATTTTTAGTTATTAATGTTGTAGTTGTTCCTGATGTTATATTTTTATATATTGCCATTATTACGTTGTTTTTGTTATACTTATAAATCCTCCAAATAACACGTCAACGGTATCACCGGGGTTCCACTCTATAACAACAGTTACAGCACCATTACCATCTACGTCATTAGCCCCAAAATCATGAGTAACAGATCCACTACTAAACGTATCAGCTGTAGCTAATGCAGTTGTTCCACCAGCTACAGTAGATCCTGAATAGCATCTTATAGTACTATCGTTATCGACGTCCGTACCGTACATGGTACACCCAGTTGCTGTATACCCATTAGGTATAATAACCTCAGCATAAGCGTTTATACTTGCGCTAGCCATTTTAATTCCACCAGCTAAAAGGTCATACTGTGGAGTATATCTATAGTTTGCTCCTAAAAATTGAGTAGGTGATATAGGTATTTTACCATCTTGAATAACACCTATATTACTACCCCTAAATACACCCGTTGTATTAATATAACTCGTTACTCCCCCAACCTCTAGTTCAACATCTCCAGCCGAATCTAAAGTTACTGTTGTTCCAGCTAATTCTATAGTTCCAGATCGTGATATTACACCGCCATCAATAGATGTGTCTTCCGCCTGTATAGCACTACCACCATTACCAGACAATATAGCGTTACTTGAAAATGTTGTAGCGCCAGTTCCTCCATTACTTACAGGTAGTGTTCCAGTAACTTCATCTGTTAAATCAACACCTCCAGATTTTATTGTAACAGCACCTGATGATACAGCAAAATTGTCAGATGAAAATGAAGCTACACCTTTATTTGATGTCGTAGCCTCTTCACCGGTTATAGTAATTGTAGAACCAGTGGCACTAGTATCTATACCCTCGCCACCTGACATTATTAAATCTAAATTACCAGCGGTATCGCTAGCGGTACCACTATCAGCTGCGACCGTTATACCAGTTACATCAGAGGCGGAAGAAGCTCCACCAATATCAGATAGTACATCTGCACCAGATCTATAGGCTATTTTACCGTCTGATTTAGCAACTAAGAACTTATCTGTATCTTCACCAGCGTCAGAGATATCTTCTAAATAAACGTCTGAACGAAACCTAGATATAAAACTCCATATATGCTGACCTATCCATTTCATTTTTTATATCTCAAACCCAAGATTTAAGATCATAAATCTAAACTTAGCACAATCTTTTTTGTCACAAACAGAACAAGGACAATACTTGATTTCAAATATAGTCCATGTACCTAATCTAAAATTTATTTCGTAAACTTCTTTTTTGTTTCCTGCTTTCCAGGAATTAATCCAATTTATCATATTTTTATTTTTTGTTTTTACTTTTTCTATATTTTTTCATTGCTTCTCTCTTGTTTTTACCTTTCTTCCAAGAACCGTGAGCAAATTTTTCTGCTTTCTTTTTATTCTTAAACTGATACATTTCCCCAGCTTCATAAGCTTGCTTAGGAGTTTGTTTTTTATATCCCTCCTTATCAGTTGTAATACTAGGCCAAACGTGATATATACCAGTTGGATTATCTTTAATATCGCTTACCATCAAATGGGTAGACACTGTATTAGGTTTTTCGCCTTCAACATGATGTGCATACTTTCGTATTGATCGAGCATGTTTTTTTCTCCGCTTTTTTACTACCCCATTTTTGTTAAACGGAGAAAAACCTCTCATTTTAAACGCCATAAGTGTATCATTTTAGTTAACATTTCCATCTACGTCTAGCAGCTCTACCTCTTTCACCGGTCCAACCCTTTGATCTAGCGCAGAATGATTTTCTTCTTTTAGCAGCTTTACTTCCTGGTTTTACTTTTCCAGTTACCGCTGTTTTTAATTTACTACCTGGGTTTTTTCTTTTATATGCTCTTACACCAGCTTCAGTCATACCAGCACCTTCTTCTACTGTTCTAAAGTTACGACCTTTACCTTTTGTAGTTTTTCTAGGTTCGTTACTATTTAAAGGAGAAGATTTCTTACAACTACCAGGCGCACAAGGTTTTGTACCAGGTACCCTACCGTAACCTTTCCAACAGTTACATTTCTTATTATAAGGACTATGATCATAACCCTTCTTTTCTAAAGCTAAATGCTCCTCATAGGTATTAGCTTTTTCTGTTTTATACATATTGTGAGGTTTAAACCCCTTCATTTTGAACGCCATAGTTATATTATTACATGTTTATTGATGAGCATAACATTTCTTATTTTTATTCTCAGTCTTGTTGTTACAACGTTTACCATTTGCCTTTATCGCTGTACATCTGTACTCCTTTAATCCATCGCCATCTCTATCCATTCCATCTTTAAATTCCATATGGTGCGGACATTTCCAGGTTTTAGCTTTAGTCTCCGTTGTTAATCCACATCTTTCACCATTTGATCTAATACCAGAGCATTGAACAGTTTTTATTCCCTCTCTCTTTTTTCTTTCTTCTTCAGCTTTCTTTTCTTCTGCTTTTCGTTTTTCTTTTTCTATTTTTCTATTTTTAGCTCTTTCTTCTTTCGCTTCTGCTTTCGCCCGTTCTAGTTCTTCATCTCTAACGCCAACACTCCACATGCTCCAACCCGTTGACAAAGCAACACGTTTCCATAAATCATGGTTACCCGTTATTGCTTCTTCTAAGTTATTCATTTTATGTTGTATTCTAGCCATAGGGAAATTAGTTAAACCCTCTACTAAACCGCTTGCTATAGATAAATTAGGGTTCTCTATTCTAAATCCTATTTTTTCTCCAACACCTTTATTATATTTTTCTGTTTTTATAGCTTGATTCAACTTCCTGAGCTTACTACCCATAGGTGGAGATAAACTAATAGCTTGAAGAGCTATTCTCATATCATCTCTTTTAGCCCATGGTTGCTCTGTTTCATACTTCCATTGTTTTAATGTATTTTTTAATGCCGCTACAGCTGCCCCATAAACACCAGTTCCTCTTAATAGTGTATCTATTGCTCCATCTAAAACTCTTATACCTTGTGTTCTTTTTCTTTTATCGTCTTCTTCGTCACCTCCTCCAAATAAAGCAAACGCTAATCCAGATTGTAAGGCACCGAATATTAAGTTTTGAACAGCACCGTAGTATATTATTTTAGATATATTACTTCTTACATCACCTCTACCATTCTTAAGATCTAATACAGCTTTTTTCATTAACCTTGTCATCTGCATTGGTGTATTTTGAAAGGGTAATATTATTCTACCTAATACACCAGCTTGTTGTCCTGATATTAAATCTGGTCTAGAAGACTGTTGCGTTTCTTCTGCTACCTCTTGGAAATCTAAAAATGCTTGTGATTCAGCCTGTTTTTGTGACATTCCATTTTTAATGTATGTATTTATTCTGTTTCTATAGAAACTAGCACCACCAAAAGATATAGCGAAACTATCTGCTATTCTTGTTGGCTCAAATCCCTTCTCTAACATCCACCTAATTACTGACTCTACTTTACCTCTACTCTGAGAAAACGCGTCAGCAAGTTCACTATGTGATATATCTATTTGCGAACCACCTCTACGCTGTTTCAACATGTCAGAGTTAAATATTGTAACAAAATCTCTAGAGAATTGAGGTAGATTAGCAAAAGCTTTAGAAGCTTTAAATATATTATTATCTCCCCAATTAATAAAGTTAACAGTAGATATTGTTTGTAACGCTGCAGATCTTACGTTTAAGAACATGATCGCTCCAACAGAACCATTAATCCAGTTAACAAATTTGTTAACCGTCTTATCTTTACCAATAACTCTATTAGTACCGTTTTCCATTCTGTACAATATATTTTCTAAAGCCTCTCTATATCCAGAACCATGTATAGCTTCTATTTTGTTTAAATTTTCTTTTGAAAATATTGTATTTTTATTTTCAATCCAATCGTTTAAAAACCTTTTCCTACCATCTTTTACAGTACCAAATAAATCACTTGCTATACTTTGAACCATCCAGTTTTCAGTTGGCTGTATATAACCATTTGGATCACGAGATATAACACTTAATGTTTCAGCAAAGTTAACTAAATCATTATTGTTAGTTACGTGGTTTAATAATTTCTTTTTTGTCACCTCAGCCATTCCAGGTATATCCATGCCATTCTTGTGCCACAAGTAGGTTCTTACAGCTGTATCAACAGTATAGTTTGTTCCTGGTACTTTTTTGTTTAAACTGTTTACTATTTTAGGATTTTTCTTTTTTAAAGAAGCATATTCATTAGACATGTTCTGCTTGTAAGTATTCCACATTCTAATACCTTTTGCAAATGGATCAAATAGGTTTTCTTTAAACCATTTCATATCCGCGTCACCCTGCTTCCCTTTTCCTAAAAACTTATACATTAAACCTTTAAAATCCTCAGCTGATGGTGGAACAAACAAATCCCATCTACCTTTACCAGCACCTCTTACTACAGCTTCACCTTTTGAAAACACTTTTTTAGCTTCAACACCAGATGTTCTTTCTATCATGTCGTTAAACTCAGTGCTAGCTGTTTTACTAAATTTAATTCTAGCTTGAACAGAACTTCCTTTTATATCCAACTGCTCCATAACGTCTTTCACTGCTTGAACGTTAGGTAGTGCGTCATCTACGAAATACATGTCATTATAACCTTCAGCAAACTTCTCTAACATCCATTCAGCTTTTGCCGCTCCAGTACTGTTTCCTAATCCAGTTATGTTTTTTAATGGTATATCCACTCCTTTTGATTTCAACCAACCATGAATAGCTATGGCAGCTGCTTGTGGTCTTGCTGTTAATACAAAGTTGTTTTCTGTTCCATACTTTTGAATTCTATTTAACAGCTTTTGAAACAAAGGTCCTTTAACACCACCTCTTACATTAACAAAATCATCAAAATTAAAATCCCAACCTTCGTTCATTAATTCTGTACCTCTTGTTGGCCAGTCTTCAGAACTTATTTTTTCAGTTTGTTTTGTTTTTGGATTAGTGGCTATAACGAAATTTTTACCTTTTATAATTAGTGTTTCATCAAAGTCAAATGTAGACATACCTACATTTTCATCAATATTACTAGCAGCTTTACTGTGCATTATTGTTTGATTAATTTTCTTTCTACCTTCTAATCTATCTCTACCCTCTTTACTAATTATACTATTTATATCAGTATCACTTATTATATCTATAGAGTTTTCACTGGTAACTTCTTTTGCTACAGGTATAAACCGCATACTCATAGTTACCAAATCATATTCTCTACCTCTTTTTGACTTAACAGAGTTCTTGCCGTGTCTCCATCTTCCGGTAAATGTTCCCTCTAATTTATTTGTATTTAATCCTAATGGGTTATTACCTAAATGAAACAAACCTCTTCCCAACCAATACATATATAGAGAAGGATACTTCTTGTTAGCATACATATCTTCTATTAGAGTTTCAGAAAAATCACTAGATGTTGACATTTCATTTAACAATCCTTCTTGTTGGATTATTTCAAAAGCCCAATTAGGAATATGATTCTTATTATTCTTAAAGTTTTCTAATAATTCTTTGTGTGTATCTATTATACCTTCAGTTTCTGATAACTCATTTAGTCTTCTCTTGATCTTTACCCAACCTTTTGTTGCTCCTTTTAATAAATCTAATATCTTATCCTTATCTCTAAAGTTGTCAAAGTTATCTGTAGTAATATTTATATTACCTGTATCAATATTAACACTACCAGTTATACTACCTAGTTGAGCTTTGAACATTTTAACTTCAACATTAAACATTTCGTTATAAAGCTTAGCATACACATCTGGTAATCCACCTTCTTCCGTTTGAAATTCCGATAACAGCTCAACTCCAGGTATTTTATCAAATCTATTTATAACCCATTGCTCAAAACCACCGCTACGCTCGTATCCAGCTTTAATTATATCTTTACCCGACTTGTCTTTGGCTTTTAATATTTTATCCAATATCAACCCCTCGTTTTGGAATATCTTATCTTTTACTACTAATTCATTAAATATCCAATCAGCTTCACTTTGAGTAACTCTCCCCTTGTACTTGCCTTTTAATTTAGGAATACCATCTTTAGTATTTAAGTTAAACACGTTCTGTATTCCAACGTTCCCTATTTCAACAGCTAATTTATACATTCTATCTAACTTAATAGAACCCTCTTCCGCCTTAGAAAACATTAATCCAGAACTTCTATCTATTTTATCTACAAGTTGTTCTATTAGTATCTTGGATTCAAATTGATTTTTTATATCCTTTATCGTGGCATATTTGTTTATAAATTCAGGAGTTAATATTTGAGGTGTAGCATCCTTTCCAATAGCCTTAGCAGCTTCAGATATTAATTTAATCCTATTATTACCTTTCGTTCCAGATCGCTTACCAGTTTTAGGATTTATAGCTGGTGGATTAATATAGTTTTCGAAATCCCTAGGATTAACATCTAATCTTTCATAAACAGTAACACCTTCTTTTCTTTTCTTTTTACTTATAGGGTTATCTTTATCTAATATTTCTTTTGGTAATAGTTTTTTTCTACCAGGATTTTTACCTGACTTATTCTCACCATAAACAAAATCATTTAATTGCTTAAGGTTTGTCATTCTACCGTGATTTTTAATAAATATATTTTCTGGTAAAAATTTCTGCATTTGAATTAATGTTTTTATCGGTATAGATTTTAGTATGACTTTTCTATACTTAAACATATTTATGGGATCAAGTATTTCTTCTAATTTATTATATAAGGCGTCTGATAAATTTTGTTCATATGAACTTAAAAAAGTTTCTGAACTAACTACATCTGCTGTAGTTAATGCGGTTTCAACCTTATTAAATATATCACTCTTTTCAATATCTTCAATTCCTATTTCTTTTCTAAATTCAGATTCCTCAACAACATCTTCAACAGAAACACTCTCAGTTTGTTGACTGTCACCTATTTTTATTTTATCAGTAATTTTTTCTAAACTGTAATCAACATCTTGTACTTGAACTTTTTGAAGTCCCTCATCCGTGTACTCATCTAAACTTTTGTCTTTTCTAGATTTGTATATTTGATTATAAACATTTCCTGCTTTTTTACTTAGAAAAGAATTTATCCACCCAAATAAACCGCTTTCATTTCTTCTTTCGGGTTTATAGTTACGAACATGTGACAAAAGCTCTCCATAAACTGTTTCAACAAAGTCTGGTGGAACTTTGTCAGCTTTGTATTGACTATATATTAATGCGTCTAAAAGTCCCTCAGATTGAATCTTTTCAAGTATAGAATCAGCGTCAGCTTGCCACATTATATTACCGCCTTCTCCTTCGTAGTTTTGATCCTCTAGTAAACCTGATTTACCTAATTGATTTATTCTGGGTCCGTGATCTTTAGAGAATAAAAACCCACTTTCCTCAAGAGCTTCTATAGCAGTATCAGAAAGCCCTTCTTCTTTAAGTTTTGTTTTTACTTTATCCATCTCAGCTTTAATCTGCTGTGATCTAGCTTGCATTTCATCACCTATTTTAAACTTCTTCTCAAAAGCGTTTAGTAGTGATTTAGACAAATCTCCTCTTTGTATATTAGAATTAAAATCTTTTAGGAAATTATAAACGTCTCTACCGTCATTTAATTCTATATTAGCTCCAAATCTCTGACCAATATGTCTAACCACATCACCTATCTTTGTCATCACAGATTCATTGTAGTTCATAGAACCACTAGCTAAACCATCTAAGAATATAGTCATTGCTTCCTCGCTTTGTTCAGCTAAAGGTTTCTTTCTATAATTGTTAAGTCTATTTCTAAACTCTCCATCTTTAATCATTCTAGGATCTAGATTAGCTAAATGGTTTTGAAAAGAACTTGATAATGCTATTTTCAACTCCGGATTATTTCCAAGAGCTTCATTTAAGTAATGATGTAAAAATTCATGTCCAGCTACGTTACCTCCCTTTTTAGTTATAGCCATGTCTTCGGTGACTATTATTTTACTTTTATTGTTTATAGATAAATTAGCTGGTATAATAAATCCATGTGAAGTTTGTATTTCACCTAGTATACTCTCTATAGTATTTCCACCTATTTGCTCAACTTTGTTTCCTTTTATATCTACAAAACCATCTTTTACTCTAGTTATACCTAACTCTCTTAGAGCCCACTTTTCAGCTCTTGTGGTATTTTTAACAGCCTTTAAAGATACTTTCTTTTTTATTTTTTTATTTTTCTCTATAATATTTTTAACACCCTTAACAGTATCTTTAAATTGTTTTGATGTTTTCTTTTTTATTATAGCGTCTTTTATTGGGTTTATTATACTATTCTTTTCTGCAGTAAGTTGGTTAATCTTATTTTGTATATTAGATATATTTTTTGCTTTTTGTTTTTTACTTTCGTTTCCAGATTTGCTTTTATTTTTCTCATTTTCAAGATGAGTTAGTTCGTTTCCAATTTGACCTAATCTATCTCTAGTGTCTTGGTTTTCAATAGAATTTAATATCTCTACTTCTGTAGCTGTTATCTCCCCTTTGGATATAGCGCCACCTTTTATTTGATCAGCCTTTAAGCCATTTTTCTCTAAATAAGCTGAAGCTTCATCATATGCTGCGAAATCATTTCTTATTTCAATATCAAGATCTTTATTTAAAAGACCTTTCCGTTTCATTGTTCTTAAATACTTATCAGCCTCTTTCCACGTTGAAAATCTGTGGTCATTTATATAATAAGTTGAGGTTAAATCTCCCTGAACTTTACTTATACCAGTTCCTGTAATAGAAAAAGCTCCATTCATAACGGCGACAGAATGTAGCATTGTTTTTAATCCACGGGTATCTAAACCTAAGTTTTTTCCATCTTCGTCATACCTAAAAATACCTTCTAAGACATTATCATTACCATCAGCAAGGTTACTTAGAGGATAGTTTATTAACTCTTCCCCAACCTCTCCTATTATCCCATGCCAACCAGCATTCTTTTTAGCCCAATCCAAAACTTCTTGGGATGTTCTAAAACCCATCTTCCTCATAAATCTACCAAGTGCTATACGTTGTAGCATGTCACTATTTACAATATTATCTAGAGGTGTTTTGCTAAGACCTTTCACTCCTAGTCTTCCTATACCAGGAAATAAAGCTCCTAATCTTTCCGTTAAAAGTTCTACACCATTAACACCAAAAGATCTACGAAGAGCTTGATCGAAAGACATGTCTGATTGTTTTAATCCCAGCTCCTTACCCGCTTCATCACTAGCTGAAATACCTTCTATTCCAGTAATCAAACCATCACCATCTGTTGAAAAGGCGTGGACGTATTCATCTGTTAATCTTTCAGCTGCTCCTCCTGTAATTCTCCATGGAGTCATAGATGTTTGAGCAATTAATCCATTGAGCGTAGCCAATGCATCAACACCTTTTTCACTAACAGTTAGTTTTGCACCTGATTTAGCGAATAAAAGTTTACTACCATCTTTAGACACTCTAGCTCCATCGAACAATCTTTTAGTTAAATTTTTTCTAAAAGCTAATTTTGTAGCCGTACTAGCAGCTTTAAATCCTCCCCCGGTTAAAGCAAACTCAGATATAAATACAAAAGATTGAGCAGCCCCAATTCCAGCATTATACTTAGTTGATAGTTTACTTTTCAAACTATCTGATTGATCTTTTAAACTAGCAATCGCTAAAAACTGTTTTTCTAAAGCTGTTTTATTTTCTTTGTTTGCTATTTCTCTTAATCTTTCCTTATCATTAGCGTCTATCATACCACCAAAAACTGGCATGTATTGATGACCTTGAAGATCGAGAAATCCGCTGACAAAATGTGAAGTACCTAAATCTCTAATTGTTTCTGGATTCTCAGCTAATTGGTTAGCGTATCTTAACGCTTGATCTCTCATTGGTCTAATTTCCTCAAAGTATTTCCTAGCGACATATTGCTCTAATTGAAAATCTTTCAAACCCATTTTTTCACCCTCCTCTCTTATCTTTTCTAATTCAGGCGTATATTTGTTTATAGTATAAGTTGGAGTATCATACTTTGTTTGTCCAGCTACAACTGATATATCAGGTTTTGGTAAAGAATTTATTTGTTCAACAACCTCTTCACCCATTGTTTTTAAATAAAATTGAGTCGATTCATCGTCTTCAGTTCCTTTTATACCATCTTTTCCTGCTGTTTTATTTAATTTCTCGTAAAAATAAGAGTAGTATTCGTTAATATACTCTTGTCTATCTTCCGTGCTAGTAAAAACACCCTCCTTTGCTCTCAACTGTCTCTGCAGTTCCATCTCTAGTATTTTAACTTTATCATGAGCGTTGGCGTTAGCAAAACCTTTAGAATCTAAATTATTTCCAATAGTATTTAACTCCCCCTCTTCCCATTTATCATAAGTCGGTTTAAACTCACTTATATAATCATTTACTTTTTTATCATAAGACGACTCCCATTCTTTAAGTTTTTCATCAGTAAATTTCAAATACTCTTCATCTTCGTATATCAACTCGTTTAATCTATCGTTATATCTATTATTTATATTTGAGAAATATTTTTTCTCTAATTCTTTAGCTTCTTTTGAAAAAGCTTCCTCTATTAGTTCAATTTTTCTTTTATTTCTTTCTTCATCTCCTACACCAAGTGTTGGCATTCTTTTTTGATAGTATTGTGTTATTGCATTTAACTCTTCTTCAAATGCGGCTTGAGCCTCAGTCATTTCCTCCTCAAACTCTTTGTCAAGTTCTGGTATAACTCTATTTACAGCTTCCTGTATAATAGGTTTACGCTCTTCATCCATATTTGTTTCAAAGATAGAATACTCCTCAGCCATACTTCTAGTTAAAGAGGTAGTTAACTCTTGTCCTTTGTAGTTTTCAAAATCAGTTTGAGTAAATTTTAATTCAGAATCAGGTTCATATAGTGTTAGCTCTTGAGTTATATCATTAACGTTTTGATTCTGTTGAACTATCTGAGCGTCAGACATGTCTTCTTTACCACCTATGGATCTAGATTTTATTTTATTTGCTTTTTGATGATTCTTATATAAAAAATCTAATTCATACCAAAGTGTTGAATTTTCACTTTTGGTAAATCCAGCATATGTTTTAAGTTGTTTATCTACTTTGCCAGTTCCAGTTTTACTATATGGATCTGGTATTGAAATAGTTTTAGAACCTGGCTTTAAATTTTTCAAAAATTCATCAGTAGATTGATCTTTTGGTTTATGTTTTTTTAATATGTTATCATAGTTATCTAAACTAATTTCACTATCGTTTATATCAATAGTATTATTATTAGAATAATTATCTTCTAATGTATAAGTTGTGTTTTTTCGTTCTATTTTGCTTGTAAACTCAGATTGATCCACCTTCGCTTTATCAACTGTAGAATTTTGTTGATCTATTGAATTGTCTATTACTTCGACTTTATTGTCTTTAGCCTCTTGTCTAGCTTGTTTTTCATGTTCCTCACTAGTAACCATGAATGTATCACCATTTACGGTTATCTTTTTTGGATATTCGTTTTCTGCCATTACTGTATCGTTAGTTACCCGTTATTAATATTTTAAACTTTTCTTCCAAGTGAAGCTGCTATAGCTCCTGGTGTATATGGTTTTGGCTTTTTACTAGCTTGTGTCGATGCTATTTCAGTTTGTTTAACTGGACTTGGTCTACTACCTCTACCAGTATTCCATTGGTTTTTTAAGAAATTAACAAAATAATTAGTTAACTCTTCTTTTAATAACTCATCGTGATCTGGATTTTCTATAACGTCTCTAGCTATAATATCAGCTTCTTCATCATTAATTCCATCTTTAGCGTTCACTCCATCTAAGTTAATACCTAAATCTCCATAAGTGTTTCTTTTTATCATTTCTTTAAAATCTTCAAAGAAAATTCTACCTGTTATCATTTCGTCGTAACAAAGTGATTTTATGTTATTTGTTTTACCAACAACACTAGCTTTAACCTGTCTTCTAGCAGCGTTTTCATTAAATGGTATATTGTCAGCTGGATTAGTTTGAGTAGATTGCGTTAGGTAGTTATTACCCATAGCTATTATGGTATCTTTAGTTCCTTGATCTTTAGATAAAATACCATTTTTAAGATTGTTTATAGAACTCCATTTGTAAGCGCCAAACTGAATAGTTTTATTCAATTTATCTCTTTCTTCTAAATAAGGTTTAGCATAAGCCATTTGTATCTCTGAATTTGCAGAACCATACTCCTTATCAAGATCTTTTAAAACTTGGTCAGCACTATCCATTGTTTCGAAATCAGGCATCATAATACCTAGTTCATTTTTATTACTACAATGAGCGTCTCCAGGTTCACATATTTTCTCTACCAACCTCTGGTCATTTCTTAATAAATTCATTGTAGCTTGACCTTCTCTAGTTTCACTCCAACCGTTCATTAAAGCTCCAGTATTGTAAGCTGCGGCTAAATCTTGTCTAAAGTTTTTATACTGCTTAAGAGATTGAGATGCCATATTTGTCCAAGCCATTATTTCACCTTTCCTTTTATTATCACCATCCATCGCTGCTTTGACATACTCATGCTTTTTATTCATAAGTACATCAGATAACATGTTGAATTCTGCAACAGGTAATTCGCCGTCAATATCTATTACAGCTTGAACTAATTCTTGGTGTTCTGCGTTTATATCCTTTTCCATTATATTAAAAAAATTATTATTAAACAAGACCAGGGCATGGTGCTGGGTTATCTAAGTAACTTGGTCCCGACTGATCAAAAACCTCAGAATCTGGTTCTGGTGGTTCTTCCTCACCAAACTCTGGTTGACATGTCACACATGGTTGTGCGGGAGGAGTTGAGAACATATCACCAAGAGATTGTAAACCTCCAGATATAGCGTCCCACTTAGCTTGTTCTGCAGCGAAAGCTTGTTCTCTATATGCAGCAGTTTCAGCAGCTGACATACCTAGTAGTGTTGCTGTCTTATCTCTCTCTGCATTTCTTGACCACACCTCACCTTCACGTTCTTTATATTGTATATTAGAAGCCATTTGTCTCTCTTTCATCTGATTCTCTCTTTCTTGGGAACCTATTTTAGAAGCAGACTGTTGAGCGGCTAATTGTCCTTGATTTGCTAGTGATTGAGCCACTGCAGCTATTCCTGATCCGCCTGCGGCTTCCCGTAAATCACCTAATATATTTCCTTGACTTTGTTGGAATTGTTGTTTTTCTAACTCAAATTGTCTCTGATTGATGGTTAAATCTTCCATCGTATTTTCTAAATCAGTATACGGGTTGCTAGTGTCTAAAGAAGAATAAGCCTCCTTTAAACGACCTAACTCTTGTGCCGCTATAGCTTCTTTACGCTCAGCTTCCCTTTTCATCTTATCAGCACTTTTTACACCAATAGCAGTTCCACCGATTGTAGCCATCATACCGAATATCATTGACATATCTAAATACTTTTATTTTTTAGTAGATCCTCTTTTACTTTTCTTAGCAAATATTTCACCAAGACTAGCACCGATTTCTGTTATAGATTTAGTTTTACCTTTTATAGTTTTTACGATTTGACCATGACCTCTCATAGCGTCGGAATACGCTTTTATTAATGTAGCGTCAGCAGCTTTCATTGGACTTCTTCTTGCACATGCAATTCTTTTATATGGAGCTTCTTTTTTAGCCATTGGTCCACCACCCATTCCCATCATACCTCCACCACCAAATTTGTGTTGTAAGTTTTGAGCTAGCATACCAGGACCCATTTGTCCACCCATTTGACCACCACTCATTGGGCCACCACCTCTTAATTGTGGTTGCGCACCACCACCTCTACCACCGAGCATATTAGCAGCCATTGTTCCTACGTTTCTTAGAAATCCAAATTTATGTGGAGAGGGACGGTTACCTGATCTCATTTGAAATGCACTAACACCTCTACTTTTCTTTGTTCTTGCCATATCGTTTAATTTTTCTTATTATATAGTTACATTTTTTGCTCATTATTTACTACTTTCCGATATATCACATGTAGCCGCAAATAGTTCAGCAGGTTTTCTAGAATTGTTTTCAAACTTAAAATCTCCATAATAACCAATTATAGAAGCTTCATTAACATTTCTATCCTTACTAAAGAATAAAAAATCACCAATTGCTGGTGGATTTGTATTAGCACCTATTTCACATGTTAGCGTTATTGTTTCATTGGCCGCTTGATACAGGTTTGGTGCATTACCAAGCGCACCTGTTGTAAATGAAAAGTCTTCAGTGAAAACACCATCACCATTAATATCATTAAAAGTTATAGTTTGTAAAGTACCGATTTCAGTTATTTGATCACCTGGATTATCAGTGTAAAATTCGTCAACCTGATTACTAGCATCTATATAATAAATAGTATCACCTGCTTGAAGTGAGTTATTTAAGGGAGCTAATAATGTTAATTGTATTTCTGGCATGATTATTTATTTTAATTATGATAGTGTTTTTATACTGTCAACATTTAAAGTTACGGTAACATCTTTCTTGCCCCATTTTAACACCTTAACTGTATACTTTAATGTTAACGTGTCATTAGCTGACGATGTAGTACTTATAGCTGTAGATACATTGTTTATAAGCAATTGAGTTCCTCCATTACCAACTATACCGTTATCTGGATCATCTTTCCACACAGTGTTTGACCAATCTGATTCTTGACCTGTTAACGTAGAAAACTTTGGATCACCATATGTTCCCCCTGCTCCATCAGGTCCAGATCTAGCACTAAATTCTTGAGAAGCAGACTTAAATACATGTACCACGTCTAGTTTCTTAAAGACTGTATTAGATGTTATAGACTCAGATCTTTTGTTATATACTCCAGTGTAAGATGTTGTTATTGGATTTGATGAATTAAATGTCACGTAGGATCCATCTCCATTACTGTCTACAGTTACTGTACTCCATGAGCTAGTTTCTGTTTTCAATGTTAATCTTGGATTTACAACTTGAGTAAGTACTTTACCATACCAACCAGCCCATTGACCCTCTAGCGTATCCCAAGATGTGTTTTTTATAAATGAAACATGAGCGTCACTAGATAATAAATTTATACTATATCTAGTTTCACTGGAAACTTTGTCGAAAGTTTGATAAAAGGTGTAAAATCCAGAGCTTGGGATTGTTTGACTAATTATTGTTATGGTAGTACCATCACCTAGCGTAGCTGTTGAATTAGCATTGGTGGTTGATAATATAGAGTCTTCTGTGCTATTTACTATATTTAAAGCTGTGTCTTTATAGTCTGTATACTTAATTACAGCTAATTTAAACGTGGAATCTGGAACTCCTCTAACCACTATTTTTCTAGATTGTTTACTACTAGTTAATATCTCCCTACCAAACGATACACCATATATACCTGTTGTTCTAGTTATTATATCTTTAGTATCATTTGTTATTTTATAATTTAAAGCCTTACTTCTAGGAACATCTTCTTTGGATAAGTATATTAAATCATAAAGACAAGATGTTGTGTTTCCGCTTGAGTCTTTTTCTACACTAACTAGTCTAGTTCTTATATTACTTTTATTACCGAATGATCTATTTATATTAGTTGGCTCTAATCCCGGATTGTTTCTAAAATGTTTATCACTAGCTGCTGTCACTTTCATGGTTCCAATTTTTCTACCACTTCTAAGTTTCATTCTACCAGATAAATTAAATACAGATCTTTCATTATCTAATCCAATATTTTCTGTAAATAAAGACACCTTAGTGTTACCAATACCAAGCACTTCTACAATATTACCGTTTTTTAAAGTTTTTGTTGCCATTTATTTATTTTTAATCTTCCGTTAAATCAGCACTAAAATTACCACATTCTGAATCATCGTTTAATATAGCTGAACCATTTATTTTTATACGTATATTTTTAGGGTGAAATACATCAATCCATATATTATTTGTTGAATCATACGTGTTTATAAGTTCACCTATTGGATAGTAAGCTCCAAAATTTCTTAAACCAACAATAACTGTATTTCCTTCAAAGTCAGATGGACAATAGTAATCAGGCATATTACCAAGAACTAATTTATCTTCAGAACTTCCTGTTATATTATTACTTAATAATGTAGAGTCGTTTGTGTTATCCACAGTTACAGTTTCAGCCCAATCATAACCTAATTGATCGTATGGGAAGTTATTAATTTGTCCTGCTTGAGCTTGTTGTTCGGTTATATTACTAGCACTATCTATTAACCATATACCATTCCAGACACCTAAATTACCACCTTGAGAATCCTCATCGTTACTTATTCCATTAAGATTTATAGCACTTAATGCTTCATATTTCCACAATTCTTTATATTGATTACATAAATTCCAAGCACTTGAAAAACCCTCTGGGTACTCTAATTGAACTTTAGCATTCTTATAAACAGTAAAAGCGTATCCGGACGCAGTATCTAGTTCTGGTGTAATTAAAAGACCATCGCCACTGACATTATTTTGATTTTGAGTTTCAGTTACAAAATCATTATTTAAATTATAGTTGTATTCATTTCCAAATGTACGACCAAAATCAATAAGATTACTCCAATTATAATTTGAGTTATTATATGCTATAGTTTCATTTGGTACATGGCTATTCATGGCTGGATAGGTAGCCGCAATATTTAATAAATCTAAATCCTCAGGATCGCAAAATCCATTGTCACCGTTGTTAAATACTCGCAGAGGATCTATTGATAACATGTGTCTAGATAGTGAATATCCTTGATTTGGTGTTATATGAAACCAATTAGCCAACGCACTAAATGACGCTATAGAATCACCCATGTTACCACTTGATGGACCTAATACCGCTCCATTATAGTTATTCCAAGTTGCTCTAATTTTAGCTATATTCGGAGTCATACTAGTATTTAAAACTTCAAGAGTCCAATATGGAGCAGCATAATTTTGTAGTGCGAGCGGTAAAATAGCATCAACACTACAGTTTGAATCATCACTTAATTCACATATTATGTCAAAATAATTATTATTCGCTGGTAGTGTTATTTCTAAAGCGTCCCCATCTATATCTAATTTTATTATAGTGTCAATATTTGGTACGTAGTAATTTGGATCTATAAAAGCTAATACAACAACTTCATTTCCAACATAATTTTCTGTTACACCATTATTATCTTGCTGTTGTCCACCTGCATTATTATTAAGAGATGGATTCCAATTATACATTAAAACCCTAGTTACTTCTGTTGGTAATGAAATTGCAGCAGTACTACCATCAGCAGAGGCTGCACCACTAGTCCACTCATACATTTCTATTATAGGTCCATTCCAACCTGGATATGGCATACCTTGAATAATAGAAGAATAGTTTTGACCACCTACCAACCCCGCAGCACCTATAGTAAAATTACTAACCCCAACTACGTGTGTACCTGGGTTTCCAGGTCTAAGAATCATTCTTATAGGAACTTGAGCATTGTCAACGCTACCGTCCCCAGAAGCATCTCCTGGTAAGGCTATATCCTGGTTTGTCCATAGATTGTTTGCTATAGAGCTTGGTTGTGCCCCAACCGGATCGTTAACTACTACGTAATATGGCATAATTATTTATATTTTATATTTAAATTATTCTGTTGCTGGATATCCAGGTAATCCTCCAAATGGTTGATCACTAGTATCATCTTCTAGAGATATTTGAACTGTTGTTGTTGGATCTCCAACTATCGCTACATTTGATAAACCTTGAACACTAAATTCATTTAGATCATTATTTGTTATATCTCCTCTTTCTCCACCACCAATCTTATTAAACCATTTCCCTTCCTTTTTTATAAACTCAAGAACATCACCTTTTAGCGATTGATCAGTTGTTATATTACTCACCCACCATCCGTCTTTAGCACTTAAGTTGTGGAACTGTCCATCTGATAACTGACCTAATGAAGTACCATCTGGAGCATAAGCTTGTTCTTGAGAAAATTGTAATACTCTACTTTGAGATCCTTCATAATCAATAGAATTGAATGATTTTATTGAACTAGGTAAATCATTAAATAGTATATTTATAGAAGACGATGTGAAATATGGATCTGCATTAGAACCATCGCCAGTCAGTATAAAACTAGTTGGTGAATAGAATATATTTCTATTTATTATTTCGTCATCTTGATTCTTTATATCAACATAATGTTCCCAAAGTGTAAATGATTCTTGATTTTCCACAACACCATCAGGAATTGTTGGTTTTGTTTGTTTTCCAGTTATATACTTTCCTCCAACAGTCAATCCTGATTGTGGAATAAACGACTTAAAACTAACCCAACCTTTAGAAGCTTCATTAAATGATACCGTTTTATCATCTTCCCTCATCTCTGGTAAATAATTTAATGTTAAATTATATTCTCCATTAACACCATCAAAACTACCTACCAAGTTATAAGTTTTTCTTAAGTTCTCTCTAAACCATGTTTTCATTCCAACATTAGATATTGGAGTTATTCCATTACCTGATAATCTTAATACCGCACCTCTTTGCATATCTGTGAAGTATAATCTAAATTGATCCCAAGCTAATGATTCAGGATTATTAGATATTCCATAATCTCCAGCAAATGGAACTGCTGTACCTAAAACTCTATTAGAAGCTAATAACTGTGGATTACCATCAGCATTATATAAGGCATCTCTATTAGTTGTAACTTGTAATACTTTATCTTCTGTTAATACAACTACATTTGTATCTCTAGTTTTTAAAGCTTGAATAGAACCATAAGATGGATTTAGATCTTTAGTTATTTTTTCTGCTTGATTAAATTCATTTAGATTGTTAACTCCAGATGTTGAATTGTATATACCGGAGTATATCATTCCGCTACCTTTCTGTTCCTCTCCGTAACCTAAGAATGTAGTTGATACTTTTACACCATTATCTATTGTTGGTGCATTGAAATCATCTCTTATTCTATCTGATTCTATACCATTACCCCAAGAGTAGCAATTGAACCAACTTAAATTTACTGGCCATTTCCAAACATCAACATCGATAATAAAAAACGCTGTATTTTCTGTTAGTGTTAATCCCGCTGCGCTATATACTGCATCTAGTGGTGGTAATATATTACCCACGTTAACATTGCTACTATTATCGACTTTTAAAAATCTAACTTCAGAAATATTATCTAGTGGACTATTAAGACCATCGTCAGTTACATAATCTGCTTGAGCAGCGGCTGTACCAGGAATTAGAGGTCCAAAAAAACCAACTTTATAATCATTACCTTCTGTGTCAATAGGTTTAGCTCTACCAACAACTTTAGCCATAGTTTGAGTCCCATCTTTATGTTCAAAAACAAAGAATGGTTGAGATGCTGTTGGAATATTTAAATTAGTAGATCCTCCAGGACCTGCTCCAGCTGTTGGAATACTAGGATCATCTACAAAATATGGTTGAAATATATTAGTGTAATTAATATTAGAATTATACTCTATTCCAACAACAACTTGATTTGAATATGGAGCTGATTGTGTTTGATGTATATGTCCTATATAAAATACTCTATGATTAAACCCTGAAGCCCAATTAACATCTGCTCCAGGATTACCATTAGCGTCAGGAGTTTTTAATGTAACTTTAGAATGATATGGAGCAAAATCAGGAGCATTAGTATCATCTAATCTCATTGGTATAGCATTTGAAGCTTCATACCATAAATCTAATCCAACATCTTCTTTTGGTTCTGTTTCAAATGTTGCTGCGTTAGATGTGTTTGCGTCTGCATTCATTGAAGCTGTACTAATAAACTTTTGAATACCTAACGCCTCTCTACCGTCGTGGCAAACCATACCTCTTGGATCCCATTCTGAAGGATTAACACCTTGATCACCTGGATCAGCACCAGAGGTTGTTAACTCACCCGTTTCCTCATCATATCTTCTAAATTCAAATCTAAATCCTGATCTTTGACATAGACCGTCTCCATCCCCAGTAGTCATTCCAGCGTACCAACCTTCACATTCACTACAATCAAATGGAGTTACAGGATCTTTTATTATTGAACCACCAATTGTTATCGCTGATAATCCTGAGGTTAAAAGATCTGCAAGTGATGGTCCTGAACCTCCTTGTATAGACAATAAAGTACTATCTCCATTCGCATCAACGCCATTTATATTAACACCATCATAATAAGAGAATGTGCTGTTTGCTGCAACAGGCTGATTACTATCATCTTGAACTTGATCCCATAATCCATCATTATCCCCACTAGCAACAAAATCATTATTTTTACTATAATTTCTAGCATAACGATTTCCATCAAAACCCACATAATCAACAGTACCAACAACTTGATACATGTATTCGTTTGGATCGCCTACAAATTTAAATTTGCTACCAGGTGTGGAAAAGTGGTTAAGGAACTCTAATGTTGATCCAGTGGTAAATCCTCCCCAACCATATTTATCTGCAAAAGTAGAAACAAACATTCTACCAAACTCTCCACCGCTTGTTTCAGAAAAGGTAGCACCGAACTGATAACCTTGATCTAAACCGGTTGGTTTGTAATAAAACTCTGATACCGTGTTTGCACCATTATCGTCGGTGTTTGCAGAGAAACTTTGATTAGAATCTTGAGGTTGAGACGCGCCATGAATCTGTGTCTGTCTAGTTCTACACGCATCGATAAATAATTCAGTACCTAAGACGGTTTTCGCACTCTCACCCCACCAATTCCAAAAATCTCTTGTTGGGCGAACAAAATTAACTACTGGCGAACCAAGAGATGTATTATATGTATCTGAATTGTAAACGTTATTATTGGTAGGTGTATCTGCATCACACCCAAGTGCCATTAAATACGAGGAATTACTTATTGTTAAGTCACTATCTAAACTCGCTATATCACCAGATCCCGGTATAGCGGTCTCACTAACCCACATACTATCAGTATTTTCCTCTCCTGCAGCTCCTACTATTTTAATAACATTCGTTTGTCCTTGATTCTGTAGATTTGCTAGAAGATCTTGATCAGTTGTACCATCAACTCCATTAGCATCTTGTTCGGCTGCTGTACCATTATTTTCAGTTGTATGCCACTTGTAATTTGCTCTTGGGTGAACAGGATTACCTAAGGCGTCTAATATTGTTTCGTCAGCTGGATTAACCTCTTGACTATCAATATAAGCTAAATTAAAAGTACTAGCAGCAAACCACATTGAATCATTGTTTCCTAAATTCATCACTTTGTTTTCTAGAATAGAATCTCTTTCTAGTTTAACAAAGAATTTACCATCAAATGTTGATATTGTATCTTTTACTACATCTTCTTTAAATTCCAACCAATATTCTATACCAGCTGCAGTACTACCACCACCTGGAGCGAACTTTAACTTCATGTCAGCTTCAAAACCAAAGGTTCCATTCCATCTAACTATAGCTTGACTACTATCTTCAGCACCACTAGCATCGACTCCTAGTTGAACACTACTAACATCTAGCCACTTGTTAGAATATCTCCATTCATCATTCATTTTACCAGCAATTCTTACCTTTAAATCTCCTTTAGGCTCATAGCTTCCTAAGAAGTTAGCCCATATTCTTATATGCTGCCCTGATTTTGTCATCAATCCTATCGGAGAATCGTTTTGAGTATCAACAGCAACTCCACCACTCGCTGGATCTAGTCTATCAAACGCGCCACTAACAGCATCTGGAATTTCAAAAGCAGTACCACTTGTCGCTGTACCTAGATTATAATAGTCAGTATTTGGTCTTATTAAAACTTTACCCATTATTATGGGATCTACTTTTATAAAGTTAGGTGGTTCATTTTCTATAGCTATTACTTTATATCTAGCTTTTTCTATAACTGGTTCACTTGATCCATGTCCTTTTTTAAGTAGTAAATATGTATTCTCATCTATTTTATTTCTTTCAGATGATGGGAAAGAAACCCAAACATTACCATCTTCAGCGTCATACCATCTATCCATTACTAAATTGTAGTATTCATTAGATGTTTCTTTTACGTAGTATTTTACATAAGACATCCAATCATCTGGTGAACCGGCGACTCCGTTATTATCCCAAACCTGTTTCAATTCAAATCTATTTCTCATTGAAGCAAATTCTTTTGCTACATTAACATCTCCTGCTACAATTTCTCCATTTTTTAAATATCCAGAAGATACTACAGGTGTTTCTCTACCGTACCTATCTCCAAATACCATACCAAATGTATATTCTCTAATAGATTTTATAGATTTCTTTGGAGCTTCAGGATTAGCGTCATTGTGACTAATTAAATTTTGATGTAATCCAACTTGATTTTGTCTATCATATCCTTGGACATAATTACCAAATACAACTCTATTTGCAGCTATTTCTTGAGCTAATGCCATTCTTGGAACGTTATCCCAAGCTCTAAGAAGTTGATTCTTTTCTAAAACTTTATGGATCATTTCCGATGTTATAGATAATTCTCCGAACTTTAACTCATCAATTGTCGTACCACTAGAATTTACTATTGAACCTAAAGAAGAAACTTCCCATTCACCATCTAAATCTCTAGTTATAGTTTTTACAACATAAACATTTGGTGATTCCGTAGTCTTATATAATACATCGATAGCAACTATATCACCTTGCCTTATTCTTTGATGTGGAATAAAATCTTTTATTTTTAAACTTCTCACGGTATTGACCATACCTAAGTTGTAACCCTTTTTATGATTATAATCAAGTCTTCCAGGTAGGAAAGCTAGTTTAGACCAAGGACTAAAACTTGAATATTCATTATTATCATATTTATAGCGATACGCAAATCTTCCAAATTTTAATTCAAACAATGGAGCTCTATCTTCTAATTCAACCTCCCAAACACCAGAATATTGTATATTAGGATTAGCTGCTGTATAGCCAACACTTATAGATAGTATAGTTATAGTTAAAGTTCCATTATCTTGATCTATTTCATCAACAGTAGCTTTTATAATAGCTTTATCAGCTTCGTTTTCTACCATTTCCGTAAATGTCAATATGTCATTTTGCTGCCAAGATGTATTAGATATAATATTTTCACCATTAGAATTAACAGCAGAAAAAGAAACTTGAGTTCCCTCACCAATAGTATTATCTATACCTAAGAAATCGTAATCTAAAAACGCTATACTTATTTCCCCATCTCTAGTTGAGCTACTCATTTCAAGTGTTGGAGCGTATCTTGGAGCAGGTCTGATAACAGTTACATGCTCTTCTTTTAAATCATTATTTATTATTGGAGATATAGAGGTTTCTAGTTGAGGAGAGTTTGGATCGTTAGTTCCATCTCCATTTAAACTAGTAAAATTAGTTAATCCTGTTGGTGGATCTAGTGGGTCAGATAATTTTATCTGAGTATGAGAAAGATAGTTAGCTGTTCCTTCTTTAGATTTCTTAATGTTTATTTTCTTTGGTTCAGTTCCTTCAACCTTACCATTAATAGTTTTACCGTCAGTCCAAAATAATAAATCATCTATTATATTTATAGCTGATATTCTTCTTTTATTATTAAAGTTTAAAACCCTTGGAGTACTACAGTATATAATAGTTGAATCGTCCCATCCACTAAAAGTAGATTCACCATACAGTTTAACTATGTTTATAGCACCTTTTTCTAAATCGTGTATTCTACCTATCTCTCTTAATGAGTTTGGAGAGTTGGGTCCAGCAAATTGACCATATACCTGTATAGTCATACCTATTCTAAGATTTTCCATAGTTTCACTTGAAACTTGAAATTCTGTATAAGAGTTTCCTACTGGTGGTCCTATGTAGTTATCATTAGCGTCATTTCCCCAAAATCTTGTAACACCTTTTCCACTTACCAAATATCCATATCTATCAACAACAACTGGACTTATAGTTGGGGAAGATTGTCCACTACCCGTATCAACTTCTATTATGTAATCTATAAATTTAAAACTACCTATATCACTAGGATTATCCGCTAGTATTCTTGGCCAATCTAATCCAGCTACGAAAAAATAAGCTTTATTAACTTTTTCATCCGCAATACTACCAACAACAGTTGTTCTATTTAAATAAGGATCATTATCGATAGCATAATCTTCGTAATGAACCTCAGACATTATTGCTTTAGTACCTTGAATATTCTGAGCAGTACCAGCGTCACCCACTCCGTCACCTCCACCATCAGTAGTCCTTATCTGGATGTTCATCGCATCCCTATATTCACCATTAGGAACTAATCTCTCGTCGAGATCTTTGTTCATCTTGGCTCCAGCAAAAGTATGTTTAATATCTGGCATAATACTATTTTATTTGCTTACTCATTCCTTTAAGAACTTGAGTAAATTCTTCTATTTTAATATTAGATAATCTAATTTTTGCTTTTCTAGTTTCAGCAAACCTTTCTCTTTTAAATCTCATTATAATACCCTCTGGTATACCTGATCTAACAGATAATATACCATAAGCTATCCACTTATATATTGCTTCTTCACAGAACTTATGTACAACCATTTCCTCGTCAGTACCTAATCCATCGCTAATATATTTTAATACAACTGTTTCACCAGCGACACTTGAACTAAAATGTATATATCCTCTTAGGTAATCTATATAGAATGAACCATGCTCGTGAGAATGTTGCGGATCTAATCCATATCTTCTACCTCTATAATCTAAATCTATATCTGTAGCGTCTGTAGCGTCTGTGTTACTAACTGGTGATAGTGATTGATAATCGGTCCATGAATCACTACCTCCTGGCTGCTCTACTAATGAATCAAGAACCCCATCTAAATCAGTATCTGCATATTGATATACACCAGCAGAATCCTGCTCTATAGCAAAAGGATTTGATGTTTTACCAGTTGGATATAAGTTCTTTTCAATACCATCACTTCCTATAGCAATTACTTTAACGTAATTAACATAATCTTGAGGCAATATCATAGTTAATGAAGCTGGTATCTCTATTTCTTGAGATTTAATAGACCTAAACACATCATATGATAATTCTTGAATAGCTCTCATCGCATGGAATTGAATATCAGTTCTGTTTATTTTAGTAATTATCTTGCCTTCCCCAACATATGCAACCATGAAGGCGTTTATGATATTTTCTAATGTCACGAATTGATAATCACCATAACCACTTGGTGTAGTATAATAACTATATTGAGTTTGATTATCTAATAATCCCATAATTAATCATTTTGTTCTTGTTTAGTATTTGCTCTCTCAACTGTACCAACCTCTATTAATCCAGGTTTTTCTATTACCACTCCAGCTAATTGTAATATTCTAGAAACTAAATTCTCCTCTTCTGAAGCGTGAAGAGAAAAATCAGTACTATAACCCGCACCGCTATTGTATAATGGTCTACCTTTTATAACAACATATCCCCATTGTGGAGTTGCTGGTTTCTTATAATAATCTAAAGTGTAAGTTGTTTGGGCGTCTGGAGTTGGATATAAGGTTAATCCATTACTAGCATTTCTAACATAAACTGGTCTGTTTTTAGTTGCTTTTGTTAATGGATTACTTTCTGTGTATAGAATATCTTTATTGTACATTTCAGTAACTTGAACCTTGTTGGAGTTGACAGTTACTTGTAGTGTGCTAATAAAATGCACACCAGTTGGTAAAACCAACAGTGGATCATTTGCAGCTTGAACTATATTGCTGTTTTCATTAAATGGTTGAATCTTCTCTTTAACTAACTCCATATCATCAGCGTGAGTTTTATCAGTTTTTGATTTATAAAACGCTGTTTTTATGTCGTGGAAATAATTATTAAAAATTTCACTTTGAGCTTTATCAGCCATTAAATTAAACTCTTGTGGAGTTAAATAACCTCTTTGCTCTTTACTAGTTAGAGTTAAAACCTTCTGATATACTGTGTCTATATTTACTGGCATTGTTATTATTTTTTATAAGGAAATTGTTTATTGAGCCATTCCTTTCTTTTATTACAACCACAATCTTTTTTACCTGCAGATTTCACTATTAGATCTGCTAATGTTTTCAATCCTGTAGCTTTGGTCATTTTTTCTACAGAATCACCTAATCCTTTTGATTCCATAATAAATCTATTTTACTTTATTATAGTTACATATTAAAGTAAAAGGTTAGCATTTAAATAAAAATAGCCACTCCTTTCGGGTGGCTATTTCTACTAGTTTAAAAGATTATTAATTTAATCTTTTTTCTATATTTGCATATATTTCCATTCCTTCATCAGTTTTAAACCAAGCAGCTAACGCTGAATATGGATGTTCATCAAATGGAACAGTCATAATCTTTCTATCATTAGAACCCCACAAGAAATATCTTTGATCATTAGATAATTTGATTATATTAGCTTCAACAGCTTTTATACCAAAGTTTCTAAGTTGAACATTTTCATCTGTCGTCAACTCTATGAACAATTTAGGATTTCTCCTAGCAAATAATAACAAATCTCTTTTAAGCTCCTTAGAACTCAAGTTATTAACCTCAGATCCAATCTCTGCTCTCATAATAGCTTCAGCCATATCTATATCTAAATTCTTAGCTATACCTAATGCTTCAACTTCAAACTCCAACCAATCTAACTCATGTTCAGCTATTTTAACTGGTTCATATTCATAAAATAAACTACCTTTATGTGGGTGATATAAAGATAAAAATTTTTGTAATGTAACCTTTTCCTTAGGTACAAATAAAGCTCCGCTTCTAAACACTATGTGCTCTAATCTTTGATCTCCTTTCATTTCATCAACAAAACAAGTTCTTTGATTTTGACAATATTTTATCTCTCTCTCATAACCCTTTTCTTCATCAAACCAAAATAAATTAGAAGCTTTTATAGAGTAAGATAGTGGTTTCTTTTTTCCCTTTAAATAATAAACTCTATCTTTAATTTTCCATTTAGGTTTTTTAGGTTCAACTTCTATTTTAGGAGTTTTAACCTTCGGTTCTTCCATAACAACCGTTTCTTCAGTTGTAGTTTCTTCCACAACTTCTTTCTTTTTCTTTGCCATAATATAATATAATAAAAATTAATAAAAATATAAGGGCGATACTAGACCGCCCTTATAAATAAATAGTCTTACTTCATTAACATAAAGTTGTTTGCACCTTGTGTGATTAAACATCTTTCAGTTAAGAAATGTATAGACATTGCATCAAGCGCTGATGTAGCAGCTCCAACCGAACCAGTAACCCAAGATTTAAATCTTCGATCATCAGTTTGAGAAGCTCTATATCTAACATGTAAGAATGGTCTCTTCATGTTCGAACCAACTTGTTGGTCATAAACAGAAGACATTCCAGCAGGAACCATAACACCTCTAATAGCATTAGTTGCGTTAGCGTCATTAATACTTCCTCTTGTAGCTTTGTCATTTAAGTATCTGAAGTCAGATTTGTAGAAGTCATAAGAACCTCTTCTAAATCCTGAGAAACCTAAGTTTAACGCCATGTCCTCATCGTTGTCGAATACTCCATAAGAAGTACCTCCAGCTCCGTAAGAATTCATTGAAGCAAGCATATCATCGATAGCTAAACTAGTAGCACGATTAACAAACATCATGTATTCTTCAATAGCACCTTGTTTGTCGAACTCAGCTAAAATAGCATCGAATTCAGCTAAATCAGTAGCAGCATTAACACCAGTTACACCGGAAGTTAAGTTACCTCTTTCCTCAATAGCAGCAAATAAACCTTCAGTACCAACAGCTCCAGCACCAGTCCCAGAACCAGCAACCAAATCAGAACCATCAATAGTAGAATTAGCGGCATTTAACTCGCCTTCAATCATTGCCATTTCAATGTAATCAGTAAATCTTGCTCTAGTATCAGCTTCAGCTTTTAGATACCATAAATATCCAGATTCTCCAGCTTCTGTAGAAACTTCAACCCAACCTACTCTAGCAACGTCAGATCCTGATACTTCGTAGTAATCTTTCATTATAATTGGCTTATTAACAAAAGTTTTGAAATCAGGTTCGTTACCGCCTCTCAAATCAGTATCAGCACTATTAGCCGCGTTTCTATAGCTCATGCCTTTTCCATACTCAGAACCATAAACTAATATTGTTGTAGTTTTTGATCCACCAGTTGTACTAAGACCTAAAACGTTTAAAGAAGCTTCAGCATAAGGTTGAATATCAATAACAGCACCCGCTACCGCTTCTACAATACACTTAACCACACCTTCTGAGTTTGCTACAATAATTGTATCATTAACTCTAATACCATGATTAGCAGCTGTAAAACCAGCAGTTTCGTCAATATCAGCTTCAATTTCAATTTGTCCACCACTTGCTGTACCACCAGCATTTGATTCAACGTGTCCCTTATAAGATAAATGTAATCTACCTTGTTCAGACCAGACGACTTGATCAGACGTCATAGCCTCTTCTGCACCAACTTGAGATAAGAAACCAGAAATTGTTCGTGGACCGAACACTTCAGCTTCTTGCTCCATTAAGTCAGGCAGGTATTGTTGCGCCCAGCCAGCTGTAGCTGTCGCAGTAAAATCTATATAGTTTGTAGATAGTGTTTGCTTTTGTGGAGCAGGTACACTATTCAAACTACTTCCCGCAGTAATTGCCATAATAATTAATTTTTAAATTGTTTTTAATTCTTTTTTCTAATTTTAAAGGATCTGTTTTTTATATCAGAAGAAGAATCACCTAAAACTCTAACTTTTATACCACCAGCATTTATTTCACCATGTGTTTGACGTGGATCCATACTTACATTCTTATCTTTAGCCACTTGGTCTTTGACTGCGTCAGCTTTTCCTTGTTCATAAAAATGTTTAGCAATAGCGTCAGCGTTCATAGCAGTAAATAAAGATTTGTGATATCCTTTAGCGTCCGCAATAGTAGTTTTATCATCTCCAACAAATTTGTTGACAAAATTATTTAAATCACTTTGCGTTTGCTTAACTTTGTTTACATCTTTTACATTAAACCTAAATCTCTTGTCTCCAACTTGATAATCAAAACCTTTGAAATCTTCGTTAAAAACATTATCAGTTTTTTTCAAAAATGCGTCCTTAGTAGCTTTATTCAACTTATTCTGTTTTTCAGTCTCCTTATTGTATCTATTAAAGAAATCTATAGCTTTCTGTTGATCTTTTGTTAATCTACTTCCAGCTTTAATTTCTTCATAGTATTTAGACTTTTGCCTGTCTAAGTGGGCTCTAGCCTCGGCAACTTGCTCTTTGAGGGCTATCTTTTTCCTCTTAATGTCTTTAGGATCGTCAACCTCTTCATCAACACCGTATCTTTCTTCTAACAAGAAATGTCTCTCTTCTGGTGTTAGATGAGATTTTGTTGTACGATAATATTCATCAAGTACGTCAGAGTCGTCCATTTTAGTAACATCTCTGTTTAAATTAACGTAGTCATTTATGTCACCACCCGTTTCTTCCATGAAACTTATAAGTTTTTCAACCTTTTCAGGTAGTGGCCTTCCAGTTTCTTGAGCTTCAACTATAGCTTCTTGTACTTCTTCTTCAACTTTAATTACCTCTTCATTGGTAACTTCCTGTATAGTTGGTACCTCTTGTTGTTTTTCCTCAACAACCTCCTTGACTTCTGGTTCAGCATTGACTACGACCACCTCTTCTTCGACGGGTTTTTCTTTAACCTCTTCGTCTTTTACTGGTGGTTTTGATAAATCAACTTTAGTAATAGTTTCTTTAGGTTTACTTTTTTTCACTTTAACCTTAGTAACATTATCTTTAGTTTTTTCAACTTTAGTCTCTTCGACTTTAGGTTCTTCAACCTTATTTTCTTTTTTTGCCATAATAAAATTTTATAAAATATTAAATATTAACGAGGGCCAAATTCACCTAATCCTACTCCCCCTGTAACTATATCATTACCTGATGATTCAAAACCTTTACCAGAATCACCTGATTTTCTTTGCTCTATCATATCTCTTTGATGAGCAGCTTGTCTATCTATACGTTCATCTTTTCTATCTTCTCTCATCATCTCTAACTTATTTGAAACCTCTGTTTCTTGAGCTCTTGCACTAGAATTTAATTTAAACTCTAACATCATTAACTCTTTTTTAACTCTAGCTTCTTGTTGTAAGAATTGAATTTTTAAATTACTCTTTGTTTTCTCCAACTCTTGCTCTCCTTTTATTTTTGTTTGATTCTTCTCTATCTCAATTTTTGCCGCTTCTTGAGCTGCCATAGATTGAGATTGTGCTTGTGATTGCATATTTTGTTGAGCCATAATTTGATCTCTCTCCATCTTCTTCCTTCTCTTTAATTTTAGCAATTGATTAGCTAACTTAAGATTTCTAACCTCTCTTATATCTATAGCGTCATCAAGATCAATCATTTTCTGTCCTAATGCAACTTGTATGTTGTTTTCAAGCATTTGTTTTTCTTCGTCGTCTGGTAATAACTCTATAAATATACCAAACTCATGGAGATGTAATTCGTTCATTTCACCTAGAGTAGCAACGTTATGAGCACCTATCGCTTGTATAAATGATTCTCGTGTTGGAGAATATTCTATTATATCAGCAATTCTCAATGACATACACTCAGCCATTTCAGCTGTTAAATACAACATTGATTGTAGTATATGTCTAGTAGCTGTATTTGAATTAGCTGCAGCAAGTTTTTGAACTCCAACTAAAGTTTTAGGATCAGGTACTGTGCCATCTCTAGCTTCAGTTAAACCTGTCACATCTCTTATCATTTGTAGATAGTAATTGTAAGTAGCTATCAAACTTTGTATTTTGTTTCCTCCACCACCATTTTGTATTTGTTGTATTGGTACTTTACCAGGATTTTGATCCCCCTCTGATGTAAAACTTCTACCAACAACACTACCAGTTTGGAAGAACATGTTTAGAGCTTCTTGTGGATTATAGTTTGTTCCATTACCAAGATCAACTTCTGCTAAACCATCAACATCAAGATATACACCATCTGGTACCATTCTTGATAATACTTGTTGTAACTTTAAATGTGTCAACTGAATCATATCAGCAAAACCTGTTATTCTACCAACTAATGATTCTATTTTTCCATTATATATTCTAGGTGCAACAACTTGATATGTCATTTTAACTTTACTAAAATTAGATTGACTCCTCATCATATTAGGCATCATTCTCCATCTTAGTAATTTATTTGAGCCTATAACATAAACACCTTCAAATAAAACCTCAACGCTTCTTTCTATTTTACTAAAATCTCCTTCTTTATCCTCAGGTGGATTAAATGTATCGTCTTTTTCTATAACCTTTTCTCCTCCGGCTGCTGTTTTCTTTAACTTATAAACATTATTACCAAAAGTTTTATAATTAAAATATAAAACGTTTATTTTGTTTTTATCTCTATGCGGAGTATGTCTTAATGGATCTGTTGATTTATCTGTTATTTCTTTTATTTCCTCCTCTGTTAAATCTGGAAATTCTTTTATTAATTCATTAACAGGTATTTCTTTTACTTCTCCAATATAATATATATCATCAAAATAAGGAGATTCAGTGTAAGAATATATTAAATTAGCTGGATCAACGTATTGAACTTTAGCTCCATCCGTGAAATCAAATGTTGTTTTTGTAGCACCTATACCTATCGTTGTTATATCATATAAACATCTTCTTCTTATTAAATCATAATCACTACCTTCCATTAATACATTTATAGCTTGTTCTTCAGCCATTTCAACAGCTTGCTTATAGTTAAGCTGCATGTGTAGTTGTAATTCTTCATCTGAATCAGGTAGTGTACTTTCATCATTCTCGTACAAATCTATATTAAACTGTTGCTTAACCATATCGTTAAACTCTCTAGCTCTCATATCTCTTAATATAGACTCCATATATTCTGTTCTCTTGTTAACTCCATGTATGTCTTGAGAAAAACATTTTATATCAAAAGATCTATTAGCCATTCCATTAACTACTATATCTACAAACTTAGGTATAATAGGAACAGGTTTCCAATCTAAGTTTAAATAAGATAAATCACCATTTATAGATAATTCATTTTTATATTTTTGGATTGACTGTTCTCCTCTAGCGTACAATCTTAATTGATGAAAACTATTTATATTGTTCAAATACTTATTGTTACTTCCACTAAACCATTCGCTATGAATAGCTTTAGCAACCTTGAGTCCATATTCTTCACTTAGTTTCTCTAAATCGCTAACCGCTTGAGACGGAAAACTGACGAAAGTATTTCGACTGTTATTCATACTTTTTGTTTTATTATTCTTGATGAAATTCCTTTGTTATTATATTTTGATATATTTAAATTTAATGATGATACCTTTCTATCAGGATTAGGTTTGTATAAATGTCTATTACAAGCCATTATCGCTAATCCAGAACTTATAGAAGCATCATGCTTCGTTCTTTTTGTTATATCAAACTTAGACCAATCATTTAATGTTTCATTAAAATACATGGTACCATAAGTGCCGTCTTCTAATAATCCTACGTGATCATTAATATACATTTCAACAGCTGCGGCGTGTGCTTGTTTTATGTCTTCACTTGAATTAGGTATACCACCTACTTCTTTTTCTGATACAGATAATTTGTTCCAAATCTTATCTGGTCTATTCATACTAAACTTTCTATAACCTCTTCTTCTTAGGTAATATAAAAGTCTAGGTTTGTTATTTTCCGCTAATAGTGGCATTCCATAAAATACCAATGCCATCAGTACGTCTTCAAAAAATATATCAGCTGTTTGAGGTCTTGCTATGTATTCTAAGAAGAATGTGTTTGCTGGAGCGTCTTCCATTGAAAACTTAGTTAATCCGTGTAAAGCTCCTTTTGATCCTCTACCATCTACTGTTCCTGATATATCATATGAGTCACAACCAAATGCTCCCATATGTTCATTGCCTGGATATTTTACGCCATTTTTTAATATAACGTTATTTTGTAATCTTTGACCCGGAACCCAACTAACTTTAAACCTACCATTTGGATCTGGATTAAAGACGACTTGAGTATCTTTAACTCCATTAGTCCATTGAAAGTTCCCAATTGTTAATACAGATGAATTTCTATTTCCTTCGTTATAATCTATTTGTTCGTATATCTTTACTAAGTTAAATAAACTATTTCCTGTTTCATCTCTAAACGCATGTTCTTCAGTTCTTGGAAACTGACGGTAAAACTCATTCAAAGCGTCTTGGTCATCTTTTAATCCATCAGCTTCATTATCCCAGTGATCTATAACTCCATACTCTATTTCTACTCCATGTGGATCAAATGCTTGTTTTTCTGGAGAATTGAAAACAGGTTGTCCGAATTCATCAATGAATCCCTCGTAATTCCACTCCATAGGAATAAACAAAGAATATAGTCCCGACTTAGTTTGTCCATTTCTATTTCTTTTTGTAACATCTGAGTTGTAATATAAGTTCTTAAAATTATCCCCACCTTTATCTAATGCGTTACTTGTTGATCCCATCATACACTTACCTATAATTCTACTACCTAATCGTAGACAAGTTTTTGTTACTCTCCAGTTATTTTTTATATTATCAGGTCTCTCCCACTTACCACTTTCATCATGTACTAATAAAGAAAGTTTTTCACCATCATAACTATTATCACCTGTATTTTTCCAATCGATAGTTGTATCTAATCCCTCCATATCATCTTGTTCCTCTTTTTCCCTCATCTTTTTACGAGTAAACTTTTTAGCGGGTACCCTGTAAGCGAGTTCGGACTTCGGTCGGTCCATACCGTCTTGTATCGGTTTGAAGAAGAATGGATAGTTTAAACTAATTGGCACCACTTTATCAGTAAACATCTTTTTAGCGTCGGCACCAGTTTTAGATAATATACCAAATCTACTATCACTTGCTAATGTTGCTTGATTAACTGTTTCAGCTGAACTCATAAATGAAAAACCGGAACGTCTATTTTTTAAATAACACATTCCATAACATCTATTATCCGCCTTACAAGCTTCCCAAAATATAAAGAATAATCTATTTGCTTCTCTGAAATCAGGAGCTCCAACATCAATTTTACTCCATTGTAGATACATATAATGTGTACCGGTCAAATATGTTGGTTTACCGTTGTTCATAAACCAAAACCCTTCTTCTCTTCTCCTAAACTCCTCATCTATATAACCATAGTGTTTTTCCTTAAACTCATCAGGATATCCTTGCCAATCAAATACGGTTTTAATTCTTTTAAAATCAGGGTTAGCAGGAAATTGTCTCCATTTTTGCTCTGATTTATTTTTGCTACAAGAATAAACTTCTTTTGGTTCTTTTGGAAGCGCTATTTTAAAACCTTGAATTTCAAGTATTTCTCCTATCATTCCAGTTTTAGATATAACTACAACATCGTTTTCTTTATTATAACCATACTCCCACTTTTTAGATTTATTCAATCTTTTTATAGTGTTTAGCTTTATTGGTTCTATAACCTTATATAACGTTTGTTCGTACATTATCTAGATCTTCCTTCTGCGAATCCTTTAAAAGTATTTTTCTTTTCTTCTTCTATTGGTTTTCCTTCAAGCATTGCTTCTTCTTCGTGGATTCTGTTTAATATCTCAAAAGCGTCAAATATAGCTAGTTTTTTAGTAGCTGCAGCATTCTTTAATCTATCTGCTGATATATCTTCGTCTGAATCAACTATTTCTTCTCTAGCAACTTTAATTAGTTCTTCAACCGCTTTGTGCCCAGCTTGGATTATATTCTTCTTCGTTTCCTTGATATTCATATTTAATTGTAATAAATTTATTTAAAACTCTATATAATC
>Ga0209645_1000156_pt1 | contig 35310 bp, 52 predicted proteins | sample ETNvirenome_6_30_FD_184070 | JGI IMG/M metagenome (GOLD analysis project Ga0209645, IMG submission 184070) | Marine viral communities from the Pacific Ocean - ETNP_6_30 (SPAdes) (version 2) | ecosystem: Environmental > Aquatic > Marine > Oceanic | place: Pacific Ocean | collected 2013-06-19
TTCCCGTTTAGTTTGGTAGAAGTTATATAGATTTTTCTAGGTTCTTTAACTCGCATTGGATAATTCCCTTGTTAATTCGACGGTTTAAAGTATTGGCGGTTTTACGGTCGCGGTTCGTACATATCCGGCGACGATTCCCCACGTTTATTTTTCCTTCTTTCCGGTATAGGTTTTTCATATCAGACAGCCTTGTTTTTAAGGATAATTTGACCGGCTAATAATCGCCGTTTTTTAGCTTCTTCAAGCATTTTTAAAGCCTTCACCAATTCTTTTTTTTCCCATCGTGGTTGATTCCCTACGATCTTCTTAGCTTTTTCTACTGTCATAATTAACTCTCCTTTATTGATTGGCTGCAAAAAATGCCCTAGCGAATCCGCGAGGGGTCATTGATCGCATTTCTTTTGTTTTTTCAGATTTCCCACCATAGAGGCGGTGCATTTTGGAACCGTCGACGGGATCAACCGGTTTTTTCTCCGGTTCCTGAAAATCGCCCCACAAACAAGTCCTTTTCGTATAGGCATCTTCGGCGGGGTCGTCGCACCATCCGCCAAATTCGCATGGTTGAAAGGTCATTTTATGGTGTCCGATATAATGCTTTAGCCGGCCGACCGGATTTTCTAAGACCCAGAATTTCGGCTTATTGAGATAAACGAATCGCAAAGTAGCATCGACAATCGAAAGACCCTGGATCAACTGCTCGTTTCCCTCCTCGGCCTTCTTTTTCCAATGTCTAGCACCGGCCGCACTAAAGGCGGTACACACCGGAGCAGACAACAGACCATAAACCGATCCGATATCCTCTAAAGTCAAAAGGCGACAGTCGTCGCCATGCTTAAGATCAGTTTGAATGACGTTATAACCGGCGTCCCGATAGGGATCCGACCAGATCCCCGAATAATCGCATAAAGACAAAATCGTTTTTGTGGAATTATCCGGTTTTTTAGGTTCCGGTTGATGATTGGCGGTTTTTGCCCTGTTTTTTCCTAGTTTAGTTTGCATGGGTATATCTCCTTTTTATTTAATCTTTACCATATAGCCCACTAGCGAAAATGGGCTATGGGGTGAGACTGATCAAAGTAGTTGTTCTAATTGCTTTTTATAAATTTGAATTAACGTTTGGTCGTTATCCAAAACAGCACAAGCAAGTTTTTTGCTCACGTTATCGATTGTAGTAGCGACATCAAAAGATTTATCAAAGTCTTCTAACTCGGAACCCTGCAAAAATTCCCGCTCATTTAAATATGAATTTTCAACCCAATCATTTAAAATCGAAAGTTTTTCACTAATGACCTTTTCCGTGGGACACGTCACGGTATTGGACACGATATCAGACAGGGAAAGATTTTCTATAATGGACAAGAATACGCTTTGACTGAATTCAGTGGTAAAGGTTGTGAAATCAAAAGCATAATCCTCAAATTGCTCAAGATTCCACGCGTATGCTTCTAGGAATTCGTGAAAATCAGATTCTATCCAACATTTAAAGGTGCTAGTGACATCCGGCAAGATGATTGGGGAATCGTTTCCTTCTTCTTTTCTACATAATTCCTGATTCTCAACCCATGACTCGATTGCTTCAAAAATTACCCATTTATGTATGTCTACGCTTTGCATTGTTATCTCCTTTATTTAACACATATCTAAACCTATTATTATACCCTTAAAAGGGTGTATGTCTACTAATGTCAATAGCAAAACATGAATTATTTTCACGGGTGAAATGGTCCGATATTCAATAGCCTGGCATTGAATTCAATTGTTGAGAAGGGGAAATTAGGGGGAAAAATCTCTCCTAACGTTTCTACGCTCAAACGGGGGGAGGAAAGGGGAAGGCGGGAAATCGCCTCGTTGCTAGGTCTACGTTGATTTTCGGGGGTGGAGATACTAGGGCAAGGGGTGATCGTTTTATTTGCAGTAGCGAGCGTGTATGGCGGTGGGTTTTATACCACAAATCTGTGGTATGTTTGCAACAAATAGGGGTGTGGTTTTTATGCCACAGGTGGTGGTTTTTCTACCACAGCCATGATGCAATGCACAAAGCTAGTGTGCGGTGCAACAGAGCAATTTATTTCTAGACCCCCTCCCCCTGGGATTTTTAGGCGTAGGCTTGGAGCGACACAAAAAAAATTCTAAAACTTTGATTTACCCTTTCGTGGGTATACACTATGTTTCATGTGAAACACTGAGGGTTTGATTATGGGTGATGTAATTAACTTGAGGGACGCATTTACAGAGTCAGAGCGTGTAACGCACACGTTACCGATTAACAAGGATTGGGAGGCTTTTATACCAAAGACTAAGTTATTGCAGATTAGTGCGGAGTTAATTTTGGGTGTAAAGGAGGTTCGTAACCGTTGTGAGGAAGATTTGCATGAGTATATGGGTTTGTATTATTTAGGGGAGGATGACAGGCCGTCAAGTACCCAGGTTGGTGTATTAGCTTTTGCGGATATTGCGAGGATGTATGTTTTAACGGAATTTTTCAAGACGAGTACGGATATGATGGAAGAGTCGGATTTCAGGGATTTTGTATTATCGGATCCTAAGTTATGTCGTATTTATGAGTTATTAGTGGAGTATTTGAATGACGCAGATTGTTGATCAGAAGAAATACCAGTCAAATCGCCGATATATGGCGTGGGCATCATTAGCTATGATATTAGTCACTTGTATAGCGGTACTTGCGTTTCCGAGCCGTTTTGAGCCAGCTGAGAGTATTTTAATGATGTTGTTAGGGTCATTAAGTGCAGTAGTGGCAGCGTATTTTGGATTTAGTCATAAGAAATGAAGGGCAAACAATATAACATTATTTATGCAGATCCACCGTGGAGCTACAAAGAAAATTGGGGCAACGGTGCAGTTCACCATCATTATGATTCCATGACCGCTAAAAGTATTGCGGAACTTTCAGTGCAAAACATTGCCGATGATAATTGTCACTTATATCTCTGGTACACCAATTCGTTTGTGAGAGAAGCCCATGCCGTTTGTGATGCTTGGGGCTTTACATATAAACAAACGCTAACGTGGGTTAAACAGTATTCAAACAAAAACATTGAAATGGGGTTGGGTTATTATTTTCGAGGAGCAACCGAACACGTTTTGTTTGCAGTAAAAGGCAAATTACCACGCTTGCGAAAAGATTTGAAAAACGTTATAGAGACAGAAGGTAGTGCAGTTTATGAAATTAACAGCCGTAAGCACAGCGAAAAACCGCAAGTATTCAGGGACATCATTGTGCAACATTCTGGCGATCTGCCAAGAATAGAGCTATTTGCAAGAAATAAAACAGAAGGTTGGGATGTTTGGGGAAATGAAGTTTAATGATTACAGATACAAAATATAGTCGCGAAAATCCTTCGGATTTTTATAAGCGGTGTTTGGAATATTATATTCAGATGCACTCTACGACCAAGGCGTTTGATGGGCGTAGTATTAATAAGTTTGTATCTATTATAAAGACGTTGATTAGGAATCATCATTGTAAGACGTTATTGGATTATGGGTCGGGTAAGGCAACGTTATATAGTGATAATTTTGGTTTATTGACTGATATTATTGATCACCCGTTACAGGAATATTGGGGTTTAGATAAGGTATTTTTGTATGAACCGGCGATTAAGGGGTTAAGGGTATTACCGCCTAAACCGGTAGATTGTGTTATATGTACGGACGTTTTGGAGCATATTCCCCCACAGGATTTACATTGGGTAATAGATGAGATGTGCAGTAAAGCGACTGAGTTTGTGTTTTTAAATATTTGCACATTTCCGGCTATGAAGGTGTTCCCAGATGGCACGAATGTTCATGTGAGTGTGTTTGATCAGAATGATTGGCTTACTTTTTTATCCAGAAAACGTAAAAATTTTGAAGATTTAGTAATTTATGTGTATTTTGACGTATTAGAGAATGATGAAACGATTAGTCGGGCGTATAAATTAGATAACTATACGCCGGAGCATATTGATTTTAAGATTAATCGTGTAGAGCCGTTATCTATACAGGGAGGCATATAATGCTAGGTTTTTTAACACCGATTGCTAAAATTGCCGGTAGTTTGGTAGAGGGTCAGGTAGAGAAGTCTAAAGCTAAAGCAAAAGCTACGGTAGCCAGGGCAGAAGCGGAAGCGGAAGTGATGAAGGTTGCTGCTACGCATGAAGCCGGTTGGGAAAAGATAATGGCAGAAGCCTCGGCTGGTTCTTGGAAAGATGAGGCATGGACTATTTTATTTATCATTATTATAGGGGCATCATTTATTCCGTGGTGTAGACCCTATATTGCCGAAGGATTTCAAGCCTTAGAAACTGCACCGGATTGGTTTACTTATGCGATGTACGCTTCTATAGCGGCATCTTTTGGTATTCGTGGCATTAAAGGTATGAAGAAATGACTGTTAATTATCGTGGAGAAACGTTTTCGGGCTATAACAAACCTAAACGGAGTCGAAAAGGCGGTAAAAAATTCGTAGTATTAGCTAAAGTAGGCGATCAGACTAAGATGATACGGTTTGGCGATGCAAATATGACGATTAAGAAAGACCAACCTAAAGCTCGTAAATCGTTTAGAGCCAGACACAAATGCGATACTGATCCACCATCAAAACTTACAGCCAGATATTGGAGTTGTAAAAAGTGGTAAGTTACGATAAACCGATTACCCAATCGTCAATTATCCCACCAGAACGAAAACCGTTGGTAAAACCACAAGAACCGGTTAAAGAAGTACCACCACCTAAATCTACTAATCATGTAGATAAAACAGTGTAATGGCTAGAAAAGTCCCAAAAACTAAATAGGAGATTATTATGCCCGTTATGAAATCAAGCAAAGGATATAAATACGGTACTAGCGGTAAAACCTATAAAGGAAAAGGGGCAAAAAAGAAAGCAACTAAACAGGGATTAGCGATTCAAGCAAGTAAACGGAGAAAACGTTTAAAAGGCTAATAATGCAAATAAAAATACCGTATACCCCTAGAAAATTACAAAGAAACGCACATAGTCGTAAAGAACGTTTTGCTTTATTGGTATGTCACCGTCGATTTGGAAAGACAGTATTTGCTATTAATGAAGTCATTAAATGTGCGGCAATGTGCCGTCTTAAAGAACCGCGTTTTGCGTATATTAGCCCTTTATATAGGCAAAGTAAGGCAGTAGCGTGGGATATGGTCAAACATTACACCCGTCCTATACCAGAAGTAAAATACAATGAAGCGGAATTGCGTTGTGATTTACCTAATAACGCACGATTAACGTTATATGGCGGTGATAATCCAGATTCTTTGCGTGGGTTATATTTAGATGGCGTAATTATGGACGAATATGCCCAGATGAGTGCAAGATTGTTTCCAGAAGTAGTACGTCCTGCATTAGCTGACCGTAAAGGGTGGGCAGTATTTATTGGGACACCGCGAGGTCATAATAGTTTCTTTGATTTATATCAGAGTGTAAAAGACGATCCGGATTGGTATGTAAAAATACATAAAGCGTCAGAAACCGGTTATTTGGAAGACGAAGAACTAGTAGCAGCCCGTAAACAAATGTCAGAAGACCAGTATTTGCAAGAGTTTGAATGTTCTTGGACAGCTGCAATACAGGGTGCATATTACGGTAAATTGTTAGAAGCAGCAGAAAAAGAAAGTAGAATAGGCAAAATACAGTTTGATCCGTCGTTTTCTGTAGAAACATGGTGGGATTTAGGTATAGGGGATAGTACAGCAATATGGTTTGTGCAAAGAAATGGTGGAGAATTGCGTGTTATTGACTACTATGAAGCATCAGGAGAAGGATTAAATCATTATGTCAATGTGTTACAGGAGAAAGCTGCAACGGGAACATGGACATATAGTGACCATATTTTTCCGCATGATGTACGCCAAAGAAGTCTAGATACAGGGCGATCTAGAGTGGAAGTGCTATACAATTTAGGCATAGAGGCTAAGATAGTAAAGATGCACAAAGTGGAAGATGGGATAGAAACAGTGCGTAGAACGTTGAATAATTGTTGGTTTGATGACCTTCGATGCAGAAGGGGACTAGACGCATTACGTCAATATAGGGCAGAATACGACGAAACGAGAAGAACATTCCGGTTAAAACCGGTACATGATTGGGCATCTCATGCAGCAGATGCGTTTCGATACGGATGTATGTATTCACCGATCATGAATACATGGGACACATTAAATTATAGTAATTCAGGAATAGTTTGATATGGGTGCACCACTAGGAAATAAAAACGCTTCAAAAGAAAATCGCCAATTCCGTAATTCATTAAATCGTAATTTAAAAAGGTTTAAGGCTGAAGGCGTACCCGATGGAGATGCTTTGGGTAAAATTACACAAAAATTGATTCAATGTGCGATAAACGGAGAAGCCTGGGCAATAAAAGAAGTTGCAGACAGGTTAGAAGGTAAAGCACCACAAGCGATTGGTATAGCGGAAGTACCAGATGCAATAAGTTTAACTTGGGATCAAGGTGATGAATAATGGCTACGGCAATAAGTGACGAGCAGATTGCATCAATTTGCCGGTCAGAAATAGATAGTGCTTCAGGTTATGCTGGAGGAGAAATATCTAATGAACGGGCAGAAGCATTAAATTATTATTATGGGGAACCATACGGCGATGAAGTAGAAGGCCGTAGTCAGGTAGTAACCCGTGAGGTAATGGAAACGGTAGAATGGATTTTGCCGTCTTTAGCAAGAATATTTACCGATGCAGAAAATTTAGTAGAGTTTACTCCTACAAATCCAGATGACGTAAGTCAGGCAAAATTAGAGACTAAAGTATCCAATTATGTGTATTGGAAACAAAATCGTGGTTTTTATAATACTTATACGTTTTTAAAAGATGCGTTATTAAGTAAAACCGGTATTTTGAAGATTTATTGGGATGATTCCGATAAAGAAAGTAAAGAAAAATACGAAAATTTAACGCCAATGCAAGTAGAAGCTATGCAGATGGATCCTAATACTGAGCGAGAAGTATTAGAACTGGAAGAATTAGAAAATGGCTTAGTTAATGTTACTTTTAAAACTATTGAGCGAAACGGCCAAATTAGAATAGAACCGGTTCCTCCAGAGGAATTTGGTATTGCTCGATATGCTCGTACACCTTATACGGAAGATGTTAATTTTTGTTATCACCGTACACAAAAAACATTTAGTGAATTAGTCCAAATGGGTTACAGCCCTGATGTTATACGGACGTTGCCATTTGATGATGATGTCCAAACAGAGGAAGAACTTGCTAGACGTAATATGTCTGATGAGCAAGAACCATATGATTATGTTTCTGAAGAATCTATGCGTATGTATTGGATTTCAGAGTGTTACATTAATGTAGACCGTGATGGCGATGATATTGCAGAATTATTAAGGGTAACGTTAGCTGGTGGCCATTATACTGCGTCGTCAGCCCGATTATTAGGCATAGAAGAAGTAGATATTATGCCTTTTGCAACGTGTAGTCCTATTTTAATGCCACATAAATTTTATGGTTTATCTATTGCGGATTTGACAATGGATTTACAAAGAATTAAATCCGTATTGTTACGCCAAATGCTAGATAACACTTATTTAGCGAATAATACGCGAACTGCCGTTAATGATACCCATGTTAATATGGACGATTTATTAACGTCTAGGCCAGGGGGCGTAGTAAGATACAAAGGTGAAGGTGCTGCGTCGCAATATATTACGCCGATTCCCCATAATGCGTTGCCAAACCAAGCATTTAATATGATGGAATATTTAGATGATACGCGTAAACAACGTACTGGTGTGGGTGATGAGGTAGCAGGGTTAGATAAAAATTCATTATCGAGTATTAACCCTGGGGTTGCAGCTATGGCATATGATGCGGCTCGTATGAAAATAGAGTTAATTGCTCGTATTTTAGCGGAAGTAGGGTTTAAATCAGTATTTAAAATTATTCATAAATTATTATTAACCCACCAAGATATACCTATGATGGTTAATGTCGGTAATCAATTTGCAATGGTTAATCCGGCAGATTGGAAAGATAGAGAAAATACCAGTGTAACAGTAGGTACGGGTACGGTTTCTAAAGAAAAGAAAATGATAGCGTTAGAAACTATTATGAATAAACAACAGGAAATAGTAAAAAATGGAGGTTTAGGCACTATTGTTATGCCTCATCAGTTATATCAAACTGTAGCAGATATGGCAGATGCGTTTGGTTTACCCTCAGACCAATACTTTACTGACCCCAGAACCGTACCGCCAAAACCACCACAACCAGACGTTCAACAGGAATTAGCGATCGCACATTCCAAAGCATTGGCAATGGACGCACAATCAAAATTATTACAAGTACAGGTAACAGCAGCTAAAAACGAAGCGGAATCATCGTTAAAATTAAGGGAGCAGGAGTTAACTGCCCAATCTGATCGCATCAAACACAATATTGAAATAGAAAAAATGCGATTAGAGCAAATGCAAGCCGAAACACAATCGGAAGAAAAAATAGCATCTTTAGGTATACAAATAGATAAAAACGAGACAGAAGAACGTATTAAAGAAATGCAATTAGCATTGCAAGAAAACACAGAAACACAAAAACGAGAAGTTGAAATATTTAAAGCTAAAATTGATAGTTTAACAAAATTGTTGCAAACCGAAGCAAAAATTAGCGATAATCAGCAAAACCGTGATATGAATATGTTAAAAGATCAATTACAAAAAGATGTAAGTGATGGAGAAACATGACACCGGAAGAAGAAAGACGGCGATCAATATTTGCTAGAGAAATAATTGAAAATCCGTTATGGAATGAAACCATTACGTTAATTAGAAATAGATTAATGGAAATGTGGCAACATTCTGATTGGGAACAGACAAAAGAACGTGAGAACGTATATCAGCTATATAATGCTGTTAATTTGATACAATCAGAAATTGAAACCACATTAAAAACTGGAAAAATGGCAGAGATGCAATTAGAGGATAGACAATGGCTGAGAAGCAACCAAGTATAGAAGAACGAATTACTGCGGCTTTATTGCCACAAGAAGAAACGCAGGAACAACCGGAACAACCAGAACAAGAGATTGTTGAAACAGTTGAAGAAGTTGAAGAACCGGTTATAGAAGAAGAAAGTGTTGAAACACAACAAGAGCCCGAACAAGTAGAAGAAGTTGAAGAAATAGAAGAACCAACGGAAGAAACGTGGCAAGTAGAAACGTTAGGTCAATTAGCAGAACAAATTGAAGTAGATGCTGCTGATTTATATAATTTAAAAATACCGGTAAATGGTTCTGACGGTGAAAGAAAAGAAATAACGATTGGTCAATGGAAAGATGATTGGCAGTCTAAGGAAAAATTTGAAAAAATTGCATCTGAAACGATAGCAATAAAACAAAAACTGGAAGACCAGTTAAACAGAGAAATACAACAATTTGAAAAAGATTCGCAACAAGGAGCAGAATTTTTACAAGAGTTACACGAAAATTTTCTAAATGAGTTTAAAACAGTAGATTGGAAGACGTTAGAACAGACAGATCCAACACAATTTGTGATGCAACGTCAAAAATTTGCTGATAAACAAGCCTATTTAGAAAATTTACGAAGCAAAGCAGCCCAAAATTGGGAGCTTCGCCAAAATGAATTTAAGGAAAAGCGTGTTAAAGCGATGGGAGAAGCGATTGAGAAAGAGCAGAAAGCATTGTTAAACGCTATACCAGAATGGAATGATGAAAATGTATATAATGCAGAGAGTGCAAAAATCCGTCAATTCCTCAAAACGAATGGATATTCGGAAGATCAGGTAAATAATATAACCGATCATCGTTTTTTTGTTATGGTCAGAAACGCGATGCAGTTAAACGATTTACAAGATCAAACGAAAAAAGTTCGTAAAAAAACAGCAGCAAAGGTTGGTAAAAAAATCCTAAAGCCAGGAGCAAAACGAACTAATGCAGCAATTAAACAGGACGCGGCTAATAAAGTGCGACAAAATTTGAAAAAATCAGGTTCAGTTGACGATGCAGCCGCAGCAATTTCTAACCTATTTAATAGTAGAGGATAAGTAAAATGGCAGTACCAGCAGGTTCATACCAAACTTACACAGCGATTGGTCAAAGAGAAGATTTGACGGATATTATTTATGATATTAGTCCTATGGACACTCCGTTTCTAACTAATTCAGCAAGAGAAACTGCTACAGCGACTTTATATGAGTGGCAAACAGACTCTTTGGCTTCTGCTGCTAGTAACGCTCAAATAGAAGGTGATGATGCAACAACTAATACCGCAGCACCTACTTCTCGTTTGGGAAACTACACGCAAATTTCCACTAAAGTACCTAGAGTGACGGGTACGCTTCAAGCAGTAAACACTGCGGGTCGTAAAGATGAGTTGAGTTACCAGATTTCCAAAAGAGGTAAAGAACTCAAGAGAGATATGGAAACTGCATTAACTTCAGCACAAGCCGGTACAGCTGGTGGTGCAGGAACAGCAAGAACATTGGCCGGTTTAGGTGCATGGTTATCTACTAACCAAGTACAACAAGGGGCTAATGCGACTACTCCAGCAACTACTTCTGGTGTCCCAGGAACGGCTCCAACAGCAGGAACCGCAGCTACTTTTGTAGAAGCAAACCTAAAATCTGTTGTGAAGTCATGTTGGGATAACGGTGGAGATCCTGGGGTTATTATGGCAGGGTCTTTTAACAAACAAATAGCATCAGGTTTTGCTGGTATCGGTACTTTGTACAGAGATGCTCAACCTAATGGTGGATTAGCTCCTGGGTCAATTATTGGGGCTGCTGATATTTATGTATCAGATTTTGGTCAACACCAAATTGTTGCTAATAGATTTCAACCGGCAGGAACAGTATATGCACTAGACATGGAATACTGGTGTGTTGCTTATCTTCGTGGTATTCAAACAGAAGACCTTGGTAAAACAGGCGATTCCGACAGACGTTTGATTATTACAGAATATACGCTTGGTTCTAAAAACGAAGCAGCTTCTGGTAAAATCTATACAACTACTACATCATAACCTCCCAAAGTGTAGTAATAATGGGGCTTGGTCAAACAAGCCCCTATTTTTAAGAGGATTAAGTTATGCCAAAAAAGACTTATAAAGGCAATAAAGAAGCAAAAGGGACGGAAACCTTTTCTAATAATAAAAGCCAGTTTATGAAAAATATTAATAATTTTTCTAGTAAAGGGCTAAAACAAATGCCACAAAATGCAACATTTGGAAAAATGTCTAAAACACACGCATGAGTAAACGTTTATTAGATTATGATCCTATAACTCGTACTCAAACATGGCATGAGTATGATGAGGTTAACAATGTAACCACGATTGCAGAGGTGCAAGACGTAGAGCCAGCATTAAATTTGAACAAAGCTGTTCAAAATTATGATGTAGGTGGAGCTAAAGGATTGAATGAATATTCTAAACAAGGCATCAAAAATGATTGGTGGCACGTTGCGTCTATACCTAATTCAGTAATCATCAAATGGAAAAAAGAGAAAGGCATTGATATTTTTAATAAAAATCAATGGAATGAAGTAAAAAAACTCTTGAACGATAGCGAATACGCATATTTGAGAACTGGAACGGGGCGTGTCTGAATTATTATTAGATATACATAACGCACTACAAAATAAAGACGTAAAATTTGCTGGAGCAGCATTGCTTGAGCATTTTTATGATAATCCTGATGATCCAGAAGGATTAGTGTTATTAGCTCGGTTTTTTATAGACGGGGGTAAAGCTCCGTTTGCCTATCCTATAGTAAAACAAGCCGTATTACAGAAACGCACTTGGCGTACTTTAATGATGTTAGGTGCGACAGAAGCAGTATTACAAACCCCCCAAAAAGCGGTAAAAACCCTAAAAACGGCATTAAAAATGATGCCAGTAACAGAACCGCCTAACCATAAAGCAATGATTTACCGATTAATAGCTAATGCTTATGTGCAAGGATTTAACTTTGCAGAAGCAGAAAAGTGGGCAAAAAAATCATTAGATATCGAACATCACGCACAGGCTCATACTGCGTATGCGTTTGCTAAATTACATAAAAGAGAATGGCGAGAAGGTTGGTATCATTATCAATTTCAATTAGGTCATGCTGATTTTAGAGATAAACATGATTATGGTTTACCGGAGTGGCAAGGTGAGAAAGATGCAAAGTTATTAGTATACGCAGAACAAGGGTTAGGCGATCAACTAGCATTTATGAGTGCGTGTCCTATTAAACCTACTCAATTAAATTGTAATAAAAAATTAGAAACATTATTTAAAAAAACCTTTCCTAATACCCAGGTATTTGGCAAACAATTTGATAAACAGGTTAATGAACCGATTATTGCAACGCATCAAACGTCTATGGCTACAATGATGCAATGGTCAGAAATGAAACCTAGAGGAGCATATTTACAATTAGTTCCAGAAAAAATAGCTATGTGGAAAGGTTTATTATCGACATTAAAAGAAAAAATAAATATTGGCATAGCGTGGACAGGAGGCATGGCTGGGTCCGATGGCTGGAGGAATAGAAAATTAGAACTCGAACAACTGTTGCCAATATTAGAATTACCAGTAAATTTTATATCCTTACAATATAAAGACTATTCGGAAGATATTTTAGAATTATTAAAAACACGCGGAATAAAAATACATGATTTCCCGTGGGGAACAATGTCTCCGGATTATGAAGATACCGCAGCATTAGTAAATTGTTTAGATGCGGTCGTTTGTGTACCAACTACAGCCTATCATTTAGCCGGAGCATTAGGAAAACCCGCATTTGTAATAGTGCATGATAATCCGCATTGGCATGAAGGAGTTGAAGGTGATTGTCCGTGGTGGGAAACGGTGGAGTTTTATCGACGGCCACAATTAGGCGTAGAAGGAGCAATTAAAGCAGTCAGGAATCGAATTCGGGGTAAATTTTTACAGGATTAATTATGAGAATATACATAGGGGTAGATCCAAGACAACCAGTAGCGTATAACGTATTACATTGGTCAATAGTGCGTAGATCATCAAAACCGGTAGCAATAGTGCCGTTAGTATTACCAGCTTTGCCAATAACCAGAACTGGATTAACCGATTTTACTTACAGTCGATATTTATGTCCTGCTTTAAGTGGATATCAGGGTATTTCAGTATTTTTAGATGCTGATATGTTAGTGTTAGGAGATATACAAGAGTTACAATCGTTTGTTAATGGTCAACATTCAGTATATGTGCGTAAAAGCGAAAATCAATTTGAATGGCCGTCATTAATGGTGTTTGACAATGCTAAATGTCAAAAATTAACAACTGAATATATAGAAGATCAAACAAGTAACCCACAATCATTTGAATGGGCAGAATCAGTTGGTGATTTACCTGAAGAATGGAATTTTTGTGTTGGGTATGAAAAAACAGATGAAATCCCAAAATTAGTACATTATACTGCGGGGATACCGGATTTTTCGGAAACTAAACATTTAGACTATGCAGGAGAATGGTTAGCAGAAAAAGAATCAATGACAAGTAATTGCAGTTGGTTAGAGCTAATGGGCGATTCGGTTCATGCAGATTTAGTGCTTCAAGGGATACAGGAGCGTAAAAAAACATGGCAATTACGACATACGCAGAACTCAAAACAGCAATCGCAAACTGGACAGCCAGAAGCGACTTAACTGCTTATATAGATGAGTTTATTGATTTAGCTGAAACGTATATTAAGCGTGATCCGGCACACCCAGACAGTCCAGAAATAGGCGGTGTTCGTGGCAATATACAACGAGCAACAGGCACATTATCAACCAGTGCATCAACTTTAGCGTTACCCACGGATTTTTTAGAAGGATACAGATTAAATTTAACATCAGATGCAGATTTTGTGGTGTTAAGATATGTAGCTCCTACGCAACTATCATTACACCATAGGTCAGGTACGGGTAGACCATCATTTTATACCATATCCGATGTTATAGAATTTGATGTTAAACCAGATAGTGCATATCCATACGAATTGTCTTATTACCCCCAAGTAACCGCATTATCAGATAGTAATACTAGTAATTTTGTATTAACTGGTTATCCAGATGTATATTTAAGTGCGTCTTTATTTCATGCGTTTCGTTTTATTCAAGATGAGCAATCCGCGGCTAGTTGGTTAAGCCAATATAAAACGTCTGCTTGGACAGCATCAGAAACATATCGAAGACCCAGGGCATCGCAAGGGTCAGTAGGTATTAAAACAGATTCGGCGAATCCATAATGCCAGTAGCTACTTACACATTTGGTGATTTTCGTCCTGATTTACCGGATATAGGAACAAAAGGGGTAACATTAGCTAAAAATGTTGTACCTAATGAAAGTTCTTATTTGCCCTTTAAAGGTATGTCTATAGATACAACAGCATTAACGGCATATGCAAGAGGAGCTATTGCACTATCGGATAAAGATGGTAATACAGAAACGTATTGTGGTGATGCGACTAAGTTATACCGATTAGTTAATTCTGGTGGCACGTTAACTTGGACAAGTATAGGCGGTTCGACTTATGCAACAGGTGATGAAAATTATTGGCAGTTTATAAAATGGGGCGAAAAAGTTATAGCCACTAATCGTGACAATAATATTCAGATAGCCGATTTTGGTGGTGGTACATTTGGTGATTTAGGCGGTAGCCCACCCAAAGCAAAACAAATAGGCGTAGTAAGGGGATTTATTGTTTTAGGTGATATAGATGATGGAACTGAATATGTAAGCCGATTGCAATGGAGTGGATTAGAAAATGAAACGTCGTGGGGAACTATCCCAACTACTCAATCAGATTTTCAAGATTTAGTAGGTGATGGCGGTAAAATAATGGCCATTGCTGGTGGAGATATTGGTGTTGTATTTCAAGAACGCAGTATTTGGGAAATGGAATATGTAGGTACACCATTAGTATTTCGGATTAAAGAAGCGTCGGTAGGTATGGGGACTCCGGCATCTAAAAGTGTAGTGCGATATGGAAATTCGGTATTTTTTCTTTCACAAGACGGTTTTATGCGATATGACATTGGTGGTGGTTTAACGCCTATTGGTGATAAACGTATTGATCAATGGTTTTTTGAAAGAGCAAATAACCTTAAATACCATAGAATTACAGGTATTATTGACGTACCTAATGCAAAAGTTATGTGGAGTTATTGTAACGGCGATGGCGATCCAGATGAAATATTAATTTATGATTGGAAAACCAATAACTGGAGTTATGCAGAAGTTAGTCATGAAATGATATTTGGAGGGCGTGGTGTAGGATATACGCTGGATGGATTAGATGCGGTATCTACATCATTAGATGCACTACCAGCGTCATTAGATGCAGATATCTGGAAAGGTGGGCAGTTAGCCGCTTATGTATTTAATACGGAGCATAAATCGGGAACATTCGGCGGTGCAGCGTTAACAGCCAGATTAGAAACTGGTGAAATTATGGGCGAAGATATGGATATGTTATTTCTTGATAGAGTGCGTCCATTAGTAGAAGGTGCAACAGCTACTAATACGGTATTTATGGCGACTAGAAATACATTAAATACAGATTTTACTTATGGTTCTGGTGTAACTGAAAATACGATTGGCGAACATAATTTTAGAGTACCAGCAAGATACATTAGATTACGTTTGGATATTGCTAATGGATTTGAAAAAGCAGTCGGTGTACGAGCCAATATTAAATCAGGGGGCATTAGATAATGACACCCGAACAAGAACGACAATCATTATATAATTTAAACCCATTTTTGTTTGGGTATAGTTCTAATAACATTAGTAATATTCCTGATGTGTCTCCACGGCAAACTGGCCAAAGAATAGAAACTGGTCGTGGTTCTTATTACCATGTTAATGCAGACGGTGACATTGATCGAAGCCAAGAACATTTTGTTAGTGCAAAAGATATTCCATTTGATCAACCAGGATGGGTAACATCTTTTTATGGTTGGAATGAAAATCCAGAACAAATATGGTCGAACATTAATAAATGGACGACAGAACAAAACCCCAACGAAAAAAACCGAGAAAACTTTAATCAAGATTTACGAGCTTATGCTTCCCAATCTGGAGAAGCATCAATGCGTGAACAACAACAGTTATTAAATACGTTTTTAGATACTGGAAAAGTACCAGAAGGGTTACGTTCAGGTTTTGCTATTGACGCATTAGATTATGCGTTTAGAGAAATGGGTCGAGGTCAACAACGTAAATCCCCTGGGTTTATAAGTAGTTTTGTTAATGCTTTTAATCCGGTGCGTATGATGATGATTGGGGCAGAAAAAGAAGCAGTACAAATGACGGGAGAAGCCATTAGAGGCGGAAAGGATGATAAGTATAGTGATAGTTATTGGGAATTAGATGGAGAACAAATAGTTTCTCCAACTCAAGGACAAGATGTAGAACGCAATGAAACAGAAGCAGAACGATTATTCAGAGAAATTTTTGAACGTTCTCAAGATTATCAAACAGCATTAAATGTATTTCGTAGTCAATATCCTCAATATAGTGGAATGACTCCATCAGACCCTACGACTAGCACAAGTCAAACTAGCACAGGCGCAAATGGACAAACAGGCACAGAAACAGGTACAAACACAGGAACAAATGCAGGAACCAACGCAGGAACGAGTACAGAAACAGATAATAGAGAAGATGTAGCAAAAGAAATTATTAATATGGGGTTATTGAGCGAAGCATTAAAACCTTTAAAAGAACCCCCAAAAGAAGGAATATTGCCTACATTTGAAGATCCTACGTTGCCAACAAGAAGAACAGGTTTTGGTCCAATTCCTACATTAAGTAACAATGCGTTAAGTAACAAGGCGTTAGCACCGAGTACGACGGCTGTATTAAATAATCCTTTTATAAATACAGCTAATAAGATTGCTGTTCAACGAGGAAGACGCAATTTGCCGGTAAATAATAGGATGTATAAACAAAATCCGTTTAAAAAGGCATTAAGAGGTATAAGTAATTTTTTTAGTCAACCGTATAATCCAAGCGTTAAAAGCCCTAGAAAAGCCAGTGGATTAAGTATGTTGGAAAGAGAATATGATTTTGCACCAGAATTTCGTGGTAGCGGACTTAGGCCAATAACAGAGTTTGGAACAAGAACAAAACCTTCTATTAGCCCATTAACAACGGGCGATAGAAATCCTTTTAAATCATATAATGACCGTATGTTACAAGAATTTGTGAGGACATTGTAATGGCAGATGAAGAAATTATAACCACTAGAAGTACCCCGTATTTTTCTGAAGATTTAGATTATATTGCTGATGAGGCAGAGCGTCTTTACAGAGAAGGTGGGGTAGACACTTACGGTAAAACATTGTTACCAGATATGTCTCCAGAAAGACGAGATGCGTATGACATGATGGAATCAATAGCGAGAGGTGGCGGTGGTGTATCGGATGCTGCGGTATCTATGTTATCAGATACGTTAAGTGGCCAATATTTATCGCCAGAAACTAATCCATATTTAAAAGGAATGTATGATGATGCTAGTGCTGCATTAGGCGAAGCATTTCGCAGAGAAACAATTCCTGGGTTAGCTGCACAATTTGCTAGTGGTGGTCGATATGGTTCGGGAATGATGACAGAAATGTTAGGCCGTGGACAAGAAGCAGTAGCAGATAGTATGGGCGAATTAGCTAATAAATTATATGGTGGTGCATACGAATCAGAACGAGATCGTATGTTAAAAGGATTGGGATATCTTCCAGAAGTAGAAAAATCACGATATTTTGATGCGGATAGATTAGAAGATGTAGGGTCTAACAGGGAAATGTTTCAAAGAGAACAGTTAGCAGATGAATATGATATGTTTATGCGAGAACAGTTAAATCCTTATGAAAATTTATCACGATATTTAAATGTAGTAGGTGGAGATTTTGGAGGTGATGTATCACGCACTGAGCCAGGGTTAAGTGATTTTGAAAAAGCATTAGGATATGCCGGTGAAGTAGCCGGAATAGGTGCAGATATTAGAGATATTTTTCGATAGTAATTAGTAACGAGATTAGAGGTTAGTCATGGCAGAAATACGAGATTATTCTGTAACAGCAGACGATAATAATGCCGCAAGTCCAAATGGCATGGCTAATGGTTGTGCCCCATCGACGGTAAATGATACATGGCGAGAAGGCATCGCTAGAATGAAAAGATGGTATGAGGACTGTCAGGGAGCCAAAACAACTACGGGTAGTTCTAATGCGTATCTTTTAGCGGCATCAAGGGTAGTGGCTAGTTATGCGGCTGGTGATGCGTATATGTTTAAAGCCAACCATACAAATACCAGTGCTGGCAGTACATTAAATGTAGATTCGGTAGGTGCTAAAGCGATCGTAACACCCACAGGGGCAGCAATAGCAGCGGGTTCTATTACAAGCGGTGGCGTTTATTTAGTGGCTTATGAAGCGTCAGTAGATAAGTTTATGTTAATTGGCGGTAGTCATTCAGGTGGCGATAACCCATTTATTTATAACTCCTCACCGACTTTAACGCTTGAAAACTCTACCTCAGAAGATACATCTGGCGGTAGGGAATCCCAAGTAGTATTCAAGGGATTGCAAAGTGGTTCAGAAGAATCGACATTAGTAAAAATAACAGCATCGCACGAAGGGACATCTGATGATCAGAAAGGCCAGTTAGTTATTGGTGTGAATGATGGCAATGATAATGACGCACCGACAACCGCTATCACGGTATCGAGTACAGGCAACACAACACTGGCTGGTAATTTAATTATTCCTGATGCTGGAAATATTGGTTCAGCTAGTGATACCGATGCAATAGCCATATCGTCTGGCGGTTTAGTTACTGTCTCTCAAGATTTAACAGTGAGCGATGACGTAACAATAGGCGATGATTTATTGTTAGACAGTGATGGTGCAGTCATCAAGCTCGGAGACGATCAAGATGTAACCCTAACGCACGTTGCAGACACAGGCGTTACGTTATCTGCTGGAGATAACGATACAGTATTACAAATAGATTCAAATAATGCTGATGCTGGTTCTGCTCCAAAATTAGTTTTGAATCGAACAACAGATAGCCCTGCTGATAATGATAATGGTGGGGTTATTAAGTTTGATATGGAGAATGACAATAACCAGCAATTTAACGCGGCAAATATATTTGCTAAAGCTACAGACGTTTCTGACACTACAGAAGATTCTTCGTTACATTTTCAAACAATTACGGCTGGTTCATCAGCAGATGCTTTAGTTTTAGCAGGAGGTAGAATTAGCTCTAGTGCTTACAGTCCTGCTGGTTCAATAGTTCAGGTAGTAGTTTCAGCGGCCGCATCAGCTTTTACGACTTCTACTAGTTTTGTTGATGTAACTAATGCGTCAGTAGCAATAACCCCAGCTTCTTCGGGTAATAAAATTTTTGTAATATCTAGTGTAGATGGTTTTCAAGGAGGGGTAAGCGGAGTTAACCAAATTTACACCCAATCATTATATCGAACTATATCTGGAAGCGATATAGGATTAAGCACCAGATATTTATCTTCGCAAAGTGGTAGCGGAGGGTTGCAAATTTATGCTGGAATAGCACACGCAGTTTTAGATGCACCTTCTACAACAAGTGAAATAACTTACAAACTACAACATAAGGTAAGTAATTCAGGGGGTTCTGCTGGTGTCAATTCTGGAAGCTACATTATTGCAATGGAGGTACAAGTTTAATGAACATACCTACAATGTTTGACGCTCTTATAGCATTATGTCCAGGGTCTGAATGGACTTGTGACGGCACTTATAATTCTATCATTTGGCATAAAGGTAATGGCTATGAAAAGCCAAGTGAATCTGCAGTTAATGCAAAAATTACAGAAATAGAAAATGCAAAGCCAATGGTAGAACTAAGACGGCAACGTGACGCAAAACTTACAGCTACCGATTGGGTTGTGACAAAAGCAGACGAAACAAACAGTGCAGTGGCGGATAATTGGAAAACGTATCGACAAGCTCTAAGGGATTTACCTGCAAGTGCAAGTCCAAGTTTAGATAACGACGGAAATCTTATAAATGTTACATGGCCGACAGAGCCAAACTAAGTGTGGAATATTACGAAGGCGGAGCAATAGTTGTTGTATTAGGTATGGTAGGAGGAATGTGGGTTTTTCTCCAGAAACTAATTACATCAAAGTTAAAAGAGTTATATGACATATTAGTTAAGTTAATTGATCGATTTAATAAAGCTGATGATTCAGCAGATAGACGGCATGAATTATTAGTAGAGGAGATTGATCAGTTAAAGGAACAAGTAAGTCAGTTAAGGGAAAAAATAAGTTTTTTACAAGGAAGGATAAACGGTAAAAGTGTGCAGTAATGGTAGAACCGCTCAGTGTTATTGCGGCAATCAAAGTATGTTCGAGTGCTGTAAAACAAGTAAAACATCTAGTAGAGCAAGGTGCAGAAATACATCAGTGTGCCCAACACATCAGTAACTTTTTTGCAGCCAAACAAGATATTGAAAAAGCCAAAGCACGAGCCGAAAATCCTCCAATATGGAGAAAAGTATTACAACCAGAGTCTGCACAAGCTGAAGCTATAGAAGCGGTAATACAGAGGAAGCGTTCTATTGAGTTAATGGTAGACTTGCATAGAACGTTAAAAATGCGATATGGGGCAGATATTTGGACTGAAATAGTAGCAGAACAGCGAAAAATTGAAGCAGAACGACAACGGTTATACTATGCAAGGAAAGAGTTAATACGCAAATGGACAGAAGGAATACTAGTCGTTTTAGCGTGTATTTTAAGTGTAGGGATTGTACTTTTATTTATTTATATTGCAATGAACCGAGAGCAATAATATGGCAATAGACCCAAAATACGATATAACACAACCATTAGATGACCCACAAGATTATTCTGGTATGTCTAGCAATGTTTTATTTGGTAACGAAATGCGTAGCAGGCCGAATAATTCAATGATGATGTCTAGGCAAGGAGGAATATTGGGTGGTAGTAATAATGTAGGAATGTTAGGTGCAGAAAATGCAGCCGCACAAGCCAAACGAATTTTTGATGAACGGCAAATGCGTGATAGGGAAAGCATAGAACGATTACGAAATAGTATAGGCCGTACAGAGCAATTTTTAGCTGATACACCGCCACCTCGTCCATATACCAGAGCCGATGCGTTAATTGACCGTTTAAGAGCGTTTGGTACAGGTCGTGGCGGTTCTAAAACACGCAGAATATTTGATTCCCTGGGTCGTGGTCGTCAAATGTCTCAGGAAAATGCGTTATTACGTCGTCAACAAATGAGTGATTATTTAGGTTCTCAATCTCAATTAATGGAAGGTTACAACCAATTATCGGGATTAGAAAACCAAGTAGGGCAAGACCAAATAGTTGCAAACTGGATTGATACACTACCAGATGCACAACTTAGAGCATTATATTACGGAAACCCAGAGTTAGCCCGTGATGAAATGATAAAAAGTTTTGCATCGCCAACTGCTTTAACCCCACAAAAAACAACCAAAGTATTATCGCGAGAAGCATTGTTACGTTTAAGTGACTCGGATCTTCAATTTATGGGTGTAGATAGAACAGCGATAAATGAACAGCCACAAGGTAGTTTTTTTGAATTTGGGTTTCAACCAGGAACTACATTTAACGAAAGGGGTGTCCCTACGCAACTTAATCGTTTACAGACATTTGAACCCAAAATTCCAACAGGGGCACAATTAACTAGTCAATTTGAAGATCCTTTTTCTCAAACAGTAGGTAAAATAACCCCCAAAACGGGAGTATATGTAATACAAAATGAAGGACTTGATCGAGAAATAGAAATGATTACATCTACTGGAAAGAAAAAAATAGTTAAATTAAGTGATGTAGTAGAAGCTGGAGATATTATTGATAAACAAAGTACAGAAAAACAAGGTGTAGGTATAATAGTGAAAGACCCTGATAATCCTGCTAAAACAGGATTTATAAGGTTTGTAAAAGGCACTATGACACCATCTACAGTATCTCAAATAGGTGAAGGTTTATTAAGTGGCGAACAAATAGTTAAAAGAATAGATGAATTAGTAGAAGACAATACGAGCATAGACACATTATTGAAGTATATGGAAGTCAGACAAAGGTCTCCAGTGGGATTTAGGGGTTTGGTGTCGGATCTTACGGCAGCAATGTCAACATTGGTTCAAAAAGATCCAAATATAAGAAATTTAGATGAAGATCAATTATCGTCAGCACAAGGTAGAGCATTACTACAAGGTTTAATTGGTCGTATGAGACTAGAAGTAGTAGGCGGTGGCGTAATGACAGAACAAGATGCGTTAAGAGTAATTCAAGCTCTAGGTGGAGATTGGAACGCATTTCAAAATCCTCAAAGGGTAGCAAGAGCTATTGGTGATGTATTAAAACGAAAAATGAGGGGATACAATAAAAAGCACAAAACATTATCTAAACAAATAGATGCTAGTAATCGCTTTAGACCGCTTATGCAATTTGAAGTGCCAGAGTTAATAACATTAGACGAAACAACATTTGATTTTGAATTAACGATTCCGCAATATTTAGACACTTTAACAAAAAGACAAAAAGAGGGTAAAGCTATAGATAATGAAGTCCTCCAATTAGTAGATGATTTAGAAAACGGCCGTATAAGTAACGAGCATATTCAAAGAGTAAATAAATGGTTAGATGCTTTTTAATTACTAAAAGGTAAAATAAATGAGTAGTTTAAGTCAAAGCACTTTAGATCGAATTAAACAGCGTAAAAATAACCGGCAAACTACCGGAACTAGTTCTGATATTGCTACAGGATTCCGAGGGACATTGGAAAGCATACCGTTAGCGTTAGAAGATATTGTTAGTGATGCACGATTGTTTGGGTATCGTTTAGGTGGTGGCAGAATGAATCCTTTTGAAGGATTACAAGATCTTTTTGAAACACGCCAACGCGAAGATTTACAAGAATTTTTTGAAGGCCGAAAAGATTTAGAAAGAAGAATTGCAGCACACCAACAAAAATATGCACCCAATCAACAAACTGGTGGAGGTTTGGTAGGTAATGTGTTGGGTTATGGATTATTAGGAGGCGGATTAGGTTTAGGAAGAAATTTATTGCTTCGAGGGGCAGGACGACCAACTACCGTAACAGGGGCTACTGTTCCAGGGTTAGCAGCCACAGAAGCAGCATTAATACCTACATTAGGAGATGACCCATTTAGTTTGGGTAATAATAGAATGGGTAATATGTTATTAGCAGCCGGTTTAGGAACCGCAGCAGATAGAGTGTTAAGTGGTATAGGCAATAGGTTAACTACAGGAAGTGACCGTAGAGCAGCATTAGCAACAGACCCTAATTTTCTTTCTACAAGAACTAGACAACCATTACCACGGTCGCCACAACAGGACGTAACAGAGGCTGCTCAAATTGCTCAGAACGCAGGATATATTTTAGACCCCAAAGCAATACGGTCGGATTTACCTATTAGAACAGCGACAGCGAGATATTTTCAAAGTCCTAGATTATTACAATCTGCGATGGGCAATCATAACCAAGATGTAACTAATATTTTAGCTAGAAAAGTATTAGGAGCGGATGAAAACACATCTATAGAAAGTGCGATTACTAGACGAATAACTGAACTACAAAACAAATACGAAGGGTTTAGAAATATTGGAGAACAAGCCAAAGTATTTAAACGACGATTAGTAGATGATTTATATGGAATTAAACTAGGCGAATCTAGGCCAGATATTTTAAGTCGGTTTTCGGGTGCAACAAAAGAAGCTAGGGAACAACAAGCTAGAAAATTTAATCAATTTGCCGATTCATTAACAAAAATAAAAATTCAACCAGACAATATAGACCGATTAAAAACCTTATTAGAACAACGTATAAAATTAGAAAAAACGCTTGGTGGGCTAGGTACAGAACATAGAAATGTTTTAAACCAGGCTACCAGTATTTTAGAAAAAGGAGAATTAGAACCCGAATTGTGGATGGACGCAATTAAGGTGTTACGAAATACTAAAAGCAAATTGTTTAAAAGTGGGGATGCTGATACAGGACGTATTGTTGGTGAAATTAGTGATATTTTAGAAGATAGTGCAGAAAAACATTTTGTAGAATTAGATGAATTAATTGGTTCTCGCACTATTAATGATTTTTTACCAGATAATGTAACTGTTAATCCACAAGGTCAATTATTAGATGCAAGTGGTGAAATTATTCCAGATTTACAAATTCCTAAATTTGGTAAAACGGTACAAGAGTTTAAAGATGCCAGAAAACAATATTCGCAAGCGGAAGCAATAAGAGAAGCTACTGTCGGAGATATGGTAGATGCTGAAAAAATATATAACATTGGTAAAACTAAACCGTTAACCGATGAATTAGAAACTATTGCTAAAACTTACGAGTATTTTGGAACTGGTCAAGGTACTAGTCCAAGAAATGTAATGCAGTTTGGTAAAACAGATGTTCCGCGAACTGATGCACAATTAGGGACGTATACGTTGGCACAATTAGCGGGGTCATTAGCAAGTCCAGTTTTAGATAGAATATTGCCAAAACCAACCCATGCGTCGGCGATATTATTAGGAGGGTTGGAAAGTCAGCCACGAATACGGTCACTGTTAATGGATCCAGCAGGATTTGGACAAAAAAACGTATTGCCTCCATCTTTAGGGTTATTAGATAGAACCTTGCAAGCCCCGAATGTAAAAAGAGCGTTAAATGCTCCACTAGTTCAAAGTGGTTCACGACAATTACTAGCACCGGCATTAGGGGCTGGAACCTCAACATTTGCTGTTGATCAAACAGATTTATTATAATGGCGACTTCTGGTTCTCTTATTGCCCAAACTAGGCCATCGAATACTACGGCTAGTACGGCATATACTGCTACTCTTAAAACCTCTATTTCCCGCATTATAGTGGTCAATACCACAGGGTCGGCTGCCACTTTTCGTTTATTTCACGATGACGATGGTTCGACCTATGACGAAACAACCGCCGTCGTCTGGGACAACAGTATAGCTAGTGGTGGTTACGTTGATTTACAAGCCTATTTGGACGCAGGAGCGATAACTATAGCGGTATCTGGAACGTTAGGGGTACGGTCTGGTACGGGCAATGCTTTGACGTTTAATGTTTATGGTCAGGTTGAAGACGCTAGATAAGAAGAATCAGTTAAAAGCGATTGGCGATTTCTGCCGGTCTATTTATTTTTGGATTATATTGTTAGTGACGTTAACGTGTATTTGTGGGTATTTAGTGGGTACGTTGTTGTGGTGGACGTTTGAAATTTAACTAATGTTCTGTAATGCCCAATGTGTCCAATGTTCACGCAATTCGTTCTCTTGAGCTTCTATGTCTTGCCAATAGGTAGGATTTTCACGTTGTTTAATTAACTCTTGTAGTTTTTCTTGTAGATGTTCAATCATTTCCTCATATTGTACGCGACTGATTTTACGCGACGTATTGGATAATTGACGTAACTCATCAACTACTTCGGAACCATACGTTTTAAGCATAAAAGGAAAATATTCCGCACCGTTGCCACCCAGGTTAATGTTGCACCGGTAACACTGAGGGTGAATATTACGAAGATCCCACGCGGTAGCATTACCTTGTGCTTTCGGGATAAAGTGACCAGCTTGCATTTCTTTATAATGTCTAGTGTGACCGCACGTTACGCATGAGCAATTATCGTCAAAGTCTGAACCGCGTAAACGAACATATAAACTGGTTAACTTCCATAACTTATTGCGTAAAGACGTAATTGTTTTAGTTTTGGCCATAATAATCCCTAAGATTTACGTTGATTAGCATTAATAGACCGCCAAACATCAACAGTCATAATAAGCCGTTCTCTCTCTAACATTAATTTCATTCGTTTAAATTCAGCCTCAACGAGCTTGTCTTTAGCCTGGGTGTATACATCGCTTTGTAACGCTACACGTTCCTTTTCGGCGATGGTTCCGGTGTCAGGTTGCCCTTTAGCTTTCGCTATAGGAAGACCCAATTTAGCGGAAGTGTAATCAGCACAAGAACGAGCATATTCCGCATCGGAATCTGGTAGCCGTTCCAAAACTTCATCTATATCTTTTTCATTTGGTAAATATTTAAACCCCACAACATCCCTCACATTCATCTAATAATGACATTTGACTCGCGTTTTCTAACGTAAAAAAATCGACTTCGTTTATAAGTACAGTAATCATAAAAATAGTCCTTTTACATAATTCCTACAACTTTATGCGTTTGAATAGACAAACGCCATTGTGGGTTGTTTAAACAATATTGTACGGTTATTTTGGCATTGTCGTAAAAATGGTCATTATCTTTAGGTTGCAAATAAAAGTGGTTAAAAGAATAATTAGCAAAAACATCTGGTGATATAGTCTGTTGTGGGTAAACTAATTTTAATTCATTGCCAGAGGTAACTTTTACGTTAGCTGTTTTAGGAGAAACAGTAACCCAATCAACATCAGCAACGATGGGATTCGACCCGTTGGTTTCTATTGCAGTAAAATAATTACATTGTTTTAAGTCATTAACTAATTCACTAGTAATTTGTAAAGTGGGTTCACCTCCCGTAAAAACCACAAATTTGTCACTATGGTCTACGCCCCATACGTCCTCTATTTTTTTAACTAATTCGGTAGCACTATATTCACCACCGTTTAAACCATCGGTTCCGACAAAATCGGTATCACAAAAAGAACAAGTAGCGGTATCTCTATCAAGTTCGCGACCACTCCAAAAATTACAGCCCGTGAATCTAACAAACACGGCTCGTTTGCCAGCATTAAAACCTTCTCCTTGTAAAGTCAAAAACAGTTCTTTAATCTTAAACACCATGACAATCAAACAATTCTAAATTTAATTGATTACCGGATGTACCAGACCACACACTAGCTTTGGCATGATTTTCCAAGCGATCCATAATGATAGCTGCTCTAGCAACAGGCGAATAAGGTGCATAAGCTCCTTTCCACACATTATCACGACAAATATTTCGAGCAAGGTGAGTACTGTCGGCTGACGCTAAAGGTAAATGGGCTAGTACGCTAGGATCTAACATCCGAAGCCCATGCAATTTAACAAAAGGTCGGCCACTAGAATCACAAATATAATTTAAAATTTCTTTGATGCGATTCCACCATGTTTTATTAGCTATTGTTGAAAATTGACCACTACTTCCTAATGCGATGCGGGGATAGTTATCTATCAAACGTTTCAATCTATCGAAACTTTCATGCAAATGAAACACGGGAACGCCAAAATGTGCAAAAGGCCATTCATCCAACAAATCATCGTTATCTTTCTCGTTGCCATCAATAACGTCTGGGATGCAAGCCCATTCGCATCCAGGGTGTTTCAACCAATGGTCAACCCAATCGTAAAACTTTGACCAATCAGTAACAGGTTCACCTTGTCGCCACGCCGAAAAAGCACCATTGTCCAAAACAAAAGTACGACAGACTTCAGCTAACACTTTAATTTGGTCTGGACGGTGAAACGACACCATAGCATCGCGGTTGGCCATTGCTTTCACAACATTAAGTATTTCGCCAGAAAGGGGTGTTCCATGATAACAAATCATTGTTTATTCTCGTTTTGTTTATGTGTTTTCTTCCATTTTTCGTATTTGGTGGATACCGTATGTGTTCCCTGTAGGTTTTCATCTCCGAATACGGGAGAGAATCTAGGTAAGTTTTTGACGATTTTGTTGGCGTTTATTTGGGCTTCTTCTGCGGTTCTGTAGACTCCCAGATTCTTTTTGGTGTTGCGATCCCAAAGCGTATACCGCCATGTTTTGTTCCCTATACTGCTTTTGCTAATAGTAAATTTACCATTATTACTCGCCATCCAGTATTTACCTTTAATTGTCCATTTCATAGGTCGTCTTTAGAACAACCTAGTAAGATTGCTCGTAACTCCTTGACCTTTTCAATATTCTCCTTCAGTTCTTCCTCGCTCGGTTCGTGAGTTAATTGGGGGACATATTCTTGTCTCGATTGCCACCCTTCACCGGCGAAACACATTTTGCGAAATTTAGGTAATGACGGTGGCCAATCCTCCCCACTTTCTACCACATTCCGAATACCACGTTTTATGTGAACTGGTTTCAAATCATGTAATCCCACTATCCAACTGGTACAAGGATCCTCGCCGTATTGAGACACGAATTTACTACCGTATAACTCAGTCAAAGTTACCCAAAGCGTAGATATTGTCTCTGTGGGCAGCCTTGGCTTTTTCTCGTACTCGCTCGACGGCTGATTGTTTTTTATTAGATTCTGTATTCGCTCCATATCGGCAATCTTCCTTTTTATAAACTGTGAGCCATTCCGACTCCATGGCACTTTCGAGAAGCAACACTGGATCGTATCCTTCCAAGCGAAACCGTTCTAGTTTATTCAAAAACATACGTTGGCTTCTTATTGTAAACTTTTTGGTCTTTTCTTCTCGCCGGTAGGCAACAAAATCCTCCCACAATGCCACCGGCAAATAATCGGGTGGATCTAATATCTCGTTTTTCATGTTATCTCCTTAAAACATTTGTCGTTGCACTGGTACACAACCCCCAGAATCATATCTTTGGGTTTTACCTTTTGGATAAGGTTCAATGGGGTAATTTAAACTATCAAGCAATTCACGTTTTTGTCTTTTATTACCACAAAAATAGACGTATCTATGTTTCCTTGGGCGTTCTACCTGCGGCTGGCCAGATGGCTGATGACGATTGTGAACATTGGTAAGATAACAATTTTCTGGATCAGTTCGTTTAGCACTCAATCCTGTGTAGATAAAATTTGTTGCTTGATAGATATACCCCACATGATGCTGTGCGGTATCAGCATAGCTCACCACAATTTTAGGCGTTGGTAACAATTTTAACGAATGAGCTATCAAATAACTGGCTTCATTTTTTTTGTTATTTTCTAAACAAAGTCGGTTCAATTCTAAAACGTCATGCCGATATTTTTCCCCACAAATTCCTTCACACAAAGATGGAGAAGCTGGCAACCCATAAGTAATCACGCCTGTTAAATCATTTTCAATAAAAAGTCCAAATGAAAAACTAATAGACGGTAAGCGTTTGGCATAATGTTTAAACTTAAGCCAATCATATGTTTCCCAATTTTTAATAGATTTTACTTTCAATCATACCTCCTTTATGTTCGCCCACAATTCGCCATTTTCCGGTGAAGGGCATTGGATATTTTTCTCCTTATCCTACCTTCAAAAGCTCAAAAAAGCTCCGGTAATTCTTCCGTATGATTAAACTCTTTCGAGCTTCACCGGTGGGGCGACATGGCGGGTCGTATATCCCCTAGTCGGCTTTTCTTCCTAGCAGCGACCGACAAACGCTCCTCGTATCGTCAGGAGTACGCGAAATTGGTTTTTGGGAATACTTTTGATAGACTAATTTTGTCCGAAGCTCCCAAAAAACCCCCGTTTCGGATAGCGGTGCGATCTCCCCATAGGTCGCATCGCACTTTCAACTATTGCATGAAATCTGTCATGCTTTCATAAATTAAATCAGAACCTAGCTCAGTGATCACCCAGGTCGTCGCATTTTTCTGCGAATCAGTACATTTTCGTATTTCGGCTTTCTCAACCAAACCCAATCTTTCAAGGTCACTTAACCGGCGATTGGGGGTATGGAAACAATCGTACAATTTGATTTCGGGGAACATATCGTGGAGGAGATACGCGTATTCCCTTGCAGTTCGTCGAGGATGCTCATGTACAACCTGTAAAACTTTTTTTCGTAACAATGTCACTTTAGGCAGAATATCCATCGCGGCTTGATGGCTGGTGATAGGGTCGGTGTTCCGACGCAAAAATTTGGCTTCCAGATCCATAATAATCTCCTTTATTTTTAATTTAATGTGGGGCTTCATGGTCGCTAAAGGAGATGTAAATATACGATCAATCCGCCCCCAGGAAATAGTTATAGAGAGTTTGCACCATTTGGATTCGCGGGTTCGTCGTTTCCCGAAAACTCAATTTCTGAAGTGTACGGTACGGGATTTTTGTTCTTTGAGCAATGATCGGTAACTGACCTTTCCGCGTGTCCATCTCCTGTAACACATAACCCAAAATGTCTCGTTCTCTATCTTTCATAATCCGAGAATATCTGATATTTCTGAAAGATGCAACAATGGGTTGACCCGAAAGTGGGTTCATGTCAGAATTAGTCTCAGAAACCGTTAAAAAAGGAGATAAATGTGACTGAAAAGAAATTACGAAACCCTAAAAAGGGGTACGAATTATTCCAGAAAGATCCGGTAGAAAAGAAAATTCTGGAAACCATCAAAGTCCACAAGCACTTATTGTTCGACCAACTTCCTCAAAAAGTGAAAGACGAACTGATCTTTGAATGTGCCGCAAATCACTATTGGTTCGTGGATACTAGTCCCGAAAGAATCATCTACGCTATGCGAGAAATCCACAAAATTGAACAGCCAACTATGGAGATTGCGGGCTGGGCACGATTGCATTTCTTGTATGAGGAAACATTGAATAGCCTACGAAAAGATCATAAAGATTTCGTTGCCAGTAAATATGATCATTTTGTGGACATGGAAGTAAACGAGATTTGGAAAGATAAACTAGGGAGATGAAAATGGAAAAGAAAGAAGCAAAGGAAAAGATCAATGATTGGGTCAATGACAAAATCGAAATTCTGGGAATGGACGATAACACTGAAAAAAAATTTCGAGAGAAAATTGTGAAAAAAGTAGTAGGAGATGACGATGAAGGATAAAACACTTTTAGGAAATCTATTCGCTAATTTGGGCGTAGTCGAGGGGGTGGATACATGGGATTGCCACGGAACCCCAGTCATTAGTCACAAAGCCTTGGAGCGTGTGGCGGAACAACGAAATATTACTTTCGACGACCCAGTAGTCATTGAATCCGACCCCGAAAAGAAGATTTGCGTCATGCGAGGGAAAGGGCAAATGTGGGAGATGATAAATGGTCAGCCCAAACAAAAGGAAGCCTGGTCTACCGGTGAAGCCACTCCATACAACAACAAAAACACTTATCCCTATGCGATGGCAGAAAAGAGACTGAAAGATCGTCTTATTCTGAAATTAGTGGGGGTGTCGGGGTATGTCTATTCTGAGGATGAGTCGGACGATTTCAAGCGACCACCGGCAAAACTGTCGGAAACCAAATTTGACATTCTAATGAACAAAGTCAAAGAATTGCCGGAAGAGTCAGAAATTCGTGGACGGTTCATGAAAAAATACCCCACAAGGGATGCTATGGACGATTCAAAATTTGATGAGATTTGGAAATTTTTAAGTAAAGGAGAGAACAATGGAAATTCTAAGCGAAAAGGAGCTACCACAGGGAAGCGAAAAGTGGTTAAAGTTGAGGGAGGAAGTGGTCAAAACCGCGACCAGAACACCCCAAATAATGGGGAAAAGCCCGTATCTTCGTAAACAATATTCGCCAGCTGTTGCGACCGCCCGATTGATTCGGGGGTTGGACGAGGATTTTGTCAACGCAAAAATGAAGGAATCTATGGCGAATGGGTTGGAGAAGGAGGCTGATGTTCGAGCTATTTTGTCCGATCAAGGTCAAAAGTTTGAGCCAATGACTGTAATCAATGACGGTTATTTGGCTTCTCTCGACGGGGCAATCGTGGAGGATGGTAGAATTGTAAAGATTCTGGAAGTCAAAGCTCCCTCCAGTGAAACATCCCCTACTCTTACTCATTTGGACAAGGGAGAAATATGGGATTTGCATTTTTATCAGATTCAGCACCAGTTAATGGTGACTGAGGCTGAATGTGCAACGTTAATCATAGTGGATCCGCGTGATGGTGAATGGAAAGAATTTGGGATAGAACCGAATCCCAAAATCCATACCGAAATCAAACAAGCCTGGGAAGAAATGTGGTGGTTGCTAGAATGTGACGAGGAAGATATGACCGATTGCGTCCCGATTTCTCCGGATCAACGTCCATTGTTAGAAAACTACAAAAGGGCATTAGATAATTTGTCACAAGCGAAAGACGATTTTGCCGATGCTGAAAAACAAGTCATGGAAGCGATTCAATCAGGCGAAATCCCCATCAATTCGGAGGGGTTCCATTTGCGAATCGTGGAAAAGGAAGGTCGAAAAGGTTCCACCAGTTGGAAACGATTGGCGACTGTGGAATTGAAAAAACACAACGTAAACGTCGCAGATTTGGAGGCCGAATATAAAAACCCCGATAGCGAGTCAAAAATTAAAATTGAGGATTTAAGAAAATGAATGAAGCGAAACCGTATGTATTTTCGGGAAAAGTAATAGTCAAAAAAGAAATTCAAGAGATTTCAGATACGTTTAAAAAACTGGAAATGGTAATTGATACCGGTGGGGATTATCCAGAAACTATTCCAGTCGAAGCTATTAATGATACTATTGATTTATTAAACCCCATCAAAAGGGGCGATTTGGTAGAAATTACCGCCAATGTTAAAGGACGGCCTGGGAAGGGTAAATTTGAACATCGTCATTTTCTTTCGTTGAAAATTTGGAAAATTAAAAAAATTGGAGAGGATGTGCCGGTAGAGGAAAACGACTTTATACCGGATGATCTTCCATTTTAGGAGGGAACATGGACGTTTCACGATATTTTGATAAAAAGGAGCTAATTTGTCAGTGTGGTTGCGAAACTTGCGAGATGCAACCGCATTTTTTGGAGGCGTTGGATCAATTAAGGGAAGATTGGGGGAAGCCCATCGTTTTATCGTCTGCCTATCGGTGTCCAGATTACAATGAAAAGATCAGTAGTAGTGGTCGGGACGGTGCTCATGTTTTAGGTGTGGCGGCTGATATCCGCGTTGATAGAAAAAATGCTTATGAATTGCTAAAACTCGCAATACCGCGTTTCAACGGCATTGGCATTAATCAAAAGGGTACGGGTCGGTTTATCCATTTAGACCTCAAGACGGGCGATTTACGGCCTACAATTTGGAGTTATTAGATGATCATTAAGTTAATATTTACCGGTTTTATTATTTGGTCGGCTTTGAAACAATTCGGCATTATTCAAAAATATTCCGACAATTATCACGATAGAAACGTGACGATTATAGACCACAAAAAAAAGGGGGGATAATTCCCCCCCCTATTGATTAACCACCCAGGCTGTAGGAAAGCATTAAGTAATACTGCGATAGTGCAAAACACCCCAATAAAATAACGCTAATAGAAACAATGGCTAATGCTAATGTTTTGAAATCAGACATTTTTTAACCCCTTTATTTCCTCTAAAAATCGTTTGAAATCGCGGTTTTTCATCGCTCCAGCCACGCCACAAATCACCCCACCTTTTAAATGAATAGTAATTTTTCCACCGTCGTTAAATATTCTTGTTATAGTTTGCATGATATCTCCTTTATATTTTTATTCTGATTTTGCCGAAATGGATAGTTGATTTAAGACCCCTTTTCACTTGAAACGGTTTATTAAATCGGTGAATTTTGCCCAAATCATCGGGAACCATTTTTGGATGATCCTCTAACAGATCGAAGGGGATAGCTCCCAACGTCCCAGAATCCACGCTATATTCGCGTTTATTTTGGTCTAGAAAGCCACCATCACCGACAATCGTTGCCACCATAGCGAGAATTTTCCCCTTTATAGAGAGAAAAACCGGATTTATATCGTGGTTTTCTCGACGTTTCATATATTCGCGAAAAGCGAAACGTTTATTCTCCTCCGACAAGAAATAACACGGATCCCCGACGAAATAACGACCGGAGGGTAAAAAATGCAAGCATGACATGACCCAGGCTTTAACCTCATTTAAGGTATAATCGCTCATTTCTGGAAAATACTTGTTTCTCGCATCTTTTAACTTATCGTAGTCGGGTAAATTTAAAAAAGACCCAAACAACAAGAGACCGGCTTTCGGCGTTTGTTTCATCCCATCAGTAAGAACCACGTTAATGATCGTATGTTCTAAATCGGGGGAGCGGTTCACTTGACCAGCAAGATCGCGATCTCCCTTTTTAGAAAGTTTAATCAGCCATTGGCAACCATTGGGATCTTTAAAAATACATTTATGCTGTTTATTCACAATTCAATCTCCTTTAATAGTGTTGTATTCAAAATCCGATAAAGAAAACGACATTTCGCGAGTACGACCGGTCGCACTATCCGTTGATTTAATCTCATAAAATGGAATCCCGCCTTGCTCGTTTACTGCATCCTCACAATACGACAAGAAATCGTGCCAGAAATTATCGTCAAAAGCTGTGGCTGTATGAGCGGCTTTAATCTCTTTTTCTATCCTTTCAAATTCGCTATCTTTAATTTTGGTAAGTAAAAAATACATTAAAAAATCTCCTTTTTTTAGGGGTGTATAGGTAAGGGTGGCCACGGTTAAACGCGACCACGCCTCTATTTAACGGTCGGTTTTCGCCGATTATTTAATTTTTTCAATAATAACGTCGGTTCCGCCTTTCTTATAACATTTCAAACAATCGCGGCATTTTTGACCGGAACAGTTATCGGTGATGTGAGAATCACGCGAAATGTTATTAAAAACTTTATCGAAATAAGGAGGAGGATCACTAATGATTTTATCTACCTTCGGATTCGACCACACAAGAATCAAATTGGCTGGTTTTTGTCGTTTCTTAAAAAACGGTTTTATAATGTCGGTTCTCTTAGTCCATAGTGCGAAAGTACAATGATCGTTCCTTTCGGCTATCAAGCATATATTCTCTATATGATTAAAGCGACCAAATTTAATGGTTTTGCCGTTAATCGTTTGATCCGTTATTAATTCACCATGACCCGAAAAACGGAAAAACGCTCGATTAATATTCGGAATTTCTGAAGGTTTTAAAATCCTTTCAGCCAGGGTGGTATTCCGTTGGAACGCTGGAACGGCCGATTTTCGGAATGTTTTTAACATATTAACGCTATAGCACACCCCACAAATATCTACAGTTTTTCCCGCCTTTTGATTGGCGATTTTCGCCTTCTCATAACGTTTTAAACAAAAAGAATTAGTAAGGGTGTTAGTGTTAATAGCTCCGATATCGGTTAATTTACCCGACATTTTAGAAACGCCTATTTCGGCTAATATGGCCATGATTTAATCTCCTTTTATTAAATAACCACAAGGGATCCCACCCCGAAGGATGGGATCTATCTGGTTACTTCACGGAGAACAATTCGCCACGATCAACAAATACTTGTTGGCGGTTTTTATAGGCGATAGCTTTTACTTTTTGCCAATGGGGAAAAGATACCGTGTAAGATTTCCCGTTTAGT
>Ga0209645_1000158_pt1 | contig 35041 bp, 45 predicted proteins | sample ETNvirenome_6_30_FD_184070 | JGI IMG/M metagenome (GOLD analysis project Ga0209645, IMG submission 184070) | Marine viral communities from the Pacific Ocean - ETNP_6_30 (SPAdes) (version 2) | ecosystem: Environmental > Aquatic > Marine > Oceanic | place: Pacific Ocean | collected 2013-06-19
TGGGGAAAAATAAATGATACTTGGCAAAACGAACAACGTAATTGGGATGATATAATATAAGGAAAAAATTATGGCAACTTTAACAGGAAATACAATCGCATCAACTTATACTGGATTATTATCAGTAACAGGAGCTGTCGGAGCTGATACAGTTGAAGCAGTAACAGATGGAGCTGGAACTTCTACATCTTTATCATTATCACAACAAAGAGCTACAATAACTTTAGGAAGTGGAGCAGGTGATGACTTTATAGTTGATGGAACTACTTTAGTAGTAGAAGGCGATAATAATAGAGTTGGCATTGGAACCGCCTCACCTCAACAGGATTTTGTTATTTCAAATGGTGGGGTAGGTGGTATTGAGTTTAATGCTGCAGACGCTACATGTACTTTAAATACAATACGAAGAGATACTGGTGCTTATATTGATTTTCTTTTTGAAGGAAAAGAATTTACTGTTGCAACTGGCACAAGTCCAGCTGAATCTATGAGAATAAACAGCTCTGGAGATGTTATATTAAAAGATGGGTCTGGGGCAGAGGATAGATTTTTATTTGATGTTGGTGGTGCTGGAGACAATCCAAAATTTATTGTATACAACAATGATGGAAGTACAGAAGATTTTAAAATTGATAATGGAACAATAACTTCTGTTTCTGGTGCTACTTTTGGTGGAAATGTTGGCATTGGTGCAAGTCCAGGTGCAAATCTTGATGTTGCTGGAGGGCAATTTCATTTAGGTACAAATGGTGCATCAGATATTTATATGAGTCCAGATGATACTAATGAAGTAATTAGATTTTCAAAAAGTGCTGGTGGTAATCTTGATATTCTTTCAAATGGTGGTTTAATACATTTAAATGTTAATGGGAATGTGGGTATAAATAAAGGTTCTCCTTTAACTAAACTTCATATCGTAGGTGCTACTGGAAACCCAGCAACATCTAGTACTACACCAACTGCAATAGCAAGATTTGATTCAACATACAATGCAGTTCTTGACATTGGTCAAGGTGCAGACCCTTATCCAATGTGGATTCAAGCAGCAGATAGAAGCAACCTTGCACAAACTTATCATATAAATATGCAACCAGTTGGTGGAAATGTCGGAATTGGTAATTTTTCTGATGGAACAGTTCATACTGGAACAACAGCAGACGAAAGACTTCAAGTAGTCAAATACGGAGTAAGTGTAGACAGCACTATTCATATGATTCAAAAATGGAGTACAGGGTTCTCTGGTTCAGAAAAAGGTTCAAATTTTGGTATTGGGTTAAATAGATGGCAAGACCCTGGAAATAATTATCCAAGAACTAAAGCTACATTTTATACAACTGGAAGAACTAATGATAGTGATGCTATTCCTACAGCAGTGATGTCTATAAATGATAGTGGAACATTTATCACAGCAGGCACACACACAGCAAGTGGAAGTCCAGACTATGCAGAGTATTTTGAATCTAAAGACGGAAAAGCAATTCCATTTGGAACGACTGTTAAGCTTGATGGCGATAAAGTTGTACCTTGTGAAAATGGAGATACTCCCATAGGTGTAATATCTGCTGACCCATCTGTTATAGCTGGAGGTGCTGAATTTGAATGGAGAAAAAGATGGTTAGTTGATGATTATGGAAAAAAATTAATTGGCGAAGATGGTAATGAGATTGAAAATCCAGACTATGATGATACAATAGAATATATTCCAAGAGATGAAAGAGAAGAATGGAATGTGGTTGGTATTATGGGACAGTTACCAATAACTAAAGGTCAGCCAATAGCAAGTAACTGGATTAAAATGAAAGATATATCAGACACAGTAGAACTGTGGTTTGTTAAATAAATTAGGAGATTATAATGACAGTAACATGGAAAATGGATAATTTGCAATACTATCTATCTAAAGACAGTAAAGATAAAGTTGTCTATAAAGTAAATTACACCGTTTCAGGTTCTAAAAAAGTTGGAGATAAAGAATACTATGCAGTTAATAGTCAAAGCGTACAACTTGATTTAGAAAAAGTAGAAGCTGTAGAAGCTAAAGATGCAGTATTGTATACAGATAAAGACACTTTACTTGTTGATAAAGCAGTAAAGGTAGGCGATATTAAAACACTAGCTGTAGAAGCAGTAGAAGCCAAAGACCCTTGGGCAAGTGTGGACTTTGTTGAATACGATGACTTGACTGAAAATATGGTTGTTGGATGGGTAAAATCTACATTGGGAGAAGATGAAGTAAAGCGAGTAGAAGATAATATTACAGCTCAAATAGATGCACAAGAGAATCCACCTGCAGCTACAGAAGGCGATGGTGTACCTTGGTAAAAAATAATTGTGAATGTTGTAATTGTAGTTGTTGCTAATGAATGAAACAATTAAAATATTTTTTAGAAGATTTAATAAGTTTTCTTCTAGTATGTTTTTTATTATTGTGTTTATTTCTTTATTCTTTTGGACTTGTGATAATTTTTATTTTGGAAAAAGTCAAGAAGATATTGAAAAAGAATTAGCAAGAGATATGTTTGTAGTAGATAGTTTAATGAGGACTATTGAATTAGGATTAGATAGTAGTATGATTAATACTGATATTGAACCACTTTATATAAAGGCTTTAAGAATGTCTCCCAAATAAATAGTGGTTATTAAAATTTAAAATAATAAAGAAAGGAGCTAGAGATGGCTAAAAAAGAAAAAGAAAAGTCAGCAATAAAAATAGATGACAAGGAATACAATATAGATTCTTTTACAGATGAACAAAAGACTATGGTAAACCATATAATTGATTTAGATAGAAAACTAAAATCAAGTGAATTTAATCTTATACAATTAAGATTTGGTAGACAAGCTTTTGTAGACGCTTTAAGAGATTCGTTGCAAGAAAAAAAGTAAGGTGATAAAATGCTTGAAACATATGCGGAATATGGTGCTGTCGGAGTTGTAATAATTTTATTTGGATATATGGTTTTGAATCTTATGTCAAGTCAAAAAGTTCAAAATGAAGATTTAGACCAGATAAGACAAGCAAATGCAAAACTAGAAACAAAGATGAGTAATGTTGAAGGCATTATTTTAAAGATGTTAGATAGATGGAACAAGTCAGATGACACAAGTCAAAGACATAGAGAAGCTATAGTTTCTGAACTTAATGATGTAACGGATGATTTAAGTTATATTAAAGGAAGGATGAATGGTAAAGGATAATGGTTGACACAACTAAAGCTGTTGTAAATGGAGCTATTGGAGTTGGAGTTTGGTGGATAAATTTACCTGTAATGTTACAAATGGCAGTATCTATAGCTACTCTTATCTATTTAATTATTAAAACAATAAATGAGTTAAAAGGAAAGAAATAATGAATTTAAAAGAAATGTTAATAGAAGCTGCTGAATTACAAGCAGATGCAATTAAAGATAAGATGGTAGACCAATTAAGTTCTGATGCTATGGCTGAAATGATTGCTACAAAGATTAATGAGAAGATTGACATACCTTTTGTTAGTGAAGAAAAAGAACAAATCTTCTTTGAGAAGTGCGTTGATATTGTTACTGATTTATTAGAAGGTATTATTAAAGGCAAATAGAATGGCTAGGACTCCTGCATGGCAACGTAAAGCTGGTAAATCTAAAAGTGGTGGTCTTAATAGAAAAGGCATAGCATCTTATAGAGCTGCTAATCCAGGCTCTAAGTTAAAGATGGCAGTGACAACTAAACCATCCGAACTTAAAAAAGATTCTAAAGCTGCTAAACGTAGAGCTTCTTTTTGTGCAAGAATGAAAGGTATGAAAAGAAAATTAACTGGTTCTAAAAAAGCTAATGACCCTAATTCAAGAATAAATAAAGCATTAAGAAAGTGGAATTGTTAAATGTCTAGTAAAAAAGATGCCTGTTATTATAAGGTAAAAGCAAGATATAAAGTATGGCCATCAGCTTATGCTTCTAATGCATTAGTTAAATGCAGAAAAGTAGGAGCAGCTAATTGGGGTACTAAATCTACTAAGAAGAAAAATTAAATAATGGCAGACACAATTTCATTAGGAGATGTATCAAGTAAAGATACTGGTACTGGAAGTAAATTAAAAACAGGCGGAAGGAGAAAACATAATATGCCTAAAGGATGTGTAAGAAAAAAAGTAAAAGAAGGAATGACAGTTTCTCAAGCTGTAAAGTTTTGTTATCCTGATAATAAAAAAATAGATTCAAAAAAACTTAAATCAGCAATGAAATCAAGAAAGATAACAAACCCTAGAACAAAAATGCAGACTACAAGTAAAGATACTACAAAGTCTGGTTATTAAATAATAAATAAAGGAAGTAAAAATGGTTAAAAAAAAGAAAAAAGAACCAACAATGAAAGAACAAATAGATACTATATTTGAAATTCTTTCTTCACATAAAGTTTCTATAGAATATTTAAATAATAAAATTAACGATAAAGATTCTATCATAGATAAAATAAAAGGTAGAATGGGAATTTAAAAGATTATGGGAAAAAGAGTAGATTTATTTGGACACGATAAAGGATTCGGAGATACAGTTTCCAGAGTAATTAAAAAAGTTTCTAAAGGAAAAATAAAGGAGTGTGGAGGATGCGAAAAACGCAAAGAATTTTTAAACAGGGTGATTCCGTACAGAGACCCGGAAGCCAGGAACAAATAGAAAATCAACAAAGAATTAGTGAACAAGAAGCTTTAGCTGAAATGGCTATGGGTGGAGGTTCTATAATTGGTAAAGAAGGTGGTTTAAGGGTAGATATGTTTACTCATGACGACCCTGATGATTTGCCTTGTATTTGTGATTTGCCTATTGGTGCTCAAGAAATTATATATGATGAAATAGAATATAACGATTCACAAGATGCCGAAGCAGATACATAAAATAAACCAATTTCATGGAGGGTTAAGTTCATCTTCAGACCCAAGAGACATTGCTGATAATGAATTATCTGCAGCAACTGATATAATGATAGATGATTTAGGATTGATAAGAATGATGGGAGGAGTTACAAATCATTCTTCTGAAAATTCAGGTAGTGGTCATGCTTGCGCTATTTCATCTGGATATGGATTATACGCTTGGAATCACGATAGAATAGATGGTCATACATCATCAGCTAATTCAAACAATGCTGAAACTGGTGAAAATTATTTAGCTCTTTCTGATGCAGACACTACTGGAAAAGTTCATATATATGCTGAAGGAGATTATACATGGGGGACTCCAATATCTACTGGCACAAACGGAACTCGTAAAGATGTTTTTTATGCTGTTGATGGAGCGTTAAGAGTATGTGATTCTGTATTTTCTAATACAAATACAAGCAAATGGTATGGTTATGTAGATAAACAATTTATGTACAATTCTGGTAGTTCAATTACGGTTGACCAATGGGTTGACAAGTCTCAATACATATCAAGACCTGGTGATAATTCAGGTTGGGATGATGCAATATCCGCATCAGCTACATCAACAGCAGATTCTAGAACAACTACATCTGGAATAGGAAGCGCTATAACTGCTGAAATTGGATTTGGTGACTCTCCTCAAGTTCAAACATATTTTGAAAGAGAAGACCAATTTAATACTGGAGGTAGTCCAGTAACTAATATCTATACAATAGCAGTTAAAGTTAGAGTTCAGTATGATGGGGTAACTGATAGTGATTGGTCTTATACTCTTACAGCTGGTAAAGCTACAAATTCTACTACGTTTGCTGGTAGTCTTGGAACAAATTATAAAGATATAAGTTATGTTAACGGAGGTTCTGTTGATGATACTAATGTTATTGAAGATAGAGTTCATACATTTACTTTTGCTGTTGGTGATACAGTTTTAGGAACTGGAATTACAGCTGGAGTTAGAGCTACTTTAAGTGTTGATTTGTTAGGAGGCGATGTTGATTCAATAGGGATAACGCAAGTTATTGTTACTGAAGGTAGTACAAGTGGAGCTGCTCATAATGGAGTAGATGGTAATCCTATAGATACTAATGAAGTTTTTATAGAAAATAAATATGAATCTACAACTGGAGCTGCAGGATGGGATAGAAAATGGGAACATGGGTTTAGTTTTATATACGATGGGAATCAAGAAAGTCTTATTACAAGAATACAAAAAGTAGACCCTAGTAGTGGCGCTACTTCACCACCTACATATGTACAAGAAAATACTAACGCTAGTAATGCTCCAAGTGTAAAAATTAGTATTCCATATGCATCTGATTGGAGTCCAAGAATAACAGGAGGAGTTTGGTATATAAGAGATGTATCTGGTACAGTTCCTTCTCAATGGTGGGGACAAATTGAGTGTAATTTTGTACAAGGTACTGGAAAAATATTAAGTAGTGGTTCAGAATTTGATTGTACGTTTAATCCTACTACAAGTGAATATAATTTTGATGTAGACCATGAAAATTTATTGCAACCTAATCAAACTGATACATATCTTAGTAGAACTGGATACCCAGAAGATAGTGAATCTATTACAGCTAGGTTTGGCTCAGCTGTTATTGTAGGTAGAAGAGTTTATATAGGTAATGTTCAAATTATAAAAAATGATGGAACAAAAGAAATTAAAGGAGATGCTATGTTAAAAAGTCCTCCTAATAGATTTGATACATTTCCATCTACTAGCGTTGTAGAAGCTGCTATTAACGATGGTGAATCTATTGTTACCCTTCAAGAATTTGCTGATAGAATACTTCAATTCAAAGAACAAACTTTATATATAATAAATGTATCTCAAGATATAGAATTTTTAGAAGATGTACATAAGTTTAAAGGAGTTAATAGCCCTGCTTCTGTATGTAAAACAGATTATGGAATAGCATGGGTTAATAAACATGGTTGTTATTTATATGATGGGAAAACAGTTATCAATCTTCTTGAAAAAGGAGGTAGGAAAATAATTAAAGATAGTGGAGCTACTATTTTAGGAACTTGGGAGAATTTTAATTTTACTAGTGAAACTGTACATTCTCCTCAAATTGGATATTTACCTAAAAAACGACAATTACTTGTTGTAGATGATAATACAACAACTGGTAGTGGTAAAATTTTTATATATGATATGGTTACTCAATCTTGGGTTATTGGAAGTGACGCAAGTATAACAAGTAATGTGTTAACTAATTTTGTTAATGATTCAAAAGGTGAATTGTTATGGGCTCATACAAGTGGAACAGCTACTTTAAATCAATGGGATGATGAACCTGACTCTTCAAGTCATTTAAATATTACAACTAAAGATATAGATTTTGGACAGCCAGGACAGCGAAAAAAAGTGTATAAAGTATATCTTACATTTAGAGGCAATGCTAGTAATGTGCAAGTCCAATATGGAGTAGATGGTCTTGCTCCTGCTTTAAGTTTTAATAAAATAACTTCAGGAACAGATGGTTCAAGCGCTGGTTCAGACAATAGTACAGCTGCTAAATGTATTCCTTATGATGCAGGTACTACTGATTGGCTTAAAGCTGAATTAAAACCTAGTGCTGCTATTAATAATATTTCTAGCTTTAGATTAAAAATAAGTGGAGATGGTACAAATGCTGTTTCAGAAGATTTTGAAATTAATGATATATCTATAGTATATAGATTAAAACCAGTTAAGTAATATGAGTATGTCAAGACAAGAGCGAATTAATGCTCAAAAAAAACAATATAGAATTGATAGTATTAAACAAGCATTTAAATCTGATAACTCTATTCCATCTAAATCTATTTCTTTATTAAAGGATAGTACTGGTGGAACTATTAGCGACGTAGTAGATGATACAACTTCAAACCAAAAAGATGATGTTGCTTCTTTAACTAATAAAGTAAACGAAATATTGTTAGCTCTTAAAAGTGTAGGTATTGTTAAATAATATGACTTTGAAAATAGAGTATAGTTATAGTAAATTAAATAGGAGTAAATTCTATGGCTAACGGAAATAAATTATATCAAGCTTACAGAGGGGCAGGTAAATCCGCAGCTTCTTATAAAGCTAGCCTTTATGATGTAGAAAATCTTGGCATTGAAAGAGAATCTTCAGCTGCTCAACATCAATATCGTATGCAACAAATGGATAAAAATGCAGCTCTTATGTCTGAAGCTATTGGATTAGCATCTGACTTTTATGGTGGTAGGAAATCTAAAAGAGAAACTGAAGAATCTATGGCAAATGTATCAGAAGGTATGGCTAAAAAAGCTTATGGAGAAGGATGGGATGATTTAGACCCTGATGCAAAAAAAGCTCAAATATCTAATTTTGCAGCTAAAGAAGTTAAGAGAGATTGGGTGGGTGCATTATTTGGTGAAGAAAGAAAATATACATTTGGAAGTGGTACTGATGAATTTTCATCATCTCAAATAAAAGCTGCATCAAAATTATATAGTGATGATACTTTGGCTAGTTTAATGGGATTGTCTTCTGATAAAAAAACAAATACAGGTCTTGCAGGTCTTGAATCACCAAGTCTCCCAGGAGATGAAGAATCTTCTACATTAAATACAGAAGCTCCAGAACAACAAGGTCTTTCTTTTGGTGAAGCATTTAAAGCAGCTAGAAATAAAGGTTTAAAAGAATTTGAATGGGAAGGTAAAATGTTTCATACTAGGACTAAAGATGAAGAAATTAAAATGGGTGGTAGTTATGCTAAAGGTGGTGAGTTTACTACAAATGGTCCTGAATTAATACTTGTTGGTGACAATCCTGGTGGCAAAGAAAAAGTTAAAATAAAACCAATAAAGTCTAAGTCTAAATCTAATAAAAAAGAAATGTCAAAAGGTGAAGAATCTTTATCTGACAATATAGGTCAATCTTTAAGTAGTCTAGTTTCAAGAAAAGGAATGAGACCTGGTTCTAAAAATTGGATAAATAATTATATAAGTACACAAAAAGTAAACAACGAACCTTTAAGACCGTTAAGAGGTCAACTTTCAAAACATAATGAAAAATTATTTTCTATGGCTGAAGAGTCTGGATACTTTGGTGAATTCTTTAGAGGAGGATGGGAATAGTGTATAAAAATTCAATAGCTAAAAATCATTTATCTGAAGCTGCTAAAGAAGGTAGATATGGTGACAACATACTTGTTCATATGAGCAAAGATGAAGCCGATGTGTTAGCAAAATCAGCTGGTCTTGAAAAACTCCCTACTAATCCTAAAACTGGTTTTCCAGAAGCTTGGATTTTTACTGCATTATCAGTTGGTCTTGGAGCTTACAATGCATGGAAAGGTGGTAAAGAACAAGCTAGTCAAGCAGGCACTCAATCTAAATTAATGTCTCAACAGCAAGGAGAAATAGAACAAGCATTGGGCAGTCTTGATAATCTTAAAAGTTCTAAAGAAACTGTAGCTATGGCTGAATATGACCAAGCTATAGGAAATTTATCATCTAGAACTGGACAAAGCAAAGAAGATTTACAAAAACAATATGAAAGTATGGTTAATAAAACTGGTATGGCTACATCTGGCTCAGCTCAAACTAATAGAGCTCAAACATACAGAAGAATACAAAATCAATTTAGCCAAGGGTCTACTGATTTATTAGGTAAATTAGGTCAATCAATGGCTGGTGTAGAAGAATGGTATGAAGGTGAAAAATCTAGACTTGAATCAGAACAAAAAAGAATTGGTCTTCAAAAACAATTATCTGATAAACAATCAAGTTCTTGGTACTTAGGTAAAAATATATTTGGATAGGTAAAATATGGCAACAGAAGCATATGATGTAGTAGCGTCTTTAAGAGAGCTATTACAAAGCAAAGAAAGAACAGAACAAAATAGAGTACAAACAGCTCTTCAGGCAATGCAATTTGCTCAAAGTAAAAAGATGCAAGACCAACAAATGGCTGCACAGCAAATACAATTTTTACAAACTGTAAATGCTCAACAAAAACAAAAAGCTGCTTCTGATTTTATTCAAGATACTGGTCTTGGAGCTCTTTATTCACCTACTGAAGATGAAGAAGAGAGAACAAAATCTGTTGAGAAAGCTCAAGAAATCTTAACAAAAGATACAAGAAAAGGTGGATATGGATTTTCAGAAATGGATGCAAGTAGAATAATTACAGGTCTTTGGGCTCATAAAGCTGGTTCTCATGATGAAATTTTATCTATAGCATCTGATTTAAATAATAAATTAACATTACCATCAGAAGATTTATCATCAAGTGATAAGAAATTTTTATCTTCTTTTGTTGAAATTGGATATATTACACCTACTGAATATGAATATGGGTATCAAGAATCTGGTCAATTAAAAAGTATTGCTTCTATTATGCAAAGTGAGCAAGACATAATTGATGAAATGTATGAATTTGGTAGAGGTGATTTTCAAATTCAAAGAGAAATTGGAAAAGTTGAAGCTGAAGAAGTAGATTGGGAATCTGTTATAAGTGGATTTCAAGATGATAGAACCGCTAGAATAATGAATACTGATATTGATGCAGAAACAAAAGAATTAAAGAATTTAAGTAAATCTATTAAAGATAAACAATTATTAATAGATAGATACCAATTAGAATTAAATAGTTTGCAAGAATTAAAAAATTCTGATTTAATAACTAGCAATCAATCATCTAGATTAAATGAATTGCCTAGTAAGATTGAAACACAAGAAGAAGAACTTTTAAATTTAAGTAGTAAAATAGATACAAGGAAAAAAGATTTATCTGTTACAACAGCTATTGCAGCTAAAAACGCATTATTAGAAACTGGATTTGAAACAACTGAAAATTGGGCTAATCAAATTAATATAGCTGAATTATCTCAAATGCTTTCTAAATATAATCCTCGTGTTTTAGAAAATTTAGTAGAAGGCAATCCTTTTACTTTAATGAAAGATGCATTTGTATATAAAGGAAATTTAGAAGGAGCTCCAATATCAGATACATTTAAACTTGTTAGTCTTGCTAAAAGAATTGACGAAGCAAAAACTCTTAAAAAAATAAAAGATGAACTCCCACCTTATGAATAATATATATGGCTGATAATTTAACTAATCAATTTAAAGCTGAATTAAAAAGAAGAGGTATTACAGCTAGTAATACTGAAGTTTCTAATTTTATATCTGAAAGGCCAGACTTATTTAATCAAGTTGGTAGACCAATGTCTGGTGGTAATAAGTTAAGAGAGTATGAAGAACCTGGTGAATTACTAGGTGGTCCTATTCATGCTATTGGAGCTACTTTATGGAACGCTGTTGATACAGCTTTGTTTAGTATACCTAGTTCAACTATGGGAGAAGCAGCTCCTTACAAACCTGAAGACCTTGGAACTGGTGCAAAATTTGGTGCTGTTCTTGGTGAGACCGCTGGATTTCTTTTTGGATTTGGTAAATTAGCAGCAGGTACTAAAGCTCTTTCTGCAGCTGGTAGATATGGAACTAAATCAGTTGCTAAAAAAGCAATATCAAAAACTTTAACTTCTGAAAATATTCAAAAACAATTAATTGATAGCGGCCTTAAAACAAATAGTGTTCAAGAATCTTTATCTAAAATAATAAGAAATAAAAAATTTACTGATTTAACTCCTAAATTTGAACTTAGCAATGAATCATTGTTAAAAGCTAGTCAAGAAATGAATACTCTTATTAAGTCAAGTCTTAAAAAAGATTTAGGAAAAAATGTTAATCCTAAATTTATAGATGATATAGCAGATTCAATTCAATTAGAAGTAACTAAAAATGGTGTTCATTTAAATACAATAGCTTCTAGAGTTGAAAAAGCTTTAAACACAAAATTTAATATAGAAGATAGTTCACTTATATCCGCTTACGCTGCTAGAGCTGCTGAAATGTCAGTAAACTTTTCTTTATATAATCTTACAGATGATTATATTAAATCTTCTTTGGTAGAAGGTCATGAATTTGACCCTGTATCAGATATTGGTCATGCTCTTTTATTTTCAGCTTTTTTACCTGGTATAGATGCTATGCCAAATCTTAATAAAAAAGCAACTATGAATATATTAAAAACTAGAAAAATTCTTAGAGATGGTATAAATAAAATAAAGACAACTGATTATGAATCTATGGATATAAAAACAATTAATGCTTTATTTAAAATATTATCTAATAATAATACATTAAAAACATCTAGTTTTGCAAGAAGAAGAGCCACCAATTTTCATAATGAATATACAGAAAAACAAAAAGATATTGCTATTAAAGAATTAAGGTCTATTTATCAACATTTTAAACCAGAAGAAACTATGAAGCTTTTTAGAGATGAAGTAAAAAGCGACATTGTAAATTCATTACCAAGAATGTTAACGGGTGCATTATTTTTTAACGTTTCAACAGTTTTTGACCCTGATATATTAAGAAATGTAGACCCTGAAACATTAGGTGCTCACTTATTAACTGGAGCTTTATTCTCTAGAAGATATAAACCTATTAGAAGAAACATAACACCTACTTTAGATGACTTTGATAAAAAAGTAGAATTTTTAAGAATATTAGGAATGGATGCTGAACAATTAAGACTTCTTGGAAGAGTTTATGATGCAAGAGCTAATATGGCTATTTCTAATACAGGATTAATAAATGATGTTGTATATAGACAAGTTAATGAAGCATTTAATACAAAAGAAAATTTAGCTCAACAAAATTTATCTATTCCTAAAGGAAAAGGAGAGAAGCCTGTTGGTAATGCAATACTAGGAAGCGAGCATAAATTTGTTGTTGATATATATGATGCAATATATAGAGAAGGTGAAGCTGTAAGAAAAATTCTTAATGAAGATGGTGTTGTTACTCCAGATGTTGAATTAAATAAATTAACTTTAACGCAACTTAATAAATTAGATACAGCATTAAGAAAAATAGATATTGGTGATAAATCTAAAAACGAAGTTAAGTTATTATCAGAAGAAAATTATAAAGAAGAAATTCTTAATATTCGTGAAAGAATAAATACAGGTAACTATGAAACTCATATGAAATTAGTTACAGAAGTATTAGATATATTAGGCATGAGACCAGACTTACCACCAAATGTTTCTCTTAATATGAATGTTCCTTTATCAATTAAAATGTTTGAAGGTTTAAGGCGATTTGAAAATAAACCAGAATATGAAACATTAGCACAATTTGCAATGCTTATTAATAAACTAGAGCAATATAAACTTGTTGAGATTAGAACAGAAAAAGGTGAAAGTAAAAGAAATGTTGCAGATTTCAATATAGATGAAATAGCTCCAAAAATTAATGAACAATTTAAAGAGTTTGAAAGAAAAATATTAGAAGACAATTATCAAGAAGGAGCTATTTTAACTGATTTTAGAGTAGAAGATAATGCTTTTTTAAATAATTTAGCTATTATAAAAAATGAAAGAATTTATAGAAGAATGATTGATTTGGTTGATGGCGATACTAAAAACCTTAGTTCGCAAGAACAAACTTTATTTAATCAAATATATAATAAAATAAAACGAGGTCAAAGGTTTGAAAGAATATTAACAGAAGATAAAATAGATTTTAATAAAGAAAAATTAAATAAAGAAGTTGTAAACAATGGTGATGAATACGCTAAAGTACTTGATACTATTATAGCTTTAGAAGATTTAGTAAATATAAATTATTTAGGAAAAATTGAAAGTAAAGGTGAATTAACATATAAAGATGCAAAAGATTTATATAATCAATTAAAATCTCAAGGGTGGAGTTTGACACCAGAAAAAATAAGTACTTTTAAAGATTTTTATTATAAAGAATTTGTAAGTTCTGAATTATCTTCAAATCAAATAGGATTTATTAAGAATGGAATTGCTACTGAATTATTTAAAATTGGTGTAGTAAATGGTAAAAAAATTATTAATATTCCAGATGAAGCAGCTGCAAGAGCAATATTAGGAGAAAACTATCCTTCTGAATTAATTAAATATCAAGATATATTAAAAGAAATTAAAACTATAAAAAGCGATAAAATAAAGATTGAGCCTGAGTTCCAATTTAATAGATTAACTGAAAACAATTTATTGCAATTTATTCAGGAATCTCATCATCTTACTTATAAAAACCAACAAGAATCAATTCAAGAATATACAGAAATAGTAAAAAGAAATAATGATTCATTAGGAGCAATAACAAGTTTAGGACAAATTGTTGAAAGATTTATAGATACAACAGACCCTTCAAACTTTAAAGCAAAAGATTTAACTAGTGAAGAAATTCAAATTTATAGAGAAGCTATATCAACTTGGAAAAAAACAGGGTTTAATCAAGTTTCTCCAGAATTAAAAAACTTTGTAGAAAATTTAGAAAAAAGACTTAGCTTAGCAGCATCTGCTCAAGATGTTGTAAAAGAAAGAAATCAAAAAATAGTTCTTGGTGATGAATATAATAGAGAAACAGTAGATTTTCTTACCACTATTATAGATGAAGAAATAACACCTCTTACTCAAATAAATGAAAAAATAAGCGATTTACTTTTTAGGATAGAAAATTATAGTACAGATGCTATTTCTTCTCATTTAAGAAAACAAAATTTAATTTATGAATTAGGGGAAATGTTAAGAAGAGATGGTATTGAAGTAAAAGAATTAGATGGTGCAATAGAAGAAACACTTCCAGATTTATTTGATAAAATAAGTCAACATCATATGACATGGAAAGATAAAGTTGATAAAAATTATAAACTTAAATTAATAGACTTTGTTGAACTTCTTGATAACCATAAAGAAGCTTGGAATCTAGGATATACACAAGAGCAATTTAAAGAAATGGCTGATAGACATAGAGTAACAATGGAAGACTCTTCTTTGAAGTCAAGAGATTATAAAAATTTTGATAAATTAAATATTCTTATAAATAAAATTAAACCTTATGAAGGATTTTTTGATTCACCTGATTTTACAACAACTAAAGAAAAATTATATCTTGCAATAAAAAATAATAATCTTGTTGAGCAAGTAAATATAGTAAATAAAATATCTAGAAAAGTTAAAGCAGGTCTTGATAGAGCTTACAAAGATAATCCAGAAGATGCTATAGCAAAGTATGAAGATTATTTAATAAGAGGGAATAGAGAATTACTTGCTTCAGTAGTTGGTACAAGTACAATTCCATCAGTACAAATTTCGTATAGAGGTAATCAACAATATTTTTTAAAAGAAAATAGACTAATTTTATCCAATGGTAAGTTATCAGAATTTTTTAGAGAGTTTGAAAGACAAGGTGTTTATGTTGCAGCTTTAGAGAAGAATGCTGTTATACAAGACCAATTTGGTAAAGCAAGAAAAGTTGGTAATATTTTTTCTAATATAGAAAATATTGAATCAGATTATATTAATAATGCAAAATTTGCATCTGGAGAAAAAGGAAAAAAATATAGAGAAGTAGAAGGAAGAAAAGGAGAGCCTCTTTTATCTCCAACTGGAAGTGAAATGCAATTTATTCCTTTAAGTTTTGGAACTCATATAGTTATAGCTAAAAAAGATTTTAATAAAGCTGCTGAAATTGTAAAATCTTGGAGAGATAGAAAGATAGAAACATTAAAACAAAAAGATTTAGATTTAAAAATATCAAATGTTTCAACAAAATTAGTTAGAGATAATTTTGAAAATTTATTTGGCTCTGAACCATCAACACCTGCTGCTTTAAAAATATTTATGAAAGCTATGCATTATGATAAAATGAATAGTAAAGGATTTCATGAAGCTATTGCTTTAGCTAAAAATAGTCAAGGATTGAAAGAACACTTAGCAAGTAATTTTAAATATTTTTCAGTAGCTGAAGGAACTGGAGCTAAAACATCAGGCGATTTAAAATATTTTGAATTGTTAAAAGAATTAAATAATAAAGAAGGTCCTGACCAAGGAAAGTTTTTAGATAAAGCAGAAGAAAAAACTGTTGATGAAATTATTAGAAAAAATGGAAAATTTAAAGTCGCAAGTCTTGCTGATGAAATTGGTAATTTAGATGCATTAAAATTAATAGAATCTAGATATGAAGAAATAAGACAAGAAATAGCTAAAGAAGAGTCAGCTGATGTTAGGCAAAAAATGAACGAATCTTTAGATTATACTTTAAACCAATTAAAAAACACAGAAGGTGATACATCAGTTGCTAGTTTATTAGATAGGTCTACTGTTGATGGTTTACTTTATGCAGGTACTACTGCTTATAGAGCTTCATTAATTCAAAAAGCAAGAAATCAAAACGATGGCGTTGGAGGTATAAAAGAAACTATATCTTATAATGATGGAGTAAATACAGCTATATTAAAACAAAATATGATATATGACCCTATGGTAGCTGCTATATTAGATTCTAGAGGGATTGATTTCCTTTCAATGGATAGTTCTTCTAAAGTTTGGTCAAGAAAATCTCTTAAACCTTTAGAAAATTGGGAAATAAATAAAAAATCTTTTGAAAGATTTCTTCAAGAATCTATTGATAAAGAAATTGATTTAACAAAAGGAACAAAAAAACAATTTACTGAAAAACTTATTGAAAAAGATTACATACAAGAAATAGATTTAAAAGATATAGCTTATGTTAAAACTCAAGATAGACACAATGTAGTAAATATAACATATGCTCTTAGTGAAACTTTAAATAAAGCATCTTTTGGTGAATATTTAAAATACGCTGACTATCAAACAAAAACATCTGCAGCTGATATTATGAGAGATGGTATTGTATCTAAAGGTCCAGAAAGATTTGGAATTTCTGAATTTTTACTTAACACATTAAATGAACAAGGAGCTGTTCTATCTGGAACAACTACTTCTGATGTTCAATTTTTAATACAAAATAAAATAGACCCAAGACAATCAATCGTTGAAGCGCCTATTAATAGAGCTTTGTTTAGAACTGTTATTGATAGAATTAGAAAACCTGAAACAGATGGAGGTTCATATTCTACTATGATACCTTTTCTTGAAGGTTCTGTTCCTTTTTATAGTCCAGTAAATAAATCTGGCAATAGTATTCAATTAAGATTTGGTGGAAAAAAATTATCTGATGCTGATGGTTCATGGAAACCTTCAGATAAAATAGAAGAATTACAATTTATAGTTAATGTTGGAGAAGGCAGAGAATTATTAATTGGTAAAGAAGAAAATAAATGGACTCAAGTTGGAACTAAAAAAGAACAATTACCATTAAGTAATAGACAGAAATCTATTCTTACACGAAAGCAAAATATTTTAGATAAATATTTATCAGAAATACAAAATAAAGATTATGAATTAAGAAAAATAGTTGATGATTTAAAACGAAGAAATATTTTTATAGAATCTGTAAGTTTAAGGATGCCTAATTTAGCTGGTGATGTTGTTATAAATAAAATAGAAGGTTTTTATTCGCCAGAAATGGGTAATGTTGTTGGTATTAATCCACTTGAATTAACAACAAAAATGCAAGCTGATATGGATGGCGACATGGCATTTAATTATCATAATACAAATATGAAACTAACTAAAGGGTTAGCTGAGTTAACTGGTATTAAATTAGATACAGCTATATATAAAGAAGGTTCAGCTAATGACTTTGGAGACTTTTTTCAAAATGGAGATAATGGAACTTCTAGTTCAGTAGGAAGTTCTCCAGATGCTGTAGATGGAACTATTACTCATATTCAAAATTACTATAAAGGTAAAGATTTATTTGGTCAAATAAAAAGATTTTCAGCTGGAATAAATTCATTGCAAAGAAATGAAAATTTTAAAACAGTAATAGATGGCAAACAAAATCTTATACCTTTAATATCTTTTAAAGATATAAATAAACTTCGCAATTTTGTTCAAAAAGATTCAAATGTGATGCAAAGTTTAATTGATACAACTAAAAAACCTAATATAACTAATAAATCTGAAGCTTACGACCTTAAAAGATTTATTCTTTTTGGAGATATACCTGCTGATAATCCAAATTTTAAACCATCACAATACAGAGAAAGTAATTTTAATCTTGTAGAAGTTCCTGCTACATATACACCACAACAAAAAGAAATTTATAAAGATAGTGTTATAGAAATTATTGATGCTCTTGGAAGACCTTCAAGGATAATGAGTGATATATATGATTCTTCTGGTAGAAAAACTCCAGAACATATGGATTTAATAAGAATGAGCTCAGAAATAAAATCATTAGCAAGTAATCCTAATCAATTTGTTTTTGATAGATTGCTTAGAAAATATAGTATAGAAGGAAATTCTGCAAAAATAGATTCATTGTTAAAAATGTTTTATGATAAACCAGAAAGTCAAACAACTGATGATTTAAGAACAAGAATACTTAACAATAACTTTAAAAGAGACTCAGTAAAAGTTGAAAAAAATCCTTTTGTTATAGAAGGAAAATTAGATACAATAGAAAATAATTTATTTGATTCTTCTCCAGCTGGTTATGTTTTAAAAAGAATTGGTAATGTAAGAGATAGCTATGTAACACCGAGAGGTCAGTATGGTCTTGAATCAAAAAAATTGTCAAGCACTTTAGATACTATAGAGAATTTTGTTGCATTATCAAATTTAAAAACACATGAACAAATAAGAAAATCTTTTGAAGAAATTACTAAAGATACTGATGATTCAATAATGATTAGCTTAACTGGTAAAGATTATAGAACTTCAATAAATGATGTTAAATATTTAGAAAAATATTCTGTTAACTATTATCTTTTGGGAAAAGAAGCTTCAGCTATTAGAAATTATATGAGAAGAAATGGTCAAACAAATAGTGGTAATGCTCAATTTTATATGCAAAAGCTTAGAGTTGTAGAAGCTTTAAGAACTCATATGAGAGATAAACAAGATTCATTAATTAGCGAAATAATAAAAAATCAAAAACAAAAAGGTGAAACTAAAGAAGAAGCTGGTAAAAGAATTAGTGAGGAAATAGTAGAACATTTTGGATTATTTGAGAGGAATTTTACAACAAGAAATGCAAATTTCTATTCTAATACTACTGATTCTTCTCAATATATATATAAAAAAAGTGATACAAAAGATAGAAATAAATTTCAATGGAAATTTGTAAGTTCTATTAGACCTAGACAAAGTAAAACATTATATAAAGGAAACTATGTTATTCTTAAAAATCCATTAGAAATTACACCACTTACTAAAGCTGAAACATTAGATGCTTATAGTTTATTTTTATTAACAAGCAAAGTTACACCTGAAAGAATAAGAAATTTTTCTGGTGATAAATTTGATATTATAAGTTTTATAAATAAATCTAATAATTTAAAATCGCAAATAAGTTCTTTAGCTTCTGAAGCTTATAAACTTAGTAAAGACAATGCTGAACCATCTGAAATTTGGATAAAAGAAAAAAATGCTGAAGATATGTTAGTTAAAGATTTTTTTGAAAGACAAGCTGTAGATTCATATCAAGGAAAGATAGATTGGGATTCTCCTACTGCAGAAAGTAGAAATACAGTTTTTGATATAGCTTTATATTTAATGCAACCTCAACCTGTTGCTGGCAAAATTGTTTCTGCTGTTGACAATCAAGTGGCTCTTCCTTCTTTTAAAGTAAATAAAAGAGTTGTAAGTGCTGTTTTGAGATATTTAAGAAAAAATAATTTTGAAGATGAAGCTGCTCAAATATCAAAAGAATGGGGCCAAGACTTTACTAGAAGATATAGCAATGTAATTTTTGAAGATTATTATAAAGAAAGTGTATATAGAAATAAAAATACTCAACTTGAAGAAAGAAGTCAAGTATATGAAACTATATCTGGTATGAAAGGTAATTTATTATACAAATCAGCTGTGCAAGAAGCTTTAAAAGGTGAAATAGCTCTTACAAATAGCAATTTAAAAACAAGAAGAGATATAAATGGTGATGAGTATCAAATTTTAAGACTTGGTACTTACGATAATATAAAAACTGAATTTAATATATATTCTGAAAAGAATGAATCTTTTGTTTCAAATCTTATGTGTGGGAAATAAAAAAATATGAGTTTAAATTGTACAAGTATAGAAAAAAAACAAATACATGCTAAAAAAAATCTTACAGATTTAAGAAGATTATGGGATGGTGAATCAATAAGATTAACAAGAGAAGATGGTACTAAAGGCAAAACAAGAAATGTTAAGGATACTATTAAAGAGACTTATGGAAAAACATCTGAACAATTATCAGAACAATTATTCCAAGAAGTTGTTTGGAGGTCTACATATAAAGTAGGTGATGAAGGTTATAGTGATTTTACTGATGGTGACTTTAGAAGAATAGCTAATGAAATACAAAAAGAAGCAAGAAGATTAGAAAATCCTAGATTATCTTGGCTTGAAAGAATAGGTTTTGTTAAGCGTGGTGTAATGAGCAAATGGGCTGTTACAAGTTGGATGAATAAACATATTAATCTTTCTACTAATTATGAAAGAAACCAGTTCCAAAAATATTTATCTAGAAATATAAAAATTGCAGAATCTATAAGAGCTGAATCATTTTTAAGAGACCCTTCATTAAGAAATAAATTTTCTTTTGTCAAAGATGGACCCAGTTTAGACAAGTTAGAAAGAAAATTAATAGCTGAAAAATCTTCTCTTAAAGAGTTAACTGGAGAAGCAAAAAATAAAAAAGCTGATGAAATCGCTAAAATAGAATTAGAAATAGCTGATAGTTTACTCACTAACAATGGTCAAATCTTATCAGAATTAGTTGAATTTTTAAAGACAGAACCAAATGAAAAAGGGAAAAGATTAAGAAAATATCAAGATGAAGTAAGAGATAAATTTACAAATAAAATAATAAAAGAATCTGTATCTGAAGGTCAACCTTTTTCTACAAATGTAGAAAGAGCTGGTTTAGAAGCAAGAAAATTATTAGATGATATGGGCAAAGTTTTAATTAATGGATTAAAAAGACATGAACAATCTATATTAATTTCTTATAAAAATTTACCTACTGAAAGAGTTAATAAATATATAGAAAATATTAGAGAAAGTCAAAAGACTATAGAAAAAGGAATTGAAAAAGGTGATTATTATCCTCATTTTATAACAGAAGGTTTAGCTACTATAGAAAGTGTAACTAATAAAATGGAAGCTCTTGGCTCTGATACAAAAAGAATGACCAATGAAAATAGAATTGAAAAACAAAATGAATTTTTTGGTGAATTAGAAAATTCTTTTAGTTTAATAAGACAATCTTTAGGTAAGGTACCAGACTCAGCAAGAGATAGAAGTTCTTTACAATATGATAACTGGATTAAAAATCCTTTAACTGTTATGAGAAAATATTCTATGGATGCTATAGCTTTTAATAGAACAAACTATCTTAAATCTGTTTATCTAAAAGGCATGGAAAAATTACCAAAAGACCCTAATGTTGCTAAAGAATTAAATCATTATTTAAATGATGTATTTACATTAGCTTCAAGAGGGTATCAAGATAGGCCAGTATGGGTTAATAAAGCAGTTAGAACTTTAACTGGTGTAGAATTTTTATCTAAGATTGGATTTGGAGTTGGTACTGCTATAAGAAATACTATGTCTGGTATGTATTTTATTCAATCAGTTGGAGCTTTCGCTTTTACAAAATATTTAAGAGATACTAATAAATGGAGTAAAGAATTTACTACTTTAGTAGAAAAAGTAGAAAGTGAAAATGGATTTAGATTTGAAGATTTAACTAATCCATTATTTACAGAAGGATTATTACCTACTGAAGGTGTAAGAGTAAGTGATGTTGATATTAAAGTAGATTCAACAACAAATAAAGCAACTCTTCAATATAAAACAAATGAAGGTTGGCAAAGATTTGATTCAGCTTTAACAAGAGCTACTGGAGCTGGTGCTATTTTTCAAAAAGTAACTGAGAATTTTCTTCGTAAACATATGTTTAGATATTCTTTTAAAGATAAATACGATGAATTAATTATTGGAGGATTATCATCAGCGCAAGCAGAGAAAGCTGCTAAAGTACATGCATTAGATATGGTTAATAAATATGCATTTGAATATTCAGCTTCTCAAAAAGCTCCGATTGCTGGTGGTACTTCAAAAGATTTAGGTGCAGCTGGTCAAATAGCATTTCAGTTTATGCATTATCCAATGTCATTTTTGCAATTACAATCTTCTTTATTAAGAAATTCTAAAGATGCAATATTAGCAAGACAATGGAATAACCCAGATGTTTATATACCTTTAAAGTTTGCTGGTCTATATTTATTTACACAATTAATGTCAGGGTTAACAAATACTGATTTAAATAGATTAATGGAAAATGATACATTAGATAGAATAAAAGATTTAAAAAATGCTATTGATGGAGAAGAAGTAAAAGGAAGAGGGTATATAGGTCCAGCTGTTGGAGATTTAATGTATTATGCAACACTATTTGAATGGATGAAACTTCCAGATAATCAAATCACAGATTTAATAGTTGGATATAACAATGCTTATAAGTTAACTGATGAACAAAAAAGGTCAAGATTATTATCTACATTTAATGTAGAGTTAGCAAAGCAACCAAGAAACTGGGAAGCTTTACAGAATGGAACTATATGGAGTGTTATGATGCATGAAACTGGTTTATATCCAAGAGCTCATACAAGAGAAATGAGAAAGAAAGCTCCTTTAAAATGGTTACCATGGGATAAGAAGAAGAAGAAGAAAACTAAGAGTAAAAAAGAAGATAAGATAGCTGCTAGTAATATTGAATTACAAAAACTTTATAGAGCAATGGGAGTATAATAACTCCCAAAGCTCTTAGATGCTATACAATGGTAAATAATTATAGCATAGATTGAAATGTTAGTTTAACTCTAAGTTTATTAAAAAGTTCTAAACAAAATATTATATTTTCATTTTTAATTATAACCATAATTTCTACAAATAATAATTTTAAAATAAAATTTTTACTTACTGATTCATTAATTTTATATTCTTGAGTTGTTAGAAATATATTTTTATTACCTAGAAACATAATTATTTACATACCAAACTACCATTAAAGCAGCATCGCAAGTTCCTAGTGTTACTTTATTTTCTGGAAACAAATTTACAGCTATTTTTTTCAATTCAGATTTCCTTTCTTTTTTAATTTTTGGAAGAGGTTGAAGTGGTTTCATCCACACTTGAGGTGTAACTTCTGTAGTTGGAATATCATAAGCTCCAAGTATCCCTAACCATTTACCAAAATTACATCCAAATTTAAAAGCACTGCTTCTTGCGTCAGTAGGGAAAGCATGAACTTTCTCTATGACACAAGAAACATCTTTATCTTTTATTTTTATTTTATTTATTATGCTTGCCATTTCTTTTACAGTTTCTGGACACTTATGCAATGTCATTGTATTTTCTTTTTCATCAAAGATAGCAACTCCACCTTTAGCTCCAGGGTCTATACCTATTATATTCATTAGTCCCAATCTTTCCTTTTTGTGTATTTATGTTTTGTTTTTCTATCGCTCTTCTTAATATACGTTACTTTTTCATAATACTTACGCTTTTTATATTCTTTTCTATATTCAAATAATATTTTATCTAATTCTTCTTCCGAGCAATCCCATAACTTTTTTGCACCAACAACACTTCTTTTAATATACATTGTTGTTTCAATATCCAAGTGATTATTTGCTTGAATAATTGCTAATTTAGTTGCAAATTCCTCGAATAGCATTTATCTTCTTCTGGTTAATTTCCTTTTACTATCTTCTGATGTTTGGTCACTTATATCATTCATTGCATCATCTCTATCAAAATAAAACTTACATCTATTTCCATTAAATCCCATTACATACGTTCCTACTTTACCATATCTAGCTTTAGGTATTATTGTTTCTATTTCATGTTTATCATATGATTCATTATCAAAGTTCCAACCATAGAATGGCATAATTGCAGTTTCAGCTGTTTGTTCTATAACACCACTTTCTGCAAAGTCACTTAGTCTAGGCTTAGGGTCTATTCTCTTTTCAATTTCTCTATTAAGTTGTGATACTAATATTGCACTACAATTTTCTTTTTTACATATCCATTTATATTCATGCATAATATTTTCAATTTGAAATCTTCTTTCTTCTATATCATCAACTTGAATTAACTGGATGTAATCATCAACAACTACATCTGGCTTATGCCTAGAAATTTCAAGCATTGCTTCACCAAGTTTTCTAATATTATCATACATAATAAAGTTTTTATATTTTTCATCTATCTTATCTTTTAATAATTCTATCTGAGTTATTTCAGCATCAGATAATTCATTCTTTCTTATAGTAGAATAATGTAAATCAGGACTTTCCATTATGATAATTTTCTTCATCATTTCTTCATTAGACATTTCTCTATTGAATAACATTACTTTATATCCACCTTCAATCAAGCTTCTTATAATGTTAATTGATAAAGTAGTCTTTCCATGGCCAGGTCTACCTCCAAGTACAGTAACTTCTTTTCTAGTCATTCCTCCTGCTGGATAATCCAGTTGCTGCATGCCAAAAGGTATAATATTACTACCATTTTTTAAGCTGGAGATAGTGTTACTTGATATAACATTTATATCTAACTTCTTAGTTGGTTGTAAATCTTTTAATTCATCTATATATCTACTATGTTTTTCTAATATTGTATCTAATTGTTGATAATCTGTAAAGCTTGTTTTGTATAATTCATTTGCTGTCTTAGCTGCTTCTCTTTGAACATGCCTTTCCCATATAATTTTAGCATGATATTCAGCATTAGCTGTTGTAGCTATCTCAGATATTAAACCAGTAATAAAATAAGCCATTCCTTTTCCATCGTTTTTATCTTTTACTTTATCTGCTACTGTAATAGTATCTATACATTCTCCCGCTTTGTATATTTCTTTTATTGCTTTCCATACTTTTTTATTATCATTGTAATAGAAAGCTTCTTCATCTCTTATCCAAGCTGCTACCTTTTCATAAATAGAAACTCCATCTAATAAAATGCATCCAAGTACTGACTCTTCAGCTTCTTTACTAGACGGAGCTAATTTAGTATTTTCCAAGATATGCTCCTTTCAATTTTTTTATTTAACTAGAAACACTCCTCATATTTGTACCAGATTCATTAGAATTTTTCTTATGTCTGATATATGGTGTTTTACAATTATTACAACGATATACTGGGAATCTATTTGCTGATGTAATATATTCAGCTTCAGTTTCTACTATATCTTCTTTTCCACAAGTTGGACAGACATCTTTATCCATTAATACTCCTAAGTTAGGGTGATTATGCATATAAGGTCTTATCTTTAAATATAATTCTTCTAATCCAATTACATCGTGTTTATTGTATTCAACCATTTCATCTAATTTTTCTTGTACACCTGCTTCACAATCTTTCCATAAATCAAAGTTTGTTTCTAATTTTTTTTGTAGTTTAAAGTATTTTGTTAAGAAGTCTTGCTTATAAGAAGGTGCAAAGAACTCTCTCCTAGCTACTTTTAATGTGTCAATTACTTTATAAGGGCTTGGAGGCTCCATATCTTCTGATATAAACCTCCATTTAAGTTTTCTCAAATCAAATCTGTCTCCATTATGCCCTATAACTATATCTGCTTTATCTAATAATTTATGTATTGATTTTAATATTCTTTTATCGTCTCTATTTTTTGATTCTTCAGATGTTACTACATCAGACATTATTTCATCATCATACAACCATTTAGCTGCCCAACTTATTATGTACTGATGCTTAGTTATTTGATAGTGCTGAATATATTGCTTGTAAGTACCCCAACCAACAAAGTGATAAAAACTTGTTTCAATATCAAAGATAAGTATATTAGGAATTTCATTAGTATAATCATACTTTTCAATACCTAAAGGTAATTGAAATTGTTTTTTACAATTATTACATATCCATCTTTGTTGATTTCCTCTTATACCTTTTTTTCTTGTGTGTGTACAAGAGCAAACTGGACAAACAGCTTTATTTCTTTTAATCAAATAAACTTTCTTGAGATTGAGGTTCGTAATTTAATATTACTAATTCAGTTCTCATTTCATTTCTTTTTTCTGACGGAGCACCAACATACTTCGTACTAATAGTTTGAATATTATAATCTTTATATAAATTCCTAATTTCATCTTCATCATCATAACTTATCATAAATTTTCCACCAGCTTCATTAATTATGTCTGCACATTCTTTCAAACTTTCATGAGCTTCATCATCAAATACATTTCTATAATAACCTCTTTTAGCTACAACATATGGAGGGTCTAAATACCACATATCTGTATCTCTTGGAGGGTATCTTTTAACTAATTCTCTAAAATCAAAATTTTCTATAGTTACATTATCCAATTTTTGTTTTGAAACTTTTAATTCTTCTATAATCTTAACATCCCATTTTCCTTCTTTAGAAAATACACCGCCTAGCATATTATTAAATGAATTTCTAACTATAAAGAAATACTCAGCAGCTCTCTGAGGGTCTGGAATTTTAATCTTACTATCTTTTATTTTCTCTTTAAAGTCATTAAATAATTCTCTACTTCTAGGATACCAATAAATATGCTCTGTAAGTTTTTCAAACTCTTTAAGTACACAAATATACAAATTTACTATGTCATTATCAAGGTCATTTAAAACTGTCCATTCAGCCTTACTTTTCCTAAAGAACATAGAAGCGCCTCCAGCAAACATTTCTATATACCTCTTATGAGGTGGCATCATCTCAATAAGTCTTTTACTCATTAAGAATTTGCCACCATAATAAGGAATAACAACAGGACAATTCATGTCCATTAAGATTTAGCCCATTTTCTTATATTTGGGTATATTTGAGATTCTAGTTTATGTGTAGCACTATTCTTTCTATTCATTTTATGAGTAGATAAATATGTTGCACAGTTAAATAAATCCCAATAATCTTTTGGCTTGTTTGCTATTAGGTATTGAGTTAAAAATTCACTCATTGTGGAAGGGAATAGTTTAATTAATTCAAGTATATGTTTTTGTCTTAACTTTTTATCTTTAAGCATTGGAAAATCTTCACCAACTTTTCTTGCTTTAATAATAGTATTTTCAATACTTTCATCTAGATTGTTTATATTAAGATTATTAACATTATGTCTATAATTATGTTGTTCGATTGTAGTTCCAATTATCATTCCATTACTACATACTAATCTAAAAGCACCAGATAACATATGAACTTGTAAGCTACCATCATAACTATTCTTAATTATAATTTCTGGATTTAATAAATCACCTTTAGATATTTCAATCTTAATATCTGGAATAATCCATTTCCAAATACTTCTTTGTCCATTTGACAATGAAACAGCTTCTTTTAATTCTGCTTTATGTTTTTTCAATATTGGTGTAGCTGATTTAATTATACTTTCATTTGTTACAAGCTTATAATCATCAGTCATACAACTAAGTATCTTACCAGTATCTTCTCTTACTATAAATTTGTAGCCTGAATTATCCATAAGAACTGTATCTCCAAGTTCATCAAATGGATAACCAACTGCAGGTACTTCTTTTACTGGGAATAATGTTTGTTCAATCATTTCAACTTCCTTTCTTTTTTAATGTTATAATTTTAGGAGATATACCTCTAGACTTTCTTTCATTTTCAGAAATTACTTTAGCATTTTTATTATGATTCAATATCATGTTCTTTAAATATGATAATCCTTTTCCACTTAAATGATAATTACTCATCACATATCTATTTATAGCCCATTTAATTATCTTAGAATCAACTTTAGATATTGCTTGTAAAAACTTATACTGTAAGTCTATATTCCTATCGGCAGGTATATTTCTATTAATAAGCATAAACACTTTTCTTAGTTCATTCACTAATGTTTTGCTTCTTTTTTTTATTAATTGTTCTATTTTTTTTGTAGGATTATATGTTTCGTTATACACATATCCACAGCAGGGGCATTTAAGATTTGATACTTTCATTATCTATTTTCTCCAATAATCTTTGTAAATAAACACACTGGTCCATTGCTTCTTCTAAAGCTTCTTTGACCCATTCTCTTGTTGTCTTTTGAACTTCATTTATTGTGTCACCATGTTTTTTATTAGATATAATAGCTCTATTTGAAAATTTATACATTAAATTATTTACTGTTTTATCTTCAATTCTATGAAATATAAATTCATTCTTTGTGCCTTCTTCAAATCTAATATAACAATCATTACAAAGACCATCTGCTAAAGCATTAGGTTTATCACATTCTATACAATGATTAAGATTTGGCATTTTTCATTTCTTTTTTCATTTGTTTACCAGCTTTTATAAACTCACTAACACCTATCCTAGCTGCACCTTTACTCATTTTGCTAGATAAAATTTCATATAATTGTTTTTCATCTTCTGCTTTACCGCTCATAGCTAATTCTGCTATTTTTTTCATTTTACCCATTTTTTTCCCTTTCCATTTTTTTTTCTTTAAGTTTTTTGAGTCTGTATCTTTCTTTAAAGTCGTATTGATGAATACCAGCTGTATACCACCATCCATTTCCATGTTTTTCAAACAATTCATCTCTATGTTGTCTCCATAATCTATTATTAGGAGGATTAGAGCTATAAGGCCATCCTTTTTTATTTTTTTTCATAAAGACACCTCAATAACTTCTGAATCTCCAGATATTGATTGTTTTCCTAAGTAATAACTACTATCACTTATTTTACATTCTATTATGATAACTTTGGATGCTGTTGGTGTGGTTTCTACAAGTATTCCAGTTAAACCGTATACTTTAAATATTGAACCAGGAATTAAATCTTTGAGATATTTTTTACCTGGTGATACTTTACATTTAAAGCCATTCTTTAAGGCTTTTTTTACTAATGATTTAGTCGTTACAGCTTTCGCATTTTTCTGGGTTTTGGTATGATTTATTTGGTTCATTTTGACGCTTCCTTTTTTCTTCTCTGAACTTATATTTTATTCCTTCCACTTCTTTCAAAAGATTCTTATAAGGTTTTTTCCATTCACCATTTTCTTGAGTTGGAACTTTTAAGCTAGATGTCATATATAAACTATTACATAAACATTCTAGTTCAGATTCTGAAAATTTAATTACTATATTTCCATGATTTTCCATTTTATTCTCCTAGTATTTTAAAAGGATATGTTGATAAATTCCCACAATCATCATCTTCTGTAAAAAGAGGGTTAAATTTAACACATTTTTCCGTATTTTCAATGTAAAGAATATCATTTTTATGAATATATTCAAAATAAGCATACCTTAATTCTCTATCTTTTTTAGAGCCTCTGAAACATATTTTATTTCTATCATATCCTTTCATAACTAATAGTAATTTTATTTTATTTTCTATTGGATATAAAGAAGGATACATATCTTCCCATGTCTGCATTATTAAGATTTACTTTCAAAGTATTTTTGATTTATTTTATATATTGCAAATTTTTTGTTACCTGATGGTTTTATTGTATCTATTGGATAGCCTTCTTTTCTTAAATTGAATATAATAGGCGCTAATCTAAAACAACCATAGTTATTTAGTGCATCTAGTGGTGTAATTGATTTTCCTCTTTCTAAATAATCAAGTATTCTTTCTGCTTGACTATCTTTTTTCTTTCCTCTTCTAATTCCTTTATCTTTTCTTATTTTTCTTTCCATTTTAAAATTCCTTTATGTTAAATATGTAGCTGCTAATTGCTAAGTAAAACTTTATTTGTTATTTCGCCAACCATAGCAAAACATCAAATTTTCATTAACAGCTACATATATTGTTAATTGCGAGTATAACGGCGACTAGAACGGCAAGTCATCTTCCATTTCAGACTTATCTAATTCTGTTCCATCTTTCCATGGCTCTATGCTTACTACTTGCATACTTCTCCTTAATTCACCATCTTTATTTTCATATTCGTTTACATCAACATTAGCAAGGCATGGTTTGCCAACAACATCACTTTCTTCTACTTCACCAAGAATTACATTGTCACCATCTTTCTTAAATACAATTCCTAAGTTTTCAAACCACTTTTTGTATGTTTTGTTTTTCCATCCTTCTTCTTTTATTGGATTAGGAGTAAACCACACACCTACACTAAAGAATTTCCTGCCAACAAAAGATTTACCATTAACTTCAATACCTTTGCCATTTTCATCTGTTTCTTGCTTATACCAACCATTTCCATCGCTTACCATCTTCATAAACATAAGCTTCTCAGCTTCTTCAGCTACTTTAAATTGAATATTAAATACTTTGTTTCCATTGTATTCTCTTGATTCAAAAGAAGCTAGGTGGCAAGGATAAGTTCCTTTAGGTGCTGGTGTGAATTCACTATCTGCTTCATTATACATTGTATTCGTCTCAATCATTTTCCATTTTTCCTTTTCGTTTTTGTTGTTCTATTATCTGATTCTATTTTCGTCATTTCATGTTTTGTTATTGTGTGTTTAGCAATAACATTATTTATTTCATCTCTAAGAGTTTGCATCTCAGGTGTATATTTACCACTACCTAATCCTCGAAAATAAACTATCGGATTTACATATGCTCCATTACCTGCTTTAATATATCTTTCAGTTGATTTTCTTCTTTGAGATACTAACCCTTGTTCTTGCATTTGAGATAATGTTGCTTTATCAATTACACCACTTTCTAACAATTCGTTTGCATCTGCTACGCTTAATTTACCCATTATTATTTCCTTCCCAACCCGATTGCTGTTGAGCAATAGGATTCATTTCTGTTTCTTCTTCGATTATGAAACTATGAAAACTAGGATTAACAGTTATTTGCTTATCCTCCATAGTTTTAAAAGCCATCATTGGCTTTCCGTTTAATTGTTTTAATCCCACGAAAGCAACTTTCTTAAACTCTTTACCATCATTTGTGCCAATAGTATATTGACTTCCAGGAATTAAAATATTCTCATCATAAGAATTATTACTCATTTTTACCTCATTCATTTCTTTATAAAATTCATCCATTGAATAACCTTCTTCTAACCAGTACTCACTCATTTGATAATCTTTCTAACTTAGATAAAGAACCTTTATAGTTTAACCCATGTATTATTCCTTCTTGAATCATTTTATGTATTTCTTCAGCTTTATTACTATCTACATTATTAGCAGCTTTCATTAAGTTATCAATTTGTTCTTCTGATAATTCAGTATCTTCAATTTGATTACGATATACATCATCAGATATATTCATATACATATTAAAGGCTTTCTTTATACAATCAGTATTAGCTGCTTTAATATCGTTACCTAAATCTACATATTCAGTAGAACCTTTTTTCTTTTGTATTCTATGAGCAGCTGTTGAATCACCTTCTCTCCATACACCGTTATCAAACCACTTTAATCTACCATGTACTACATAAGCTTCTGTACCAGCAAATTCAGTTTTAATAACATTCCAACTCCAGCCAGGAAAATGTTTATCAGCTAAATCTCTCATATAAGAATACTCAACATAATCCATATTCATTTTCTTTTTGATATAAGGACTTGGAGTTTTAACATTACTTACATCTTTATGAGCTTTAGTTATTCTTTTTAAAGCATCATTAATAGTATCTATGCTTTTATTATCTATTATTGTTAAATCATTCATTTATTTTTTTCACTTTCTTTTCCCCAAGCATTATTAAAAGATTTATAATCACGCATTATTGCTACCCATTGTTCTTTAGATAGTGATGTCATTGCCCTTGCTTGTGGGTCAAATACATTAAATTCACCACTCTCTTGTACTTTTTTATATTCTAAAAAATCTTCTTTTGTTATTTCTACAGACATATTATTCTCCTATTCTTTAATTATTGGTAAGTCAAGTATTTGACGAATTTTATTATAACTTTCTTTTCCACAGCTTGACATTCTTTGATGTTCCCATCCTAAATCTTCAATTATTTCTCGTAATTCTTTTTTTAATATTGTTGGTTTTATTGCTTTTTTAGGTGGTGGAAGATGTCCAGTATATCTTCTGTTCTTTTCATATGTTTTTCTTTTCATAATAATCCTTTACCTTTAAATCTTTTATCTATCCATTTTTCATATTCATTAATAGTTCCATTGAATAATAAATTACCATCTAATGTTGGATTATCTTCATTTTCATATGTGTCTTCAACTTTTATAGAGAGTTCATTATTTTTATGATATAATGTGTATATAAATTCCTCACCAACATCTCTAGTGTCAGCTCTATTTATATAAAAGTAACCAGGGCCAGATTTAAAATGAGAAACTATTTGAGCTGCTAAACAATCCATTCCATTGGATATTTTCCATTTTTCATTTTCACTATTAATACCATTTACTACTTTCATATTTTTTAGAAAATTTAATAAATCTGTTCCATGACCTTCTGGATAACCATCATATTGTCTATAGAGTACACAAATTTCTTTATCTTCATATCTATCGTTAAATACTGTTAAACTTCTTGTTCCCATTTAAAGCCTCCTTTGCATTTTTTATTTTCATTTCAAATTCTTCTTTCATACTTTTAATATCCATAATAAATTCATTTGTTTTTTCATCTTTGTATCCATATATAGGTAGAATTATGAAATGTTTTTGATTTAATAAAGTTGATTTATTTAATTCAGAATACCATTCTAAAGTTGATTTATTTACATTCTTTAATGTATCACTCATAATTATTCCTTTTTTAATTACATATTGGTTCAAATTGACAATACTTACATTCCCATCTTTCATTAGGTACATTCAATGTATTTCTTGGCAAATCTGATTCATCTTTAACCATCTCTAATGTTTCATTTAATGATTTCCAATACTGTTTAGCACTATTTATCCAAGCATTATTAACTTGTACAGCTTTCATAACACTATCATCTTTTTTGTAATACATTAAGCTCATAGATATATTTTCTATAGGAATTTCTTCTTGCTCACAAACACCTAAAGCATAAGTACCTAATTGTAATTGATACATAGGACCTGGATTTACATCTCCAGCTCTGCCAAACATCAACTTCCACTTATAAGAATGAGTAGTTTTAATATCAACAATACAAGCTGATTCAGCATCTTCTATAACTACTATATCAGCACTACCCATAACATTTAATTCTTCTATTACAACTGCATATTCTGTGTATGTTGTATATCCAAATTCTCTTTGAGCACCTTCAGGTAATTCCATTTCATAAGTTTTTTTATAATCCCACTCTATTGCTTTTTGTATATCTTCATGTACTATAGTACCAAGTCTAAGCAATCTTCTGCTTCTCTCATCAACTTCTTTTCCTTCGTATCCATTAATAGTATACCAATGTTTCTTAAAGCAATGACCAGCGCCAGATGCTCTATAATATTTATTTGGATTCTTTTTTTGATACTCGGATTTGTTGATAGATTCTTTTTCTTTAAGATAATTATTATATATCTTAGTTAGTTCTAATGTTTCTATCTTCAACAATATCTTCCTTTCCACTGATTTAAATTACATAATTATTCTGATAATATCAAGATAATATTCCCGAATGAAGAGTTCCATAAACATTCCCTTTTCTTTGTTTAACTCTTTCATCAAATTTTATTCTACACTTATCCATAACTATAACAAGTCTTCCACCTTCTCCATAAGCACTAACAACTTTGTCTGGGTACTTATCTTTTAATTCACTCATTGATATATTATTTAATCTATATCTTTGATTTTCATTATTATTATTCATTTTATTATTCTTTCTCTCTTTTTGATTTTGCAATATTATTAACTAATGATTCTGGTAATATTTCTGCAGCTTCTGCCATAGTAATATTATCATTTTCATCTCCTAAGTCACGATATTCAATACTTTTATTTTTTGGTTTGATAGTATTTTTATTATCATTTAATTTTTTAATTTTAAAATATTCACTTCTCCAATATTCTGAACCTTCTTGAGCTCTATCATAATCTTCTAAAGCTTCACTCCATTTATAAATAAAAAAAGTACAGAATAATAATAATCCTAATATTAATATTCCTATTCCTATAAGAACTGGTGTTGGTAATGTTATCATTTTTAACTCTCTCTTTCTATGTTTATTTAATAAATTATGTTAAGGGTGCAAACTGATTATTATTGTTGTTTGTGAAATTAACTTCAATTTAAATCAATACTATTTTAGTTATGTTTACACCCTTTATATTAAAGTAAGGCTAGAGCCATAGCATTGGATGTCGTTCAAGTTTAAGCCGCGGCTCCAATTAGCAATACCTAGCCTCACATTATATTAAATGCTAAAGAAAGCATATTTGTATTTTAAACAGCTCTAGATTATTACATATCAATAAAAATACTATCAATACGTTATCATACAAATCAATCGTTAATTCAATAGCAATACGTTCATTGCATTGCTAACTACCTATATTACGGTGACTCGTAGTTTATGTAGCAACTAACTACACGAGTGGAATAATATAACTAGCTTGTATGTAATCTATAATTACTCTTTAGCAAAATATACAGGGCAACAACAAAATATATATAATATATATTTAACGTAATCATCCGAGGTAATGATTTGTCATTGCCCTATTAAATTATTGGGTAGTTATAATAGGCTAGAGCCATATCATAATTATCAGAACCCGTCAGTAGGTAACATAATTATTGGCAATACCTAGCCTACTATAATTCCGTTATCTCTTTCAGGCTATGAGATGCTAGTAGCACGGCTTTCGGTTCATAACTAGCAGTATGTTGTTAATAGACTAGAGCCATTACACATCCTATCAACATGGATATGTCTAATCTAAATAATAGGCTAGAGCCATAGCATTACTCTACCAATACTAGTATTTGTAGCCTGTAACTGGCAATACCTAGCCTAATAATTGAGCAGTTTATACCGATAATATACTGAGGGACATAAATGTTTCTAGTATTTCTCTGGGACACATTACTCAGGTCCAACGTCATTGAGCCTTTGTCTCTTGAGTTGCTCATCTCAAAATCTTAGTGGCGTTTGTTTTGTAAGAGTAACACCACAACAAAAACTCTTGCAATAGGTTAAATAACCTTTTGTCTGTTAGCTAACTCATGCTTAAATATTGGTTTAAAAGTATCTGTTGCTTCAGCTATAGTGTTAAATAAATCATTAATCTCTTCTATCGCATCTGAATAGTA